>Ga0310691_10000809_pt1 | contig 53829 bp, 45 predicted proteins | sample 176DNAGHGlowgp2_FD_203887 | JGI IMG/M metagenome (GOLD analysis project Ga0310691, IMG submission 203887) | Sheep rumen microbial communities from Palmerston North, Manawatu-Wanganui, New Zealand - 1766 DNA GHGlow gp2 (v2) (version 2) | ecosystem: Host-associated > Mammals > Digestive system >... | reverse complement strand
GACTGGACAATTACGAAGGCATATTGTACACGCAGAAGCAATTCATGCTCTATATCCTGAATTGATTATATAATGGATTATAGTTTTAGAACTCTCAACTATCTGGGCAGTAAATTACGGCTCTTAGATTTTATTGAGGATAATGTTAAGAAAATAACACCTGTCGGAGCGAGAGTCTGTGATCTCTTCGCTGGTTCGGGCTGTGTATCATATAGACTTTCAAAGTCATACCCTATATCGGCTTGTGATATTCAAACATATTCAAAAGTAATTTGTCATGCATTATTAGGCAATTTCGAGATTTCGAATAATACAATTAATGACTTTTACGATTCTTTTGAAGCAGAATCAACAATATCACTTCTTCACGCCTTCTCTCCCCTAATTCAGGTCGAAGAAAATGCGATTAATGAAAAGAATCTGGATGTCTTAACCAACATTCTTGAACATGGTTCCGTCGAGGTTTTTAATCTTGAAGGAGCACATTCCTTATTAAATGAAGAGTTGCATAAGGTTAGTCAAAACATCAATGAATATGGCTTAAGTGATGAAGATTCGTTGATAAGTCGCTACTATGGAGGCATCTATTTTTCCTATCTTCAAGCCGTACAAATTGATATTATATTGCAATCGATACATACAATTATACAACCCAAAGACAGGGATGTGTTTCTGGCTGCCTTGATCAGCACAGCCAGTGATATCGCAGATACTGTTGGAAAGCATTTTGCTCAACCTATAAAAGCTAGAGATTCAAAAGGAAATATTAAAGTAACAGTTTATAATAAAGCTGTAAAAGACAAGACTATCAATGTGTTTGATCTCTATAAAGACTGGTTGGCACGCTATTTGAAATTACCCAAAGTACAGTTCAATCATAATGTCATACAAGATGATTATATGAACTGTTTACTCGTTTTGTCTCCTGATGTTAAAACAGTGTATGCTGATCCTCCATATACTCGTGATCATTATAGCAGATTCTATCATGTGCTGGAGACTATTGCGCTAAGAGATTGTCCTGAATTGTCGACGACAAATATACATGGAGAAACACATGTAAGTAATGGCATCTATCGTAAAGAACGTCATCAGTCTCCCTTTTGTATTAAAAGCAAAGCGCCTGAGGCATTTAAAAACATGTTTAAATATTTAGCTTCTACTCATAGAAATCTTCTATTGTCCTACTCGCCATATGACGAAACAAAAAAAACTCATCCAAGAGTTGTTACGATGGAACAACTATTGACTTGGGGAAAAGAATACTTTGAAAACGTTGAAGTAATTTCAGCTGGATCTTTTAAGCATAACAAATTAAATTCAGTTCAGCATTTCCTTGAAGCTTCAGAGGAAGCTGAGTTGCTTTTTGTCTTTTCTAAGAAATAATTTATTTAGAGTAATGCTACTAACAGATAATATAAAATTCTCCTTTAATAGAGATATTTCTTTAGGGGGAGAAGATTGTAAAAACATATTAATCAAGGGGGATAACAAATTTATCCTCCCTGAATTAGTTTCTATCTATGGCGGCAGAATAAAATGCATATATATTGATCCTCCTTACAATAATGGTGACACGTATCACTATTACGATGATAACATTTCTACAGCTTCGTGGCTTAATAATATGCGAACTGTTCTTATTTGGTTGAAACAATTATTATCAAAAGATGGTAGTCTATGGATATCCATTGATGATAAAGAAATGGCATATTTGAAAGTAGAAGCAGATAAAATATTTGGAAGAGAAAATTTTGCTTCAACCATCGTTTGGCAACAGAGGAAGACTCGTGAAAATAGAGCAGTTTTCTCCTGCAATCATGAGTATATTTTGGTCTATACAAAAAACATTAATTCTTTCAAAAAGTCAAGAAATCTTTTGCCTGTCGGAGCTGATTTTATAGATAGTAGATACAAGAACTTGGATAATGACCCTCGTGGACCTTGGCAATCAGTTACAGCAAGTGTTCAAGCAGGGCATGCTGTGGCAAGCCAATTTTATACTATCACTTCTCCATCAGGGAAAAAATTCAATCCACCAAAAGGTAGATGTTGGGTCTATAATCAAGAAAGAATGGAGAGAGAAATAGCTGACAATAATATTTGGTTTGGCGTCGATGGAACCAACACACCACGAATAAAAAAGTTTCTTGCTAATGCTAAAATTGGTCTGACCCCAGAAACATTATGGGCTGGAGATATTTATGGCACAACAGACTCCGCTAAGAAACATTTACTTACCTTATTTCCCGATGTGGAACAGGTGTTTGATACTCCTAAACCAGAGGAGTTGATAAAACAGATTCTTGAGATAGCTAGCAATAAGGGTGATTATGTATTAGATTGTTACGTTGGTTCAGGTACCACACTATCTACGGCTCATAAATTAGAACGCAATTATATTGGCATTGAGATCGGAGACCAGATGATTGATCTAGTTGTAAGACGTCTTAATAGTGTAATAAATGGAGAACAAGGCGGCATTTCCCATACAGTGAAGTGGAACGGGGGTGGTTTGTTTTCATACTTAGATTTTGATAAAAATCGTAAAGAAGAACATATAGAATCGGTCAAAGAAATCAAAGCTAAACGACCGGTGCAATATAAGCAACTGGATTTTCTTGATTTATTTGAACATTATGGAAATTCTTTCATTGTTGAAAATTCTTTCAACGATGATGATCGGATCAATCTTTCAGGTAGCTCAAATACATTTTCTGACAAGTGTGTGCTTATAAGTTATATAAAAAATGATAACATAAGTACTTTTGTTAATAAAACTGCTGAAATTTATTATACTGGCAAGAGATTTCCTTCGACCATAGACATAAAAAGCTTATTCTTTTTTATGCCTTATATCAAAGGAAAGGGCATACGTGATCTTTACTTGATTAAGATTGCTCGTGTTGGCTCTCGCAAGGAAGGTCAACCTGACAACGATGCAAATGACCTAAGACTTGTTTTTGAAATTGAGTATCTTGGAGAGTTATTCTTGAATTACAAGCCAGTTGAATTAAAGATTTGGCATACATTTACAGATATGACAATGGATGAAATAATGTCGCTAAATGATTAAATATTCATATTTTTCTCATCAGCAATCCATAAGCATATATTAAATTCATCGCATGTCCTTCAGCGAACGTTAGGGGACATCATACTATCGTATCATGTCCTTCTGCGAACGTTGGGGGACATGATACAATCGAATCATGTCCTTCTGCGAACGTCGAGGGACATGTTACTATCGAATGATGTCCTTCTACGAACGTCGAGGGACATGTTACTATCGAATGATGTCCTTCTACGAACGTTGGGGGACATGATACTATCGAATGATGTCCTTCTACGAACGTTGGGGGACATGATACAGTCGAAGCATGTCCTTCTGCGTACGTTGAGGGACATGTTACTATCGAATCATGTCCTTCTGCGAACGTTGAGGGACATGTTACTATCGAATCATGTCCTTCTGCGAACGTTGGGGGACATGCTACTATCGGAACATGTCCTTCTGCGTACGTTGGGGGACATGCCGCTATCGAATCATGTCCTTCTGCGAACGTTGGGGGACATGCCGCAAATTGAAAAAGGGTTTTACACTTTCGGAATAGAATTCATTCCCATTCGAAAAGCCAATCACAATCTCATCTTTACCATTTTCTATATAATTTAGCACCCTGACGCGCGTCAGAGTATTTGCTCCCCTATTCTAGAAAAAAGAAATTTATCAAATCAGCATCAGGATGACAGAGATCCAGGTGACTATGGTGATGAAGCAGCGGAAAATCTTTTCGGGCAGCCAACGCACCAGACGCAAGCCGAGCAGACCGCCCAGGACGATGAAGGGCAGACAGCAGAGATCGGCCGCGAACGTGTGAAGCGTAATGTTGTGCCATGCGAAGATCTGGAGCGGTACTTTCAGCAGGTTCACCACCATAAAGAACCACGCATTGGTGCCCACGAAGTTCATCTTCGGCATCTTGGTCGAGAGCAGATAGATGGCCATCACGGGGCCTGCTGCATTGCCTATCATCGTGGTGAAACCGCCCAGCAAGCCGAACAACGGCCCATACCACCACTTGTCGATGAGCATGTTCTGTTTGCCACGAAACTCGGTCACCATCATCAGGATGAGCACGAAGAGCAGACAGGCGCCCATGAGTTTCTTGAACTCGGAGGCGGGCACGAAGTGATCGACCGCAAGTGCGACGAAGAAGCCGGCGATGGCCGAGGGCAGCAGCCGAACGATGTAGGTCCAGTTGGCTACGCGACGATAATGCATCACCGCGAAGATGTCGGCCATACAGAGCAGAGGCAGTATGAGGCCTGTGGAAGGCTTTGCCCCGAAACTCAGTGCCATAAGGGGAATCACGAGCAGCGTCACCCCCTGTATGCCCGACTTCGACATACCCACAAGCAGCGCGGTGAGTGCCAGTAGCACCCACTGCGATGTTTGATATGTCAAGAAGAATTCGCTCATTTACTCAATCTTTCCTGCCATACGGAGACGGATAGGAGCAGGAGTGGAGGGAGCCGTAATAGCATCAGTGTTGACAGGCTGCTGGTCGCCCACTATGTCGAACTGGAGGGTTGCGCCATCACCGCGTACGTCGATGGTGACGGGAGCGCCCATCACGAGGGGCAGATTCACGTCGCCATGACCAGCGGGGAAGCCACAAAGCACGGGGATATGATAGTCCTTCAGCATCTCGTGGAGCATGGCCTCGACACTGATGGTCGTGCCATCGGGCTGCTTGAACTCGGTGCCGCAATCGGTGAACTCACCAAGGATGATGCCATTGCAGCGGTCGAGCACACCGTTCATCTGCAGGATACGCATCTGACGATCGATGTTGTGCATCGACTCCTCGACTTCCTCGATGAAGAGTATCAGGTTCTTGCCTTTGGTGGCATCGGCCTGTGAGCCAAGGTTTGGCACGAAGGTGCAGATGTTTCCTCCGACAAGCACACCACTGGCCTTGCCCTCGATGTTCTGTTCATGAGCAGGCAGTTCGTAGCGCGGAACGTTGCCGAGCAAGAGGTCGCGCAAGAGGATGCTGGAGGCATCGGTGCCACCCTTGGCGAGGAATGAACTCATGGTGCCGTGGATGCTCATCACCCCTGCACAGCTCCACAAGCCATGGAGTGTGGAGATGTCGCTGAAGCCGATAATCCACTTGGGCGAAGCCTTGATTACGGAGAGCGACAGGCGGTCGATTAGCTGGATGGATCCATAGCCACCACGGTTACAGAGGATGGCCTTGATGGAAGGGTCACTGAGTGCCCAACGGAGGTCGCTGACACGTTCGGCTACGGTTCCAGCATATTTTCCATCGACAATCTTACCTACGTTGGGACCTATGACGGGTTCGAATCCCCAGGCACGCAAGAGGTCGGCCGTCTTCTCGACATTTTCCATCGGAGTGAAGTAAGAGGGCGAGACAAGTGCCACCTTGTCGCCTGCCTTGAGGTAGTCGGGCTTGACGCATCTTTGCACATTTTGGTCTGGATTGACGAAATCGGGGTCATCGCCTTCGCACGAAGACAACATAAACATACTTATGGCAGCCATCAGGGTAGCTACTGCCATCGAAATAATCTTTTTCATTTGTTTTTAAATATCTAAATCGGACGCAAAGATACTGCTTTTTCGCGACATATCCAAACTTTTTTAAAAGAATCGCAAGCGAAGGGCAATTGAAGCCTTTCACTTGCGACTGAATTGTTTCTGAAGGAATGGAAGAGTTACTTCAGATAGTACTCGATAGTGGTGACGACACGGACCTTACGCTTGTGGGGCATAACCTCGTCGCTCTCGATCTCAAACTGACCTTGGCGTGCGGTGCAGATACTGCCGAGCTTTGCTCCAGCGTCTTCGGCAAACTTCTGTGCCACGATGCGTGCATTCTTGGTGGCTTCCTCCACCATCTCGGGCTTCAGGTCGTTCAAGCCAGTGTATTCGTAACTGCAGTAACTGTTGTCGAGGAGAACGCCCTGCTTGAGCAGGTCGAGCTGCTTCATACGCAAGTTCATAATCTTCTCAACGTCGGACGAAACGATGGTGAGACGACCAGTCACGACGAAGCGTGCCATAACGTCCTTCTTCTCGTTCCAGTTGTACCATGAGGAACGGTCCTCAGCCGAAGGAACATCGAGGAAGATCTCGTCCTCCTTCACGCCATTTGACTTGAGGAACTTGATGAGTTTGTCCTGCTTTGGCTCGAGGCTCTCGTAGAGGAACTCAAGTGCATTGCCAGCCACGTTGTACGACAGCGACCAAGTCACCTTGTCTGCCATAACTTCGCGCTCAGAAAGGCCCTTGACGGTAACATGACGATCCTTGTTGGCAATCTTTTCGATGCCACAATAGATGAAGTAACCCGACAGGGCTACTCCGATACCCAGGATCAATGCCCAAACATAATTTTTCATTGTTGTAAATGTAAAGAGTAAAAAAATGGTTTTATTACGATGCAAAGATAGCGGTTTCTGCCGAAATATGCAAGAAAAAGGATGGAAAAAAGTACGAAACATATTCACCTTTGTACGAAAACCGTTTCTGAACGGCAAATTATATGGCAAAATAAAAAGAAAAACGTATCTTTGCAGCACAATTTTGATCCATATGAAACACTTGCTCATCACACTCATCGCGCTATGCACGCTGGCTACAGCTGGGGCGCAGCGCCAACGCTACAACTTCAACTCCGATTGGAACATCACGTTTGCCGACCCCGACACGAATCCGTCGGCCGAGACAAAGAAGGTCACCTTGCCCCACGCATGGAACGAGGACTATGCCTTCATGGTCGAGATACGGCAACATCCCGATGCCGAAGTATGGTACCGGAAAACATTCTCACTGCCTGCTTCGGACGCAGGGAAGCATGTCATAGTAGAATTCGAAGGCGCACGCCAGGCGGCTGAGGTTTGGATCAACGGACATCGTCTGGGCCTTCACGAGAACGGCGTTATGGCATTCGGTTTCGACCTGACACCTTATATAAATTACGCGGGCGTGAACGTCCTAAAAGTGCGCACTGACAACAACTGGAGTTATCAGGAGCAGGCCACAGGTACGCGTTTCCAATGGAACAATTCGAACTTCAACGCAAACTTCGGAGGTCTGCCCAAGAACGTCTGGTTGCACGTTGCAGGCGATATCTATCAGACACTACCCCTCTATTCTGGCCTTGGCACAACGGGCACCTACATCTACGGCACGGACTACGACATCAAGGGCCGCAAAGTGACGGTGAATGCCGAATCGCAGGTCATCAACGCTTCCGATAAGCCGCAGCGCGTGGCCTTGCAGGTGGAGGTGCTCAACATCGACGGCAAACTTGTCGGCAAGTACAAGGGTCGTTCGCAAGTGATTGCTGCTGGCGATACGGCAGTAATCGGAGCTTCGCGCAGACTCAGCGACATACACTTCTGGTCGTGGGGCTACGGATACCTATATAACGTCAAGACCAGCCTCATCGTGGGCGGTAAGACCTTCGATACGGTGGAGACACGCACAGGCTTCCGCAAGACACGTTTCGCCGAAGGTAAGATCTGGCTCAACGACCGCGTTCTGATGATGCACGGCTACGCCCAACGCACTTCGAACGAATGGCCCGGCGTAGGTATGAGTGTGCCTGCTTGGCTAAGCGACTACTCCAACGACCTGATGGTGCGTTCGGGAGGCAATCTGGTGAGATGGATGCACGTCACTCCTTGGAAGCAGGATGTAGAATCGTGCGACCGCGTGGGCCTTATCCAGGCAATGCCTGCGGGTGATGCCGAGAAGGACTGCAAGGGACGACAGTGGGAGCAGCGCTGCGAACTGATGCGAGATGCCATTATCTACAACCGCAACAACCCGTCCATCCTCTTCTACGAGGGTGGCAACGAGAGCATCAGCCGTGAGCATATGGTGAAACTGAAGGAGATTCGCGACCGCTTTGACCCCTATGGCGGACGTGCCACCGGTAGCCGAGAGATGCTCGACATCAACGAGGCAGAATACGGTGGCGAAATGCTCTACATCAACAAGAGCGGCAAGCACCCTATGTGGGCTATGGAATATTGCCGCGACGAGGGCTATCGCCAGTATTGGGACAACTATTCGTACCCCTTCCACCAAGAGGGTGCAGGCCCCTGGTACCGCAAGGCTCCTGCCGACATCTACAACCACAATTCCGACGAACTTGCCATCGAGCACATCCGTCGTTGGTACGACTATTACGAGCAGCGACCTGGACAAGGCCGACGTGTGAGCGCAGGCGGCGTGAAGATTATCTTTTCGGACACCAATACCCACGGACGTTCGGAGTTCAGTTATCGTGTGTCGGGCGTGGTCGATCCCATGCGCATCGAGAAGGAAGGATTCTATGCGGCTCAGGTGATGTGGAACAGTTGGGTCGATATCGATTATAGCCGCACCCACATCATGGGCCACTGGAACTATCCGGAAGGAGTCAAGAAGAACATCTACGTGGTTTCGACCGACCCTGTGGTTGACCTGCTGATCAACGATAGCCTCGTGGCACGTAGCACACAGGCCGAATACCGTTTCCTGCATACGTTCAAGAATGTCACATACGTACCAGGCACAATTTGTGCCGTGGGCTACAGCGACGCTTCTGGAAGCACTGCGAGCAGTTGTGACAGCATCGAGACTGCCGGTCCTGCCGACCACCTCAAACTCACACTCATCCAAAGTCCCAATGGTATGGTAGCCGATGGTGCCGATATGGCGCTCGTGCAAGTGGAGGTAGTGGATAGCGAAGGTCGTCGCTGCCCCACCGACAATCATCTCATCACCTGGAAGGTGGAAGGCCCAGCCGAATACCGAGGAGGCATTGCCAAGAGCCCCGATTTCGACAATTACATCCTTGCGGAAACGCTGCCCGTGGAATGTGGCGTGAACCGCGTACTGGTTCGTTCGACCACAACACCGGGCACTATCCGCGTCACTGCCTCGGCTCGTGGACTGGGCAATGCGGGCGCCAGCAGTGGCGAAGCTGCCGCTTCGACCATCGTTGGTCCTAATCCTTCGGGATGGAGCGGTAATGGCGCATCGACCAACCGCGAATGGACCACGGCCGAGGTAAACTGGCAGACACTCCCCGTGCCCGGCGAGGTGAATGCTGGCCTCAGCACCTATATCGCGGGTGCTGCCCTCCCTTGCATCCTTGACCGAGGCGAGACTCCTTTGACTCCCTCCTACGTCGATCGCTTCGAGACCATCGGCATCACTTCGGCCGAAGCAGGGGCCAACACAAATGAAGCAAAGAGCAGTTTCGATGACAACGAACTCAGCGAATGGCGCAACGACGGACGTCTCTCAACAGCCTGGATCACCTACATACTGAATCGTCCTGCTGCCATCGACCACATCAGCCTCAAGCTAACGGGATGGCGCCAGCGCAGTTATCCGATTGAGATCTATGCAGATGAGACGCTCGTCTGGAAGGGCGACACTCCCAAGTCGCTTGGCTACGTGGAACTCGACATCGAACAGCCCGTCGAGGCACAGACCTACACCATCCGACAAGTAGGTTCAGCCTCCGACAAGGAAGCATTTGGACAGATTGTCGAACTGGCTGCCCCCAACGCTGGCGAACTCGACCTCTACAAGAGCGCTGATGGCGACAAAGTGAAAGGCGAGCTCCGTATTGTGGAGATTGATTTCCTGAAACGTTATTAAAGGATTTCGCAAATAAAAGCGACAATGCAGCAGACTGCTGCCACGGGGAAAAGACCCCATCCGAACCAGGCGGCAACGATGCCAAAAAGCAAGGCAATGAATCCGCCCCAAGGCGAGGAGGTCGCCTGCATGATGGCGGGAAAGGTCATCACGGCAAGCGTGACGTAAGGCACGTAATAGAGGAAACTACGCAAGAAAGGATGAGTAATCTTCTTGCGAATCAACGTCATCGGCAGGACACGTATCAGATTGGTCACGAGGACCATGATGAAGAGGTAGATCAACAGGCTATGCTTCATCGTGGTCCTCTATTTTAATGGGTTTGACATATGCTGCTACTGCTGCAATGAGGATGGTGAGCACAATGGTACGGGTGCCGGCACTCATTTCACGGACTGTCGGCAACACAGAGCAAAGCCAGCTCAAGAGGAAACTGGCGATGACGGAAATACCTACCGCATGGTCACGCTTAGAAGGTGGTATGATGATGGCAATGAACATTCCATAGAGTGCCACGCTGAGCGCAGCGACGACGTGCGGAGGAAGGATCTCACCTGCCACGATGCCCACGGCCGTTCCCGATGCCCACATTGTAGTCGAAACGAGCATCGCACCAAAGGGATAGGCAGGCGGCAGATTGCCGGGATAGGCGATGGAGATGCCAAAGATCTCGTCGGTAACGCAACAGGCCACAAGTATGCGCTTCAAGAGCGAAACATTCGACGCGAACTTCTGTGTCAAAGCCGTGCTCATCAGCAGATAGCGAAGATTGGTGACCAAGCACATAGCCACGACTTCGACGTAGGATGCACCGATGGCAATGAGCGAATAGACGCCATATTCACCTGCCGAAGCACGCGTCAGGAAACTGCCCACGAAGCCCATCCATGCAGTCAACCCTGCCTTGGCAGCTATGATGCCCAACGAAAAGGACACGGCAAAATACCCCATACCGATGGGGAATCCGTCGCGCATACCATACAAAAAGATACTTCGGGTCTCAGTACGCATTGCCTAGAAGATTGACTTGATCTTCGTGTCGTCGAGCACGCGGTTGAAGAAGTCGTTAACAGGCTTGCCGATGCGGAAGCCTTCGACCACACGCTCCACGAGATTGGGGGCCAGCGCCTCTTCTTCGCTCAAATCGCGGAAGAGGTCCCAGTCCTTCATACGAATCAGGTCGTCGAAGGGACTGTCCCTCCATTGCTTGGGCAGGACCTTGAGTTTTTCCTCCGACCAGAAAACATAACCATAGCGGCGCACCTCGTCATTGTCCACGGCATCGCGCAGTTCCTGGCCTTCGTCGAAGATGGCCTGACGAATCACTTTGGCTGCTGCCGAGGGTGGACAATGCACACCAACATCGATCATTGAATTGGCCGAATATTCGCCATCCTCGTTCTTCGGCTGCAAGTGGAAATAATAGCCTCCACCTACGCACTTCTTGCCTCCGGGCACGAGATAGAGTCCGAAATGCGTTTTGTAGGGGCTCTTGTCCCAAGAGAAACGCGTGTCGCGGGCAAAACGGAAGATGCACTGCTTGGGATCGAGCCCACGCAGCAAAGGGTCGATCTGCGCCATCTGTCCCATGATATCGACGCTGAGGGCATAGAACGTGTCGCGCGCCTGCTCGTATTTCTTTCGATTGGCGTGCATCCACTCTACTGTGTTGTTATACTTGATTTCGCGAAGGAAATCGAAAATCTGCTGAATGTTGTATTGGGTCATAGGGTTACAATATTTTCATAATCTGACGCAACGAGTGCACCTCGTAGTTGACGGACTCAGTAGGACGGAAAGTGCGGGGATTGCGGTTGAAGAACATCACATCGAGCCCATAGGCTTTGGCACCGAGGATGTCGGTATCGAACGTGTCTCCAATCATTAACGTGGTTTCCACCTTGGCACCTGTCTTTGCCATCGCATAGTCGAAGTAGGCACGAAGGGGCTTATTGGCTCCAGCGTCTTCGCTTAGGATGATGTTGTCGAAAAACTCCTCCATCCCCGAGGCTCGAAGTTTGCGATACTGCACCTCATGGAAACCGTTGCTACAAAGATGCAGGCCATATCCCTGTGCGCGAAGATAACGCATCAAGTCGTGCGCCCCTTCGACCACTCCGGGTTTATTGGCACAAAGGTCGAGGAAGTGGTCGCTCACTTCCAGACAATATTCCTTCGTAGGTTCAAAATGCACCCCAGAACTTACGAAGCCACATGTCAACGGGCGACGAAAACGCTCGACGATGAGATAAGGACGATCAATCTCGCCTCGTGCATACTGGCCCCACAATTCGACATTGGTCTGCCAATAGGGGACGGTAAAGTCTTCAAGGCGCTGGAAATAGCGGCCCAACTGCAAATCGTCGAACAATTCGGCCAGCGCAAGTTTGGCGTTGCCGTGGGTGTCGTAGAGCGTGTCGTCAAAATCGATGAACAGATCGTGGTACATGAGGGAGGGGGTCGAAGCGTTATGAGAAGTTTGAAAGGGGTTGCTTTATCGCCGCAAAGATACGAACAAACTGCCACATCTCCAAATAATTTGCCCATTTATTGTAACAAAATCCAACCCATATTGTTCTTTTTCGAATGATTTTTTTGTTTCTTTCGAAAAATACCTTATCTTTGTCGGCAAAATAAAGATATTTCGAACCAAGTTATTTCTTAATTTCATTACCTCATCATGAAAAGAACCACCCTTCTACTCTCCTCTCTCCTCCTGCTCACAGCTTGCGGCAGCAATAAGCAGCAGCAAACAAAGCAGGACCTCGCTCTCAACGACCTTGAGTATTTCGAATGCCAAGGTGTCAATGTTTTGGTCTATAGCAACAACTTCAACGGAGGCTTCAACGATGAGAAGAACTCCGGCATCGAAATTATTCACCACGGCGTGCGCACCGTGCAAGGTGGCGCCGTGCGTCTAAACAAAACACCTGAACAATGGGACCTCGTGCCCAAGACTACTAGTCGGACAGTGAACCGCGATGCCGGTCAAATCGAAGTGGGTCTGCGCTATGACGACTACGACTTCGACAGCCGCATTGTCGTAACGGGTCAGGGTGATGCCGTCGAGATCGCCGTATGGCTCGACAAACCCGTGCCCGAGTCTTTAGCAGGTGAAGCGGGACTGAATATCGAATTCCTGCCTTCGCAATACTGGAACAAGACCTACCTTATGGATGGTCGCTTGAACCGTTTCCCTCGTTATGCTGCCAGTCAAACCGTGACACGCCCCAACAGTGAGAAACCCCGTCAGTTCAAGGGATTCAAGACCTACGATGACCGCGGCACCGACCGCTTTGTCGATCCCACTCCACTTGAAACTGGACACGAAATCATCCTGGCACCCGATGCTCCCGAAAGGATGATCAAGGTAACAAGCAAGGATGCCGAACTCAACCTTTACGACGGACGTATGTTGGCACAAAATGGTTGGTACGTGCTCCAAAGTGTGCTCCCTGCCGGCAAGACAGGCAAGGTGGTGAGTTGGCGCGTCGAACCTCATGCCATCCCGGGATGGATACGCGAACCGAATATCGGTTTCAGCCAAGTGGGCTATCTGCCCAATCAACCGAAAGTGGCCGTGATAGAGCTCGACAAACGCGACAAGATACATGACGAGGCCTCGATTTGCCGCATCAAGCCCGATGGTACCATCGAGACAGCATTCAGCGGAAAAACAACCGTTTGGGGCGACTATTTCAAATATAAATATGTGAAGTTCGACTTCTCGGAAGTTAGCGAACCCGGCATCTACTTCATCAAATATGGTGACACCCAGACGGGCAACTTTCTCATTGACCAGAGCGTCTATGACAAGATTACCGATGCCACTACCGACGTGTGGATTCCCATTCACATGAACCACATCACCGTGAATGAAGGCTATCGCGTCTGGCATGGCGAGCCTTTCAAGGAAGGCTATCTGCAGGCTCCACCGAGCGACCATTTCGACCTCCACTCGCAAGGACCGACCACCGATACGAAGTACAAGCCACTGCAACTCATTCCAGGACTCAACGTGGGCGGATACTTTGATGCAGGAGACTTCGACATCGAGACTGGTTCGAACATCAACGTTGTGCAAAACCTCGTGCGCATCTGGGAACAATTCCCCAGCGACCGCGACGAGACCTTCGTAAGCGAAGAGCAGCGCTATGTGGATCTGCATCGACCCGATGGTGTGCCCGACATCTTGCAGTATATTGAGCATGGCACGCTGAACCTCGTGGCACAAGCCGAAAAGATTGGACATATGTCGCAATGCCTCTCCAATTCGGTGCTCGACAACTACCATCACCTCGGCGACGCCGCTTCGCTCACCGATGGCCTGCACTACGACCCGAAACTCAAACCCTACCAGATTTCAATGGACGGCAAGCGTAGTGGCACGCCCGACGATATGTGGGCGTTCACGACACGCGACCCACGCCTTGACTTCCGTGCTGCCGCGATGTTTGCTGCTGCCAGCCGTGTCCTCCAGGGCTATAACGATGCCCTGGCAAAACGCGCCCTTATCCAATCGAAGCGACTGATGACCGAAGCCACCGAATTGCTCCACGAAGCCGACCTCAGCACCAACCTTCAACTCTACGGAGCAACTGGCGACAAGCAGTATCTCGAAAAGTTCAATTCGGGCATCTGGAACGCACTCGACAAGCAGTACAATGCAGCCCTCCAAATAGCTCTCGACGCCATGCCTTTCATGGACGATACCTATCGTGAGCAATTACGTCCCTATGTCGAAAAGTATCGTGCCTACGTCGACAGCCTCGATACCCAGAATCCCTACGGTGTGCCCATCGGCCTTGGCAACTGGGCAGCAGGTGGAGGCGTCGTGCAGTTTGGCGCTACCCTTTGCACAGCAAACAAGTATTTTCCCGACATCATCGAAAAGAACCTGCTCTATCGCACCGCCAATTTCATCTACGGCTGCCATCCATACCACAACTACTCATTGGTGGCTGCCGTGGGCGCCGCTCGTCCGAAAGCTGTGTTCTATGGAAACAACCGTGCTGACTTCTCGTTCATTCCTGGTAATATGGCCCCAGGTGTGCTCTTCCGCAAGCCCGATCATTTCGAAAACTTTGACGACTGGCCGTTCCTGTGGGGACAGAACGAGGGCACCATTGCCGGGAATACGCAATACGTGATTTTCGGCCTGGCGTTCAAGGATAGAATGAAGGAAGGGAAATAAAGATTTTCTCTTAAAAGGATACGAATCTATTACCTAAGAAATCCTGGTGTTCTCCATGATGGATATAGCCCAACTGGTCGCAGACGAGTTGGGTTTTTCCTATCTGGGTGCCAATGTTATAATGAGAGTGTCCGAAAATCCAATAATCGATAGGACTTTGCTCGATATATGATGCCAATTCGACGGCAAATGCCCCGCTGTAGGACTTGTTGGCAAATTCAGGATAAATGAGTTTGAAGGTGGGCACATGATGTGAAACTACAACGATATGACGTGCCTTGCTATGATTGACAGCTTCTAAGAGGAAGGACAGGCAACGCTCATGTTCTTCGTTAAAGCGCGGCCAGGTGAGACTCTCTTCGCCCGAACGGATACGATGGAAATCGGTCACGCCGAACTGCGTATATCGTCCGTTTTCGGGCGCGATTCTTGACCAAAGGGTAGTTGCAATCACATCAATATCGTCATCCAAATGGATTACGCAGTTATAATAGCAATGCACATTGTGGCGTATGGGCAGCACCCACCCATCGTGTAACGTCTCGATGTCGAAAAACTGATAGAACTCATGATTGCCGGGCACAACAATTACCTGCCGATAGTGTTCCGAAGCCCAGTCCCAGAAAGGATGCGACGTGTAGGTCTTGTCATCGCCCAAATAGCCGATATCACCAGCCAGTACAAGCACCTCGCCCATCACTTCGATGGGGTGCTCGAGGAGGTAATCCCAATTCCTCTTGTATTCCAGATGCAGGTCTGAAGCGTACTGTATTCTCATGGACATTTCTGTTCCTTAGCGGTGCAAAGATATGTCTTTTTCGCGAAAAAAACAAATAATGCATTGTTATTTATTAATTGAGAATGGTTAATTGAGAAAAAAACATTATCTTTGCACCGTGAAGGCAAGCAATCTGTTCAAAAGGTTGATATACCCAAAAGCGAATCTCAACAAAAAAAAGATGTACGATGCATTCGCCAACCATTGGGTAGTGGTCACCGGTGCATCACGAGGCATCGGTGAAGCGTTGGTGCGCCGGCTCATCGCTTCGCATGCCAATCTTTTCCTCATCGCACGAAGCGAAGAGCAACTGCATTCACTTTGCAAAAAGGCACGTGAAGCAGGATGCAAAGCCGAGTATTGCGCAATCGATCTACGTGACAGGGAACGTCTCGACCAACTTTGCCAACACCTGAAGGGAACTTTGCCTTGTGTCGATTATCTTTTCTGCAACGCTGGTAAATCCATTCATCGCGACATCATCGATGCTCAAGACCGTATGCACGATTACGACAGGACTATGGACTTGAACTACCGCGCCCATGTCGCCCTTACTCTCGCACTTCTCCCCAAACTTTGCGAGAGCCAAGGGCATATCATCTACACGTCGTCGGTCAGCACCCTTTACCCTCCCGCTCCAGGTTGGTCGGCTTACCATGCGTCGAAGTGTGCAGCCAACACCTGGTACGAAACGGCACGTACGGAATTGCGACGACAAGGCATTTCCGTTCAGATTGCTTATCTGCCACTCGTTCATACCGAGATGGCAGATGTGAATCCAGCATATCGCAATCTTCCAGGCTATACGGCCGATGAGGCCGCGTGCCAACTACTTAAACTGAGCCTTTCACGACGCTTCGCTTACGAACCTTGGTGGGCACGTCTGTCAGCTCCTATAGCCAACCTCTTTTCGCCCATAGTAAAGTTATTCTATTAATATGCACCGATCTCTTTTTCGTGCGCTATTCAATCTGCACTTCATTACACCCCTTGGCCTCATCCGCTGGGCATACTGTCTGGTGAGCGAAGGCGTGACACTGATGGCGGCATTGAAGTTCTCTGCCAGATACTATCCGACAAAGTGTGCCGTAGTGTCGGAGAGATTGGTGATGAACTACAGCGAACTTTATCAATATGCCTGCCGTCTGGCATACCTGATGTACTCCGACTATAATCTGCGTCAAGGCGATACGGTAGCAATACTTTGTCGCAATCATACGGTGTCACTGTTGCTTCTGCCTGCCCTTTCGAGGCTCGGTGTAAATGTGCTTTTGCTCAACACTGATTTAGGTACCGAAAAAATCGAAGAACTACTCAATCGCAACTCTTGCAAACTGCTTGTCTATGATAAGGAAAGAAAAGACGGTAGGAGCACTATAACTTCTCCCTACCCTGCTATCGATACTGATATTCTGTACGAAAAACTCTTTGCGAAAAACGAGGACAACGTCTTCTACCTTCCCCCAATTTTCCATAGTCCTGCCATCACAGTGATGACAGGCGGTACAAGCGGGCACTATACCGAAGCCACGCGTCATCCTTCGGTGACGCAATTCCTACCACCTTTTTTCGCCCTGCTGCGTGATATCGGCATTGGGGATTACAACAGTGTCTTCCTCGCTCTACCCTTTTATCATGGTTTTGGATTGGCAACGCTGATCGTATCGCTCCTGATGGGAAAGAAAATATGCCTGATGCGGCATTTTGACGCCAGTCAGGCATTGAAGATGATTCGAAATGAAGAAGTCGAGGTGTTACCCCTCGTCCCTGTGATGCTGGCAAGGTTGTGGCAGCAAGAAGGAGCGAAGGAGAAGATGAAAAGCCTTCGCTGTATCCTAAGCGGAGGTGATCACCTGGACCACAAACTCGTCGAGACAACGCATAGCCAACTTGGCAACGTGCTCTACAATCTGTATGGCACCTCGGAGGCGGGTTTCTTCCTATTGGCTACACCCGATGATCTGTCACGGCATTCCGAGACGACATTGGGAAAACCGATTCGAGGCGTAAAGTGCAAGGTCGTGGAAAAAGATGCCAAAGGTGTGGGTACGCTATGGGTTCGTTCCAGTTGGGCCATGACGGGAAGAAATGACCAATGGCAGAGCACTGGTGACCTGGTAATTCAGGATACCGAGGGCTATTACTTCCATCGTGGCAGACGTGACGGGTTGGTTGTCTGCGGTGGTGAGAATGTCTGGCCCGACAACGTGATGCGGGCACTCAGCTTACATCCCGCTATCGTGGCTTCACACGTCTATGCCGTGCCTCACCCCGAATTTGGAAATGTGCTGAATGCCCGCATCGAATTGCGCAAGGATGCTTCCTTGACTACGGCTGAAATCATCGAATGGCTTAGACCACGAATCTCCAGAGCCGAAATGCCTCACGAGATTATCTTCGGTCCCATCAGAATCAGCTCAACGGGGAAAGTATATTCAAGATGATATTGCCTTGACTAATCCGCACAAATGACAGCGGCCATATCGTTCAACTGCATACACATATCTCGGGTCAAAGGAATGCGTTGATTCTGATGCTCCCATGGCGCGAGGATAAGGAAACGCCCTTCGGCACAGGCCTCATAGTATTGATGCCCAGGCCTTGAGAAGGTGTTGAACCCCCAAGGCGTGAGGAAAATGAGAGGCAACCTCGCTTCAAGCATCGCTCGCATCACCGCCTGTTCCCCTTTTGAGATAGCCGGCGAAACAAGCACAGCGCCTTTACGAGCCCTTGCCAACATCTGTTCCACGGTCGCAGCAACTAGCTCATCAGATAGACTGCGAGAGCACTGCACCTGTACTCGCTCAGGATGATGCAGCAAGAAACGGTTTCCAATGGCTGCAAAAGTGTATGGGCCTATGGCAACGCCAAATCGAACACGGAAATAATCAGAATGAGCTTGTCTTATGGCCAACCGCCGAGGATTGTCACGCAAATACTGAAACCAACGTTCCAACTCTCCTGCCCCATCAAGTATGTGATCATTGTAGTTGCGAGAGAATAGGAATCCGTGAGCCCGCTTGTCCTCTTCACCACCGCCCTCCTTGTTCTCTATACCGCGACATTGTTGCAGCAACCGCCCCTCAGGCTCACACAACTCCCGGTAGCATTTGTTGCAGCCGGCCTTAAAGCCTTTTAGTACTATGCCCAGATGCTGTTGCATAGCACGCGTAATGAAAATGATGCCATGCAGATGATCTGGCATCAACTGTAAGGCCAAGGGCTTCGCCTCGGGATAATAGTCAGGAATGGACTGCCAACATTGCTTCACCGCCTCACCAAGAGGTGACAACTCTACCCTTGGAGCATCGGGACTACCCTCTGATTCAGAAACATCTCCCAAGAGGGTGCCAAGTATTGGACGGCGACCCTCCACCGTCATAGTAATGAGATAGATACATCGCGCCTCATAATCGTGCCCCACGCGACGGCGATGCATCGAGGGCTTCTTCTCTCCAGCAAATGGTTTGTGTTTCTCAAAGGATAGCTGGTCCATAGGCAAGTCTCTCTATGCTGCAACAATGTTGCAGCAAAGCAAACAAAAACTGGGAAAGCTAGATTACAATAGGAATTTCAGGATCGAACCGATCCATGTACTTCACCTTGAACAGATTGATTCGATGCAGACGGTCAATCTTTGCCTTGGTGGCTGGTTCAGGCTCGATACCCTCACGGATATATTTGTCGAGGGTAGCGTAGGTGAAGCCCAATTTCACTTCGTCGGGTGAACTGTGCGGCAGGCCATCATCAGGCACCTTATCAACCCATTCAAGAGGTAGGCCCAGCACTCGACCAATTTGCAGAATCTCGGTTACAGTAAGGAACGACAGTGGGCTGAAATCGCCTGCATTGTCACCATAGCGTGTGGCATAGCCAATCCAGTCCTCAGAGAGATTGCAGGTATTGACCACGCGTCCATTATTGGTTTGTGCAATGGCATAAAGCGTCACCATACGCACACGAGGCGGCACGTTCTGCTTGGTCTGCACGGTCCATTCATCGACCACCGAATCATTCTCCTCCAACTTGAGGTTGTTCATAGCGTTGGTAATTGCTCCAATGGGAGCCACACAATAGCGAATGCCGATATAGCGCGAAATGCGGTCGGCATCGTTGATGGCCTGCCCATTGTCGGGCATTGCCACGCCAATGACGCGATCCTTGCCAAGAGCCTTGGCACAAAGGGCAGCAGCCACTGTCGAGTCCTTGCCACCTGACATGCCCAGCACAGCATTGCAGCCCGGGCCATTCTGTTCGAACCAGTCTCGAATCCATTGGATGACCTCTTCGGTCACTCTTTTTGCATCAAAAGTTTTCATAGATTATTGTTTTTTTTCGGAATACTCGGAGTTATTCGGAGTACTCGGATTAGTCGGAGTATTCGGAGTATTCAAATTACTCTAATTAAAAAGTATAAGAGCAGCCCACGATCAAGCAACGCGAATTAGGCTTGGTCACGGTTGTCATGTCGTAGTCCTTGTTGGTCAGAATCTGCTTGCGGTCGGGCTGCAGGATGTCCTGAACGAAAGCATACATTGCCCATTGGCCTATCTGCTTCACGGCACGGAATGACCAGTAGAACGTTGGACGATTGTAGTAGTAACGATGCGTCTCTCGACCCGTATAGAGCAGCACCGTGGCCAATGTCCAGCCCTTAGGCAACTCAAACTGTGGACGTGCCTTGAAACTGTAGGACCATGCCCGGTCGGACGACACGCTCTCACCATCGTAGTCAAGATACTGGCCATGGAAGCCCATTGTCATAGAGAAGAGTCCATACCTTACCTCACCCTCGGCGGCATAACGCAGGTAACTGTAGCGTGCATCGTTGATCCACGTCTTCACCGAACGCTGGGATGCCTCGTCATACGACGAAATCTGAGAGATATCGTCATCGATGCGCTTGTAGGCCAAACTGTGTGTCAGCGTCCAATGCTCGCCTGAATAGGTATAACTTCCCTTAATCTGGCTGTTCTTCGAAGGACCCAGATTGCTGTTACCCACAACGATTACGCCAATGCTGCTACCGATGTGGACGAAGGGATAGAGTTGCGTGTAAGTGGGACGTGCTATGTCGCGATCGTAACTCAGTACGAACTTGTTTTTCGCATTGAGTTTAGCAGTCGCCTTGGCAGAGAGCATCCAGTCGTTGTAGGTCTTGTCGTGGCTGGCGGTCTGATGGTCGTCGATGTCGTTGATGAAATTCTCGTAGCGGAAGGTCGCATCGAGGGTAAGCCAATTATGGGAATAGTTGGCCGAAAGTGAAGTCAGCGACGAATAGGTGTTGAAGTTGAAATCTGTTTCGGTGTCGCTGATGCTCATATCCTCGATGGTGTATTTCTCCTCGATGCCAAACTTGAATCCATTCCAAGTCTTCGACTGGAACCGTACCATAGCGTATGGGTCGAAGTTATGGAGTGTCTGGTTCTGCTCGCGCAGCGACGATTCGGAATGTGCCCCCCAAGTGTCCGACTCCACATCGGTGGGTTTGTAATTATACTTAAGATTGAGGCGTGTCGTCAGACGGCCCCACTCCTCGAAGTCCTGAATATACTGCAAAAGGCCACCCAACTTGAGGTCGCGGTTCGAACGACGCTGTTCCTCGTAGTTCGACTCCTGCTCAGTACCATCAGCCTCATGGCCATTCTTGATAGTACTCTCGCTCACACGATTGTGGTCGAAACTTTCGAGCAAGCCAATGGTAAATATGCTTCCCTTGACAGGTTGGTAGTCGAGGCGCGTCGAGAAGTCCTGCTTCTCGTATTTAGTCAGGATGTTCGAACTGGTAAGTCGGTCGGCTCCGCTCTTGAAGTCAGTCGAAACATCCTTCTCTGTATTCAGTTCACTGAAATCGACCGACAGTTGACTCGTCAGCAGCAGGTTGTCCTTCAAATAGGTGACATAGCCCGAAGGCATGGCACGACCATTGCTGCTAGCACCCAGATAGGCACCACCATAGACGTGCGACGAGTCGGGCTTGTGTTCCAGTTCATCACCCACGTCGTAGGCATCCATAATGCGTTTGGCAATACGTTGAAATTCGTTGGTATCCTGTGCATGCAAGCCTACAGAGCCAACTAGGCTCAGTGCTCCTGCGAAGAAGACAATTTTTCCAATTCTTCTCATATGATAATAGTATGATGAAAGTGTACGATGCGGCAAAGATAAGGTTTTTTGTCGGCATCTCCAAATTTTCGACCGATAGTTTGGTCTTTTGTTACCAATTTATGATAAAACGGACGAATAATTTTCCGTCATATCGTTTTTTTTATTACCTTTGCCGTGCAAAACCGGATACTGACAAACAAAATAATCCACGACCTATGAAACTCAAAAACCTTATTCTAACCTTTCTGTTGGCTGCAAGTTCCTCACTATTTGCACAGAACTTGCTCCAAGGCTTCCAAACCCCGCCCCAAGAGGCTCGTCCTCGCGTGTGGTGGCACTGGATGGATGGTAACATCTCCAAAGACGGCATCCGCAAGGATATCGAATGGATGCACCGTGTCGGCATAGGCGGCTATCACAACTTCGATGCCGGCATGACCACACCGCAAGTGGTGGAGAAGCGCCTTACCTACATGTCGCCCGAATGGAAGGATGCCTTCCGTTATGCCGTCACCCTTGCCGATTCTCTCGGTATGGAGGTAGCCACTGCCAGTTGTCCCGGATGGAGCAACACCGGCGGCCCTTGGGTAAAACCCGAGCAGGGCATGAAGAAACTCGTCTGGCGCGAAATGAGAGTGAAAGGCGGCAAGCAACTCAACGTCGCTCTCCCTGCCCCCTTCCACACCACCGGCTTCTTCCAGAACGTGGCGGCCTCCAGCAGCGCTACTACCTTCATCCCCTCAGAAGGTGGCCCCGAATGGTACAAGGACCTCTATGTGCTGGCAGTTCGCTTGAACAAGGCAGACAAGACTTTGCAGCAACTCGGTGCCAAGGTCACATCGAGCGGTGGCACATTCACCGTCGAACAACTCACCGACGGAGACCTGGCCAATGCCGGTGAACTGCCGCGCGACGACGAACGGGGATACTCCTGGATACAGTATTCGTTCAAGCGTCCTCAGACCTTCCAGGCCCTAAGCGTGGTCGATGGTTATACTCGTAGCGAATGGGGAGCAACCCCTGCACCCGTCAGCAAGCGACTTGAGGTGAGCGACGACGGACTCTCCTATCGCAAGGTTTGCGACATCCCTCATGGAGGTGCCGCTCGCCAAACCATCGAGTTCGAACCCGTCACGGCACGATACTTCCGCGTCACGTTCGACAATCCTATCCTCAATAACCCCTATGCTGCCTTGTCGCCTGTTCCTATTCCAGAACCGACATTTACTCCCGTGGCCGAACTGGTGCTCTATCCAGTTCCACGTATCAACCACGCCGAAGAGAAGGCTGGCTATGCCACTCCTTCCGACCTTATGGAACATCCCACTTTCGCTCGTGCTGACGAAGTGGTCGGCACACAGGATGTCATCGACGTGACCGACAAGGTCGATGCCGAAGGCAACCTTCATTGGAATGCTCCCCAAGGTGAATGGACCATCTATCGATTCGGCTATTCGCTGACAGGCAAGACCAATCATCCTGCTGCGACAGAAGCCACTGGCCTCGAAGTGTCGAAGATCGACAAGGATGCCTTCACCGACTTCCTGACCTACTATCTCGACACCTACCGCGATGCCACAGGAGGACTGATGGGCCGTCATGGTCTGCAATATCTGCTGATCGACAGTTATGAAGCCGGTTGGGAGACCTGGGCACCAAGGATGCCACAGGAGTTCGAACAGCGTCGAGGCTACAGTCTGTTGCCATGGCTACCCGTGCTGACGGGACAAGTCATCGAAAGCGCTGAGCGCAGCGAGCAGTTCCTCTTCGATTGGCGCACCACCATCGGCGAACTCATCGAGGAATGCATGTATGCCAATGCCGACCGCATCGCCAAGCAGTACGGACTGGGCACTTACTTCGAATCGCATGAGAATGGACGTCTTTACCTCGTCGATGGCATGTCGGCCAAGAGTAAGGCTGACATTCCGATGGCTGCCATGTGGACCTTCATTCCTGGTCAAAAGTCTGCCAATTCGACAATCGAGATGGCCGAAAGCGACATTCACGAATCAGCATCTGTTGCCCATCTCTACGGTAAGAAATTCGTAGCAGCCGAGTCACTCACTGCCAATGGTTTGGATGGTGGAGCCTACAGTTTCTTCCCTGGCAAACTCAAGCCTACTGCCGACCTCGAGATGGCCAATGGTGTCAATCGCTTTGTGATACACGAGAGCGCTCACCAGCCCGTCGATGACCTCAAGCCCGGACTTGGCCTGATGATCTTCGGACAATGGTTCAACCGCAACGAGACGTGGGCCGAACAGGCCAAGGCCTGGACCGACTATCTGGCACGTTCCTGCTACCTTCTGCAGCAAGGTCGCAACGTGGCTGACATCCTCTATTATTATGGCGAGGATGACGTAGTGACCAGCCTTTTTGCCTTCCAGCATCCCGACATCCCTTACTCCTACAATTTCGACTACCTCAACAAGGAGGCATTGCTCGACCTCATCTCCTACGACGGCAAGCATTTCATGACGCCTTCAGGCAACCAATACAATGTGCTCATCATCGACCCACGCTGCGAGCATGTCTCTGCACCCGTGAAGGCAAAACTGGAGGAGTTGCGTCGTCAGGGAGCACCCATCTTCGATCTTCGCACACAGACGATGGCCGAAGCACTCAAGGGTATCCGTCCCGACTTCATAGCCGACGATATGACCGACCTGCGCTACGTTCACCGAAAGACTGCCGATGCCGACATCTATTGGGTCAACAACCGCCGCAACACAGCCCGTCAAATCAATGCCACCTTCCGCGTCAGCGGCCTCAAGCCCATGCTTTGGCACCCCGAAACAGGAAAGGCAGAAGAAGTCTCGTACGAGATGCATAACGACGTGACCATCGTTCGTCTGAATCTTGCCATCGACGACGCCGTCTTTGTCGTATTCGACGAAAAGACCGACGTCCGCAAAGTGGAATTGCCCACCCAGCAGGAAGTTCTGTTCCGCCACGTCGATACCCCGTGGACGGTGCAATTCGACGAAGCGTGGGGTGGCCCGAAAGAGACTACCTTCGACCCGCTCATCTCCTACACCGAATCGTCTGACGAAGGCATCCGTTACTATTCCGGCACTGCCATCTACCGCAATACGCTCCGCATCAGCGCTCCCGAACTCAAGCAAGGCCGTTTCGTACTCAACCTAGGCGAAGTGGGCTGTATGGCCGAAGTCATCGTCAATGGCAAAAACCTCGGAATACTTTGGAAGAGACCATATACCGTCGATGTGACCGATGCCCTAACTGCAGGTGAGAACACCTTGGAGATACACGTCATCAACCAATGGACGAACCGCATCATAGGTGACCTGCAGCCCAACTGCTCTAAACGATACACGTTCCCTGCCTTCAACTACTTCTATCGTCCCGATTCCCCACTCCTGCCCGCAGGTCTGATGGGACCCGTCGATATCATACTCATTCCCGACCAATCGCAAACTCACACATTATAATAATATAGAATATGAAACACCCCATCACACTTCTTCTGACTGCTCTTCTAGCAGTCTCGGCATCCGCAACTGCCCAAACCAAGACGTTCGAAAAGCCCCTCTATGGAGCTGCCTATTACAGCGAGTACACCCCCACCGACCGTCTTGACGAAGACATCCGCCTGATGAAAGAGGCAGGACTTACCGTAGTGCGTGTCGGCGAATCCACCTGGTCGCTCTTCGAACCACAGGACGGCCAGTTCGAATTCGCATGGATGGACCGCATCCTCGACAAGTTACACGCTGCCGGCATCAAGGTCATCCTCGGCACGCCCACCTACTCCATCCCCTCGTGGATGGCTGCCGAGCATCCCGAAGTGTTGTCACACACCATCGACGACAAGCAGAGTTACTACGGCATCCGTCAGAATATGGACCTCAAGAACCCCACCTATCTGCGCTACTGCGAACGCATCATCCGCAAGATGATGGAACACTTTGCCCAGCATCCCGCCATCATCGGCTATCAGGTGGACAACGAAGTCGAGGCGCGCAACATTGACAACCCCGACTACTTCGAAGGCTTCCGCGAATACATCAAGGAGGAGTTCAAGGGTGACCTCAAGGAACTCAACCGACGCTGGGGCCTCAACTACTGGGGCATGAACATCAACAAATGGGAGGACTTCTACGACCGCAAGGGTGTGACCAACCCTTCGTACAAGGTGTGGTGGGAACGCTGGAACCGCAAGGTGACCTCCGACTTCCTCAACTGGCAAGTCGATATTGTCAACGAATATCGTCGTCCCGATCAGTTTGTCTTCCATTGCTTCATGCCTTATTTCTGCAATATCGACCAGGTGGAGGCCTTCCGCCAGATGGAATATCCTGCCATCAACGTCTATTACAATATGCAGGATCAGCAGGATGGTGCCTGGATAGGCTATTCGTGCGACTTCATGCGTCCCGTTTCGAAGCACCACAACTTCCTCATCACCGAAACCAATGCACAAGGCACAGGATGGTCCAGCCGTGACCAATGGCCTCCCTACGATGGTCAATTGCGCCAGAATATGTACGCGTTCCTCTCGGGTGGTGCCAACATGGTGGAATACTGGCATTGGTCCACACTCCACTACGGTCAGGAGACATATTGGCGCGGCATTCTTGGCCATGAAGGCTTGCCCAACCGCGTCTATGCCGAATTCCAGCGGGGTGCTTCCGAACTCGACAAGGTAGGCGACCGCCTCGTGAACATCCAGAAACAGAACCGCGTGGCCCTTCTCTTCAGTCACGACTCGAAGCATGCCCTCGACTTCATGCCCTACACCGACCGCGACCAATACAAGGACTTCCTACTCTACGATGCCCTTTATCGCCAGAACATCGAGTGCGACATCCTGCCCATCGACAAACCCGAGATGCAGGACTTCTCAAAATACGACATGCTCGTCGTCCCATCGCTTTACGTGGCCACCGACGAACTTTTGCAGAAGATCAGCGACTTTGTCAAGAATGGCGGCGAAGTGGTGATGCTCTTCAAGAGCGGCTACACCGACTTCGACAATGCCGTGCGTCCTGTGCTGGCTCCCGGTCCCCTTGCCGAAGCCTGCGGTTTCACCTATCAGGAGTATTCGTCCATCCAGCAACTGCCGCTTCGTCCCAACGACCTTGGAGCCAACGACAACACCGTCAGCACATGGATGGAATTCCTCCAACTCACCACCGCCCAGCCCCTCGCTACCATCGAGCATCCCTTCTTCGGCAAATGGCCATGCATCACCGAGAATGCCTACGGAAACGGCCATCTCATCTACATCGGAACGCTGCCCAGCACCGAAATCCTCCAGAAACTATTGGCACGTGCTGCCGACCGTAAGCAGATTCTCACTGCCGAACGTCAAAACACGTTCCCCATCATCCTTCGTTCGGGTGTCAACGATTATGGCAAGAAGATCCATTACATCTTCAACTATTCCTACGAACCGAAAACCATCACCTACCCCTTCGGCAACAGCCGCTCTTTGCTCGACGGCCAGTCGCTCAAGGCCAACGCCTCCATCACCATCGAACCATGGGGCGTAGTAATCGGAGAAGAAAAATAGCCAAAAGCTTCCTGCAATAAAAAACAGACGCGGCCAAATGACCGCGTCTGTTTTTACTTGTCTTAATCCAAAAAGACGAATCTGATGATGAATGCCACATTGATAAAAGTGTAAAGCACAAGGCTCGTCTTTTCGATTGTTCGTTTGCTTTTCTTTTTGAACAATAGGAAGATGTTCAATAAGACACACAAGATGATCAGAAACTGAAAGATTTCACTGACCCAACGATAGTCTGTAGAGTAAGAGAGCGTACAGACAAACCATGTAAAGGCGTTCAATAGAGAAACAATGTAGAAGCTCATAATCTTATCCAATTAACGGAAAAACTTATTGAACGAATAAAAGGAAATTAATAGGAATAGCACTGCAAAGTAAATGAAAAAAAATGAATCCTCCAAATAATTTCTGTATTTTTTATAGTATTGGATGAAAAAATATGGTTTTCTGCTTATTTTTACCCCATTATCGAAGTTATTTTGTATAAATGTAAAATATCAGCGGGACAAACAGGCTATAATTGTTTGTCTCGCTGACATTAAATGTTTATACTTAAATACGACTCTTAATACTCCTCTTCGTTGAAGAAAAAGTCGTCCTTCTGGGGGTAATCGGGCCAAAGGTCTTCGATGGATTCATAGATGTCGCCTTCGTCCTCCATCTCCTGAAGGTTTTCAATCACTTCGAGGGGAGCGCCGGAACGATTGGCATAGTCAAGCAATTCCTCACGGGTAGCGGGCCACGGTGCATCTTCGAGCTTTGAGGCCAATTCGAGTGTCCAATACATAGGTTTTTCTAGTTATTAATTATATGTTAGTTTTAGTCGTATTTTTCGGTCGGAAATATACTCTTTCCGTCGAATTTGCGCGCGAAGATAGTGGTTTTCTCAATAGGTTGTACAAAACGGCGTAAATATTTAGGGAATTTTAACTAAAACGATACCACATAATGCTGTTTGAAGAAGCGTGGCTTAAGGATTGCCAGCCCATAATCGAAAAGATCCATGGTAATCGAGACGTCGTCGCGGTCGCACAACTGATCCCAGAAAATCTCATTCGGACGACCATCCTGGATACCGCGAACGAAGATCACCGTATCGTCCTTCGTATGCGCCATCAGCCACTCGACAAACTGCTGGGCATAGACAGCCGAGGGCTTGAACGACTTCTGCTTCATAGCCTCCGGATCCTCGTAAGGATTCGCATTGATGGCGATGAAGTCAAATGGCGATGCCTCGTCAAACTGTTCGAGGCTGTTGGCAAACGTCACCCGGTTGGCCGACTGCGTGAATGCCGACAGATTGAACTCAGCTCGTGTCTGTGTCACAGGGTCTGCAAGCGAAACCACCTTCATCCTGCTGTCGGTGAGTAACAAAGGAAGAAGTGTATAACCGCCATCGCAGCCTATCTCTGCCGCATTGCGGCAATGGAAACGGTTGGCCAATCGCAACAAGAGGCATGCTACCTTGTACGAAACTGGCACATGCTTAACATAGATACCCCACATCGACCGATAGGCGTAATAGGGAAGTTTCTCTTCGATGACTTCGGTAATGATAGCGTAGGCGAACGGCGAATGCACACCGAAGCCCTTGCGGTGTTTCAGCTTGCGTACGCCCTTCGACAGGTATTCCTTGATTTTCTTTTTTGCACCCATAGGGGTGGAACTAATTAACGATTAATAATAAAAAAAAGTAACAATTACCCTCATCCCCCTCCGTTCTTGTGGCAGCCATGTTTGGCTGCTAAGCGTTCAGTCAACAGCCGTCTTTGGCTGCCCCCTCAGCACCCGATAGTACATCTCGATCGCCTCCCTTATCTCCGAAGGTCGGATATACTCATCAGCGGTATGACTGCGTGCCGAGTCGCCAGGTCCCATCTTCAAACTTGGGAACCGCATCAGCGCCTGGTCGCTCAGCGTGGGCGAACCAAAAGGCTTACGCCCCAAAGCAACAATACGTTGCAACAGCGGATGATCGGCCGGTATGCTCGAAGGCTGCAGTCGCGTGCTGCGTGGTGTGAGTTCAATCACAGGCCCTTCTGTGCTCAATGGTGAAGCAACCTTGCCAACCTCTTTTCGCAACATCGCCACCACCTCTTCATTGCTGTAGGCATCGGTAGTGCGACAATCGACCATAAACGTACAGGTATCGGGTACTACGTTGTGCACCGTACCTGCTTGAACACCGGTCACCGTCACCTTCACAGGCCCCAATAGCGCCGACTCGTGTTCGAAACGGAAACTGCGCAAACGTTCAATGGCCTCCATAGCCAAATAAATCGCGTTCACGCCCTCGTTACGTGCTGCATGGCCCGACTTGCCATGTGCAATACCATCGAGCACCACAAGCCCTTTCTCGGCAATGGCAGGCTGCATACCCGTGGGCTCGCCAACCAGTGCTACATCGATAGGTGGCAATTGTGGAAGGACGCTTTCGATACCATGCTTCCCGCTCACCTCCTCTTCGGCCGAAGCCAGGAAGACAAGATTGTAACTCCGATCACTACTTTGCCCCTCGCCCACCAGCATCAGGAAGACATGAAGCAGGGAGACAAGCGAAGCACCGTCGTCGTTCGATCCTAACCCATAGATACGCTCCTCCTGGCTTCCGTCTGCCAAAGTCACCACCTCGCGGCTGGCTCGAAACGGATCGTGCTGCCACGTCGAGACGGGCTTCACCGTATCGATATGGGCATTGAGCAGAAGCGTCGGTCGCTCAGCATCGTAGTATGGGTCAACGAGCCAAAGGTTATTGTCCGAACGATGCACAGTCAATCCCGTGCTGTTCAGATATTCTTGAAGCATATCGGAAACGTGCGTCTCTTCACGACTCACCGAGGGAATCGCTATCATCTTCTCAAGCAGAATGACCGACTGAAGATAGGCTGTTTGGAGATCCATAAGAATTCAGTTTTGTCGCGTAGGGATAAGAAATGCGACGCAAAGATAATGAAAAATATTGAACATTGGCAATCTTTCGTCCAAAAATTTTGAAAATAGCGGAAAATTATCTATCTTTGCGCCACATTTTTCGAATATTTAAACCGGCAGATGCCGTTTTTTGCTATGATTACGATAGAACAACTCAAGGCTGTACAGGATCGTTTGACCGACCTGCACCGCTATCTCAACATCGAAGACAAGAAGATTCAGCTCGAAGAAGAGGAACTTCGCACACAGGTGCCCGGATTCTGGGACAACCAGAAGGAGGCCGAGAAGCAGATGAAGGTGGTCAAAGGTATCCGCTCGTGGATTGATGCCTATAACAACGTGAAGGCCAACGTCGATGAACTCGCCACCGCCTTCGAATTCTACAAGGAGGAACTGGTAAGCGAAGAGGAAGTCGATGCCCAATACAAGAAGACTATCGACCTCTTCGAGGACGTCGAACTGAAGAATATGCTGCAAGGCGAGGAGGACCACATGAACTGCATCCTCAAGATCAATGCAGGTGCAGGTGGCACCGAGGCACAGGACTGGGCCGAACAGCTCCAGCGCCTCTATATGCGCTATGCCGAGGACCATGGCTACAAGGCCACTGTCCAGGATCTTGTCGAAGGTGACGATGCCGGCATCAAGTCGGTCACCATCGAAATCGATGGCGACTATGCCTTCGGTTACCTCAAGTCGGAGAATGGTGTGCATCGCCTCGTTCGCGTAAGCCCCTATAATGCACAAGGCAAGCGCATGACGTCGTTCGCTTCAGTCTTTGCCTTCCCCCTCATCGACGACACCATCGAGATCAAGATCGACCCGGGCAAACTCACTTGGGACACTTTCCGTTCGGGTGGCGCTGGTGGCCAGAACGTCAATAAGGTGGAATCGGGTGTACGTGCCCGCTATATGTACACCGACCCCTATACCGGCGAAGAGAAGGAACTCCTCCAGGCTTGCACCGTGACGCGCGACCAGCCCAAGAACCGCGAGATGGCACTCGAACTCCTCAAGTCGCAGATCTACAACATCGAACTCGAGCACAAGCGCGAGAAGCAGGCTTCGATTGAAGCCGGCAAGAAGAAGATCGAATGGGGTTCGCAGATTCGCTCCTATGTCTTCGACGACCGTCGCGTAAAGGACCATCGCACAGGCTACCAGACCTCCGACGTCAACGCCGTGATGGATGGCAAGATCGATGGTTTCATCAAGGCCTATCTGATGGAATTCGGCGACAAATAATCCCCACTGTCAACCACATTGAAAAAGGACGAAAAGCCAGAAACTTTTCGTCCTTTTCGTTTATTCGTCCTTTTCGGAATTTTATCCCAGGAAAGCCAGCAGCACACCGGCAGCCACTGCCGATCCGATCACACCGGCCACATTCGGGCCCATGGCATGCATGAGCAGATAGTTGGTAGGATCGTATTGCAGGCCAATCTCCTGGCTGATGCGCGCCGAATCGGGCACAGCCGACACGCCTGCATTGCCGATGAGCGGATTGATTTTCTTGCCTTCGGGAAGGAACAGGTTGAAGAACTTAACGAAAAGCACTCCCGAAGCCGTAGCCACGATGAACGACAGCGCACCCAGCGCGAAAATCTCGAGCGACTCAGCCTTCAGGAACGTCGATGCCTGGGTAGAGCAGCCTACCGTAAAGCCCAGCAGGATGGTAACGATATCAATGAGTGGACCCTTGGCAGTGTCGGCCAAACGACGGGTCACACCCGACTCCTTCAACAGATTGCCGAAGAAGAGCATACCCAGCAGTGGAAGGCCCGAAGGAATGATCCAAGTGGTAAGGAGCAGGCCCAATATCGGGAAAACGATCTTCTGGCGCTGGCTCACCGATCCCGGTGCCTTCATGCGGATGCGTCGTTCCTTATCGGTGGTGAGCAGTTTCATCACAGGTGGCTGGAACACGGGTATCAGTGCCATGTACGAATAGGCAGCCACAGCAATTGCACCCATCATGTCTGGGGCCAGTTTGCTCGAAAGGAAGATGGCCGTAGGACCGTCAGCGCCACCGATGATGCCGATGGCACCTGCCTCCTGGGGTGAGAATCCGAGTGCCAGCGAAAGCATGTAGGCGCCGAAGATGCCGAACTGTGCAGCAGCGCCCACCAGCACCATCTTCGGGTTGGCTATCAGCGCCGAGAAGTCGGTCATCGCGCCAATGCCCAGAAAGATGAGGGGCGGATACCATCCCTGCTTCACGCCACTGTAAAGGATGTTGAGCACCGATCCCTCCTCATAAATGCCGATTTTCAGTCCAGCTTCAAGTGGGAAAGGAATGTTGCCTACCAGAATGCCAAAACCGATGGGGACAAGGAGCATTGGCTCGAAGTGCTTGGCAATGGCAAGGTAAATGAAAATGCAGCCGACAATCGTCATCACCACATTACCGATTTCCACATTGCCAAAGCCCGTGTATTCCCAAAGGACTTGCAGATTCTCAATAAAAAAGTCTAACTTGTTCATTCGATATGTTTACTTTTTCTTCCTGAAGAAGCCTACGATGCGGCTGATAAGCCCTGGATGCTTCCCTTCGTCATTGTTATAGCCGTAGCCATATCCATAGCGATAGCCGTAACCATAGCCATATCCGTAACTGTAGCCATAACTGTATCCGTACTTTTTGTGGTTCGACATCTGAACATCGTTCAGGATAATCGACACATTGTTCAGTTTCTGGGACTTCACTGCCGCCTCAATTTCGTTGATGAAGCGAAGGTCCGACTTGCCCGAACGCACCACATAGATGTTCCTGTCGACGTGCTTGTTGAGTGTCATCGGGTCGGCAATGACCAGATAGGGTGGCGAGTCGAGGATGACATAATCGTAAACCTTGCGCAGTTCGGCAATAAGGATGCCGAATCGGTCGGTCGACAGCAACTCATTCGGATTGGGCGGCACGCCTCCCTTGAGCAGAAGGTCCAGGCCGGGGAACTCCTTGATGGGAACCACCGTCTGATGCCAGTCGTCTATTTCCCCGCTCAGGTAGTTCGACAATCCTTCCGATTGGGTACGCGGCAGGTCGAACAATCGGCGCTGACGGCCTTTGCGCAGGTCTGTCTCCACCAGGATCACCTTCTTGCCTATCGAGCAAAGGCTGATGGCTACATTGGCCGAAACGAACGATTTGCCTTCACCCGGGATGCTCGAAGTAAACTGCAGCACCTTGCCCGACATGAAGCCGATGTTGGTGCGAATGGTTCGCATGGCTTCCGAAAGCACCGACGACGAGCCCGAAGAACCCTCTTCGGCCATATCCGTAGCCTTGAAGGCACGACCCTCTCTACGAGGCACGACACCCAGCAGGGGCACTCTTGTGCGCGAAACGATATCGTCCGGATTCTGCACCTTGGTCTTCATCAGCATCAGCAGATAGACGATGAGCAAAGGCAGTAGGAAGCCGATGACGAAGGCTATGAGGAGCACCTGTCGCTTGTTGGGGCCGACAAGCACGGTATTGTTCTCGGGATATTCCACCACGCGGGCAATGTCGGGCTCGGCCACGATGGTGAGCATCGTCTCTTCACGCTTCTTCTGCAGCAGCACATAGAGTGGCTCGATCACCGAACGTTCGCGTTCAATCTGCGCAAGGTTGATCTTCTGTCCGGGCACACTCGACAGATAGCCCTTCGAACGTCCCTGCTGACGTGCCAGTTCCGTACGCTGAAGCGTCAGACTGGTCTTCTGATTGGCCACCGATTTCTCGATCACGGCCCTCAGGTCGGCAATCTGCTTGCTCAGGCGCTGCACCACAGGGCTGTTCTCCGACGAACCTGCCAGCAGTCGCGCACGCTCGATGCACGCAGTATTATAATTGGTGATGAAACCGACAATCGAAGGATCGCTCAGTCCCACATTGCTGGGTAGCACCGTATAGGGTTGGTTCGTCTTGAGTTCGTTGGCAATCATCTCAAGCAAGGTCAACTGCACGTCCACCTCCTGAATCTGCTGTTGTGCAGTCGCATCGGTATTGAGCGAAAGTTTGGCCTGCGATTCCAGGTCAACCATTTGGTTCTTCGAACTGAACTGCTGTATGTTGCCCTCCACGGCCGAAAGCTGTCCGCTCAGGTCCTCCAGACGATTGTCGATAAATTCCATCGTCTTGGCGTTCGACGTCATGTAGTAGGTCTTGGTCAGTTCGTTGTACTTCTCGATGGCCTTGGCCAGAACCTTCTCTGCACGCTCCGGATGGATGTCACGCATCACAAGTTGAAGTATCGAACTGGTGCTCATGCGCGAACTCTGGTCTTCCATCACCTCCACGCCAATCTGCCGGGCCAACTCGCGGGCTCGGGCTTGGGGCGAATAGAGCATGATGTAATGCGAACCCGACATGAAGTAGTCGTACGATCCGCCCTTGAAGCGCGACAGGGCCTCCTCCCAGAATCTGAAACGCACCTTTCCCCAATCGCCAAGGGGCAGTTCGTCGCCATAGCGCAACACCTTGTCGGCATAAAGGGTTTCGCCGCCACTGCCGAACAGTCGGCGCACCGAAACTTTCAGCGACGCGCTATCGATCACATCGTAGTCGATGCGGAACGTCGGGAGGTTGTTCAGGTTGATGCTGTCGCCAGGCGTGAACGTCATGCGAACCTCCTGAGGCAAAGTCTCGCGATTCACCCAATGGTTTCGCACAAAGTACCGCACGTTAAGGCCCAACTCATCAACGACGGCCTGCAATACAGGCGTCGACTTGATGATGATCTTCTCGTTGGTCAGACTGTTGTACGACTGCATGCCCGTCATATCGGCAATGAACGACATCTGGGCACTCGAACTCATGCCGGCATTCTTGTCAGTGGTGACCATGACAAGTGCAGAGCTGTGATAAGTCTTCGGTTTAACATAAAGATAAACCGTCGCACAGCACAGACAAACAAAGATGGAGAGGATGATCCAATAGCGTAGCGCCCAAGTCAATTCAAGGATGGCACGAAGACTCAGACCACTGCCCGATTGCAGTTCGTCCTCCTCCTGCTCATTGATGATATATTCACTCATGTAGTGTGCTATTGAATGAAAGAATATTGTACCCAGACTGGGAATCGAACCCAGATCAAAGGTTTAGGAAACCTCCGTTCTATCCGTTGAACTATCCGGGCAATCCAATGGGCCTTTTGCCGTTTTTAACGCGCATATTACCCAATTTTGCGCGGCAAAGTTACAAAATAAATCAGAAAAACAAAAATATTTCGAAATAATTCTGCCTATTATTTGCATATACCGACAATAATTGCTATTTTTGCAACCTAAATTTAACCTTTGGACTGCGTGATCGAGGGTATTTAAGCGACACAAGATAACCAATGGACGAGATACTGACCTGGGGATATCCAGGCTTGATGTTGTGCGGCTTCATTGCCGGAAGTTGCATTCCTATGAGCAGCGAGGTGGCACTCAGCACAGCCATCGCACTGGGTTGGCCGCAGTGGACTTCCCTCTTCTGGGTCTTCCTCGGCAACTGGCTCGGCGCTTCGACCAACTACATGATCGGGCGCTTCGCCTCGCTCGACTGGATTGAGCATTGGGTCAAGATCAAGAAGACCAAGCTCAGTTACATGCAGCATTTCCTGCAAGGCAAGGGCGTTTGGCTGGCACTCGTCAGTTTCTTCCCCACCCTGGGCAATGCCCTGGTCATCAGTTTCGGCATTTCCCGCACCCCCTTCTGGAAGGTCGGCATCCTGATGGCCATCGGCCGCTTCCTCCGCTACCTCGTCTGGATGTGGATCACCCAAGGCGTCATCCAAGCCTGGTTCTCCTAGCCCCAGGGCCCCGCCCCCTCTTGTCCCCCGTCGCGGCCGTCCTTGGCCGCCCCCTTTGTCCCCGTCAGCAGCCATCTATGGCTGCTCTCGTGCCCCTCCCCGCGTCCCGCGTGTTTCTGTCGCAGCCGTCCTTGGCCGCCCCCTCTTGTCCCCGTCAGCAGCCGTGTATGGCTGCTCTCGTGCCCCTCCCCGCGTCCCGCGTGTTTCTGTCGCAGCCATGCTTGGCTGCCCTCATGCCCTCGCGTCCCCGTCGCGGCCGTCCTTGGCCGCTAAGCGTCCCCGTCGCAGCCATCCATGGCTGCCCTCATCCCATCACCCATCAACAATGACCAACGATTTCGACATAAGAGAAGCCTCCGAACCCTCGAAGTCCTCCAACGAAAAGGAGTTCGAGAAAGCCCTTCGCCCCCTCACCTTCGACGACTTCCAGGGCCAGGACAAGGTCAAGGAGAACCTGCGCATCTTCGTGGCTGCCGCCAAGATGCGTGGCGAATCCCTCGACCACACCCTCTTCCACGGCCCTCCAGGCCTCGGCAAGACCACCCTTTCCAACATCATCGCCAACGAACTCGGCGTGGGCTTCAAGGTCACATCGGGTCCTGTCCTTGACAAACCCGGCGACCTCGCCGGTCTGCTCACCTCGCTCGACAAGAACGACGTGCTCTTCATCGACGAGATACACCGTCTGTCGCCCATCGTCGAAGAGTACCTCTATTCGGCGATGGAGGACTACCGCATCGACATCCTCATCGACAAGGGTCCCGCTGCCCGCAGCATCCAGATCGACCTCAACCCGTTCACCCTCATCGGTGCAACCACGCGTTCTGGCCTGCTCACCGCTCCCCTCCGAGCACGTTTCGGCATCAACATGCACCTCGAATACTACGACACCGAGGTGCTTGCCGGCATCGTGGCACGTTCGGCCCGCATCCTGGGCATGGCATGTATGGAGGAAGCCGCCATCGAGATCGCCTTCCGCAGTCGTGGCACACCGCGTATCGCCAACTCCCTGTTGCGCCGCGTTCGTGACTTCGCCATGGTGATGGGCAAAAACACCATCGACATCAAGATTGCCAAATACGCCCTCGAAGCCCTCGGCGTCGATAAGTACGGCCTCGACCAGATCGACAACAAGCTCCTCACCACCATCATCGACAAGTTCAATGGTGGTCCCGTAGGCCTCACCAACATCGCCACCGCCCTCGGCGAAGACCCCGGCACCATCGAGGATGTCTACGAGCCTTACCTCATCAAGGAAGGCTTCATCAAGCGCACCCCCCGCGGTCGCGAAGCCACCCCCCTCGCCTACAAGCACCTCGGCAAATCCCCCACCGGCGACACCCTCCAAGGCACCCTCTTCTAAGGGTTTGAAAGGTTTGAAAGTTCGAAAGGTTTGAAAGGTTGCCTCCTTCGGAACACTTCGAACCCCCTCAAACCCCTCGAACCCCGCAAACCCCATCGAACCCCTCCCCCCCACAACCCCTCGAACCCTTCAAACCCTTCAAACCCTTCGAACCTTTCGAACCTTTCGAACCTTTCGAACCTTTCGAACCCTTCAAACCCTTCGAACCTTTCGAACCTTTCGAACCCTTCAAACCCTTCGAACCCTTCGAACCTTTCGAACCCTTCGAACCTTTCGAACCCTTCGAACCCTTCGAACCCCTTACCATCTCATGTCCTTCCTAAAATCCCTCCTCAAAGATACCGCCCTCTACGGCCTCACCTCCATCGTAGGCCGCTTTCTCAACTACCTGCTCGTCCCGGTTTACACCAAGGTGATGCCGGCCGTATCGGGCGAATATGGCGTCGTGACCAACATGTACGCCTACACCGCCCTCATCCTCGCCGTCCTCACCTTCGGCATGGAGACCACCTTCTTCCGTTTTGCCAACAAGGCCGAAGAGAATCCGCGCGACGTCTATTCCACCGCATTGCTTACCGTAGGAGGCCTCTCCCTCCTCTTCCTCACCCTGGTACTGACGTTCCTCACCCCCATCTCGCAGTCGCTCGGCTACGGCGCCCATCCCGAGTACATCGCCATCATGGCCATCATCGTAGCCATCGATGCCTTCGCCTGCATTCCCTTCAGTTACCTGCGTTACCAGCAGAAGGCCAAGAAGTTCTGTACCCTCAAGATGGTCAATATACTGGTCAACATCGGTCTCAACATCTTTGTCTTCCTCGATTGCCCAAGGATCTACCAGTCGCATCCCGAACTCATCTCCTGGTTCTACCACAAGGAGTACCTCGCCGGCTATGTCTTCGCCATCAACCTCATCACTTCGGTCGTCACCCTGATGATGCTTATGAAGGAATGGATGCCGTTCGGCCAGTTCCACACCTCCAGCGGACAGAGCCTACCCTTCCGCTACGTATGGGACCGCCAGCTCTTCCGCCGCATGTTCAAATATAGTTATCCCGTGCTCATCCTCAGCATAGCCGGCATCCTCAACCAGACCATGGACAAGATCATCTACCCCTTCCTCGTCCCTGGTGCCGAAGGTGTACGCCAACTTGGCATCTACGGAGCCGCAGCCAAGATTGCCATGATTATGGCAATGTTCACGCAGGCGTTCCGTTATGCCTACGAGCCCATCATCTTCAATAAGTCGAAAGACAAGGACGATACCGTCAAGTCCAACATCCTCGGCATGAAGTATTTCATCATCTTCACCCTCCTCGGCTTCCTCTGCGTCATCGCATGGCTTGACATCTTCAAGGTGCTGCTCATCCGCAACCAGGACTATTGGGAAGGTCTCGTCGTCGTCCCCATTGTCATGGCAGCCGAAATCATGATGGGCATCTACTTCAACCTCTCGTTCTGGTACAAGCTCATCGACAAGACACTGTGGGGTGCCCTGTTCTCGGTCATCGGATGTCTGGTATTGCTGACAGTCAACGTCATCTTCGTGCCCCACTACGGCTACATCGCCTGTGCATGGGCAGGATTCTGTGGTTATGCCACCTGCATGCTTCTCTCCTATTTCGTCGGCCAAAAGAAGAACCCTATTCCCTACGACCTCAAGTCCATCGGTTCCTATGTGCTCCTTGCTGCCGCCCTCTTCGTGAGCATGACGCAAATTCCCGACGTCGGCATCTGGACCCTCATCATCAAAACCGCCCACGTCATCTTCTTCCTCGCCTTCCTCTGCCTCAAGGATTTCCCCTTCTGGCGCCTCCTCAAGCGCCATTAAAAGGGGCAGCCCTCGGCTGCCCCTTTTGTCTCCGTCAGCAGCCGTCCTTGGCTGCCCTTTTGTCTCCGTCAGCAGCCATGCTTGGCTGCTATGCGTCCCTGTCGCAGCCATCTATGGCTGCCCTCTTCAGGGGTCCTTCTATCTCCTCTCCACCCTTCCTCCAACAACCCGGAACCCGCCTTTGGCTTTTCTTCCCAGCGGTCTTCCCATCAAATCATACCCCCTCTCCTCAGCGCGCGGCACATCCGCGCGCACCTCGTCTATACCCATCTCCTCCACCAGAACGCGCGCCTTCTCCAGCGCCACGCCGAAATCAGGGATACCATACCCCATCAGCGAATCCGGCTCATTGTACTGCGAAGCAGACTCTCGCACCACCTGCCGTATCTGTGCAGCCGTCAACTGCGGCACAGCGCTCCAAAGCGATGTGCACAGTCCCGCAATAAACGGTGTCGCATAGCTGGTCCCTTGTCCATTACTGCTGACCCCGCCTCTCGATGTCACGATGTAGCATCGTGTGCCTCGTCCCATCACATCGGGCTTGACGTAAGGCACCGTGAACCCCGCGCTGGAGAAATAGGCGACTTCTCCCGCAGGCGTCACCGCACCCACCGCCAGCACATCCTCCGCATCAGCAGGGAAAGTGAGTCTGACCCAGCTCTTGTTCCGTTCATTGCCTGCTGCAACGCACACGAGCATACCTTTCTTACCGGCTATGTTTGCACCACGACTGATCACCGCCTTGTCCTGGCTGAATTCATCGTAGTTGTGGTCATTGAACTCCGTATCATAAGTAAAGTAACCCAACGACGAACTGACGACATCAGCTCCCAGGCTGTCCGCCAGTTCCACCGCTGCCACCCACATGTCTTCCTCCATCTGGGTCTCCGATTCGTTCGATTCAGAAACCATCAGGTAATACTTGGCATCCTGAGCCGTTCCGCAGATGCCCCTCTCCAAAGACGTCGCCATGATGCTCAGGCAGCACGTTCCATGCATTTCATCCTTGTATAGATACGACTCGCCCCTCATCGCAGCATACATGTCGCGTCCTCCCACGACGTTGCGGTTCATCCAGTCCCATTCATCCACGTGCGAATAGCCTGCATCCACCACCGCTACCAGCATGCCGGCACCACGGTAACCCGCTTCATAAAGCGGTTCGTAGGCATTCACCTCCTTCAGCGGAGTGGTGCAATCCTCCTCGCCCACGACACCCGGGTCCATCGTCAATCTTGGGGGCGCAGTCACGCGCTGATGATCTGTAATTAATTCCACCTCCTTGACAAAAGGCAGCGCCTCGAACGTCGAATCGCTCACCGCCTCGCCTTCTGCTCCCATCACCACCACCGTATTGAGCCAATGCGAACGTGTCAGGACTGTCAATCCCGCCTCCTCGATCCTTTGGATATACTCCGGCGAAATCTCCAGATCGAGCGAATCGGTCTGAATCCCAAACCGCGCACGCCTCTCCAGCGCCCTGTCGCTCCACTTCACGACCTCACTCCCCGGCTTGCCATCCAAGTGCAGTCGGTACCGATATTCCCCCGCCTGCGCCTCCACAGCCGCAAGCAGCATCACACCTATTATATAATAAATACCCTTTGTCTTCATCTTCCTTTTTCTTTGCCATCCCCCTTCGTTCCCTTGTTCACCATCCCCCTTCGTTCTTGTGGCAGCCATGTTTGGCTGCCTCCCTTCGTCACCGTCGCAGCCGTCCCCGCGCGTTCTAGTGGCAGCCGTCCTTGGCTGCCTCATCCCTCAATAAGCACCGTCGCATACGCCGCGATGCCCTCCTGCCTTCCCGTGAAGCCCAGCTTCTCGGTCGTCGTCGCCTTGATCGAGATATCCTCCACGTCGCAGCCCATCACCTCGGCCAGGCACTGCTTCATCGTCTCGATGTGCGGATTGAGTTTCGGGCGTTCAGCCGCCACCGTGATGTCGGCATTGCCCAGGCGATAGCCCTTCGTCGCGATCAGCGCCATGGTCTTCCGAAGCAGAATCTTCGAATCGATGTCCTTGTATTCGCCCGCCGTATCGGGGAAATGATACCCGATGTCGCGCATATTCGCCGCGCCCAGCAGCGCATCGCACAGCGCATGGATCAGCACATCGGCATCCGAATGGCCCAACAGGCCCAACGTATGCTCAATCTTGATACCTCCGAGCCACAGCTCGCGTCCCTCGACCAGACGATGCACGTCGTAGCCGAATCCCACTCTTATCTTTGTCATAGTTATAATTTTTTAAATCGTGCGCAAAGATAACTGCTTTTTTTGACATAGCCAAGGAAAAGTATGTCAAATTGTCAAAATGGCATAGATTTTTTGTCAATCTAAATTTTGGCACGCCTTTTGCAATTTTGTTAGCGACTCTCTATGTGTAGAGTTCCAAAAACTGAATATTAACAATTAAAAATATACAAAACTATGGGAAAGATTATTGGTATTGACCTCGGCACCACCAACTCGTGTGTAGCCGTAATGGAGGGTAACACCCCCACCGTAATTGCAAATTCTGAGGGCCGCAACACGACCCCATCTATCGTAGGTTTCGTCGATGGCGGCGAGCGCAAGGTTGGTGAGCCAGCCAAGCGTCAGGCAGTCACCAATCCTACGCGTACAGTTTACTCCATCAAGCGTTTCATGGGCTGCGACATGAACCAGGTAGCCAACGAGATCACTCGCGTACCTTACAAGGTAGTCGGCGTAGGCGGTCAGCCTCGTATCGAGATCGATGGCAAGCAGTACACTCCTCAGGAGATCAGCGCCATGGTGCTCCAGAAGATGAAGAAGACCGCTGAAGACTACCTCGGCACCACCGTGACCGAAGCCGTCATCACCGTGCCTGCTTACTTCAACGATGCACAGCGTCAGGCCACCAAGGAGGCCGGCCAGATTGCAGGTCTCGAAGTGAAGCGTATCGTCAACGAGCCTACCGCAGCTGCCCTGGCCTATGGTCTTGGCAACCTCGACAAGGAAGAGAAGATTGCCGTCTTCGACCTTGGTGGTGGTACATTCGATATCTCTATCCTCGACCTCGCCGATGGCGTATTTGAGGTACTTTCTACCGATGGTAACACCCACCTCGGAGGTGATGACTTCGACAACAAGGTCATCGACTGGTTGGCTGGCGAGTTCCAGAAGGAAGAGGGCGTTGACCTCAAGAAGGATCCTATGGCACTCCAGCGTCTGAAGGAGGCTGCCGAGAAGGCAAAGATCGAGCTTTCGTCTTCGACCGTAGCAGAGATCAACCTGCCTTACATCACCGCAGTAGGTGGTGTGCCCAAGCACCTCGTAAAGAGCCTCACTCGTGCCAAGTTCGAGCAGCTCTGCGACGACCTCATCAGGGCCTGCATCGAGCCATGCCGTCGCGCACTCAGCAACGCCAAGCTCAGCGCTTCGCAGATCGACCAGGTTATCCTCGTGGGCGGTTCAAGCCGTATCCCAGCCGTACAGCGTGAGGTAGAGCAGTTCTTCGGCAAGACTCCTTCCAAGGGCGTTAACCCCGACGAGGTAGTAGCCGTAGGTGCAGCCGTCCAGGGCGGTATCCTCGCTGGTGACAATGTTGCCGGTGGCAAGGACATCCTCCTCCTCGACGTTACCCCACTCTCACTCGGTATCGAGACCCTCGGTGGCGTAATGACCCGTCTCATCGACGCCAACACCACCATCCCCTGCAAGAAGTCAGAGGTATTCTCAACCGCAGCCGACAACCAGCCTTCTGTACAGATCCACGTACTCCAGGGCGAGCGTCAGTTTGCCAAGGACAACAAGTCCATCGGTATGTTCAACCTCGACGGTATCCCAATGGCTCCACGTGGCGTGCCACAGATCGAAGTAACCTTCGACATCGACGCCAACGGTATCCTCAACGTTACCGCCAAGGACAAGGGCACTGGCAAGGAGCAGCACATCACCATCACCGCTTCTTCTGGTCTTTCGAAGGAAGAGATCGAGCGCATGAAGGCCGAAGCCGCTGCCAACGAGGCTGCCGACAAGGCTGAGCGTGAGAAGGTCGACAAGATCAACCAGGCCGACTCGATGATCTTCCAGGTTGAGAAGCAGCTCAAGGAGAGCGGCGACAAGATCCCTGCCGACATGAAGCAGCGCATCGAGGACATCCTCGCTCGCCTCAAGACCGCCAAGGACAACAAGGACATCGCCGGCATCGACGCTGCTACCAACGAGCTGCAGCAGATGATGGGCCAGGCCGCCCAGAACATGTACGGCCAGCAAGGTCCTAACCCAGGCGCAGGCCAGCAGGGCGGCTTCAACGGTGGCCAGCAGAACAACAATGGCGCCGAAGACGTCGACTTCGAGGAGGTCAAGTAAGCGCCATCCGACATCATACGACAAATCCGTGTATCCCTCAATGGGGCTGCACGGATTTGTTGTTTGCAGGGAAAGAAAGGGCCGAGCAGTTGCTGCAACTGATGGGCCTGCGGCCCGAACTGATGGGCGATGACCTCGTGTATCTGCGTATCACGGGAGCCTTGTCGTTCTTCCAGGCATTGTCGCTGACCTTCTCCGCTTCGTTGCGAAGTGCCGACAACGGGGCAGTTGTTATTATTGATTTAGGACATTCTTCTTTTGATAATTTTTAAAATCATTTTCTTATAATTTTGAGCGAAGCGACCCCCAAAATAGGTTTCGATACATACTGAGTAATTAATGATAATTCGCGATAATTCGTGTTGAAAATAAAAAACATCATTCGTGCCATTCGTGTTCGCCCTGATCCACCCATTAACGATTAATTAACGGCCCATTATACGGTCATTAACGTTAAAAACCACTACATTTATCATTTTTTCTCATCCATTTTTTGTCATTTCATTTTTTTCTCCTATCTTTGCACGAGAAAAAGTTTATAGTTCATATAGACTAAACTACAGAACATCTCTAAAGTCTAAATATTGAATCATAAAAATAGATAATTAGATTATGGCAAAACCTATTGAACCAACACCAGTTTTGAAAGGGGACGATGCATTCGCTTTCGTTGCCGAAATGGAGAAGCAGGAGAAGGCTTCTATAGAAGAGAAAGAACGTGTTGCACGAGGTGCAAAGTTCATCGAGTCACTTCTGACATTTACGTTTTAATTATAAGCGACGATGAAAGTTGTCAGGCTCTCTCAGGATCATATTTTTAAGCCTTTCGATTGCGGCGAAGAAGATCTAAATGAATTTCTCATCCATGATGCAAAATTGTATGCCAAGGGATTACTTGCAGTAACATATATAATAGAGGATGAGGACAATACAATTGCTTTCTTCTCCTTGTCTAACGATCGAATATCGCTATCAGAAGCAGATAAGGCGACATGGCGCCGCATACGAAGTGCATTTCCCCATCGTAAACATCGCAGCGACTATCCTGCTGTAAAAATAGGGTTAGGTGTAAATGTAAACGCCCAGCATCGTCATATCGGAACAGATATTCTGGACTTTGTCAAACATACTTTTATTAACAATAATCGCACGGGGTGTTGTTTCGTAACAGTAGATGCCCTCAAATCAGCTGTTCCTTTTTATTCAAGCAATGGGTTCCGTCCATTACGGACAATCAATACAGGCGATACAGTCCCGATGTACTACGATCTTAAACAGTTGTTGTAAGATATTTATAGATGATTGAATGAATACTCTATAGGCAACTACATTCAATCATCTTTTTTATTTATTCAAGGTATCATCATTCGTGTAGATTCGTGCCATTCGTGTTCGCCTTGACCCACTCATTAACGAATAATTAACGGCTCATTATACGGTCATTAACGTAAAAAATAATGGTCGAACTAAGATAAAGTCAATCGCACCGATTGCTGCGCGAAGATACCGACCTGCACCTTCCCTGAGCCATGCATTCGGCTTCGGTTTCCGACACGCTGCCATCGTCTCAGGTCGTAAGGCTCCCCACCCCCATCCTGGGTAGCGCAAAAGCCATTTATTACTTTGGAATTACACCAAGAGGATCTAATAAAAGTTAGATCGAAGGAGAAAGATCTAAAGAATGTTGTTGGAGGTTGTGAGGGATGGAGAAATAGATTATCTTTGCCGCGAACAAGTATTAAAATGATAGGCAAAGATGGAAAGACTAAAGAAGAAAGAGATGGAGCAAATGTTGCTCGCGAACCATTGGGTACGGCACGAGGATTGTGATAACCATGACCTGGGCTGGCAGGAACTCACAGAAGCATTGCTGCAAAGTGAACAATTGGAAGCATTATATCTGCAATATGCTTCACCAACGCCCTCCCAATTGAAGGCATTGCTCTCTATGCGTCCCTCCTACCGCAAGAGGTTCATGGTCAGTCATCTCATCATGACCACTCTCCGCAAAGGGCAGCTTGACGAACTTGTCTCCGAGCTCGAAGACGATAACTTCCGTATTTGCGACCAATGCGGACTCCCCCACATCCATGGCTACATCATAGGCGACTGCGAACATTACTGCACGCAAAACTGCCTCATGGAAGCAGGCTTCAGCGAGGCAGACATCGATGGTGATGTGAATTACTATACGGAGTATGGGAGGTGAGAATCAATCAAACCTAAGTAGAAGTCAGGAACCCACCAGCAAGCCATAGGTTATATTCATGTTCATGATTAGCGTCATTCTTTAGGTTTTCGAGCATCTGCTCAGTAGTAATCCATTTCTTTTCCATAGTTTTTTCGTGCAAAGATAGGCAAGAAAGACGAGACAACAAAATAGATTAGATCTATTTAGATCAGTTTTAGAATCTTTAGATCTCAATTCGACTTAATTTAGCTCATAGGTATCTTTTAATGTACACAAGCAAGCCATATGAAAGTGTCGGCTTGCTATTTTTCGTCCAAAATTGAAAAAAGAGGGAAAAGATTTGGAGGTTTCAAAGAAACTTCCTATATTTGCAGCGGATAATTTATATCCAATGCCCCAAAGGGAGTGCAGTATGACTGCCAGCGGGACATGGCTTTGGAATTGATTTCTTTTAGTCGAACGACATAACATACTGATCGCATTGACTATTATTTTACGTTCACCGGAAAAGCCTAGGAAACTCATTCGGAATAATTGACGCCAAGAATAATGGTTGGTAGCCTTGGAAAGACGGCTTTGCCTTAAAGGGTGAAGTGTGTCTTGAGGTTGCCTTCTCGTTGCTAAAATAAAAGTTGATGCCCATTCTCCCCTGTGGAGTATGGGTTTTCAATTTTTTATTGCAACGAAGGGTTCCGTCCTAGGCTGCCTGGGTGGGCGAATAAAAAGTTGAAGATTCATGCTTCACTTTTATTATGCCCATATTAGAGCTATTCCATAGATACTGTGTATTTCTTAGTCCTTGAAGAACATGTGAAAAGGTTGATGCATTGCTAGAATTACATAATAGATGTACCATCGACCTATGTATATAGAAACACATTGTGCCAAGGTGGCACTACGCTATCTAGATTATCGAGTAGATGACATTGTACAACTACTCAATGATCTTGATCCGATCAAACGAGAAACGACATACTTCAAGCCTCAAACAGGTTTTAGATCATAGATCTGCCTGTTTGAGGCTTTTTTTTGTTCTTATAATACCAAAAGAAGGAAATGGCAAAACCGTTTATAAAGTGGGTAGGTGGAAAAAGCCAGCTCATCCCTCAACTTGAGGCATTGCTTCCATCAAATTTCACTTCATGGCAGAATGTAACTTACATAGAACCATTCATAGGAGGTGGTGCAATGTTGTTCTATATGCTTAAAACGCATTCAAACATTACCCATGCAGTAATCAACGATATAAATGCTGACTTGACAACTTGCTATCTCACAGTGCGTGACCATCCCAATGAACTTATCAAGTCATTAAAGCAAATACAAATGCAGTACCATGCATTGCTCGATGAAGATGCACGTCGTGATTACTATATGGCCATGCGCGACCGTTTCAACACAAAAGCACTTGACCCCATCGAAAACACCTGCCTCTTCATCTTCCTTAACCGCACTTGCTTCAATGGTCTATATCGCGTAAATCGGAAAGGTTTGTTCAATGTTCCTTTTGGAAGATATGACAACCCAATGATTTGTGATGAAGAAACCATCCTTAGTGATAGTTTGTTGCTTAAGGACGTTGAAATACTTACTGGAGATTTCCGTCAAACGCTAAACTATGCAAAGGCTCCCTCACTTTTCTATTTTGACCCTCCCTACAGACCATTGAGCAACACATCAAGCTTTAACGATTATTCAAAAGAGGCTTTTGATGATGCAGCACAAATACGATTAAAGGAATTCTGTGATGAGGTAAATGCAGCTGGGCATTCTTTCATGCTCAGTAATTCAGATCCGAAAGGGAAAGATGGCGACACCTTCTTCGATGACCTCTACTCAGAATATGTTATCGACAGAGTTTGGGCATCAAGGAATGTCAATGCAAATGCTTCTAAACGAGGAAAGTTAACAGAGATTTTAGTACATAACTATGTAGTACATCCTACATTCAGTGAGTTTTTATTTCCAGACGAAAAAATATAATAATCGATATAAAATGAGTGCACACACACGACAGGAATTCGAGACTTTTATGTCTCAGTTGAAAACCACAATCGTTGACTTCGATTTTTTCGTAGACTTTGACAAGTGCAAACGAAATGTCGAACAAATCGAAATAGACCTTAATATCCTTAATTATCTTTTAGGGAAATCTAATCTTAGTGAGGCTGTTCATACATTATGGAAGAATCATAAAGATGCTTTTCAAGTTTTAGACATCCTTATTGCTGTACGCAGAAAGGACAAGAAATCTGTTGCTGGTATTGATGGAAAACCTATCCTTCTGTCAGATTTCCTAACATCGCCAGATAGAGTTATAGAATTTCTTGACAAAACTGGTCTTTCTGATATTTTTATAAGCCAACGCATCAAAGATCTTGTTGATTATGTTTTCGGCGTAGAAGTCGGAATGGACACTAATGCACGAAAAAACAGAAGTGGTACATTGATGGAAAATAAAGTGGCTTGCATTTTTGAAGCAAATGATATTTCTTTTAGTGCTCAAGTTTCTTCAAAAAGTATGCCGACACTTCAAGATACCTTAGGAACTGATGTTAAGCATTTTGATTTTATGGTTAAAACGCGAAAGAAAATCTATGTTATAGAGGTAAATTTCTTTAGTGATAACGGGGGTGGCACTAAACTCAATGAAGTCGCACGTTCTTTCAAGGGAATTGCAGCAGAAATAAATGAAGTAGAAGGTTTTGAGTTTGTATGGATTACTGATGGCACAAGTTGGTTCGCTGCTGAAAACAAGCTGGAAGAAGCATATAATAATATTCCAAAACTCTATAATCTCACAAACATCATTGACTTTATTGGGATTGTAAAAAAGGAAGGACAATAAGGTTTAATATGATATAATTATGTTAGTATCAACATATAAATCATCGAATCGTGACTTCACATTGTTGCAAGGTGATTGCACAAAGCTTATGCCTCAAATAAAGGACGTGAACTTCAAGTTCGACATGATCTTTGCAGACCCACCATATTTCCTTTCTAATGGAGGTATCTCCGTTCAGTCAGGGAAAGTGGTTTGTGTAGACAAAGGAGACTGGGATAAGGGAGGATCTCCCGAATACATGAAGGAGTTCAATCATAAATGGCTAAGTTGTTGCAGAGACCTGCTTAAAGACAATGGAACCATTTGGATAAGTGGCACCTACCATAATATCTTTAGCGTAGCTACAGAACTAACTGAACTTGGATTTAGGATTTTGAATTGTGTTACATGGGCAAAAACTAATCCTCCGCCGAACATTTCCTGCCGTTTCTTCACTTATAGCACAGAGTTCGTTCTTTGGGCTCGTAAGAGTCCAAAGAAACCACATTATTTCAATTATGAACTAATGCGTGCCATCAATGAGGGAAAGCAAATGACTGACGTCTGGAGCCTACCAGCCATTGCTCCATGGGAGAAATCTTGTGGTAAGCATCCGACACAAAAACCATTGTCATTATTAACACGCATCATCCTTGCTTCAACCAAGGATAATGCCTGGATTCTCGATCCATTCAGTGGAAGTAGTACAACAGGTATAGCAGCAAATCTGACAAATCGACGTTTCCTGGGCATTGAACAAGAACAAGAGTTCATCGACATTAGCATCAAACGCCGAGAGGAACTAGAAGACAACAAAATACGCGGTAATTATCGGAAGAAACTGAATGACCTGCAGATCGCGAAGAAGTTTATTTCCCAAGAAGCCGACCTTTCATTTGTCGAGGATGAAGAAATAGATTTGCCATTCTAAGAGTTCTTATAAAATGAATTAGGCAGACTTGCCATTGAGTGAGGCTGCCTTTCGTATATTTAATCGAATTATAATGTTAAATAATGATAAAAGGTTCTATCTTCCAATTATTCTTTGTATCTTCGCACCCGATATGAAATACAAAGTTACAATACGTGAAACATTAAAGCGCACATTGGATGTAGAGGCAAACTCTGCTCAAGAAGCAGAGTTGTCTGTTCGTCAGGACTACCACAATAGTATCATCGTGCTCGACGATGGCGACTATGTCGATACCTGGTTTGAGGTAAAGCCAATTATTGAAAGATATTGAATTTAATTCATATGAAAAATTTACTCAAATATTTGGGCATATTATTTCTTCTTCTTTCACTATGTCAGTGTAGTGAAAATATACCCCATTATAAAATTGATTTCTCTAAAGGATTCTTATTTGTTTCATCATCGTCATTAAAACCAGACCATTTAAGTTATGAAATTGATTCTTATATAAGGAAAGACACTATTCTTCAGAGTAATAATAATTATAATATTTTCAATGACTTAAGCAAAGTAATCTCATTGAATAAACTTCCTGATCAACTCGATCTTCATGTTATAATTGAAGACAAGGTGGATACCATGTTAATTATTAAGGTGCCTCACATAGTAGAAAAAGAAGGAAGATTATATTTTAATAATCTCGAAATGGGGCATATTATTACCATAGACTATGGGCCTTATGGGATTGAAACTTTTAGAATAATAAATAATGACACGGTTGTTGATTGCCTTCAATTTTTAAGAGATAATAATGACAAGTATAAAATTGCACTAGATGCTACTCAAAACAATGGAATAGTAATTAGAGCGGCAATAGCAAATGCCACGTCTGAAACTTTTAAGATTAAACTTGATAGACCATTTGCAAAATCTCAATTATATGCAAAAGAAATAACAAATTATTGTAATCCATTCATTAGGAAAACTTTGCAATATTGTGAAGAAGAAATAAGAAAATTTCTTTTCAGAAATAATATTCATTTTGACGATAATTTCGTCAAAAATATGGGAGTAAATTATGCTCTATTGGAGAAGAGTGATTATACAGAATATATTACTAGAGATTCTATTGTTCCAATTTACGGGAATCCAAAGGAGTTAAAATTCAAAATTGAGTCCAACTTAAAAGCAGATTACTACTATTTATTATTAACTGATAATGTTTTTTCAGAAACTAAATTATCTCCCAGCATTGTATCATCTTTAGACATTAGATCTTTTATAGAAGAGCAAGTTAGTTGTAACTTCTCTGATGGAGTGTCTTCCTTGGACCAATTTGTTCAACTCTATAACAAGAGAAATAATGGCAATATATTAATGCTCATTGGACTTAATAAGGATTGGACGTTTAATTATTTCCCCTTAGGACTGCTTTATATATGTGATTATGGTCCATATATTTTTAGCGAAAAACCCGATAATGAGAAAGAAGGGATAGAAGCTTTTGCTAGAATGCATATGACATTAAGCCAAAAAAAATTGGATCCTAATGTAATTTCCGGAATATCATCAAAAAGCAGAAGACATCGACAAATATCCGGGGAGAACACTATCCCTCAACCAAATGGTATTATTAAAGAGATAAAGTTAACACAGCCTCAAATCGTATTCAATGAATTGAATTTAGTTATCTATTCATACAAAAATCCTTCATCTGTAGTTGGCTTATTTACAAATGGAAGTATTATGTATGATGTAAACGATTTCTATGGTGATTATCCTAGCATAAAATTATCATGGTCAGATGAAGTAACAAAAGTAGAATTTGGGAATGGTATTTCATTTAATCTAAGCGAATATAAATCACCACATACATTCTCTTTTTATTATAATACTATAATTGGGAAAAATGAATTACCTATTAAAGTAATGAATAAATACGGCTATTCCTCTTCTGACATCATAAAATTCGAAATGAAAAGAACAAAGAATAGCACAACAATTAACATAGAGAATAACGTATATGATAGTCCAAATTCTACAATAAATAATGAAGTGAATATTTTTAATGAATAAAAAGGATAAAAGCATCCCTTGCAGAAGTTTGTTTCTTGTCTCGGGAAAATGGCACTCGAGCTTACCCTTTGAAGTTTCAGTACGCTTTTAAATACAAACCATCCTTTATGTTAAGTTTTTTATTCCTGGTTAGTCATCGTGATTATATAGATGATTCTTTTATGATGCAACCTCCGTCTGTAACATTGACTTTATTAATTATATCTTTGATAGTATGTGTAGTCATACCTTATATTAGAGATAAAGTAAGACAAGACGAGGAGGAACGACTAAAAATGTTGAGGAAATTTGCTGGTCCTATTGATAATAAACGATCAATACCTAAAGTTACAAAAGTAAAGAGGATGATAAATATATATGCAAATCACTGTGTGGTATATAAGCGACCTACTCAAAGCGGCCAATTTAATTATGATTTACTATCCGTTATTAATGGCAAATATGTAAATATCAAAGATTCTAGATATTCTTCTGATATTATCAAGCATATTGAAGCAAACAACCCAGAACGTGTATTTGCAGCTACTTCATTCTTCATAAAATCTGGTTGTTTATTTTACGATAAGGATATAATAGATTATCACGATATTAGTATATTTGATAAATTAATTACTTTACCATATATTCCAAAGCAGTTAGAATTTAATGATTCATTATTAGTGTATCTTCCTTATTTGGTAGAATTAGATTTATTGTCAATCAAAGTAGAAAGAGATGTAGAAAGTAATACTTCAATAATTACTGACTATTTATCATCTCTAGGGTTAGAAAAGGGTAAAAAAATATGTAAACTTCTACCTGATATTCATTCGATACGAAAAGCCAATACTGCTACCACGATGTTTGAAAACTTGAATTAGTGGATTAGATATGTCTATTTATCTTTTTGCTAATTCGCGTCTTTTTGAGTGATATTGATAAAAGCTTTGGAGGTGTTCAAAAATCGCTTTTTTAGTAGTAAATAATATGATAAGTTAAGCACTAATACTTTGTTTGGCTGATTCATAGCCTTATAAGCAGAAATCAATGCTTTTATTTGGAGATTTGAGATATTTTTCATATCTTTGCCGCGTCAAGTTATTGGATTACTAAACTAAGTAAATGCCAAGATGTGTAGCATTGAGCTTAGGGAAACACAGACACATATTGCGTCATACATAACTATTCGAAAAATTCATACCCTATAATGGCAGAACGACATTATTCACAAGCTCAACAAGTCATTGATACCCTTCGACAAAATGGAGGGTACTCTACACTTGGTAATCTATACCATCTTGTAGATACATCCCAATGGGCAACGAAAACGCCCAATGAATCGATTAGGCGCATTGTGCAACAATCCAATGAGATATTCAGGATACAGCCAGGTCTTTGGGCATTGGAAGAGTGTAAAAAAGAAGTTCTAAAGAAGTTTGGCATAAAAACCGAAGAAGAGATTGATGAAGAGCCTTTTTCTCATGGTTACTATCAAGGTCTAATCATCGAGATAGGCAACATGAAGGACTTTACCACATACGTTCCTGCTCAAGACCAAAATCGAAAATTCTTGGAGAAGCCCTTGAAAGAAATATGCTCCACCATCGTTATCCCAGAGTTTTCTTTTAGCGAAATAACTAATCGTGCCAGAACGGTAGATGTCATTTGGTTTAATGATCGAAAGATGCCAAATAGTTTCTTCGAAGTTGAGCACTCTACGGACATTCAGAACTCAGTAACCAAGTTTTGTGACTTGCAGGACTTCAACAGTAGATTCATTATTGTTGCTCCTCAAAACAGGCATGAGCAATTCAATAAGGTGATGAGTAGAACTGCATTCCGAGAATTCAGGGAAAGGGTTGCGTTTTGTTCATACGAAACCATTTCCAAACAGTACGAAATAATGTGTGCCATGAATGCATGTCATGGCATTTGATTAGGTATGAAACAGGATTCTATTTTCCTTCTGAAAAAAGAGGTCGATTGGTCGTTGCTTAGGCAAGGACTAACTATTCCGGCTCAATATCAACCATTGTGGCAGAACCTTCCAGGCGGTAGAGTAAACAAAGGAGAGAAACGACCCGTGAAGTTCTTCATCGATGGCAAGATGTACGAAGGGGCAACAATCGTCAATCAATCTTTTGATGAAACTAAATATGCCGGCCACTCAGACGTATTTCAAATAAGATACAATGAAACATCTGACGTAGCAAAGAAACTTCGTCAGAAGTTCGTATCTAGCTATCAATACATTAGTAATAAAAGAGCAGCTTTAGGTGGCAAGGCCAAAG
>Ga0310691_10000808_pt1 | contig 53940 bp, 72 predicted proteins | sample 176DNAGHGlowgp2_FD_203887 | JGI IMG/M metagenome (GOLD analysis project Ga0310691, IMG submission 203887) | Sheep rumen microbial communities from Palmerston North, Manawatu-Wanganui, New Zealand - 1766 DNA GHGlow gp2 (v2) (version 2) | ecosystem: Host-associated > Mammals > Digestive system >... | reverse complement strand
TTTTAATTTAATCCCATAGGGGGTGTGTATAAGTGCAAAAGGACGAGGAATCGCAGCAGATAGAGATTATGCTTGACGATTCGAAAAGGCTGAGGGCGTACAATCGCATTCCCTATGGCCTTATAAATCAGGAAATGCGCGGCATGTCCAAGGAGACGTTGGACGAGCTTACGCAGATTTGTCGCTACTACCAGATTTACAAGGAGGGCGCTAGGTTTTCCGTCGAGGGTTCGCATGGTGACTACGTTCCCGCGACGTTGCGCTACAAGATGGCGGCAAGTCTTATCGACAAGGAAGCGCGTTTCATGTTTGCAGAATCGCCTACGATTTCCATTGACCCGAAGGGCGATGTTGGCAAGGTGACACAACAGGCACGCGACATGCTTACCGTTCACTCTGACATGGTTACTACGGTCTTGCAGGACAACAATTTCGAAGAGCAGATTATCAAGGCCGCTAAGGATTGTTTCATCGGCAAGCGTTGCGCTGGTCTGGTCAATTTCAACGAGGAAGATGGCGTTACCATCACGTTCTTGCCAAGTACGCAGTTCGTGTACGAGACGAAATTTAGCAATCCTAACGTGTTAACGAAATTCGTGGCATTTATCGTCATGCAGGACACGCGAAACCTTGTGGACAAGCGAATATTCAAGAAGAAATTCGAGGTCGAGCAAGATTCGGCTGGCAATGACGTTGTGTATTTGGAAGAGCAAATCTATGACGGTCGTGGCGCTTTGGTCGAGGAAGTAACCGAGCGGCAAGAGCTTTTGATTCCCATGATTCCCGCTGTGGTGTTCGTCAATGACGGTCTTACGGGTGAGGAAAAGGGCGAGTCTGAGATTGATTTGCTCTATGGGTACGAGCAGTGGTATTCCAAGCTTTCCAATGCAGACGTTGACGCAGAGCGCAAGTCCATGAATTCAATCAAGTACGGCATCGACCTTGACCCGAATTCCACGAAGGGACTGAGTACGGCACCGGGTAGCTTTTGGGACTTGGGTACAGACCAAAACCTTGACAAGCCTAGTCCGCAGGTTGGCATGCTTGAGCCACAAATGACGTACTCTGATGCGCTAAAGACGAGTCTTGACCGAATCAAGACGGTGGCGTATGAGCAAATCGACATGCCAAACATCACGCTTGAGACTATGACTGGCGCTATCACGTCGGGAAAGGCGCTAAAGGCTATCTATTGGCCGCTTATCGTCCGTTGCAAAGAGAAAATGACGATGTGGGGGCCGAACTTTAGGCAGATGATAAATATAATCATCCAAGGCGCGTATGTGTATCCAAAGACGGTGCAAAAATATATTTCCGAGCCTTTGGTGCCTGTTGACTATGAGATTCGCGTTGAACAGAACACGCCACTGCCAGAGGACGAGCTAGAGGAACGGCAACAGGACTTGTCCGAGGTCGAGACGAATGTAATGTCTAAACGCGCGTATATGAAAAAGTGGCGTGGCCTTACAGACGATGAAGCGCAGGACGAGCTTGAGCAAATCGCGTATGAGCGCCAAATTATCGAGGAAGTGAGTTTCAATGGCGGATTTGGTGGAAGCTATAATGACGATGGTGGCGAGAATCCTGATGGTGCTCTTGATTCTGGCGATGCTGGCATCGGCGCTGTCGGAGGACAACAAGGACAGAGTGAGGAAGGGCAGAGCCAAGGCGAAGAGGAAGCCAACCAAGCGTAAGAGGTAGGGTGAAATAATGGCGGTAAATATTTTGCGGTATCCAACGGATGCCGATTGGGAAAGGGCCTATGATTTCGCCTTGCGCACGATGGGTAGACGCTATACGGGTGGGGGAGTGTCAGACAAGTGGAAGAAAAAGATTCTACGTGCAGGGCATTCCCCCATACGAACGCTTATGTTCACGATTGAAATGGTGGATATTCCATATTACGTTTCGGTGCATTTCGCACGGCACAAGTACGGTGTCGAGCATTACGTGCAATCGCAGCGCAATGACCGACAAAGCAACTACGACCGCACCAAGGCACCACAAGACGAGCCTGTTACGCACACCATGGACATTAACGCGCAGGAATTGATATTCATGGCTGGCATGCGTCTCTGTGGTCAGGCGTACCACACGACGCAACTATGGATGCTTGAGATTGTCAAAGAGGTACTAAAGACAAATCCTGAGTTCAAGCTTTTCTTGGTTCCCAAGTGCCTACAGCGTGGCGGTGTGTGCAATGAGTTCGAGCCTTGTGGTGTCAACGGTATCTGTGGGGCTGATGCAAATGCCAAGGCAAAAATTATTTCTTGAGGATGCGAGCATTGCGCGTGACAGGATAACGAAATCAGAAATGCGTCGAATCGAAAAGCTTTACGTCGATTGGGCAGAGCAGATAGAGGAACGCGCGAAGTATTGGCAAAGGCGCGGAGACGCTTTCCAAGAGCGCTATTACAAGGAGCTGAGGAAACAGCTACAGGATAGCTCTAGGGCCGTCTCAAGGGCCTTACAGAGCGGCATACGCGAATCAATGTGGGAAGTGTCCGACTCTGTGATGAAGAGCAGCGCTGAGTGGATGGCGAGCTTTGGTTTCAACTACAAGAGCGTATCCGCTGCAATGTCCACGGTGGCAAGGCGTGAGGTAGCGAACATAATCAATGGCAGAATCTATGACACTGGTTGGAGCCTTAGCGCTAGGATTTGGGGCAACAACGACGATTTGATGCGCACGTTATATGAGATTGTCGGCGGCGGTTATGCGCGAAACGAATCAATCTACGAGATTTCGCGTGAGCTTGCGCAATACGTCAATCCCAAGCGTGCGCGTCCTTGGAACCTAAAGATGAAGGATGGCCGAAGGATTTACCCAAAGAAGGTCGATTACAACGCGCAGAGGTTGGCACGCACGCTGATACAGCACGCCTACCAGCAAAGCGTTATCGATGCGAGCAAGATGAATCCTTTCGTGAAAAAGGTTCGATGGATTGCGAACGGTTCGCGCGTCTGCGAGATTTGCGCTGACAGGGACGGCAACCTTTACGACGTTGACATGGTTCCGCTAGACCATCCCAACGGCATGTGCGTGATGGAGCCTGTCGTTGATGCGTCTGAGGACGAGATTAACGAGAGGTTGGCCGCATGGGTGCATGGCGGCATGGATGAAGAGATAGACGATTTGGTTGGTCAGTATGGCTTCCGTTATGGGGAGGATTAAATTTAAATGGTTGAGAATAATGAAGTGCGCGATAGGCTTGCCGGGTGCGTGTATGGCGCGATAATCGGTGATTTGTTCCGTGGCGTTGACCATGAGACGATGCAGCCGATTATTTCCGACACGTTTAGCCTTGATGTGCAGGATTGCATTCGCTACATGAACGACTACGCCAACGGCGCTTATCCAGTTGTCGAGTATGACGGCAAGGGTGTCGTGACGCTGCTTCCCGACATGCTTGTGTTCGGGCGCTCCATGCTTGATTCCGCTATGGGCAAGCATACTGGCAAGTTCTACCAGCAACCCTATCTGGCCGCTTGTCAGGCGATTTACGACACGGTTTACATGAATCAGGGTAGAACAACGTGGATTAGGCTAAAAGGGCCGCAGAAAGGCTCTGAGAGCCTTGCAGGGCTATGTGACGAGTGGAACGTGGCCGTTGCTCTGGCACGCGAAGCGTATGCGTTCCCCGATTCGCTCGTGCTGGCACAGAATGCGGATTGCCGTGGAACCACGGTGGGCATGCTTGCAGGTGCTAGGTTCGGGCTTCACTCCATTCCGGGCAAGTGGCTTTCTGCCGTTCCTGTGGAAATCAAGGGAATCGTGGGAAAGTTCATCAATATGGCCTTAAATTCTGACAGTAAGGTATCCGAAGTGTGCTAGAATGGATTGGAGTTGGTGAGTATGCCGAAGCCGATGGGCGTTAAGCTACGATGCAAGGAATGCGGTAGCGAAGTCGTTATTAACCAAGTTGAAAGGCGCTGGGCAACCTGCAATGGCAAGCGAATCCTAGTCACGATGCATGAGTGCGGTGAGTGTGGTTCGGTAAACGTCTTGCAGCTTGACGATGAGGGTACGATTAAATTATTCGACCAAATCAGGAGTCTTGTCGCTCAGAGGTCTAAGACGGCTAACCCGATTAAATTAAAAAATCAAGCTGGCCTGTTCAATAAATTAAATTCCAAATTGGAGAACAGACGCAAGGTACTAATTAAATCATACGTTGGTAAGAAATTAATTATTGAGGAAACCAACAAGACATTACCTGATGGTTGGGTGATGGCAGTATGATTGTGAAATGTGACGCTTGCGGTTTTGAGTACGAGATAAATGGGCCAGATGATATAAGGACGCAACCATTTGAGTTTAGAAACCAAAAGTACGTCATTGATTTCCTGTTGTGTCCTAGTTGCAAGCACGTCGATATCGTCACGATTAAGGACGCGAAATATTACGAGCTTGCTGATAAGGTCGATAAAGCGAGAAAGCGCATATCCAAACTGCATAGGATTGGTGCTAACAGCCAAAAGTATGCTCAGGTGGTAAGGAGCGCGTATAAAAAGCAAGAGCGCTTGGGAAAGCACGTCGATGGTTTGAAAGCCAAGTTTCATGGTGTCTTTACCGTGGAAGATGCTGAATTGTCCGATGGTACAATCACGGATTGTCTGGTCTACCATGAGACTGTGTAAATACATGGATTTGATTATTTGGAGGAAAGAAAATGGCTAATCAGAATCAGAACAACGATAATAACGACGATGAGAAGAAGGACGCTGGCGGCAATGAGGGAGAGAACCAGCAAGGCAACGATGGCGGTTCCCAAGGCAACGGCGGCAATGATGGGCAGAATCAGAACGGCGGTGGCACCAATAATTCTGGTGGCGGTTCTGATGGTGGAAATGGCGGCAACCAGAGTCAGGGAAAGACGTTCACGCAAGAGGACGTGAACAGGATGATGGCTAAGGAGAAGCAGCAGGGCCGTAACGCTGTTTTCAACGAGCTTGGTATTAATCCCGACGATGCAGACGCTATTTCGCTTATTAAGGCTCTAATGGCCGCTAAGGGCGCTAATGATGGCGATGGTGGGAATCAGGGTGATAACAGCGCGGAGCTTGCACAGGCTCAGGAGCGTGCTAGGATTGCCGAAATGAAAGCCGATGCCATGAAAGCTGGCGTAAAGGCCCAATACGTTGACGATGCGGTTGATTTGGTTCGTGCGCGTTATTCCGACGAGAACAACGATTTCAACGCTATCCTCAACGAGCTAAAGTCCAAGTACGCGATTTGGTTTGAGGACACTGAGGAAGATGATAAGGGCGGTGCCGGGAAGCGTGGCACTGGCTCAACGATTTCTTCCAAGAACCAGCAGGGAAGTAAGAACAATCAGAGCGATGGGTTGGGAAAGCGCCTTGCGGGTTTGCGCAAACCTCAGACCAAAAAGAGTTCGTATTTCAGTTCGTAGATTTAATTTAACTTGAGTTTTGGAGGTATGAAATGCTCAACAAGTCTGGTATTAGCAAGACCACCTATGGTGCGCCCAAGCAGATTCTTGCAAACGTCGAGCTGCAAGCTTCTGTGGGCGTTATTGTCGATGATGCGCTTGGCACTGAGGTAGGCACCAAGAAGATTGCAAAGGCTGGCACGCCTGTTGCCGTCGATTTTTCCAATCGTTCGCTTCCCGTTGCCGCTTCCCGCGAAGCTGTTTCCGAGTCCGCTACCGCAACTGTCACTGGCACTGGCGTTACCGCTGCAAGCGTTACCGCAGCCACTTTCGGCACGAAGGTTGCCAACGTCGATGGTACCTACGAGTTCGAAGCCGAGGTTGCCGATAGTACGACCACTTGGAAGCTTGACGGTGCTACCGTGACGCTTTCCGATTACGGAATCACGCCCACTGGCACTGCCGTGGACGGTGACAAGATTTCCGTCGCTTACGTTTCCGCTAAGGCCGCTCTTACCGCCAATGCCGTGCTTCTGCATGACGTTGACGTTACCGCTGGCGATGCGAACGGAACTGCTCTTTACTTCGGTATCGTCAATTACAATCGCCTTGACTCTGATGTTCAGGCGCTTGTGTCTTGCGGCGTGAATGTCGTTGGTGCCGTTAGCATCATCAAGGGCTAGGGTTTTCCGATTTAAATTTTAGGAGGTAATGACAAATGACTATTTTCGACCTGCTTACCGCGCCTGAGATTACCGCCTATTGGGAGGTTCTTACTCAGGACGAAGCGCCTTATGTGGGCGAAGAGCTTTTCCCGTCTGACAAGAAGCGTGGACTTGACCTCAAGTGGCTCAAGGGTGCGCGTGGGCTTCCCGTCGTGCTGAACACGTCTGCATTCGACGTGCATGCGATTCCCCGTCCCCGTATCGGGTTCGAGCGCCTTACCGCTCAGATGCCGTATTTCAAGGAATCCTATTACGTGGATGAGGAAATGCGTCAGGAGCTTAACATCGTGCTTGAGACTGGAAATCAGGCTTACATTGATTCGGTCATGAATCGAATCTTTGACGATGAGACTAACCTTCTGCGTGGTGCCGCTGCCGCACGCGAGCGCATGCGCATGATGGCGCTTTGCACTGGCGTAATCTCCATGTCCGCAAATGGTCAGGCTTTCAACTATGACTATCAGGTTCCCGCTAACCACAAGGGCGATGCCGCTATCGCTTGGGATAGCTACAGCACTGCCGACCCACTTGAGGACATTCGCGTTGCCAAGGAGCTGATTCAGGACGAGACTGGCGCAGTGGTCGCACGTGCAATGTGTACCGGAAAGACTTGGCGCTACCTGCGTAACAACGAGAGCATCAAGAAGGCCATTTTCGTCCTCACCAACGGCGCTGGTGCCGTGTCTGACCGCGCACTTCGCACGTACATCAAGGACGAGCTTGACATTGAGGTTCTTGTTAACGACAAGCGTTACAAGGACGAGGACGGCAACACCGTCAAGTTCGTTCCCGACGATACGTTTGTCATGTTCCCTGCTGGCGAGCTTGGTAAGACTTGGTTTGGCACCACTCCTGCCGAGTCTGACCTTATGAGCGGTTCGGTTGCAAACGTGTCCATTACGGATACTGGCGTTGCCGTCACGACCGCGCAGAAGGTTGACCCCGTGAACGTCGAGACTATCGTTTCGATGATTTGTCTCCCGTCCTTCGAAATGGCAGACCAGATTTACATCATGGACGTTAAGCCCGGTGCCTAGGCTTTGTCCTGTCGGTAAATTTAATTATTGGTTTGCGAAAGGAGGGTGGCCGAATGATTGAGATTACGGATGGCAAGCATGTAATCAGCGTTACCAATGGTGCTTTCGAGACGATTTATAAGCGTCATGGATTTTGGCGGTATTTCGAGGACGAAGAGGGGAATGGTGATTCTGTCCAGTCCGCATTGACGGAAGATGAGATTTTCGCACGTGACTTGGAAGAGGATAAGCCAATTTCTCAATGGAACAAGGAAGAGGTAGAGCGTTACGCTACCGTGATGGGAATTGACCTGTCAGGCACGCGAAGCGTTCGAGAGCGCAAGGCTAGGATTCGTGGCTTCTGGGACGAGCGCGACGCTTCCGACGATGGTAGCGATGATGAGTGGGACGTTGACTAGATTTCGTGATGGGTGGTGAGACTGATGGCGATTGACGCGAGTACGCTTGCGACTATCAAGCGCGAGATACGAGAGAATCAGAGTCCTTATTTTGAGGACGATGATATCGAGTATTATTTTGCGAAGAACGATGGTGACATGCGTGCGACTATCTACGAGCTTTTGATTATCAAATCGGAGGATTCGACAATCGAGGTAACTGGTCTTGCCACCCATGACACGAGCGCGTATTTCAGGCGTTTGGCTTCACGCTTTCGCACGTACAATTCGGGGGTGCTTCCTAGTGATTAACCTTCGATTCGAGAAGTACAAGCTTGACCGGGAGTTGAAGCGCAGCGGAATCGACGTTGAGTTTTATCGACATGGCACGAACGAATTCGGGGAACCAATCTTGGACGATGAACCGACCTTGGTTGGTTCCCTTCGGTGCATCTACCACGAGGTAAGCGGATACACGTCAACGCACCTCACGAGGGAAGCGCGTGAGACTTCTATCATACGAAAGACCAAAAGCCCATTGCTGCTTGCGAGGTATGAGGACGTGGAAGCCCTTAACATAGCCATAGGAGACGTTGTAAGGCTTTCTGAGGGCTTTACGGTGCTTGGATGGGTAAATGTACAAGAGTGGGGAATCTACGCTGAGATTAGCTTAGAAAGGCTTGACGATGGGCAGCAGATATCGCTATGATTCGCGTTGGGAGGGTTCGGAACTTAATCGCAACCTGATAAATTTTTCGGCGCGTGTCGCTGCTGCTGCATTGGCTAAGCTTACGACCTACGGCATAGAGATTCGGGCCGATGCCCAAAAGAACAGGCCGTGGACAGACCGAACGGGAATGGCAAAGGCAACGCTGAATACTACCGTCTCACAGCCCGATTCCAAGCATCTAAGGCTTACGCTTTCGCATGGCGTGTGGTACGGAAAGTACCTTGAGTATGCGCACGGTAGGCGATTTGCGATAATCATGCCAACGCTCAAGAAATGGGAGTCTAAGGTAATGAGGGGCATGTCTGGCCTGTTCAATTCTATCGGTCGAAGGATGTGATTTCATGCCCATAAATCCACAAGAGTTCGAGCCTAAGAACAGCAGGTGGGAGGACATTTATTCGGTTCTTGAGAACAATGGGATAAAGGTCAAATCGCCCACAACAAAAATTGGCGTGGTGAATGAGCCTTTGGTTTTCGTCACCAATTCGGGAGTAATGCAGCACGGAACGTTCTCAACGGACGATTACGGATACGAGCTTGTTATTTGTGTCCCTGAGTCGCAATATTCGAAGCTTGAGCCTTTGGTCGTGCGTGTCCGTGAGGTCATGAAGCAGCTATATCCGATGATTGTTGACGATAGGAACGTTAGCACGAGCATGTTCGACGATACGATGAGGGCGCATTACGTCACTGCGAGTTATACCAACCATAGGAAATTCAGCAATTATTGATTGTTTAGGGGGTGTTGGGATTGCCTAACACGGTTTATAAGTCAAAGCACGAGATTCCGACCATTGATTGTTCTTTGGTTACGATTTCGTACAATGACGGAACGAGCGACTACGAGTTTGGTTTCGACACGGCAAACCAAATCGAGACGGAGATTCAGACCGAGGAACAGGATGCGGTGCGCCTTGTTATCAAGGGAATCTTGCGTGCGCAGAAGCCCAAGGAAACGACGGTTACTGGCGTGCAGATTACGTTGCATGACAACGTTTTCAATCCTGAGCTTGTCAAGATTTTGCAGGGCGGCACCATTGTGTACGACACTACCGACCCGACCAAGGTTGTGAGCTATGCGCCGCCTGTGGCTGGCAGTGCGGAGAGTCGCACCAAGTTCACTCTCAACGCATATTCGGCGCAGTACAATGCATCCGGTACCATCGTGCAGTACGAGAAAACGAGCTTCCCGAACTGCCTTGGTGACCCGATTGCGTTCAACACTGAGGATGGCACGTTCCGTGCGCCTGAGTACGTGATTAACTCCATGCCGAACATCGGCGAATCGCCTTACGACATTTCTTGGGTTCCTCAGCTTCCCACGCTTACCGACCCTAGCACAGTCAATGATGGCGAGGGCGGAAACGGCTAGGAATTAAATTTATTCGCTAATCAAATCGAAAGGAAATGAAATCATGGCAGACATGTATCCTAGGTTGGCACCACAAGTTCAGGCAAATCCAGAGCAGTTCGTGCCCACCACCTTGAATGAGCTGATGGGTTATGCGCAAGGTGTCGTGGTAAGGCTTCCGGACTTCGGCGAGGGACAACCATTCTATGCGCGTGTCCGTAGGCCGTCGATGCTGCAAATGGCGAGCGAGGGCAAGATTCCCAATGCGCTTTTGGGTACTGCAAACGCGCTTTTCGCTGGCAATGATGAAGCGATGGACATTGACAATAGCGACATGCTTCCGCAGATGCTTGGGCTTTGCGTCGAAATGGCGCGTGCGACTCTGCTTGAGCCTACGTATGATGAGATTGTTTCGTCTGGTCTGATGCTGACCGACCAGCAACTTATGTTCATCTTCAACTACACTCAGGGTGGAGTCGAGGAACTTAAATCCTTTCGTAGCGAGTGAGAGAATTCTTAATGTGCTTGGCTTGGCGAATATTTACAACGTCAGGCCAAGCACTTTGCTGTATATAAAGGATGAATATACCGCATTTTGCTTTGATGAAGCATGTGGGTATATTTACGCGAAGATGCAAAACAAAGAAACGCCAATATTCAAGAAGGATAACGAGAAGGAAGATAACGAGAAGAACCATTATTCCAGCTTCTCAGAGCTTGTTAAGCACACGATAAAGTAAATTTTAGTTCTGAGGGGGTGAAATAATACATGGCTGTTGATATGGGTACCGCCAAAGGCTACCTTGAGATTGACATTTCCGATTTTGTCAGTGGTATGCAAAAGGCAAGGCAGGAAGCAGACAAGACCGCAAATGATACGGAGAAGAGCTTTTCCAGCAAAATGACGAGCGCTGGCAAGGCCCTTGAGTCTGCTGGCTCTACCATGACGAAAGCCTTTACGGTACCTATCGGTGCGGCTGCTGCCGCTGGCCTTAAAGTCGGCTCTGACTTCGAAGCTGGCATGTCACAGGTCGCTGGCGTTCTGCAAATCACCGACAAGACGAGTTCCGAGTTTCAGCGGTTGCGCGACACGGCAATTGACTTGGGTGCAAAGACCGCCTTTTCGTCTGGCGAGGTCGCGGACGCAATGACCGAAATGGCAAAGGCTGGTTGGAATTCGTCACAAATAATTGACGGCATGGGCGGCGTTCTTGACGCTGCTGCCGCTTCTGGCGAGGGCCTTAGCACGGTAGCCACGATTTGCGCCGATGCCGTGACCGGGTTTGGTCTTGAAGCTAAGGATTCCACGAGGATTGCAGACCTTCTCGCACATGCTGCCAACGCTGGCACCATTGACATTAAGGACTTGGGAGAAACATTTAAATACGTTGCGCCTATGGCACAATCCATGGGTTTGAGCATTGAGGACGTTACGACGGCAACAACTGCAATGTCAATGGCTGGCATCAAGGGTTCTCAGGCTGGCACGAGCTTGCGGCGAATGCTTACAAACCTTGTGAAGCCTAGTGACCAAGTTGCACAGGCGATGAACGAGCTTGGAATTAAAATCACGAATGATGATGGTTCGTTCAAGTCGCTTGATGAAATAGTCGGAATATTGCGCAAGTCTTTCAGTGGTCTTACCGACGAGCAAAAGGCTTACTATGCGGCCACGATTGCTGGTGCGAATGGTCAGTCTGGCATGCTTGCATTGCTGAATCTTAGCGAAGAGGAATATAGCAAGCTCAGTCAGGAAATGAAGAATTGCGGCGGCGAAGCGAAGCGTACCGCAGAGATAATGCAGGACAATCTAAAGTCAAAGATGGAGCAGCTTGGCGGTGCGTTGGAGTCGCTTGCAATCAGGCTTGGTGACTTGGTGATTCCTCACCTAACAAAGTTGGTCGAGTGGCTTACTGGCGTGGTGGAAAAATTTACCAATGCACCACCTGCCGTGCAGAAGTTCGTCGTAGTGCTTGGTGCCGTGCTTGCGGCAATCGGGCCTGTGCTCATCGTCATAGGCAAGCTTGTTACTGCCATAGGTACTATCTCTAAGGCCATAGGAGCGCTCAAGGCGGGCGAAGGTGTCTTAGGTGGACTAGTTAGCGGTTTCCAGAACTTGGGCGGCATATCGGGCATCCTAGGGACTGTGAAGGGTGCTATCACTGGCTTTGGCTCTACTATCTCAACGATGTTCGGGCTTATGGCTGAGGGCAACGGAATAGTTGCTTCCTTGACGGCTGCATTCCCCGGTCTTGAGGGTGCGCTTACCGTTCTCACAGGGCCAGTCGGAGTCGTTATTGCGATTGTCGTTGCGCTGGTTGCGGCGTTCAAGCACCTGTGGGACACTAACGAGGAATTCAGGAACAAGATAATCGAGATTTGGAACAGCATCGTAGAGAAGTTCCAAGGTGTCTTTTCGCGTCTTGGCGAGCTGTTCAATCTGCTGGGTGGTCTGTTCACAGGGTTTATCGACTTGATTGCGCCTTTGTGGGATGCATTCTGCAATCTGCTTGCGCCTGTGTTCATCGGTGCCTTTGAGATTATCGGCGGTGTTCTTGGTGGTCTGCTTGACGTTATATCGGGCATCCTTGACGTGTTTATCGGTTTGTTCACTGGCGATTGGGAGCGATGCTGGCAGGGTGTCCAAGAGATTTTCGGCGGCGTGTGGGATGCTATAGTCTCGATTTTCCAAGGCGTAGGCGATGCTCTGATGGGTGTTGCCAACGTTATCCTTGGCTGGTTCGGAACTGACTGGAATTCCATGTGGCAGGGGATAGGCGATTTCTTCACTGGCCTTTGGCAGGGAATCGTTGAATTCTTCTCTGGTCTGTGGAATGGCGTTGTCACGACTTTCCAAGGCATCTGGGACACGCTGAGCGGTATTGTCCAAACTGCTTGGGACACGATTTGCAACATAATCAACTTCGCTTTCCAGTTGATAGCGGAAATATTCAACGTTGCGATTACGATAATCACCTTGCCTTTCCAGTTCATTTGGGAAAACTGCAAGGGAATCGTAGAGACGGCTTGGAACGCAATAACAGGCTTTATCCAAGGAGCCATGGACACGATAAATGGAATAATCCAGACCGTGTGGAACGCGATTTGGGGTTTCCTAGGGCCGATACTGGAGACGATAAAGAATGGCGTGAAGGGTGCTTGGGATTGGATTACGAGCACGACTAGCAGCATTTGGAACGGAATAAAGTCAACCCTTGGCGGTATCTGGGACAATATAAAATCAAATGTTTCCAGTGCGGTTGAGAATGTTAAGTCCAAGGTAGGCACTGCTTGGAACAACATAAAATCGACCACTGGCAGCATTTGGAACAACATCAAGTCTAATCTTTCAAGCACGTGGGATAATATTAAATCCAATGTCCAGAGCAAGGCAGACGTGATTAAATCTAACGTGCAAAGTGCATGGAGCAACATCCAGAGCACGACGAGCAGCATTTTTAATAACGTGAAGTCAACTGCAAGCTCAATCTGGGACGGTATAAAGAACACCATTCAGAGCAAGATTGATGGTGCAAAGAACATCGTGAAGGGCGGGCTTGACGCGATTTCGAACTTCTTTGCGGGGTTGCATTTGGAGCTTCCGCATATCAAGCTTCCGCACTTTAGCATTTCTGGCACGTTCAGCCTTGACCCACCAAGCATTCCGCACATCAGCGTTTCGTGGTATCGCAAGGCAATGCAGAACGCCATGATTCTCGATGGGCCTACTATTTTCGGCATGTCCAAGAGCGGTGGCCTGTTGGGTGGCGGCGAAGCAGGGCGAGAGGTAATAGCTGGTGCAGATACCCTGATGCAGATGATTCAGGATGCGATTTCATCCGTGAAGGGCGGCGGGCCTGTTGCGGCTGGCGCTGCTGGCGGTGACATAATCATTCCTGTGTACATCGGTCAGGACAGGTTGGATACAATCGTCGTGCGTGCCAACGAGCGCAACAACTATAGGAACGGCGGGAGGTAAAATTAAATGTCTGAAAGAATTTATTTGCAGATAAACGGAACTACGCTTCCCGTCGAGCCTAAGCGTGGATACAGCATTGACTTGGACGATTCAGAGCAGGTAAAGGAAACCGAAGCTGGTACGTTCAGGCGCACGGTGTATCGCAACGGCATACCTTCGATAAGCGTTGACTTGTGGTGCGACTTGGAAATGTTGCAGATGTTGCGCGGTTTCAAGAACGAATCTTCTGTCACGGTTAGGTATTTCGACCCACTTGCAACGCCTGACTCAGAGGGTGACATGCTTGCTACAGAGTTGATGTATGTGACCGGGTATGGCGAGGATTTGAAAGCCGATACGGAGGATGGCGGCATATGGGCCGTAAAATTTAAATTGGAGGATTTGAGTTATGTATGAGGTTTCGGAAGCCTACATGCAAGCCATTTCCTCAGTGTCCTTTCGTGAGGATTTGAGAGGTTCAATCGGAAACACTGCCTTTGGGATGGAAAACGTTCTCAAGGGCAGTTTTTCCATTTCTAACCAGTGTTGCGGTAGCTCTAGCGTCGAGATAGGGCAGGTGTACATTGGTGAGTTAGATTGCACGTTCACTGGCCTTTCAATCCAGCGCAAGGCATACAAGGATTTGGTTGTGGTGCCTAGGCATGGGGTGTGGATTCCAGAGCTAGGAGAGTTCGAGTACGTTCCTTTGGGCGTGTACACGATTGACAAGGCAGAGTGGACGGAATCAGGTATTGCTGTCACTGCATACGACAACATGGCGAAGTTCGACAAGACCTTTAGCATAACGAGCACGAACGGATTCGTTTACGATTTTCTGGTATATGCGTGCAGCAGGTGCAACGTCGAGCTTGGCATGACAAAGGCTGAGATTGAGGATTTGCCGAACGGAAAGGAGAACTTAGACCTTTTCGAAGAGGTAAACGACATAAAGACGTTCCGTGACTTCCTCAGTTGGATTGCTCAGACAACGGCAACGAACGCATTCGTTGACCGCGAGGGAAAGTTATATTTGCGCATCTATGACATGAATCCGGTCGATACGTTGGACAATTACAGGCGCTTGCGCAGCGGTAGCATTTCGGACTTCGAGACGTATTATACTGGCATGTCGGTGGTCAACATCGAGCAGAAAACGACGAGCTATTATGCGGTGTTGCCTGACAACGGATTGACCTACAACCTTGGTCAGAATCCGCTTTTGCAATATGGCTTGGACGATACAAAGACAAGGCAGCGCAGGGCTATTCTTGAGAGCTTGGCTGTGGGCAGGTATTCGCCGTGCAAGTTCAGCCTTATGCAAGCGCCGATATACGACTTGATGGATTGCGTGACGTTGGCTGGCGGCATTGTCGGCAACGAGGACACGGAAATTACTTGTGTCCTCAAGTATGATTGGAAGTTCGGCGGTACGTATGCATTCGAATGTGTTGGACAAGACCCAAGTTTGGCAAGCGTGCAATCCAAGGTCGATAAGAACATTGCTGGCCTTATGGAAGCGGTTCAGAACGACAACAGCACCTTCTACGTGTATGGGTTCGAGAATTCGGAAGCGTACAGCATCGGCACCGAACCAGAAATGGTTACGCGAATAGACTTCGCAACTGTGGACACGTCGCGCGTCGTTTTCATCTACGATGCGAATTGCGAGATAACGCGAGACGGCAACGTTGTTGCTGACTTGTACGTTGACGATGATTTGGTGGACACGTACACGATTTATTGTTCGCGTGGCATGGTAAACGTGATGTTCAGTTGGTTCTACGATTTGACGGCTGGGCTAAGGCACGAGCTAAAGATTCTGCTGCATTGGGAATATTTCGAGTCCGACGTAAGGCGCAACAAGGCTGGTATTGGTACGCTAAAGAATTACGTCGATGCGGTTGTTTTCTACATGTCGCGTCAGGCTGGCACTTGGGCCGCTATTTCGGTTTTGACTTGGAATGCGGTTGGAATCTACACTTGGGACGATATCTATTCCGAGGATTCTGGCATCGGGTATTCGACGTGGGACGATGTTCTAAAGGGCGGGCTAAAGATTAGTCCCTCAGAGATTCGGTACACCGACGAGCCGATTGACACGAGCGCTGGACTGATAAACATTGACGTTGCAAAGGTGAAGTCTGTGCTGTTCGGTCGTGGCCTTGCCGCCACGGACGTTTGGGACGGTACGATTAAGGTTTCGGATTCGACTGAGGTAATCCCGATAATTAAGCCTACTGTCATTCCCGTTAATGACGTTGCGCTGCTTGAGACGCACATTCCGATTCCTCATGGCCTGAGCGATTCGCTGGTTAACGTTTCCATTCCGGTAATGACGATTCTGAACGTCGTGCATGACGCTGGAATAAACGTTTCCGAAAAGGCCGAGAGCGAGGACGGCACGCATGTTATCGTGTACTGCGTGAACAGCAATTTCGAGTCTGATGTTATTTACTTCGATACCGACATTGTTAGCATCACGTTCAGCACCACGCAAGGCAGCACGTTTGCCGTGTCCAACGATGGCGGCGTTTCTTGGTTCACATGGGACGGAGAGCATTTCGTGCAGCTTGCGAGCGGTGCGACAACTTATGGCGCGGCTGATGTAATGAGCAGTGTTCCCGCCGATAGTTGGAATGCTTTCGAGGTTAACGGAATCAAGTTCAAGTGGACTGAGGGTGACCCCGAAATCATTGACACGATTGAGATTGTAAAGGTGGCTTCCGAGGATGAAGGGGAGTGATTCTGATGGCTTTGGAGCTGCATGGACATACGAAGCTTGAGCTTTTCAATGCCGACTCTGGCAAGCTTGAGGAATGCGTTGAGGACGATAACGAGCTTACTGGTGCGTTGGCTGAGATATTCCAAGGCATCGGTAGGTTTGGGCATGGTGATTCTCTTACGCAGTACCTTAATGCAAAAGGCACGGTTAATGGCTTGCGTAGGGGCTGCTTTGACCTTACTCAATGGTTTGGCGGGCTTCTCGCATTCGACAAGAACCAAGACAAGGATGCCTACTTGCCGTCGTATGACTCTACGATAATTGCAAGTGGTGTCTATAATGTTGCAAATATTGGTGCGAATAATATTCGTGGTTCTTACAATTCTATTGAGTCTGTGTTTGATTGGGCGAATCACAATATTAAGTTCGTGTATGACTTTGCCACTTCGCAAGGCAATGGCAGGATTGCAAGCATTTGCCTTACGCCTTGGCTTGGTGGTTACATGAACCAAGGTCGTTCACGTACCGTAACTGGTATTTATGGCTTACCTGTCGATGAGTGTTTTCAGCCTAATATTTATTCGCGTAGTGGTAGCTATTCTGGTGATTCTGATAGTTCTAATTATCGTCCTGACTCTTGGTGTCCTTTGCTTGGTTATGCCGCACAATTTCTTACTTACTATGTTGAGGATTACGATGGTTTAAGTGATTACTACATTAATAGGCAAGAATTTATGGGGCGTGGTACCGTAACAAAGATTCTTGAGCTTGACCCTGCAAACAATCGCGCTCTACGTGCAAAGCTTGAGCTGAGTTCTGGTAAGTTGTATCTTACTTTTCAGCGCTATACGATTGCTGGTGATGCAATCAATGTTTGGTTTGGCAATGGTGACCAGAGTTGGCCGCATGATGATTCACCTACTATTGAGCTTCCAGATGTGTTGTACGACCATATTGCTGCTGTTCATATGAATTATGATTATGAGAATCGTATTCTTTATATTGTATCTAATCAGATAGATAGTATTTCTGATACGTCTTGGGATAGTGGCAGACGATACAGCACTAGAAATGCAACGACTACAAATGGAGCGTTTCTTGTTTATGCTGTGCATGTTGACCCAACGATTTCAGATAATGTTGAGACGTACACAGTTGAGACTTTTGATGTTCCGAACAACACGAATAATGCTATTCCAGCAACAGCTTCAATGTGGAACCATCAATTTAGGGGTTTGCAATTTTTCTGTTATGATGGCTACATGTATGTTTATGGGCCTAGGTATACTGCTGGTGATTATTGGACTGTTGCAAAGAATTATACAATTTATAAGATTGAACTTGCTCATCCGTCAAATGTGGTGGTGATTCAGACAAATATTTCTAGTTTTGCGCCATATTATGCAGTGGTCATGGATGCGCATGATGGTAGGATTTGGCTGAATTTCGGTTCTAATGTCGTGCGTGTGCTCAATACGTACACAAATGAGCTTTATGCTTATGAGGAACTTTTGCATTATGATTACGAGAACTATGCGATTGTTCCCATTCGTGGGCATCGTGCTCTTGCCACTGAGAATGGGCATCTTATTGGTGTTCGTCCTAACACGCTAATGACGGTGAACAACATTACTCCTGTTACAAAGACGGCAGCTCAGACTATGAAGATTAGTTATTCGATTACTGGCTAGGAAAGGAAAATTTAAATGGCAACGCAAACTGAGAACTATAGTCTTACAAAGCCAAGTGGCGATGATTTGGCGCAGATTTCCGTGCTTAACGGAAACTTTGACATTATCGACGGTCAGATGAAAGCAAACCATGACCTAGCGGATGAAGCTAAGCGGATTGCGCAAGACAAGCAAGACAAAATTACCGTTGATGACGTTCCGACTTCTGGCAGTACGAATCCAGTACAGTCTGGTGGCGTGTTCACTGCATTGGAGGGTAAGCAGGACGAGCTTACGGCTGGTTCTAATATTACGATTAACGACAACAACGAGATTAGTTCACAGCATTACGATGTTGCTACTTTGGCAGACACGTCGAGCACGGCAACGATTGGCAGCGGTTCGCAGATTACCATGGTTGATTCGGTTACACGTGACTCTGAGGGCCATGTGACGAAGATAAACACCAAGACGGCAACCTTCCCCACGATTGATACCGCATTGGATGATACGAGCACGCACCTTGTACAAAATGCGCCTGTGGCCGCTGCAATACGTGACTTGAAGCAGCTTACCGGGTTTGATACCGATGATGTTGTGGGAGTCTGCATCGACTTCCAGAACAAGGTTTGGACGCGATTGGCGAATGCGGTTGGCAAGTCCGCTGGTTCCGATTTTGACCAGTTCCTTCCATTTGGTGGTCGTAGGCGCTGCATCTTGGACGATTCTGGCAACGTGGTCAAATATTACGGTGACTCAGGGTATGTCGAGGATGGTTCCATTGGTCAGGTGATGGTGGAGCAGCCAAAGTTCTATTACAAGGTCGTTCCGCTAAAGCTTGAGAAGAACACGACTTCCAGCGGTTCCAAGGGCTACAAGATTCGCAAGGCGAACTACTTCATTTCCGCTACTCCACATGTCGGGTTCAAGGTGCATCCCGCTTTCGTTCGTCCTGATGGCACTGAGCGCGATGCGTACTACATCGGCGCTTTCGAAGCTTGCTTGTATGACGTTTCTGCCAGTGCGTACATCCATGATGATGCTCAGGTGGCGGATTTCGCCAACGACAAGCTCAGTTCGATTGCAGACGTTAGGCCGATTTCTGGTCTGTCTCAGAACCTTACAAGGCCGAATGTAGAGCTGCTTGCACAGCACAGGGGTACGAACTGGCATGGCATGTACACTCAAATCGCCATGGCCGAATTCCTGCTTATGTTTGTCGAGGGTGCTGGCAACCTGCAAAATATTTTTGGCCTTGGTGTCACTTCGCAGCCTGACAACAGCGCATACAATTGCGCAGCCTACACTGGTTCCACGACTGGCAACGCAAGCATGCAAGCCACGAGCACCAAGGACTACCAAGGCAATGCTCAGACCGCGAATGGTAGGCGTGCTTTCTCGTATCGTGGTTGCGAGAACGAGTATGGCAACATTTGGAAGTTCGTCTATGGCATGAACATCTGGGGCAATGGCACGATGGACGGCGGCGAGCCTTACGTGTGCAGTGACCCGGCGCAATTCGCGGAGAGCCAGAACAGCGGTAATTACAAGGGTGTCGGATTTACCGTTGCAAATGCGGGTGGTTATATCAATGCGTTTGCCTATGGTGATGAGGAATACGATTGGATGCTGATGCCCAATGAGGTTGGTAGCGGTGCGGATTCTAATTTGCCGATTGGCGATTATCTGTATTTGACCGTCAATCTTAATGGCTATCGTATCGCTCTGCTTGGCGCGTTTTGGCATAATGGCGTGAATGCTGGGTTGTGTTGGCGTCTGAGTTTTGGCGTCGGTTCTCGTGGTCGTAATATCTCGGCTCGGCTTGTGTTCGCGGATTAAGGTATCCGCACGAGCGCTTTAATTTTTGTTTATCAGGTTGTCCGTTCTTGAGTTGATGAGAGCAAAACAAAAAAAAGTTTTATTCGCTCAACTTGGCACGAATTGGAATAATGGCATGAATGCTAGGTTGTATTGGAATCTGAATAATAGCGTCAGTAATCGTAATCGTAATATCTCAGCTCGGCTTGTATATGGATTGGTTTGGTTTGTAAGTCGCTGGCCGACCTTGACATTCCAGCTTTAGTTTGGAACGGAAGCCTTGCCACTTGGCAAAATAAAGAAATGTTGCAGGGTGATTGGGTGTAACGATGCAACAGCCCTCACAGCACAGGCAGATGTGCACGACTAGAGAGGAATGGTGCAATACAATGGATTGTGACTGGTTTTCGGTAATCCCATACGGTGTTAGTAGCTTGCTGATAGCTAATGCATATCTTAGCAAGTCGAAATCTCTGGTGAAATCCATACAAAAGGAAGTGCTCTAGGTGGTTAAGAGAATTGGTAATCTTTACGGCAGTGTGTTCGACATGAGGAACCTAGAGCTTGCACATAAGCACGCAAAGAAAGGAAAGGGGTGGTACACGGAGGTAAAGCAGCTAGAGAAGGATTTGGATGGTGGGTTGAGGAACATTCAGCGAATGCTTATTAACCACGAATATTCGACTTCGAATTACGAAATGTTCTTGAAGCAGGAGGGTGACAAGGAGCGAAAGATTTACAAGCTTCCTTATTATCCTGACAGAATCGTGCAGTGGGCCTTAATGCAAGTGGTCAGTCCGTACATAGAAAGGCATTTGATTCGTGATACGTACAGCGCCATTCCCGGTCGTGGAATCCATGACGGTTTGAAGCGGATACAGGACGTAATGTATTGGAATCACGACGATTGCAGATATTGCCTTAAGTTCGACATTAGGCACTATTACCAGAACATCGTGCATGCGATTCTGTTTGCTCAGTATTGCAGGATGTTCAAGGACGAAGAGCTTTTGTGGTTGATGCTCGAAATCATAAGCAGCATAAACACGTTTGACGAAGAGGACGAGTGGGAAATGGTTCTTGCTGGCCTTGACGTTATCTATGAGTGCGGCGTGCCGATTGGGAATTATTTTAGCCAATGGAGCGGTAACTTCTATTTGAGCGTGTTTGACCATTGGATTAAGGAAGTAATGGGAATCAAATATTATTATCGGTACATGGATGATTGCGTTGTGCTGCATGGTGATAAGGATTTCTTGCACGCGCTCAGGGTTGAGATAGAAAAGTTTCTTTGGGACGTTTTGCATTTGAGGTTGAAGGGCAATTGGCAGGTGTTCCCAAGCTATGTCCGTGGTGTTGACTACCTAGGGTATCGCGTGTTCGACGGCTATACGCTTTTGCGAAAGAAAGCTACGAAGCAGATAAAGGCAAGTTGCAAGCGCATAGGCACGAAGGTGCGCGACGGCAACCTAATGAGCTATTCAGACTTTTGTAGCCTTAATTCGCACCTTGGTTGGTCAGAGAAAGCGGATTGCTTTAGGTTCAATCTCAATCACATCTATACCTTCGAGGAAAATGCTTGTCAGTTTTATCGTGACGTTATTTGGATGGGAGACACAAGATGAAAGAATGGGGACTTGTCGAGTCCGACGAAAGGCCAGACGGCGTGCAGATTACGGAGCTTAAGGTTTTTACCAACACCGACATTGAAGAGGTCGAGGTACAGACCGACGATGGCGAGACAAAGCGCCAATTCCGTTTCAAGCAGACTGAGTACGACAAGGACGAATACATTAACCTGCTCAACGCTCAGGTGCAGGAGACGCAGGATGGGCTTGTCGAGTTGGCAGATTTGATTTTGAGCTAGGAAGGGTGTGGTTTAGATGGCAATGGTCTATTTTCGCAAGATGGTTCGCGGCGATGGCTACAAGATTACCCAAGTGCCTGAGAAGTGGCGCACTGAGGTAGTCGAGATTTTGCATGCGAATGGCTACGTGATTAACTCTGACGGCACTGCTTCTAAGAATCCCGAGTAAGCAGGTGACTCCATGGACGAAAAGCGTAACGATGAGGTAGATAAGAAATATACGGATTTCGTTTATTGGGTTCTGACTGGTCTGCTTGTTATTGCGATACCGTATGTTGCAGGGCCGAAGGAAGAGTTTAAGTTGGCCTTGTATGGCATTTTGCTTCTCGTTGCGCTTTTCGTCTGGTGGGCGCGTGGAGCGGCGAAAAGGCGCAAGGAAGCAGCGGCAAAGTCAGACGAGCACCAAGAAGCCATGATTAGCGAGATACGCGAGGGATTTCAAGGGCTGTCTAATCGTGTTGACAACTTGCAAAATGCGCAGAGCAGCACCATGCGCACACAGTTGATTCACTACGCAGAGAAATATTTGGAGCGCGGTTGGTTCACACCGGAGGAACATCAGAGCTGGCACAATATGTACGAGCAATATTTGGCGATTGTCGAGAAGAACGGATTCATTGATTCCTATAAAGACAAGCTAGACAAGCTTCCAGAGAAGGAATTGGATACCGTGATTGAGGAATACCAGAGGTCGAAGAATAATTCTGCAAATACCGAAAATTAGGGCTTGCAAATATTTCTTGTATCGCTTATATTTTTCTCAGCGGGAGCAATTCGGTTCCCCAGAGTGGCCTAGGAGGGCAACACCATGGAGTACACGATTAACGACGGCATCAAGTTCGCAAAGCTCAGCGCTTCTCAGCTCGGTTATCTCATGACCTTGGAAATCGGCGATTTGTTTATCAAAAAGGCGCAGGTCGTGGAGGTTCGCCATTGCTTGCATCTGATGGACAAGGACAACGAAGAGCTTCAAGCGATTCGCAACAGCGTCGTTCGCTACTTCGGAAAGCTGACAAGCGAAGCAAGGGAAATGGGTGACGTTGAGCTTTTCAACCAGTTCCACAACACCATGAGCGGCGTTACCGCAGTGATTGACGATTTGGTTTATTCCAATCGCTAGTGCGTGGCAATAAATTTAAATTAGGGCTTCTTCGGAAGCCCTTTTATTTTCTTGGAATTGTCGCTTGCAATCGGAACGGTTTCGTGTAGTATTGTTTGTGGGCAGCGGATGGGCCGCTTCCCCTGAGTAGCCTAGGAGGGCAGACAGATGGCAGCAAGGAAGAGCATCAAGACCAACAAGTTCGGCGAGATTGAGATTATCGCCACGTCGAGCAAGGTGGCTTTCCACGATTCCGAGAAGCCTATGGCAAAGGCAATCGAGCGCAAGGCTTGGGAGGACACGGCTGGTCACATCTGGGTTAAGTTCAACAATCGTTTCTTCATGCTCAAGCAGCACTGGTGCGGTAGCTTTGACATTCCTTGGGTTGGAAGCGCCGACTACGTTTTTGGCTACGCAATCTAGCAAAACAGGCAATGTGGGATGCTGGTTCCCTTCATGGGTTCTGGCATCCCTTTAGTTTTCAATTAGAGAGGACGTGTGGTTATGCAGGATATGGCTCAGAGCGATTCTAAGCCAATCTCAGGCCATGATACGGACAATCGAGGTAAGTATATCGATACATGCCCAATAGGCACCGTGGTGGCCTTTAGAATCGCTGAGAAGGTCAAGAGCGCTAAGATAGTGAAGCGCAATAGGAAGCATCAGAGGTTGAAGGTGCAAACGACCTATGGCAAGGAGTTCGTGATTGACTACTCTGATGTTGTGTGGGTTAAGCTGAACAATAGATGGCCGCGCGGAGTTTACAATTTGTTGAAGGGGATAGCCGATGGCACCAAAAAAGTCGAGCAAGCGCAGGACGAGAATAACTAACGACCACAGTGCGGGAGTCCTTGCGTTTGAGTTCTACCGCAAGATTCAGGAGTTCCAGAAAGCCAAGGAGGTTTTCGAGAAGCACAAGAAGCGCGTGAACGAGTGCTTTGAGGAATACTTTCAGGCGTGCGGCACGAAAAAGATGGTGTATCGGAATCCGGAGGATGAGTCGTTGCTTGGTGGAACCGTCACCGTCGTTCGCGTGCAGAACGTCAAGGTAATCTGGGACGTTGACAAGTTGAAGAAAAAGCTTGGCAGGAAGCTGTTCAACAAGGTTACGAGTCGTGAGTATCAGATTATCGACATGCCGGGTTTGGTGCAGTATTTGAAATCTTGCGGAGTAGACCCGAATAAATTTAAGTCGTACCTGAACATCACGGTTTCGGTCGATGAGTCCGAGATTGACAGGCTTTCGGAAATCGGCGAGATAACGAAGTCCGACATTGACGGATGCTATCGGTTGGACAAGGCAAAGCCATACTTCAAGTACACGTACAAGGCAAGTGATGATGAATGAGGGCGAAAAGCTTGCTAGGGTGTTGATGCATTATCGTCTGATTACCGACACTTACAGCTTGCAATACAAAATCGTCTGTCCGTTCCATGCAGACCAGAATCCAAGCATGCTGGTAGATTTGTCCGATGGTAGGTGGTTTTGTTTCGGTTGCCAAAAGTCAGGTGACGCTCAGAGTTTCGTAAAGCTGATGGAGAAGCAGTACCATGGTCTGAACGATTTGCAAGCATACAGGCGGTATCAGAGGATTTTGAAGAGCACCGAGTATAGTGACATTAAGATTACGTCTGTGTCCAATGCCGAGAGAAAGCGGCACAGCGCACAGCTCTACGCAGAAGCCTACGATTTTTACCATGGACTTAGCAATGTCGATTGGGGAAGCGATGATTTGCCAGACTACATGCTTGAGTGTCGTGATTACATGCTTGAGCGAGGATTTACAAGCGACACTCTGAATGCATGTGGGTGTAAATACACGTATCAACAGAATTACGAATTGCTTTTTCCGATGATTGACAATGGTAAGTTTCGTGGGTGGGTTAGCAGGACGCGAATACCGGAGGTTGCGGAGAAAAGAAAATATTTGTACAACGAAGGATTCAGGCGTGCAACAACGGTAGTCGGCGAGTATAGGAATTGCAAGACGGTTTACGTTGTCGAAGGGTACATGGACAGGTTGAAGCTCGTGCAATTGGGTGTTAAGAATGCGGTTGCTATACTTGGTTGGAAAGCTTCACAGCAGCAGATACAGCGTTTGCAAGCACAGGGCATAACGCATGTGATAAGCGCCTTGGACAACGACGATTGCGGGAGAAAGGGAACAGAGTGGCTACGTAAGCATTTCGTGGTAACACGATTTAGGTATCTCAAGGGAATAAAAGACCCCGGTGATTTTACAAGTGATACGTTCCAACGCATGAATGCAAGGACGTTGCGTGAATTCAAGGCAGACGAATCACGCAGAGTGAAAGGAAAATAAAAATGGGTTTGATTGACAAGATGAAGCAGGACATTGCCAAGAGTGGCGGCAATCGCGGTAAGCTGATTTATGTTCGTCCTGATTCCAAGGTGCGCGTTCGCTTCCTTACCGACATGGACGATGGCCTTGAGGTAACCTTCCATGATTCCTATGCCAAGGGCATCAACGTTCCGTGTCAAGAGCAGTACCACAGGGATTGTCCCTATTGCGACGATGAGGACTTGCGCACGCGCAGCATGTACGTGTGGACTGTCTGGGACTACGACGCGAAGGAAACCAAGCTTTTCATGTTTGCGGTGAACAATTGCAGCCCAATCCCTCAGCTCATGGCCTTTTACGAGAACTATGGCACCATCACTGACCGTGACTATGTTATCGGCAAGACTGGCAAGGGTACTACTACCGCCTATAACGTGATTCCGCAGGACAAGAACAAGTTCCGCAATCCAAAGGCAAAGCCCTACACTGAGCGTCAAATCTTGAAGATGCTTGACAAGGCTTATCCCGCTACCGACTTGGAGTATGACGATTCGGACGAGGATGAAGCCGAGAGCAAGCCAAAGCGTGCGCCCAAGAAGCAGCAGCCCACGAAGCCCAAGAAGCAGGAGGAATCGTGGGAGGACGATTCGGATTCCGAAGAGTACGACTATGACTCCATGGCACCGAGGGAGCTTTACAATCTCTGCAAGGAGCGCGAGATTGACGCAGCGCCGCGCAAGCCTAAGCGTTATTACGTCAACCTGCTCGAAGAGTGGGACGCAGCACAGGACGATTGGAGCGACGAGGATGGCGATTGGGACGAGGATGAAGATGAGGACGATTGGGAGGAAGAGTAACCATGCAGCTTGACGATATGCAAAGCCTTTTCGATTTGTTCTACCTGCTTGGCAAGGGCGGCAACGGTGGCCGTTCGCCAATGGACTTCGCACGCAGCCAAGAGTTTCGGCATCGCAAGCGCAGTGCCAACTACAGGCGTACCAAGCATCGCAGCAAGCGGTAAAATTTAATTTGGGTAGCCTTTTGGATTTGGTTTCGTGCTGAATCCGATTGGCTACCCATTTCGTGTTTGGTGGGGAAATGTACATTAACGACCGTTCAAACGCTTTGATTGTTTGGGAGTTCGTAGACAAGGGATATTTGCTGCCAAAGGTGACGTGCAAATACAAGGTTGGCGATTCGTTCCTAACGTTCGAATATTCTGGGAACAGGCAGAAGCGACAAACGTTCAGGCTGTTCAGGTTCCGTGAGAAGTCTGCATTGCAAGCCGAATGCGCTTTGATTCGCAAGCTTGACAAAATTTATTCTGGCGGGTGCGAAGAGTTGCCACGGCACATGCACGATTGCCTTTACCAAGTTTATTACGATTTGGGCTTGGAATTCGGATATGTCGAGAATCCATTGAGGGAGTTAGGCTGATGGCTGAGATAACTGATAATTTCTATGGTGCTTGGAACAAGCTTTATGACCTGATGCTTGCGAATCAGAAGCACATGCTTTCCGGTGGCCTGTATGACGAGTGCATAATGACGAGGGTGCCGCCGAAGTACGTCAAGTATTGCGGTGAGGTCGATTGTGCGTCGTGTGATGAGCGGGAGTCGTGCTTGCCTTGGGACGTTCCGCAGGTTGCCGCTTATAATATTTTGCACCTTACTTCCGAGGTTTCGGAAATCCTGCAAGCCGACAAGCGCTGGAAGTCGATTCGCAAAGACCATGTGGACATGCAGAACAAGGCAGAGGAAATCGCTGATTGCTTCATTTGCCTTTTCAACGTTGCGATATGGTCTGGCATGGATGCAAATGACTTGCTGGAAGCGATAGATAGCAAGGCCCAAATATATTCGGAGCGCATAGCCGATGAGGTTAAGAAGGTACGGCAATGATTCTTGTCGTTGAGGGAATGCGCGACTCTTATAACGATTCGTTCGTGCGTAAAGTTTTGAGCAAGACCAAGTGGCCCTTTTACAACTACTCACCAGAGTTTGTGGACATATACAATCAAGGCAAACTTAATGAGGATGCTTGGTACTACAGCAGGGACGCGCTTGTTTATTATTTCGAGCAGAACAACGTTAAAGACGTTGTGGTTTCCAACTTCTGTTTTGAGGTCGTGGCGAGTGGCCTTGTTGAGCGTGGCTGGAATGCCATGGTAGCCATTAGACGCGCTGAGAGCCTATTTAAGCGCCTATCCGACATGGGAGCGGTACTTGTTCGATGCAACGGCAAAGATGCCCTCAAATCGCTTCCTAACGCTTCTGGTGATGCGGTGGTGGAGTACAAGACCAAGCTTGCTCTGTTCGATTTGCTGTATGATGTGTGGCCGGGAGAGAAGCGCACGACAAGCGTTTTCGAGTTCGACCACACCATTTACAATCTGAGGATTTAAATTTAAAAGGAAGGTAGCCCAATGTTCGATTTGCACAGGCATGATGAGTTTTCGACCTTTGACGGATTCGGCAACGCCTTGGAACTTGCGCAGCTTGCCAAGGAGCTTGGCTATGAGTCTTTGTGTACGACCAACCATGGCAACACGAATGGTTTGATTCAGACGTACAACGCATGCAAGCAGGTGGGCATTAAGCCCATCCTTGGTGTCGAGGGATATTTCCTGCCAGTGTGGAAGGACAAGCAGCGCGGCTACCACATGTGCATGATTGCCAAGAACCTTGTCGGGTATGGCAACATAAATCGCATGCAGTTCGACGGCGAACACCACAAGTATTACAATCCGATTTGGAGCTTCAAGACGCTTGAGAAGTACCACGAGGGATGCATTTGCACCACTGCCTGTGTTGCCGGGTATCTTTCTCAAGCGCTTCTAAAAGGTGCTGACAAGCAAGCGGAACGTTTCTTGCGTAGGTTGAAGGAAATATTCGGCTCTGATTTGTACGTGGAGATACAGCCATACTCAATCACTGACCGTGGCGTGCAGGAGAAGGTAAACAAGTTGTCATGGCGCTTGGCTAAGAGGGTTGGAGTCGAGTGTATACTTACTTCCGATTCTCACAGGGGACGAAAAGAAGATTTTGCAACATACATGATGATGCATGCGGTTGCGAATCACAATTTCGATGATATCGAGGGTACTTATAAGGAACGTTACATGCCTAAGCCCGACGAGCTAAAGCGTAGGTTCATGCGCATGCATGGTCATAGCTTCAAGACCAAGGGACAGGCGATGGCGTTTGCGAATCGCTGCTATAGGAATCTTGACAAAATCGAATCCCAATGCGAGCCATATTACCTTGACGATTTGCCCTTGTTGTTGCCGAAGCTTCACGACGGCGATAAGTCGAGCATGCAGGTGCTAATAGATAACGTTCGCCATGGCTTGCGCAATCGTGGGGTGTACAAGCCAGAATATATCGCACGCTGCAAGGAAGAGCTAAAGGTAATCAAGTACCATGGTTTCGAGGACTATTTTCTAATGGTTGCTGATTACACGGTTTGGGCGAAGGAGCACGGCATAGGCGTTGGCCCCGGTCGTGGTTCGGTCTGCAATTGCCTAGTTGCGTATGCCTTGTACATCACTGAGGTTGATTCGTTGTATTTCGGTTTGGACTTCCGCAGGTTCCTACGTATGGACAAGAGCACTTTCCCAGATATTGACCTTGATTTCGTTCCTACACGTCGATATGACGTTATCCAGTACATTTGTGACAAGTACAAGGGCAAGGCCGCTAGGATTTGCTCGTATGGCCTGTACAAGGTCGATAACCTGATGAACGACTTAGCTAAGGCTTGTTTTGTTGGCAACTACGAGGTTGACGAGAAGGGAAACGAGAAGTTCGTCGTTGACCGCAAGGAGCTTTCCGCAATCAAGTCCTTTGCTAACACGTGCATTAACGACGATGAGACGATAAATTATTCCCTCATAGAGACGGCACCACAGGCTAGGGAATGGAATCGGAAATACAACGATATCCTTGTCCACTTCGCAAAGCTTTATCGAAAGGTGCGCTTCATCGGCAAGCATGCCGCTGGCGTGGCCGTGACCGATGGTGACATTCTCGATTACACGGCGTTGAGCATCGAGAAGGACGGCGGCGTATTGACCGCCTATGACCTGACAGACCTTGACTCAATTAATCTCGTGAAGTTCGATATATTGGGACTTAAGACCATGGAATCGATAATGGACTTGCGCGAGAGCACAGGCGTTACCGTGGACTATCGTAAGGTAGTTAAGGATAAGAGAATATTCAAGGCTTTCCGTGAGGGCAACTGCGATGGCGTTTTCCAGTTCGAAAAGAACACGGTGCGCGGAATCCTAGAAGCGATTGACTGCGATTGCTTTGACGATTTGTGCGCGGCGAACGCCATGAACAGGCCCGGCCCGTTGCAGCAGGGAATGCCGGACATGTATGCGGCGAACAAGCGCGATACGACCGAAGCGGAGCAAAGCGCATACTGGCAGTACACATCCAACACATACGGAACCATAGTCTACCAAGAGCAGGTGATGCAGATTTGCGTGAACCTTGGCGGTATGGAGTGGTCAGAAGCAGACGAGATAATGAAGCTGATGAAGCACACCGACGCTCAGGCTGGTGGTCAGGAGGTCGAGAAGCGCAGGAAGCGCAAGGCAGAGCTTGGTGAGAAGTTCATTTCCCATGCTATCGAGAATGGCATGAATGAACGCGAAGCCAATGCATTGTACGAAAACCTTTTCTCGTACACGTTCAACCAAGGGCATGCCACAGGCTATTCGCTGATTGCGGTTGAGGAAATGTTCTACAAAATCTATTACCCAACCGACTATTGGTTTGCAAAGCTCAAGTATGCGCGTGACATATCACAGTATCGCCAATTCGCGGAATGTGCCGTGGCTGATGGCGCGGTTGTTTTCCTGCCACACGTGAACTATTCGACCGAGGGCGCTAGGATTCGGATGGTCGAGGGCGAAAAGACGATTCAGCAGGGATTGCAGGAAATCAAGAACGTAGGTGAAAAGGCCGCGCAGGAAATCGTAGCAGAGCGCAAGCGTGGTGGAATATTCACCAGCCTTGACAACTTCATTGACCGTTGCATGGGCAAGGGTAAGAAGGTAAACAAGCGTGTGCTTTCGGTGTTGCAGGAGAACGGAGCGCTTGAGTTCAACAAGAAGCGGTACATCCAGCGCGTGACCAAGTACAACAGCACGCTTCTAGCAAGTACGATGCACTGACGAAATTGGCGCTTGCAATCCGTGCGTGGAGTGCTAGTATCGTTTGTGCCGTGTAGTTTTCCTAATAGGAGGTTCAGACATGAAAGCCAAAGTGACCTTGGTTGTCGAGCGCGAGATTGAAAGCTTGCCTAATTCTTGCAGCGTGTGCAAGTTCGTGGACTACTGTGACGGAATAGTTGCCGACATGACCAAGGGCGGCAATCGCTGGAAGGTCGCATATGAGCGCGGTTGCGCTAAGAACTGCCCGCTTGAGGTAGTCGAGGAAAATAACAACTAAATTTAATTTTGGGAACCGTGCTTTCGGGTGTGGTTCCCTTTTCTGTCTTGAAAGGACGTAAAGAAAATGCCGCTTAACCATATCGTGTCCTATATCGTCGTGTTCGTGATTGGTGCCATTTTCGGATTCACGGCATGTTCCGTAGTCGTGTGCGCCCGTATTGATGAGTTGGAGGGTGGCAACGATGAAAAGTAGCTTTGGTGAGAAGTTGCTTCTTGTTTTCCTGCTCGTGTTCTTCATTGCATATGCAGTGTTTCCGTTTGCAATCATGTTTGCTTTGCTTCCCTGATTGCTCAGAGCGATTCTAAGCCCTTCTGAGGGCTTGTAAGTGCCTAGGTGGGTAAGTATTCGATTTGATAGAGAAAGGTGCCTTAGAATGGATTACGTGGCCTTGGTGGATGGTATGGCAAAGGTTGCCCGAGTCGTGTGTCCGATTATCGACGTGTCGCTTGTTGCATTCTGTGTGTGGGCCGTGGTTTCGCTGGTCGTTGACTATGTGCGTGAGTGCAAGCGCTACAAGGCTTCATGCGAAGCGCACCGTGAGCGCATGCGTGCGTATTACGCTAGGAGGTATCCGAATGGCCGCTAAGACCAACAAACGGCAAATCATGGACTTGTGCGCGAAGATTAACAAGAAGGAGGGCGAGGGAACGATTTATTCTCTTGGCTCTAAGCACGCCAACCTAAAGATTTCGCGCTGGTCAACGGCGATTGAGGACTTGGACGCAATCATTGGTGGTGGCATGCCAGAGGGCCGTGTTATCGAGGTATTCGGGCCAGAGGGAAGCGGCAAGACTTCCCTTTTGTACCATCTTGCATCCCTGCATGATTTGGCGCTTGATATACCGATTGAGGGTACATTTGACGCAGAGCGTGCAAAGATATTCGGCAATCGTCCCAAGCAGCTCTTGATTTATCGCGCGAAGTTCGGCGAGGATGCTTTCAACAAGACTCTGCAATTCGCGCGTGCTGGTATTCCGCTGATTGGCATTGACTCTGTTCCTTCTCTGATACCGAAGGAAGATGCAGAGAAGGTGTACAAGGCCGCTGACCGTGACACTATCGAGGAACAGCGCATTGGCGGTACCGCACGCCTTATCACCAAGCACCTTCCCTTGATTGAGGAAGTGATTGAGAAAACTGGCACGACGTTGGTTTTCACGAATCAGGTGCGCGACAAGATGAACGCCATGCTTTTCGGTGAGAAAACAGACACACCGGGAGGAAGAAAATTAAAGCACGCTTGCTCAATCAGGATTCAGGTAGCGCGTAGGGCTTGGATTGAGATACCGAACAAAGACCCAAGGAACAGCGCAGCCAAGGAGAAGATTGGGATTATCGTAAAGTGCAAGGTGGTCAAGTCCAAGGTTTCTAATCCCATGGGGGAGTGTGAGATTCCGCTATTCTTCGACCGTGGCTTTGTGTCCTTCGCTGATTTGAAGGAAGTCAGGGCCGAAATCATGCAGGAGCGCAATGAGCGATTCGGCAAGCGTGGTCGTGCGTCAAGCGTAAGTGACGAGTGGGAAGATTAAATTAAATGGACAAACCAAAGGACAACAACCAAAACGATGAAGTGTATTTGATTGACGCTTTGGAGAAGTACGCTGAGGTAATGAATGAGTTGCTTAGTGAAATGGGCGTTGATTCGAGGAATTACACACGCGAGGACTTGCACGACTTTGCACGCACAGGCTTTGCGGAGTTCAACAAAATCTATGATGAGTTTGTCCTTTGGGTGATGTACGGTAATGACAAGAAAGCTCAGACTAGGGCCATGCTGAGGGCCATGAGGAACAAGAAAGGAAGGTTGTACTAATGGCTGGTTGCATCGGTGGCTTGACGGATACTAGTCCTTTGGGAATCAAGCTCAGGAACACTCCGACTTCTGATTGTCATGCAATGGAGAAGCAATACGACAAGGTTAATCCAGACCACTACAAGACGCGAGCGATGGAATGCATTGACGAAATGTTTGCGCTGTATGGCGCTGAGTGCGTGTTGCACTATTGCATCTGCTGTGTCCACAAGTACCGTTATCGTGCCGGGAACAAGTTCGGCGAGGACAAGGAAACCGACTTGAGGAAATCCGATTGGTACGCGAAGATGGCGCAAAGCATACGCGATGATTACGACCTGAACGTTTAATTTTGTCCAGTTGCCTAGTTGGAGGGTGTATAGCAAATGTTTGTGATTGACGTACCATATTTGAGCATACGACAAACATTTTTTAGTGGTCAGACGTTGCTTTGGGAAAGGCATGACAGGAACGCAGACCATACGCGATACACCATCCAGCATGGCGATATGCTGCTTGGTGCAGCACAGAAGGGCGATAGGCTGATTCTCAATTGCACCGAGGATGAGTTTTTCGATGTTTGGTATCAGTATTTGGACATTGGCACCGATTACCAGAATGTGAATCGTTCTTTGATGGATTGCCAAGGCTATATGCGAGAGTTCGCAAGATATTCAAGCGGCGTGCATGTGTTGAACCAAAGCCCACACGAAGCGATACTGACAACAATATTGCAGTACATGCAGTATCGTTCGGAGTCAAAGCGCCTTATGCGATGGCTGTGCGAGAATTGCGGTGAAGAGCGCAGGAAGCTAATCAAAGGGCTTGGCTCAGTGAAATATTTTTCCGTTCCCACGATTGAGCAACTATCAAATAAATTGTGGCTGATTGGCGAAACGTTCCTTGACGTTGAGTATCCGACTGACCAGCAATCGTTGGATGCCCTTACTATGGATTTGGTGTACCAGTACGTTTGTGAGTGCTATGACGGATACTTTGACCCATGTAATGACAAGGCGAAGCTTGACGATACGCAATTGCGCATGGACTTGCGAATGTACGATTGGCTACCAGACGAGCGGTGCGTTAGTCGCGTGATGCTGTATGGGTATGGCAGGAAAAATGTTTTCCCCATGTCCGATTACGTCTCAAAGAAAATCGAGAAACACACTCACATGGAATCCGACTTGTTCCTTGACTGGTACTTGCATGATTCCGAGTACAAAGGGTATGCTAGTCAATACGTGCTGTATAGGTTCCTCAATCCAATCGAAAGGCAAGACAAATGGGTTTGGTAAGCAAAATCAAAAACGAAGCTTCCAACAAGCGCGTGAAGCTTCAAGACAAGGAGCACGATAGGTTCGATGCCCTTCTGAATCAGGCTTTCTTCCTTGAGAAGGACATTGAGGAAGAGACGAAGTTCATCCACATGGTAATGACACGTGGAGCGGAGACACAGGAGCGCATTGGATTGCACGCTTCAAACATGCTCGTGTCCGATGAGAAGTTCTGCTTGCGCTCACAGGTGCTTTCCCTGATTTACAGGCAGTTGCAGGGCGAGCAAATAAGCGCTGGCCTGAAAAGGATATTCGAAGAGGGCAACGCCATTCACGAGAAGTGGCAAAGGCTTTTCATTCGTGCCGGGTGGTCATGTGCCGAGGATTTGGATTACACCATGTACCACCGGGAATACATGATGAGTTACACGCCTGATATCATCTGCAAGATTCCAGAGTTCTACGATGGCCTGATGGTAGGTGAGATAAAGTCGGTCAACACCTTCCAATTCACTAAGATGGACAGGCATCCTAGCGCATGGAAGCAATGCCAGTGGTACATGCACCTTAGAGGAATCAAAAGGGGATTCGTTCTGTCTGAGGACAAGAACACGCAGGAATTCAAGGTCGAGCTTTACGACTACGACCATTCGCTTGTGTTGCCGTATGAGGACAGGGCAAAGCGAATCGTTGAATCCTATCATCGCGTATTCGATTCTCACAAGATGCCCAAGCGACCTGATGATGCAAAGCAGCCGATGTGCAAGCGTTGCAAGTCGTGCGTTATGCGTGACGCTTGTTGGGACATAAACAATGGCCGGGTAAGGATAACAGGAAAAGGATAAATTAAAATGGCAAAGCAAGAGCGGGAAATTCCACCCAAGCAACGATTCGTAAAAGGCTTCCAATCATTGTGCTCAAATCGTCACCAATACCCTGTGTGGGCTGACCTGTGGGAAATGTGGGCATTGACCATAATGAATCCATTGACCAAGCAGCTATACAGTGGTTCAGAGAAACTTGAGAAGGTCTGGCAGGACAGGGAGAATCGTTACCTGCAAATCATAAAACGTTACAAGAAGGACGAAATAGAAATCATTATGGAAATGTTTGCTGCGATGGTTCTGGAATTCGAGCGCAACCCATGGCAGGACTTTGCAGGTCAGATGTACATGGAATTGCAAATAAGCAACAAGAATACCGGGCAGTTCTTCACGCCTTACTCTGTCTGTGGTCTTGCAGCACAAATCACTGGTGACCACGAGAGCCTAAAGAGAGACGTTAAGGAAAAGGGTTGGTATTGCATCTACGATTGTGCCTGTGGTGGCGGCGCGATGCTGATTGCTGGGTGCGAACAAGCAGACAAGGAATTCAATAGGCTTGATTGGCGAAACCATGTGATGTGCAATGCCAACGACATAGACATTGTTTGCTGCTGCATGTGTTATGTGCAACTGTCGCTAATCGGTGTCGCTGGAATCGTGACGCAATCCGATGCATTGAAACAAGCTTGCGTCGATTGGTACAAGGAGCCTGAGAAAGTTTGGTTCACTCCAATGTACTTCTCAGAGGTTTGGAGCCAACGCAGGTTTTGGCATGGGTATGACATGAACATGCATGAGAATAAATTTTCTGGCATTCGTGGCTTGTTCAATAGGCCAAAGGAATCCAACTCATCTGAGAGCGTTGAAGATGATGAGTGGGCAGAGTTTGAAGAATCAGATGATGAGGATTGGGAATAGGTCTGTAAGGCCATGAGAAGCCATTTAAGCCCTTCTGTGCGCTGTTGTGGGTAGTAAGTCGTTCTGCTATCCTAAAGGCCGCAGGAGGGCTTTTGTCGTTTGTAGGAGGTATTGCGGTATGGCTAAGTATTGCCCGGTAAGGCTAGACCAAGTGTTGTATCAGGATTGCGTAGAGTGCGACGAGAAGCACAAGTGCAAGCTTGCAAGGATGCCAAGAAGCGCCACTGGTCGTTGCGAGCGTTGCGGCAAGTTCGTAGATTTGACCTACAGGCAGCACATTTACATCGTTAACGATTGCAACTCAATGGTATCTGGTGGCTTTGGGTACGTGCAACCGAATGATAAATATTATTTGGGTACACCTGCATCTGGTCAGGACTCAGGCAAGACGTTTGGGTTCCATGACGTGTTCCTTTGCCAAGATTGCCAACACGAATTTATCAGTTGGTTGCGTGACCCAAGGACACAGCAGTATCCAGACATGAAGATTGGTAAAGGCCCATACAATCAGGTCGTTATCGGAATTGACGAGTCATATGCATCCACTGGCGTTTGCGTGGTATGCGACGGGAAAATCAAAGTGGTCAAATCATATTCCACTGGCGCTAGGAATCGTGATTCTAACATTCAGGCAATCTCATATCGTAGGATGCTGCATTACTGGTTGGACAACCTATTGAGTGCGATTGAGCAGAAGCTTTGCCGTGACTACGAGTATCCCGAAAAGCTGACAGAGGAACAGATAAAGAACGTTTGGAACGGCACGCCGATACAGTATTACGGCAAGGCAATCGAGCCTAGGATTGTGGTGTGCTTTGAGAGAATCAGAACGTTTTCCCAAGGCCATATCTCGGCTAACTACATGATTCGTACTGGTGGCCTTGTGGCTACGATTTTGGACGTGTGCAGTAGGCATGGCGTGGAGTGCTATTCGGTCGATACGAGGGCATGGAAAAAGGCTTTCTGTGGTACGAGCAAACCAGCGACGAAGCGTAATCGCTATGGTGTCCCGGACGAGAAATGGCCTACTGTCCAGCAATGCTTGAAGATGGGGCTTAAGTCCAAAATCGTCCGCTACTTAGACGAGCCTACGAGAAGGAAGCGCGGAATATTCGTCGCAAAGGATGGCCGTCAGGCGTACATAGACCACGACGCATGCGATGCCGTGGGAATAGCCATGTGCGCCATAGAGCATCCTGAGAAGCTACAGGGTGAGAGCAGAAAGGGAAATCTGGAATGGTAGGGATAAATTTAAATCCGTCAATCTACGTTGCGATAGTCCAGTACGTGATTGTCGCTCTATCGATAAAGATTGCACGTGACACGAAGCGTGCCGTCGATTGGTGGATTGCATTCAGTTGGGCAATGACCGCAACGCTTTGGCTGGTGCAAGGACTCAACAATCTTAGAATGGGGCTGTGAGGTCATGGGAGCGATTCTGAGGGCCTATGAAGCGGCTAAGGCAGTAGGGGAGCAGAACAAGATTCCATTCGCTCTGGCTGGTTCTCATTGGCTCACAACGCCTGACGGCGAATTGATAGTCGATTCGGACGGAAGCCCGCACCACTATTGGGATTGCAAGTTCGTTTTGCAGACAACGCTTGATTCCGCAAAGGACATGCGAAATGGAATCAGGTACACAATCGAATATTTCGGTGGCTACGATGGCGTGTGGCTGAGCAGGACTGAGAGCTTGGAATCCCTGTGCAAGCCATTGAGCATCAGGTATTACGGATTCAACGTCGGCGATTCGCCACATACGCCCTTCTTTGGGTATGACTATCGTGGTCAGGAGTTCGGATATGATGATGTATATGGAGATTTCAAGGAATTTAGGCAAGCAAACTGCTACAAGGAGATATCGGTTTGGGAATGTTTCGATGCCCAAATGCTTCTGAATCTTGTAAACGGCAACTGGAATAAATTCCTAGGAAACCGAAACCACAAGCAAATAAAGCCTTGCAAGTCGCATGTTCGCATGGCTAGGGCGATAAAGCAGCGATTGATAAAAACGCTCTTGCACCATGAGGTAATCGAGAAAAATGGTACGAAATACGACATTCATTGGTCAAAAGAAACCGATTTTGCCGAATTCGAAAACGCGAAATACATCCACACGCTTCCGCACGACCCACTGAGAAACGCGAACGTTGCCAGAAAATCTAAGGAAAGCCCAAAAGCAACGTACAACTACGTAGGAATCCAGCGCAAGGAATATCCGATGAAGCGCAGACCTACGGTTGAAGAGCTGCGAAAATTAATGGGCCTTGGGAATCACCGGGAAGTGCGTAGCCTGATGGAGCAGAACGGATTTCGTGACACGTTCAACTGACGAAATAAATTTTCCCCGAAGGAAGGGGAAGGGGGACTATAGGGGGTTAGGGTAGGTTGAACAGTTAACAGCTTAACAGCAAAACAACAAAACAGAAAAACCAAGAAAGCAGACAAAGGGATTTACACCACAAGGAAACAGAAAAGCAAAACAGCAAAACAAAACATTCCTTGTGGTGTAAGAACCAAATGAAACAAACGAAGCTTCATGGTTACTGTTCTTAAATTTTCCTTCCTTGTGGTTCGTAAAGCTCTTCAAGTTCGTAAAGATTGTCGGTTGCAAAGTATTTCGCGTAGTGCTAGAATGCTTCTTGTCCGAAAAACCTTTTCCTATTTGGAGGTACCGACAATGAAGCAGACCAAATCCACCAATGGCTACAAGGTCGTAGACTTCAATTCGCTTGCTGAGTTCGCCGACTACATCACGACAACCGAAACCAATGCGGCGTTTAAGGATGCAAGGTTGTCCAGCTTTGAGGGCGCTGAGTATTTCACCCACACCGAATCGTTTGACGAAGCGATGAAGCTTTTCCGTGAGGGTTGGAGCGTCAAGGCTGAGGACTTGGTTATCAAGCTTGCCAAGGCTGAGAAAAAGGCACAGGCACAATCGGTAAATCGTAGGTGCTATGACGTTGCTGGCGGTTTCGTATCGGTGCCTAGGTACATCCAAGGCAAGCCAAATTGCATGATTCGGATGAAAAAGCAGCAAATCAAGCAGCGCGTAATCACGCTGTACAAGTCGATTGATTATTCTGGTTCCACCGATGCGGATACGATTGTCGAGGAATCCGTAAAGGCAATGCAGATAATCAAGCGCATCGAGTCCTTGGGTTATCGCGTGAATCTGTACATCACCATGGGTACGAAAACGAGCGCTGGCACGTACAGGACAATCGTTAACGTGAAGCTCAAGGATGCTTCCGAAAAGCTCAACGTTTCCAAGCTTGCTTTTCCGCTTGCACATCCTTCCATGCTCAGGCGTTTGATGTTCCGATTCATTGAGGTTTCGCCAATGACGAACACCACGAAATACAATTGGAATTATGGTTCCGTGGTAAGGGCTGGTGAAATGCGCGAAGCCCTGATTACCGAATCTGGTACGTATTTCCTTCCTAGCTTCATCTATTGCGACACTGCAAAGATTTCGAGCCTTGACGATTTGGAGCAGTTCGGCGGCAACTTCGCAAAATAAAATCAAAACTTGCCAGAATCCGAAAAATATTTTGTGGCTGAACAAAAATTTTCGGATTCTGGCTTGCATTGGTATTTGGGAAGCGTATTATTGTTCTTGTCAGGACAGACAAACCCAAGTGCCTAGGAGGGCAGCGAACATGACCGAGCGCACCAACACCATCACCGTCAAGACCAACATCGTCAACCAGACCGTATCCCTTTCCTACAAGTCCGATTCCCTGCGTTCCGTGAACAACTTCACGATTCACACCTTCGCAAAGGGCGGCAAGGGCATTCAGGCCACGGCTTCTTTTGGTACTTCTGACAAGGTTTACAAGTACAACCAGAAAATCATGAAGCAGGGCAAGCGTACCTACGTGCGCATGACTGGCATGAATATCTATTTCGACCTTGCCACCCTTGAGGTCACCGAAGCAATCAAGATGGTCGAGGTTTCTGGCAAGCGTCGCGGAAACAACGGCGGCAACAAGCCCAACCAGAGCGTTGTTGAGAGCATCACCGAGGAAATCGCTTCCAACGGCACAATCGAGGTTCCTGAGATTGAGGTTCCCACCACTGCCGAGAGCGTCAAGCCTGAGAACGTCGTTTCCGATGGCCCGATTCGTCATGCTCAGTACGACACTATCAAGACCTGCCTTGAGTGTGGGCTTCCCGTTTACCTTGGTGGCCCTGCTGGTGCTGGCAAGAACTACACGGTTGAGCAGATTGCCAAGGAGCTTGGTTGGGACTTCTATTTCGCAAACAGCGTGCAGGACGAGTTCAAGCTGACCGGGTACAAGGATGCCAACAGCAACTACAACGAGACTGAGTTCTATCAGGCTTGCGTGTCCGAGAAGGATTGCATTTTCTTCCTTGACGAAATCGACGCTTCCACTCCCGAGGTTCTTGTTCTTCTGAATGCGGCAATCGCCAACGGTTACTTCAATTTTCCCGTTGGTCGCGTCGAGTTTGACCACGTGCATTTTGTGGCCGCTGGCAACACAATGGGCAACGGTGCCGATGATATGTACACTGGCCGCATGAGCCTTGACGGTGCCACGCTTGACCGATTCGTTATGATTGAGTTCGATTATGACGAGCGCGTTGAGCTGAGCCTTTCCAACGGAAATCGTGAGCTGGTGGACTTCATGCATGCCATGCGCGAGACTTGCAACAACCTTGGCATCCGCGCTACGTTCTCCTATCGCGCAATCATCAGCGTCACCAAGCTTGAGGGTGCTGGGATGGCGCTTGAGACGATAATTCGGATTGCGGTTGTCAAGGGAATCGACAACGATACCCTGCGCACAATTCGTCCGAACATTTCCAACAAGTACACGAGGGCGCTTCTCAAGGTTCAGGCGCTTGCAGCGTAGGGCAATCAGGGTAACGGGGAATCCGAATGGGTTCCCCTTCCCTTGTTTTGTGGCATTTAAATTTAAACGAGAGAAAGGAAACGAAATGCCAAGAATCGACTTCGACTCCCCACGATGGATGTATCAGGACAGGCAACAGCATTTCAGTCACATAGAGCAGCGTGTGCTTTCGCTTGGTTTCGTGGTGTACGTGATGGGCAGGGCAGACGCTTTGCCAGATGGCAAGTTCGACTATGAGCTTGCAGACCAGCTTGCAGACATGATTTGGGACGATGAGAGCTATTCGGACGAGGATTTCGAGCGCTCGAAGTATTCCTATGTCATGGATTCGTTCGACGGCAAGAACGTTGCCGAGTGCATCCGTATGCTGAACGACTTTGACAGGCGAAAGATTCAGGGGATAGCGAATCACATCGTCACGAGCTACGACCACATGAAGGGAATCAAGTGACATGGCAATCAAGCAGAAGGACTTAATCAACAAAAGGCATGTGTTCAATCGCTGTGTCGGATTCGATTACGAAATCGTTCCAGAGGACGAGAAGCGCAAGCCGATAGTCGTTAGTTTCGACCTGTACGGAAACGACAAGAGCGGTAACCCGGTGTGGCGTGTCCAGTGGCACAAGCTGGAATCAACAGGCTTTGACGATGTGAGAAGCCTTGGGTATTCGCTGTGCTACTCCATGCCGATGAGCAACATGGCGCTTACGATGGTCTGTGCGTATGGCTTGCGCATGCTTGCTGGTGCATTTGCAGAGACGATACAGGACATGTCGGCGCACGAGTACGTTTGCTATGACGTTACGAAGGACATGTGAGGGAAAATTTAATTTGGGTTTCTCACGTGTCTGCATGCGCAATTCATGGTATATTTTCTCATGGTGGAGAAGGGCCGCGCCTATAAAATAAAAAGGAGAAATGAATTGGGAAACAAAAGGAGCGGAAAATTTTACTATCGGAACGAGCGCGAGGTAATGGAGCGCCTTGGGCTTGAGCAGGTTCCCGGTAGCGGTAGCGGTTGGGTGTGCAAGGAGGATGGCGAGTCGGAGGACTTGCTTTGCCAGTTGAAATCCACCGATGCGCAGTCAATCAGGATACAGAAGCTTGATATCGCAAAGCTTGAGCACAACGCAATGGTTTCGCACAGGTTGCCGATATTCGCTATCAACTTCCTGTCTGACAACTCCATATACCTTCTCGTAAGCCCTGAGAGCTTGCTAGAGGTAGCAGAGTACCTTAATACGGGTAATAAGCCTGAACCGATTGAAGAGGGCCTTAGAATCGATTCTGTTGCTTCTAAGGTGCATCGCAAGGTGATAGGCAGTGGTGCGAGTGTGCGCGAGGAAATGAGGGCAGAAATGAAAGCCAAAAGCGAAAGGAAGGAGCGAAGCGCGACATGAGCAAGGAGCAGGACATAAGCATTCGTCAGGTGGTCACGTATGCGAACCACAACAGGCGTGCAAACGGAGCTGTGACTTTAAATTTAAATGCCGAATACTCAGAGCTGGTTCACACCATCGAGCTACAGCAGCTATTGAGCCAAGACGTTTCGATTGTTGCCAAGGTCGTTGGTGAGCGTGAGTATCCGCTTGGGTTGTTCCGTGTCAAAAAGACCACAATTCTCGATGATGGCGAATCCAAGTTGCAATTCGAGGGACTTAGCGATTTCGTAGAGGTTGACAATCTCAACAACTTGCCGCTAAAGTCTGACGATGTGCCGCAGTTCGCGGTGACGTATTCCGCAAGCGTCGAGCTTGAGGATGAGGATGAATCCGAAGAGGAAACGGAAAGCGAAGAATGGGACGATGATGATTGGGGTGACGAGTAATGCCGAGCAAGACGAGTAGCGACATTACCTATACCGAGTTGGCAAAGGCCAAAATCAGCAAGAACCGAAACGTCGTGATAAGCGCGTGCAGCCGGGGAGGGTACACCATTGCGCAGCAGATTCGCGTCGTGGAGGACGATAAGATTACGAGCATCTTCATGAAGGGCGCAATCACCGTCGCAGACCTTGACTTGCTCAAGGGACTCCACGAAGCGATTGGTGCCGCAATCGAAGCCGAGGAAGCCGAGATTGCAGAGGATTGGGACGAGGAATAAAACGTTATTTCTCAGATTCCAGCTAGATTTGTACCCTGTTGAGTGCTAAAGTGGGAAGCGTGCAAAGGCACGGTGTTTTAAGTCAATGTGGTAAGCGAGAGAGAGGAAACCAAAGATGGCAGCTTACACAGTGAAGGATTTCGTTACGGCGATTCGCACTAACGACTTCGACGCAATCAACGACATTGCCAAGAAGTACCCCGTCCCGTTCGCAAAGATTTCGGCGGCTGTCGCGCTTGCGCCTGATGCCATGGCAGACGTTGCCGAGCTTATCGGCGATGCGACCACCGGAACCAAGATGAACAACATGGCAAAGGCCGTGTGGGGCGCTGAGGGCGCTTCTAATGCCACTGAGACGGCAGACGTGGACGAGGATGCCGACGAGGACGCTACCGAGGTCGAGAAGCCCGCACCGAAGCGCCGTGGCCGTCCTCGCAAGGCTGCTGCTGCTGATGCCGAGGAAGCGGAGAAGCCCGCGCCCAAGAAGCGTCGTGGCCGTCCCGCAAAGAAGCAGCCCGAGCCTGAGCCTGTCGAGGAAGCCGAGGACGAGGGTGCCGACGAGGAAAATCCCTACGCTGGCATGACCGCGCCGCAGCTCTACAAGGAGTGCAAGGAGCGTGGCATTTCGGTGAAGCCACGCCAAAAGGCGCAGGTGTACGTTGACCTGCTCATTGAGAACGACAACGCAGGTGGCGCAGATGATGATAATGACGATGAGGACGATTGGGACATTTAATCTAAGCCTAGGTAATTAGGTTGAATTCCTTGAATCTGAACCATCCGATTTATAAGGGCGAGGGCGCAGGGATGAAGCGAGTAGCTAACGTGGATTCCCTGCGTTACCCCTATTAAAAGGAACAGAGCATATGGGTGCGATTAAATTTAAATCAGGAAAGGAAACGAAATGGCACTCACACCTGATAGGGTATTGAAAGCGGACTTCCGTAAGGAATCAGACAGGCAGGGAGTCCAGAGGGCATTGAGGAAATTCAAATCGTGCCGAGCCTATCCAATGGATACCGACGTTCCCTTTTCCGAGGTCGAAAAACTCCTGTCAAATATGATGCTCAAATATGCGATTGACCCCTTGGACTTTTTCGCGGTTAAGCAGGACGGCAACGAAACGCACATTGTCTGGTCGTGCGGAGTCAAGAAGCAGGATGGTCATGCTTGGTTGGGTACGGCATACGGACTGACATTGTACGAGGTCACTTGCAAGGTGGTTCTGTTTTTGTTCCTCAGCATAAAGAGCGGAGCCATAGGATTGAGGTCATGAGACAGAGGATTTACACCGATGGTGCTTGCACTAGTGACAACTTCGGTGGTTGGTCTGCAATCTTCTACACGCACAAGGGAACGATAATCTACAGCGGTTACAAGAAGAATACGACCAACAACCGAATGGAACTAAAGGCGATAATCGAAGCCTTGAAAAAGATAATCGAGTATGACGAATGGTACTTTAAGAGAAACAACAAGTATCCAAACGTGAATTACGAAATATTCTCTGACAGTGCCTATTGCGTAAATTCGATTTGTAATTACTGGTATGTGGCATGGCGTAACAACCACTGGAAGAACGCGAAAGGTGACGAAATCAAGAATCCCGACATGTGGGAGGAATGCGGAACGTTGATTGAGTACGTTCAGGATGCGGGGATTTCGGTGCGGTTCTACAAGGTTAAGGGCCATAGCGGTAACCCACAGAACGATGTTGCCGACATGGTTGCACGTTCTGAGAGCCTTAAAGCGCAAAGGGAAATAGGATAAACGGAAGGTGTTGGGTGATAATAATGGAAAACAAGAAAATCTTTCGTCGCATGTTGCGAGACGCTTACGATAATTTCGTTATGTTCATGCGCAGGAATTGCGATTCGTTCGCTGGAATCATGGTTGCGATTTGTCCATTCCTTTTCTTGTGGCTTGGCATTGACGGAATGGCTAGGCGTGGGTATTTTGCGATTGGCGGCGAATGGTTCTTGGGGCTTTTCTGGGTGCTAACGATTTGGGCGCTCAGGAGCTACGCAAGGCACGTGAATCGTTCGAGTTACATCCCGGTTCCGTTGGAGCGGTTCACGGAGTACGATGCGGAGAGCAATAGCTTTTCCGTGTCACAGGACAGGCTTTATGAGCTTGTTTCATTCATGGCCGATTACGAGGATTGGCTAGAGCGTCAGGGCCATAGGTTCTGATTTAATTTATTCGTTGCATTTCGACGTATCGCCACACGTCGTTTGCATATGGGGAATCCAAGCGTCAGTATCCGGTTTTGTTAAATCGTCTGTCTTTCGTGCGCTTGGATTCCCCTTTTCTCGTTTCCGCTTTGTAGGGTGCTTGTGCCGATTGTCAAAACGCAACGTGGTTGGAGCAATCGCAAAAACAAATCCTAGACCATGTGTGGCACCTAGGTTCTTGCTTGGTACGGGGTGGCATGGGTGCTGGTTTGGGCTTGCGGCACTTATTGCGTATGGTGGCCTAGGTTGCTGTTGCAAAATCCTTCCTTTCTTCTTGGACGCAGCACACAGCTTGCCATGTATGTAAACTCCTTTCTGGTCATACTACACACGGCAACGAAAGTCGCAAGCATCCTACAAAGCGGAAATTAAATTAAATGGTAAAGGCAAACGAAACAAGGAAGGTGCTTATGCATGAGCTTTATCAAGAGCTTATAAAGTGCGGCAATGGTGTGATTGTGGATGCTGTAATGAAATGCGAATCCGTATTTTTGCACCATGACAAAGCGCTTGTAAGTCTCAGTGGGGGGGCAGACTCAGATATCATACTTGACCTTTGCCAAAGAGTGAGACGAGAACAGCCAATCGAGATTGAGTATGCTTTCTTTGACACAGGAATTGAGTATGCAGCAACGAAAGAACAGCTTGATTATTTGGAATGGTCGTATCAAGTAGAAATAAAAAGGTTGCGTGCAATAAAATCAATTCCTGTGTGTTGCAAGGAATATGGTCAACCATTTGCAAGCAAATATATAAGCATGATGATTGAGCGGTTACAGAATATAGGTTTTGAGTGGGATGATTGTGATTCGTTCCAAGAGCTTTGGGACAAGTACGGCGAGTGTCGTTCTGGTTTGCGTTGGTGGACGAATGATTTTGCAAAAGACAAATCGAAACCAAGCAAGTTTGATATCGGGTATCGTAGGCATTTGAAAGAGTTCATGGTTGAGAATCCGCCTTGGTTTTGGATTTCTCCAAAGTGTTGCACTTACGCAAAGAAAAAGGTTGCAGCAAAGGCAATCGAAAGCAGTGAGTGTGATTTGACAGTTACAGGAGTGCGTAAGGCTGAGGGTGGAAGCAGGGCATTTCAAAATAAATGCTTTGACCGTGGGATTGGTGTTGATACTTACAGGCCGCTCTTTTGGTTTAGTGATTCTGACCGACAATCGTATGAAGCGATTTTCAATATTTCTCATAGCGATTGTTACGAGGTTTGGGGATTCAAGCGCACTGGCTGTGTTGGTTGTCCTTACAGTCGAAATCTTCAAGCTGATTTAGAAACGACCAAACGGCATGAGCCTAAGATTTATTTTGCTGTTCAGAAAATCTTTGCTGATGCTTACGAATATACGCGAATGTTCAATGAGTTTAAGGAGTGGCAAAGGTGCAAGACGTTACAGAAGGAATGAACAAGCTAAATGAATTGTTGCACAATGCCTACGTGAACCAAAACGGTGCGATTTGTATACGTGTTGGCCGCAAAATTTTAAATGTGCCTTTGCAGACGTTCCGCGAGTTGCAAGCTTGCTATGATGCCTTGCGATGGTTTGAAACGTATGTAACCATAAACAAAACTGTTTTCGATGTTTGCCAATATTGCGGCGTTGAGGTCGAATGCCATGCGGTTGGGTACATCATTGGCAAACATCCTTGGTTTGAAAGTGAGGACAAATGAAGGTATTTATTTCGCAACCGATGAAGGACAAGACTTTCGATGAAATCGAGATTGAGCGCAATTCCATGATTCACGTGATTGGTTGCGTTTATCCCAATGAGGAAATCGAGGTAATCGATTCCTTGTTCTCAGATGAGGACGTTGAGCGCCTTGGTGGTGATGAGACTGTTGGTGCTCTTTGGTTCCTTGGTGAAGCAATCAAGGCCATGGACAAGGCTGATATCGTGATTATGGGCTTCAATTGGCAGCATGCTAGAGGTTGTAAGATTGAGCACGAGATTGCGATTGACTACGACAAGAAGGTTTTGCCGTATTGGACTATCGAGCGCCAATATCGTGAAATGATGGAAGCCGACAAGAAGAAAAAGGAAAGTTGTGAGGGCTGTGAATGCGATTCGGAGAAATCCGAAAATAGTCCTTGCAATCACGACAAAGAAGCGTAATATAGTTGGTGGCAAGCAAAGTTCCTTATTTTAGGAGGTTTCAAAATGGCAACGACCACCATCACCATCGAGACGAGCGTAATTCTCAATGCTCTTTCTATGCAGTTCTACCAGAACCATGTTACTGAGTATTCCAAGCTTTTGCGTGACCATGAATCTGCCAATGGTCTTGCAGAAGCAGCGCACAAGCTTGATGAAGCTGGCTTTAAGGACGAGTCGGATGCAATTTATGCCGACTACGAGAAGCGTGCTTCTGATGTTCACGAGCGCAAGATTGCTTTGGCTAAGCAGTTCTATTCTGAGAATTCCTATCTTTTCGAAGCTTGTGCAATCGGTCATATTCGCGCACAGAAGCATATGAGCAATCTTCTTACCAAGATGATGAACAAGAAGAACAAGCAGTAGTGCTCTAAGGCGCTGAGAGCGTTTCTAAGCGGTTGTGAGTGGGTGGCATGAGCAAATGTCAACCCACTAAGTATAAGGGCCAGAAAGGGGCTTACAATGGCAGACAAGAGCCGGGAAATCATGGATGCGTTGGTGGATGCCGTGAAGTATGCAAGTGAGTCAGGCGCTTTCGGCAAGGTCTTGCGCGACAATCCGACTGGTGAAGTTAGCGGTATCAAGTCGGAAGAGGAAGCACAAGAGCTTATCGATGCGCTCAAGAACGGTGATTTCAATATCGTTGGTATCGGTGTCATTGAAGAGTGCGATGATGCTTGCGAGCATCACACCACGAAAGAGGACAAGGAGCGCTTTGAGACAATCGTTGACGCTCTGTGTTGTGCTCTGTTGCATGACAACGATTCCGCAACCTGCATGTTCAGCCAGTGGCGCATTAACAAGGTCAGGCTTGAGCGTACTTACAAGCGCGAAAAGGACGGTAGGCTTACCAGTGAGCGTGCAGAGCAGGTGCGCGAAAATTATCGTTGTGCAATGACTGAGTTCGAGACTGCATTTATCAATGCCTTGCTTGGTGAGTATTACGACCTGATTGAGCCGATGCCTTTGCAGAGTCGAGACGTTGCAAAAGTCGTGCGTGCTCGTTTCATCAAGAACTACGCCATGATTGAGGACGAAAGCTAAATTTAAATTCAAGGAGTTGCGCAATGGCGTTTGATATTTTCAACTATAGCGGTACCAAGGTTACTGTTCCGGTCGATTTGGAGTCGGACGAAATCGTTAATGCCGTAATCAACGTTTACAGCGGCGATGAGGTTTTGTGCGTCGAGGATTCCAAGGGCAAGATTGACATTTACGATTCCGCTGAGCTTGCTGGTTCGTATCGTGATTTTACATTCTACGATGGTATGACCACGATAAAGAAAGATGGCAAGATGGATGATGTTTGGGACAATCCTGCATTTCGATTGCGTGACAAGTCTGATTGGTACTGGCAAGATTAGTTGCCGTTGGCAAACGAGTAAATGATTTCATTAGGCATCCGTAAGGGTGCCTTTTGTCGTTTAAGGAGTAAATTTATTTGGGGTGAATCGATGGGAAAAACGAATTCTATTGGTTCACGTCTTATCAAAAAGTGGGAGGAAAAGGAAAATCTAATCCTGCTTGAGGGCTGGGCGCGTGATGGCTTTACCAATGCGGACATAGCGCACAAGATGGGCGTGTCTGCCAATACGCTGTATGAGCTTAAGAAGGCTTCTAAGGCCGTTAGAGACGCTTTGGCGGCTGGTGCTGAGGTAGTGGACTACAAGGTAGAGAACGCCCTTCTAAAGGCCGCTCTGGGCTTCCAGAAGCGTGAGGTAAAGACTGTCACGGTAATCAAGGGTGGCGTTGTCGTTGAGGAACGTGAGGAAGTCACGGAGTATCCGCAATCGCCGAATGTTTACGCAATCCAGAGCTGGCTATACAATCGCAGACCGGATAAGTGGTGCAAGAATCCTGAGCAGCGGATAACGCTTGAGTCTGACGATACTGTTTCAATCGTGGTAACACGTGCAAGCAATGATGAGACGGGAACCAGACCGGGCCTTGACGATACGGTTAACAAATCCGTCACGGTTCGAGGTATGACGGAAGAGGAAAAGAAAGCTGCTAATAGCAAGAGCAAGAAGAAATCAGATGATGCGGAGATTGACGTTGATTATTGGCCTGATGATTGGGAGGATGATTAGCGTTGGTCATTGAGAAGAAGGTTGCACCAGTATTCGAGGATTTCATTTTTAACTGGCGCTATGAGACGTTCCTTTTGGTTGGTGGCTATGGCAGCGGAAAATCGTATCAGGTGGCGTTAAAGATAATTTTGAAGCTGCTTGAGGAAAAGCGAACTTGTCTAGTCGTGCGTGAGGTTTACGATACGTTGCGCGATTCGTGCTTGAGCCTTTTCATTGAGATTTTGGACGATTTGGGGCTTTACACGGCAGACCCACGAGAGTTCAGGCGTGGCAAGCGTGAGTGCAAGGTGACTTCCACGACACATCCCATGGAGGTTAAATTTAGCAATGGTTCAAGAATCACATTCAAGGGAATGGATAAACCAGAAAAGGTAAAGTCAATTAATGACGTTTCAATTGTGTGGATGGAGGAAGCGTCTGAGATTAAGTACGAGGGCTTCAAGGAGCTGCAAGGCCGTATCAGAACGCCAAAGGTGAGCATGCATTTCATCCTGTCCTGCAATCCTGTGAGCCGAGAGAATTGGATTTATCGGCATTTCTTCGCAAGGCTTGACGATAAGGGCAGGGAGAAGGTTCTTGTTGATGAAAATGTGTTCTACGACGAGGGCATAGTAATCAGGGATGGAATCTACTACCACCATAGCACGCCTGACAATAATCCTTGGCTTCCTTGGCAGTACCTAAAGCGCTTGGACAAAATCAGGGAGTACGATGCACAGCTTTATCGCGTTGCCAGATGGGGCGAATTCGGCGTGTCAGGTACGAGGGTGCTTCCTCAGTTGCGTGTCGCAAGCAATCCCGGACAATTTAAGCATCAGATAGAAAGGCTTGGGCCAGAGAACCAATATTTCGGGTTCGACTTTGGTTTTGAGGAATCTTTCAACGCTGTGCTTTGCATGTCCGTTGATTTGGAGCGCTCATATTTGTACGTGTGGGACGAAATATATATGAACCACGTGACCGACGATAAATTTTCCGCACTGCCAGAAATGCAGAAACTAAGGCGGCGTGTTGATACGCTTAATGCACAAGGATACAGGAAAATGATAATTGCGGATAACGCAGACCCAAAGGCGATTCAGTATTATCGGCAGCAGGGATTCAGAATTAGGGCATGTAGAAATAAATTCGCTGGTTCTAGGTTGTCCAACACACGTAAGATGAAGCGTTTTCAAAGAATCATAGTTTCCCCTAGGTGTAGGAACACAATCAGGGAACTAAAGGACTTGACGTATTCCAAGGACTCAAAGGGAAACATAATTTACGACACGTTCAACATAGACCCACACACGTTCAGCGCAATGTGGTATGGCCTAGAGCAGGTAACGGTAGCAGACCTAAAGGACAGGACGTATTTCAGCAAGTAGGGCAATGTAGGGCAACAAAATATATTTTGGGGTGGTACAAAATGGCTAATCATTACGACGAAAGCGGATTCTGGGCAGAGCAGGATAGTGTAAACTTTGATAATGTCCAAAAGGTATCAGATATGCAAATAGTTGGAACAACAGAGACTAAAATTGATTGGAGGGCAAAATTAAGCTCTAGGAAGTTTTGGGCGTTGGTTGTAGGCTTTGTTTCACCGTTGCTCCTTGCCTTTGGTGTGGGCGAGAATACGGTTACTCAGGTGGCGGCGATAATTGCCGCTGGTGGTGCTGTAATTGCGTATTTGTTCGCTGAGGGAATGGTGGATGCAAGTCGGGAGAACGGTGACACGCATTTGTATGTGGGTGGTCAAAGTGGCGAACAGAAGTGACACAGATATTTTCCCGAAGATACCGATAGACGAGCCTGAGCCGATATACGGTTACAAGCTAGAGCCTGATGAGCCTGAGAATAAATTAAAGGCTTCCGACATTATTCTGGTCGTGGCGCTTTGTTTGGTTCTGTGCGCGTTTAGTTTCGTCATGGGGCTAATCGTGAATCAGGAAAGGGTAGAGCAGGAGTATGCAGAATATTTCGCCACGAAGGTTCATGCGAGAAGTCCAGAAAATGCAGGTGCTAATGCGGCAACTATTTCCGACATTGTGAATGCCACGTCAAGCTTGCGGTATTACGTTCCGATGTACATGCAGTGGGATTCTCAGTGGGCAAATGTCCCATATGGCGTTGGTACCATTTCCGACACTGGCTGTGGTTTGTGCTGTGGTGCAATGGCTGTGCAAATATTGACAGGTACGACATGTACGCCTGATGAGCTTGCAAAACTGTCTAGCGGCGCGACTCTTACTGATGGCGTGAACGACATAAACAAGACGGTTGACTTTATCCGCAACAGTTGGGGTGCAGAGACGAACATAAAAGCGTCTGAGGTAATCTATGCACCTGATGCGGTAGCGGAAATGGTGAACAACGATTGGATTGCTTTTGCAAGTTGCCATGGTGTGTTAGGTGACATGGAAACCAGTGATTCAGGCCATATCGTCTTGATTTACGATGTTGACCAAAATGGGTTTTACATTCGTGACCCATATTGCATCACCAACAATCGGCAATTTTCCTTTGAGGAATTCAACGGCGTTGCGTGGGATTTCTTTAGGTGTATGAAGGGAGAGCACGTTGTTAGACGGCATTGATATTTCCAACTGGCAAGAGGACATAAATCTAGAGGAAGTGGAGTTTGGCTTTTGCATCGTAAAGGCCACGGACGGCACGCGATTCGTTGACAAGACCTTGCATGACTTCGCAAGTCGTATTCTTGCAATGGGCAAGCCCTTTGGTTTCTACCATTTCGCAAACAATCCTGAGCGCGGTGGTTCTGCGATAGAGCAAGCGCGATATTTCGTTGATAATTGCCGCGAATATTTCGGCAAGGGAATTCCCGTGCTTGATTGGGAGGATTCCGACTGGAAGTATGGCGGGCCAGTGCTTGAGCTTGGGCCTGATTTCGCGCTTGAGTGGTTGCGTGAGGTATACCGCCTTACGGGTGTGAAGCCATGGATTTACACGAGCAAATCAGTTTGCAATTCGTGGGACTGGTCGCAGGTCGCAAGTGAGGGATACGCGCTGTGGGGCGCTCAGTACGCAACGGAGGACACGCTTCCCGGCTATCAGTCCGACCCATGGCAAGACTCCAATCCTTGGGGTGCTTGGGGTTACAATATCCCTATGTTCCAATATGGGAGCGGTTGGGCAACAAACAGCAATTGTCCCGTGGACTTGGATAAATTTTACGGTGACACTGGCGCATGGCAGATGTACGTTGATGGCGATGGCGATGAACCAAGGCCGCAGGGCGTATCCGCTGAGGATGTGCTAAATGTCGCAAGGTCTTATCTTGGGTATAACGAGGACGATGGCAGCTATCGTGAGATAATCGACTTGTACAACACCATCGAGCCTTTGCCTGTCGGGTACCACCTGCAATATTCCGACGAGTGGTGCGATGGTTTCGTTTCCGCTGTGGCGTGGAAAGCTGGCGCTTATTCGCTCATCGGTGCAGAGTGTGGCGTGGAGCGTCACGTCGAAATATTCAAGGAAATGGGCATTTGGGTTGAGGATGGTTCGATTATCCCGAATCCCGGTGACGTTATCGTTTTCAACTGGGACGATGGCACGCAGCCCAACGACGGTGACTCTGACCACATCGGGTATGTCGAGAAGGTTGAGAACGGCCAAATAGTCACCATTGAGGGCAACATGCACGAGTGCGTTGACAGGCGATATATCGAAATCGCTTGGGGATACATTCGGGGATTCGCGCAGCCGAAATATTCTGGCGATGCGCCTGAGCCTGAGCAGCCCAAGAACAATCGTGACGGCGGCAAGCTTGAGGTTGACGGTTATGGTGGCTGGAATACCATAATCGACATGCAGCACATACTAGGTACATACGAGGATGGCGTTATCTCTGGTCAACCGACTGCCAATTACGATTACGTCTGGGCAATTGTTGCGATTGAGCACGGCTATGGCGGTTCGCAGTTGGTAAGGGCCTTGCAAGCCCTTGTGGGCGCTTCTGTGGACGGCTATTGGGGATATGAGACAAGTACCAAGGTTCAGCTGTATCTCTGCTCTAAGGGCTATCTGGTGGCCGTAGACGGCTACTTTGGCCGTGAGTCCGTGCGTGCGTTGCAGCGCTGCATCAACGACGGCAAGTTTGGCAACTAGGATTTTAATTTAATCCCATAGGGGGTGTGTATAAGTGCAAAAGGACGAGGAATCGCAGCAGATAGAGATTATGCTTGACGATTCGAAAAGGCTGAGGGCGTACAATCGCATTCCCTATGGCCTTATAAACCAAGAAATGCAAGGCATGTCCAAAGAGACGTTGGACGAGCTTACGCAGATTTGTCGCTACTACCAGATTTACAAGGAGGGCGCTAGGTTCTCTGTCGAGGGTTCGCATGGTGACTACGTTCCCGCGACGTTGCGTTACAAGATGGCGGCAAGTCTTATCGACAAGGAAGCGCGTTTCATGTTCGCCGAATCGCCTACGATTTCCATTGACCCGAAGGGCGATGTTGGCAAGGTTACGCAACAGGCACGCGACATGCTTACGGTTCATTCCGACATGGTTACGACGGTATTGCAGGACAACAATTTCGAAGAGCAGATAATCAAGGCCGCTAAGGATTGCTTCATCGGCAAGCGTTGCGCTGGTCTGGTTAACTTTAACGAGGAAGATGGCGTTACCATCACGTTCTTGCCTAGTACGCAATTCGTGTACGAGACGAAGTTTAGCAATCCCAACGTGCTAACGAAGTTCGTTGCATTTATCGTCATGCAGGACACACGAAACCTTGTGGACAAGCGGATATTCAAGAAGAAATTCGAGGTCGAGCAAGATTCGGCTGGCAATGACGTTGTGTATCTCGAAGAGCAAATTTATGACGGTCGTGGCGCTTTGGTCGAGGAAGTCACGGAGCGTCAGGAGCTTTTGATTCCCATGATTCCCGCTGTGGTTTTCGTCAATGACGGTCTTACGGGCGAGGAAAAGGGCGAATCTGAGATTGATTTGCTCTATGGGTATGAGCAGTGGTATTCGAAGCTTTCCAATGCCGACGTTGATGCAGAGCGTAAGTCCATGAATTCAATTAAGTACGGTATCGACCTTGACCCGAATTCTACAAAGGGATTGAGCACGGCACCGGGTAGCTTTTGGGATTTGGGTACAGACCAAAATCTTGACAAGCCTAGTCCGCAAGTCG
>Ga0310691_10000807_pt1 | contig 53944 bp, 36 predicted proteins | sample 176DNAGHGlowgp2_FD_203887 | JGI IMG/M metagenome (GOLD analysis project Ga0310691, IMG submission 203887) | Sheep rumen microbial communities from Palmerston North, Manawatu-Wanganui, New Zealand - 1766 DNA GHGlow gp2 (v2) (version 2) | ecosystem: Host-associated > Mammals > Digestive system >... | reverse complement strand
GATGCAGATACTGCGCTTTAAAGCGCGACTGAATTTTTGTTTTCCCATAAAACTTAAAATAATTTAATCGTTTAACATTTAAGACTCTATGGGAGTCAACCTATTTCAGGCTAAGACAAAAAACGCGCCACACTGACGCTCATCGCGCACCTGCATGGCCGATAGCAGGAAGCCCTGCCGCCCTGCCCCACCCTGACCAGTAGTTTGATAGCCACAAACCGGGAGTTAGTGGCCATCAGACTGCCGGTTTGCGGCTATCTGACTGCCCGTCAAGGCGTGTACTGACGGCTGGGCAAAACAATTAAATAAAAACTTGAAAAAACATTCGGAAACATTTGGTAGTTTGAAAATTATTTAGTAACTTTGCAACAGAAAAACAAATAAGAATCAAGAATTAAAAATGAAATACAAGCGGGAGGCGGCGACCCGGTGAAGCTCGTCGCAACAATAGTCTAATACCATCAAACACACACACGATTATGGCAACAGCTAAGAAGTCCATTCCCCTGGACATTGTGAAGAACACGGATGCCAAGAGCGCCCAGTACGGCAAGTTCTACGCACGCATCCACAGTCAGGAACCCCTCAGCCTGCGCGGGCTCATAGAGCACATCATGACCCACGGCTCGCAGTACACCCGCGACGTGGTGACCGGCATCGTCATCCGACTGCGCGACTGCATGGTGGAGCTGCTCTCCGAGGGCACGCCCATCAAGCTCGACGGCATAGGCACCTTCCGCCCCACCCTGGCCAACGAGAAGGGCGGCGCCACGAGCCTGGAAGCCTGGAACGTGGAGGAGCACGCCAAGGGACTGCACATCCGATTCATCCCCGAGGGCGAGAAGTTCGACCGCCTGACCTCGAAGGCGTTCCTCAGCCAGTGCCAGCTGGAGAAGAAGTACGAGGTGACGTACCAGACGTACCAGAAGGACGGCAAGACGTACAAGAAGCCGACCTTCACGCCCATCGGCAAGGGCACGGAGGTGGAGCCGGTCAATCCGTAAAAGTTAAGAGTTAAGAAAATATGATTCTTGACTCAAGGCACTCCCCCTACGGGAAAGGGCTGACAGCCGTCCGGCTGCCGGCCTTTTTTTCGCTATAAGGATAGTAGTACATTGAACATTGACTTCCACAGCGGAAGCAAATTGTTCACTTTTCGGTTTATTTTTGCGAATTTACGACTACGAATTATACGAATTATACGAATTTACTATAATTTCCCATAATTTCTTTACTTCAACTATCAATGTTTAATGTCTGTTAATTTCTTGGTGGTTTGGGAAATAAGTCGTAATTTTACACCCAAATAAGAAACAATGACTAAAAACGAACCTATGAAAATGAAACGCATGAGCAGATTTTTTGCCGTCATGGCCGCCTCGGCAGCCCTGCTGACGGCATGCACGGCGGGCCGCAGCAGCGACCCTGGGCTGACGCTGTCAGGACTGGACCCGGCACGCTTCGACACCATCATCAACGACAAGCCCGTCAGGCTCTACACGCTGAAAAACCAGCAGGGCATGGAGGTGTGCATCACCAACTACGGCGGACGCGTGGTGTCGCTGGTGGTGAACGACCGGGACGGACAGCCCACGGACGTGGTGCTGGGCTTCGACAACATCGGCCAGTATGCCGACACGCTGGGCTCGCCGACCGACTACGGCTCCAGCGTGGGCCGCTATGCCAACCGCATCGGCGGCGCGCAGTTTGCGCTGGACGGCACGACGTACCGGCTGAAGGCTAACGACAACGGCAACTGCCTGCATGGCGGCGGCACGACGGGCTGGATGAACCAGGTGTACGAGGCCGAGCAGGTGGGCGACTCGATACTCAGGCTGACCATGAAGGCCGACGACGGCGAGAACGGTTTCCCGGGCCGCGTGACGGCGGTGACCACCTACCGCGTGACGGCTGACAACACGCTGGACATTACATGGGATGCGGAGACCGACCGGCCGACCATCATCAACCAGACGAACCACAACTACTACAACCTCAGCGGCGACTTCACACAGCCGGGCTACGACCAGGTGCTGTGGGTCAATGCCGACGCGTTCACACCGTCGGACAAGCTGTACATTCCCACCGGCGAGGTGCGCCCCGTGGAGGGCACGCCCATGGACTTCCGCACGCCGCACGCCGTGGGCGACAGCATCCGCTCAAAGTACGACCAGATACAGAACGCCGGCGGCTACGACCACAACTGGTGTCTGAACACCTATCGCGACGGACGGGGCGACGACACCCAGGTGTGTGCATGGCTCTACTCGCCACGGTCGGGCATAATGATGGAGATGTTCACCAACGAGCCCGGCCTGCAGGTGTACAGCGGCAACTTCCAGGGTGTGGGCAACGAGGTGAACATACGCCACAAGAAGGGCCTTGTCTATCCGCAGCACGTGAGCGTCTGTCTGGAGAGTCAGAAATTTCCTGACTCGCCCAACAAGCCGCAATGGGTGGAGCCCGTGGTAAGGCCCGGCGAGAAGTATCACAGCCACGCGGCATACAGGTTTTCTGTTAAGAAATAGGACTTTTAGTTCTATAGTAACCGATAATAAAACTTGGTATGATTATTATAAAAGAGATTATTGGTTATTCGTGTAATTCGTATAATTCGTAGTCGTAAAATCGTAAAACAGTAAAATAGTAATATAAATAAGTATGGCATTATTAGACTGGATAGTCATCGGCGTGTTCTGCTGTGCGCTGATAGGCATTGTAATTTGGGTGGTGTCGCAGAAAAACGACAACTCAGCAGACTATTTCCTCGGTGGCAAGGACGCAACATGGGTGGCCATCGGTGCAAGCATCTTCGCCTCGAACATCGGTTCGGAGCACCTCATCGGACTGGCCGGCGCCGGCGCCTCGTCGGGCATGGCCATGGCCCACTGGGAGATACAGGGCTGGATGATACTCATTCTCGGCTGGGTGTTCGTGCCCTTCTACACCCGCAGCATGGTGTACACCATGCCGGAGTTTCTGGAGCGCCGCTTCAACAAGGAGAGCCGCACCATACTGAGCGTCATCTCGCTCATCAGCTACGTGCTGACGAAGGTGGCCGTGACGGTGTATGCCGGCGGACTGGTGTTCCAGCAGGTGTTCGGCATCAAGGAGCTCTGGGGCATTGACTTCTTCTGGATAGCAGCCATCGGACTGGTGGTCATCACGGCCATATATACCGTCTTCGGAGGCATGAAGAGCGTGCTCTACACCTCGGTGCTGCAGACACCCATCCTGCTGCTCGGCTCGCTCATCATCCTGGTGCTCGGCCTGAAGGCCCTCGGCGGATGGGACGAGATGATGGCTGCCTGCTCGGTGCAGACGGTCAACGACTATGGCGACCACATGACCGACCTGATGCGCGACCTCCGCGACCCGCAATATCCGTGGCTCGGCGCCCTGGTGGGCTCGGCAGTCATCGGCTTCTGGTACTGGTGTACCGACCAGTATATCGTACAGCGCGTGCTGTCGGGCAAGAACGAGCGCGAGAGCCGCCGAGGCACCATCTTCGGCGCCTACCTGAAGCTGCTGCCCGTGTTCCTGTTTCTCATTCCCGGCATGATAGCCTACTCGCTCAGCACTAAGGGCATCACCATGCCCAGCGGCGAGGTGTTCGTCCTGTCAACCCCCGACGCAGCCTTCCCCACCCTCGTGGCCAAGCTGCTGCCCGCCGGCGTCAAGGGCCTCGTGGTCTGCGGCATACTGGCAGCCCTGATGTCGTCGCTGGCCTCGCTGTTCAACTCGTCGGCCATGCTGTTCACCATCGACTTCTGGAAACGGCTGCGCCCCGAGACCCCTGAGAAGCAGCTCGTGCGCATCGGACAGACGGCCACCGTGGTCATCGTCATCCTCGGCATCCTCTGGATACCCATCATGCGCAGCGTCGGCGACGTGCTCTACAACTACCTGCAGGACGTGCAGTCGGTGCTCGCACCTGGCATAGCCTCGGCATTCCTGCTGGGCATCTGCTGGAAACGCGCCACGCCCCTGGGCGGCATGTGGGGACTGCTCTCCGGCATCATCATCGGACTGACCCGACTGGGTGCGAAGGTTTACTACAGCAATGCCGCCGACGCCACGGACAGCTGGTTCAAGGCCGTGTTCTACGACTTCAACTGGCTCTACTTCTGCGGCGTCATGCTCGTGGTCTGCTGCCTGGTAGTCATTTGCGTGTCGCTGTGTACGAAAGCCCCCGACGAGCAGAAGATTCAGGGTCTCGTGTTCGGCACCTCCACGCCTGAACAGCGCGAGGCCACCCGCCAGAGCTGGAACAAGTGGGACGTCATACACACCGTCATCATCCTGACCATCACCGTAGCCTTCTACATCTACTTCTGGTAAGACATTGAACATTGAACATTGAACATTGAACATTGAACATTGAACATTGAGCATTGAACATTGAACATTGAGGTTGGCGGGTAGAGGAGTTGATGAGTAGCGTGCATTTCTCACTCCTCACTCCACACTCCTCCCTCCTCCTTCCTCCCTCCTCGAAAAAAAAAACAATTATCACCATGACAACATACTATCAGGCATTCCAAAAGGCATTCGTCTCTGTGGACTGCATCATATTCGGATTTGAAGCTAACAAGCTCAAAATACTCATCGGCCGCCGACAGCTCGACCCCGGACGCGGCGAATGGAGCCTCTACGGCGGATTCGTGGGCAGCCACGAAGACCTGGACGCCGCCGCCGACCGCACACTCTACGAGCTGACAGGCCTCACCAACGTCTACATGCGCCAGGTGGGTGCCTTCGGCAGCGTAGACCGCGACCCCGGCGAGCGTGTCATCTCCGTGGCCTACTATGCACTCATCAATGTCAAGGACTATGACGACCGCCTGCGACAGGAGCACGGCGTGGAGTGGGTAGACGTTGACAACATTCCACAGCTCTACTCCGACCACAACCGCATGGTGGAGCAGGCCCGCAAGCTGATGCGCCAGAAGATGAAGACCGAACCTGTGGGCTTCAACCTGCTGCCCAGCCTGTTCACGCTCACCCAGCTGCAACGGCTCTACGAGGCCGTCAACGGCGAGGAGATAGACAAGCGAAACTTCCGCAAGCGCATCAAGGAGATGGACTTCATTGAGAAGACCGAACTCATCGACAAGACGGGTTCTAAGCGTGGCGCCTTCCTCTACCGGTTTAACAAAAAGGCGTACAACGAAGATAAAACGTTCAAGCTATAGGCTCGCCTTGCCCGTAATTTTCATGACTACGAATTATACGAATTATACGAATTAATATTCATAAGAACTAAGAAAAAAAACGCCGAGAAGCAGTATGCCACATAGAATAATCCGTAAAATTCGTGTAATTCGTAGTCAGTTATTGATGAAGAAAGAAATTATGGGAAATTCGTAGAATTCGTGTAATTCGTAGTCAGTAAATCGTAAATAAATAGTAAATAAACCCATGTTACAAGAACTGAAAGAAAAAGTATTCCAGGCCAACCTGGACCTGGTGAAACACAACCTCGTCATATTCACCTGGGGCAACGTCAGCGCCATCGACCGCAAACACGGACTGGTGGTCATCAAGCCCTCTGGCGTAGACTATGACGTGATGAAGGCCAGCGACATGGTGGTCGTCGACCTGGAGACAGGACACGTCGTCGAGGGCGACCTCAACCCTTCGAGCGACACGCCGACACATCTGGTGCTCTACAAGGCGTTCCCCGAAATCGGAGGCATCGTACACACCCACTCCACCTATGCCACGGCATGGTCGCAGGCAGGAAAGGACATTCCCAACATCGGCACCACGCATGCCGACTACTTCCACGACGGCATTCCCTGCACCGGCGACATGACCGCCGACCAGATGGCAGAGTACGAGAAGAACACCGGCGTGGTCATCGTCGACCGATTCCAGCGCGACGCCATCAACCCCGTACACACCCCCGCCGTGCTGGTCAAGAACCACGGGCCCTTCGCGTGGGGCAAGGATGCCAGCCAGGCCGTCTACCATGCCGTCGTGGCCGAGCAATGTGCCAAGATGGCCTTCGTCTCGTTCATGGTAAACCCCGAAACCACCATGAACCCCCTGCTGATAGAGAAGCACTTCTCGCGCAAGCACGGCCCCAACGCTTATTATGGCCAGAAGAAACATTAAAAGTCACTAAACATTAAATAATAGATACAAATATGATTAAGGCTTTTGAAAATTTTGAACTTTGGTGGGTGACTGGCGCACAGTTGCTCTATGGAGGCGAGACCGTGAAGATAGTAGACGGACACTCGCAGGAAATGGTAGACGGACTCAACGAGCGCGGCATCATTCCCATAAAGGTAGTGTACAAGGGTACGGTAAACAGCTCAGAAGAGGTGGAAGAAGTGATGAAGAACGCCAACAACGACAAGAAGTGCGTGGGCGTCATCACCTGGATGCACACCTTCTCGCCAGCCAAGATGTGGATTCACGGCCTGCAACAGCTCAAGAAGCCGCTGCTGCACTTCCACACGCAGTACAACGCCGAGATACCCTGGGACACCATGGACATGGACTTCATGAACCTCAACCAGTCAGCCCATGGCGACCGTGAGTTCGGACACATCTGTGCCCGCATGCGACTGCCCCGCAAGGTGGTCAGCGGATACTGGAAAGACGAGCGCCCACAGCAGCAGATAGCCGTCTGGGCACGCGTGGCTGCCGCCTGGGCCGACGCCCACGACATGCGCATCATCCGCTTCGGCGACCAGATGAACAACGTGGCCGTGACCGACGGCGACAAGGTGGAGGCAGAGATACGCCTGGGCTACCATGTCGACTACTACCCCGTGAGCAAGCTCATGGACTACCTCAAGCGGGTGACCGACGAAGAAGCCGACGAGCTGGTGGAGGAATACAAGCGCCTGTACACCATCAAGATTGACGAGAGCGGCGAGGAGGTCTACTGGCAGAAGGTACACAACGCCGCCAAGGCCGAAATAGCCCTGCGCCGCGTGCTGAAGGACACCGGAGCCAAGGGCTTCACCACCAACTTCGACGACCTGGGCGAATGGGACATCAACGACCCCAACTTCCTGGGATTCGACCAGATTCCCGGACTGGCCTCACAGCGACTCATGGCCGAGGGCTATGGCTTCGGCGCAGAGGGCGACTGGAAGTCGGCAGCACTCTACCGCACCATCTGGTTCATGACACAGGGCATGCCCAACGGATGCTCGTTCCTGGAGGACTACACCCTCAACCTCGTCGGCGAGCAGTCAAGCATCCTGCAGTCGCACATGCTGGAGGTGTGCCCCCTGATAGCTGCCGACAAGCCCCGCCTCGAAGTCCACTTCCTGGGCATCGGCGTGCGCAAGGAGTTCACCGCCCGCCTTGTGTTCGACTCGAAGGTCGGCAAGGGTGTCACCGCCACCATCGTCGACATGGGCAACCGCTTCCGCCTCATCGTCAACGACGTGGAGTGCATCAAGCCCAGACCGCTGCCCAAGTTGCCCGTGGCCAACGCCCTCTGGATTCCCATGCCCAACTTCGAGATTGGCACCGCCGCCTGGATTCTGGCCGGCGGCACCCACCACTCGTGCTTCTCGTACGACATCACCCCGGAGTTCTGGATTGACTATGCCGAGATAGCCGGCATCGAAATGCTGCGCATCGACAAGGACACCAGCTACGGCTCGTTCCGCCACCAGCTGCAATACAACGAGATGTACTACATGCTGAACAAGGCGCTGAAGTAACTAAGACTATTCTTTCGACTACGAATTATACGAATTATACGAATTTCAACTCATGGAAGTTAAGCGTTAAGCGTTAAGAAAAAGACTCCAAGAGGCGGTATTCCGCATGGAATAATTCGTATAATTCGTGTAATTCGTAGTCGTAGTTTTTGCTAATGGATAATTGATAATTGACAAGAATGAGTAAACAACTGATAGAAAGCGGACGGGCCATACTCGGCATCGAGTTTGGCTCCACCCGCATCAAGGCCGTCCTCATTGACGAGCAGAACAAGCCCATAGCACAGGGCGACTACGGATGGGAAAACCAGCTGGTAGACGGACTGTGGACCTACAGCCTCGACGAGATTTGGCACGGTCTGCAGGCATGCTATGCCGACCTGCAGGCCAACGTAAGAAAAGCCTACGACTGCGACATCCGCCAGCTGGCCGCCATCGGCTTCTCAGCCATGATGCACGGCTACATGGCCTTCGATGCCGACGCCCGCCTGCTGGTGCCCTTCCGCACATGGCGCAACACCAACACGGGCAAGGCAGCTGCACGGCTCTCTGAGCTGTTCCACTACAACATCCCCCTGCGCTGGAGCATCAGCCACCTCTACGAGTGCATGCTCGAAGGCAACGACCACGTCAGCCACATCAACTATCTGACCACCCTGGCCGGATATATCCACTGGCAACTGACGGGCCAGAAGGTGCTGGGCATCGGCGATGCCTCAGGCATGCTGCCCATCGACCCCGCCACCAAGGACTACGACGCCCAGATGGTGGAGAAGTTCGACGGCATCCTCGCGTCGGAGGGTCTCCCCTTCCGCCTAAGAGACATCCTGCCGCGCGTATTAGTGGCTGGTCAGAACGCTGGTGTGCTGACCGACGAGGGAGCCCGCCGCCTCGACCCCACAGGCATGCTCGCCGGCGGCTGTCCCGTCTGTCCGCCAGAGGGCGATGCCGGCACGGGCATGGTAGCCACCAATGCCGTACGCCAGCGCACGGGCAACGTGTCGGCAGGCACGTCGTCGTTCTCGATGCTCGTATTAGAGAAGCCCCTGTCGAAGCCCTACGAGATGCTCGACATGGTGACCACCCCCGACGGTAGCCTCGTGGCCATGGTGCATTGCAACAACTGCACCAGCGACATCAATGCCTGGGTCGGACTGTTCAAGGAGTTCCAGCAGCTCTTAGGCGTCCCCGTCGACATGAACGAGCTCTACACCCGCCTGTTCAACAAAGCCCTTGAGGGCGATGCCGACTGCGGCGGACTCATCAGCTACAACTATGTCAGCGGCGAACCCGTCACCGGACTGACCGAGGGCCGCCCGCTGTTCGTCCGCTCGGCCAGCGACAAGTTCAACCTGGCCAACTTTATGCGTACACACCTCTATGGAGCCATCGGCGTGCTGAAGCTCGGCAACGACATCCTACTCAAGCAAGAGCACGTCAGCGTAGACCGCATCACCGGCCACGGCGGCTACTTCAAGACACCGGGCGTGGGACAACGCATGCTCGCCGCAGCACTCAACTCGCCCATCTCCGTCATGGAGACCGCCGGCGAGGGTGGCGCCTGGGGCATAGCCCTGCTGGCTCACTACCTTATCGATGCCAATGGGCTGCCGCTGGCCGACTATCTCGACGAGAAGGTGTTTGCGGGTGCCACAGGACAAAGCATTGCCCCCACAGCCGACGACGTTGCGGGCTTCGAGCGCTATCTGGAGCGCTACAAGCAGCTGCTGCCCGTCGAGCAGGCGGCGGCAGGTCTGTAACCCCTTTGAGCAGACGAGGTGTATGAAACACAGAGACACAGAGCTTTCTAATTATCAATTATCCATTGTACATTGACAAAGTCTCTGTGACTCTGTGTTCAACCATAAAGTGATACTCTATATAAATGACTAACAGCTACTAAGTATGAACAGATGGCTTATAACGTTCCTCTCATGTATGACGGCAATGCTGGCATACGCAGACCCAGCAAAAATTTACGGTTCTGACGTGACATGGGAGGTGACAGGCACAAAACTGGTCATTGGCGGTACAGGCATCATGCCAGAGTTCGATAATCTTAACCCAGCCCCCTGGAAAGACAGCAGGGCAACGATTACGACGTTGGAAATAGGCGCTGGCGTGACCACGGTCGGTGCAAAAGCCTTTGAGGACTGTGGCAAACTGACCGAGGTGGTGGTGCCTGACAACATCACGTCGATTGGCGCGTATGTGTTCCATGGCTGTGAGAAGATACGTACCATTGTCCTGAGCAACGCGATAACGGCCATTCCAGACAATGCCTTTAACAGCTGTCTGGCACTGGTCAGCATCGTCATTCCCAACAAGGTGACCACTATCGACCAGAATGCCTTCCAGAGTTGTGCTGCACTGACCAGCATATCCATCCCGGATGGGGTGACCGCCATCAAAGACAACGCCTTCTCTGGGTGTACGGCGCTAACCCGTGTGAATGTCTATGCCTCTACCCCCCCAACGCTTGGGTCGGATGTGTTTGAGGGGACACCCACCATCTATGTCTTTGCCGACCAAAAAGATGTCTATACGGGTGCTGCCTCTTGGAATGTGTTCAACATCCAAGCCATCAGCCTCACGGCCAATGAGGGTGCCACGGGCGTGTATTGGACCACCTATTACAACCATGGTGCCCATGTCAGCATCCCTGAAGGTACGGAGGTGTACAAGGTGACCCTTGATGGTACGTCGATTACGCTGGGCAGAATAACCGACAACATCATTCCTGCCGGCCAGGGGGTGCTGCTGCGTTCCACCTCTAACAGCATCAGCGTCAACCATGCCGCTACCAGCGGAACCACGCTGTTCACAAACAACTGTCTGAAAGGCACCGAGACGGCCACGACCAATCCGAAGTACGGACAGGTGTATGTGCTGAACAAGGTGGACGGCAAGCTGGGCTTCTACAAATTAAGCAAGACCGGCACCCTGTCGGCAAACAAGGCATACCTGCAGACCCCGTCGGCATCGACGGCAGTTGGTTTCTTCTTTGACGATGAGGGTGTGACAGGCATGAAGCCACAGCTCCGAAAAGCCACGGATGCCAGCCCGCGCTTCGACCTTATGGGGCGGCCTGTTTCCGATGCTGCCAAGGGACTCCTGCTAGTCGGCGGCAAGAAGGTTTTCGTGAAATAAACCAGAAAAACGTCGACAACTATGATGAAGAAGAAATACCTCACACCCCTGACGACCATCATCACCCTACCCCATTGCAGCTACCTGCTGGATACAAGCAACGAGGTTGAGAAGCAGATTTCTGGCACAGAAGTCGACAGCGGCTGGTAGCGGTTTTCGGTTGGAAGTCGGAAACCAATGGACAATGGGTAATTTACAATGAAAAGTAGTACGCAGGGACACAGAGACACAGAGATTCCTTAACTTTTCATTGCCGGAGTCTCTGCGTCTCTGCGTACTACATCATCGTTCAAAGGCTATCAGCTGAAGTCCTTCTCGACGTAGGTGAAGTTGGTATTACCAATGGTGAAACGGTCGCCATGGTAGAGCACCTCGCGCTGGTCGACATCCATTTGCTTACCCTTGTAGTAGACACCATCCTCCAGTGCCGTCAGGCAGACGATGCCGTCCGTTATGGTGAGCTTGGCATGGACGGGGGCAACGTTGCCGTTGTAGTCCCACGACAGCTGTAGGCTGCAATCCACGGACTTGCCCAGCGTCACCACGCGGTCGGGGTCGTTGCGGAACCATTTGTAGAGTGCCACGTCCATTTCCTTGACGGCTCCCTGCACCTTCAGGAAGTAACGCTCCGAACGGGGAGCTGTACGGGCAATACAGACGGCCAGACCAACGGAGAAGAAGATGAAGCTGAACAGCTGGAGCACGCGGATGTCGATGATAGTGTCGACGAACAGCAGCCACCACACATACATGGACAGCACTCCCAGCAGAATGCTGGGCAGGATAAGCGACTGGCGCAGCACAACCCTGGTATGCCAAGTGGCACAGAAAGCAATGATGAAAGCCGAGATTGTCCATGAAATCCAGTCGAAGAAGAATCCCACACGCTCTGCATCGAACAGCGATACGCTCATACTAACAGCCAAAAACACGACAAAGCTGCCCAAGGCTGCCGCCAACGAGCGCCACAGCAACGAGGCGGAATGACGGCGAATGTTGCGTAGCCGCATAGCCAGGGCCGCTATGCCATAGGTGAGGAAAAAGCTGCAGAAGAAGCCGAAGAAAGTAAGCGGTGAGATGGTAATGAGCTCCACACGGCCAATGACATGCACCGCGACGACAAAGAACATCCAAGCGATTGTGGCAGACAGGATGGCCATCAGCACCCACCTCATATAGAAAGAGGCATTGTGCTTGTCAAAGACATCGTGACGATTGTAATAGTGGGAGCCATGCTTGCAGCGGTCGCTGTACTCTGGGCAGTGATGGTCGTTCTCGTCCCAGCACGACTTGTGCATGGTATGCGCACACTTCACCACGATTTCGTCGCCAGTCACGAAGGGGGCCTTGCACAGATAGCACGACTGCTGTACCAGCTGCTTGTCGTAGCTCATGTTGCTGCCCGTGTAGCGGACGACATAACGGCGGAGGAAATAGCGGTAGCTGACATAAGGAACGAAGAACTGGAACAGCAGCCAGACCAGGAAGAAAATGACAAGACCGACTATGAGCCCCTGTAGCACCACCACCAGGATGCCATGACCATGGACGATAATGGGCTTGTAGAAGTGACCCAGCTTCACCGTTGTGGACATTGAAGCTATGAGGCTGTCGCCATGCGCCTTGTTGAAGTCGGCGGTGAGCTCATAGAAACTGCCGTCGTAGACCTTCATGTCAGGATTGACAAAATATAACACGTAGCTGGGAATGTCGGCAAACTTCAGAGCGGAGAGAAGCTTCCCCTCCAACGCCATCCAGTTGAACTCGTGGGTCACCATGCCTGCATGGTGCGTGCAGAAATAGTCGAGCACACTGGTGTCATGGGCATCGTTTCCCTGCTGATAGCGGTTGTAACTGACATAGGATGCGAAAAAGTCGCCACCTGTGCCGTCGTCAGCCTTCACCATCTGCTCCTCTAAGCTATAGTGCTCAGGGTCCAGCGGCTGGTCGTTGTCGCTCATATACATCATGTCGTCCGAGATAGTCAGCATGAAGAAATGGCGGCCTGCCGCGAAGTAACCCTGCCGGTTGCACATCTCCTGTTTCTTCTTCAGCATGGAACGATAGAGCAATACGTAGTCTTTACCTGCCGAATGGGTGAAATAGTTGTCCATCACATAGTCTGTGGCCGGCACCGTCTTGCTCACCGAGTCACCCTCCATGAATGCAAGGAACAGATTGTCGCGATTGAAGACGGTACGTATCTCATACACATGTCGCTGTATGGCATCTAATTCCTTCTGGGGCAGCGTCTGGTCTACGAGCACCAGCATCTGAGTGCCGTTCTTAGAGAGCATTTCAGCCTTGGTGTTCTCGAACTTCACCAGTTTGGGGGTACGACGCTTCTTTTTAATGACACCATTGACCCTCTCCTTCACCTCGTAGCGCACCTGCGATGTATCATCCAGGGCAAAGGGGCCGATGTCGCGCAGCTGTCTCGCCTTGATGGTAAAAGTCTTGTAGTCGGGCGAGTAGGTTGGCTCGTCAACCTTGAAAGCCTCCTGATGAGCGCGGTCTTCCAACAGACTCGTCGGGTCGTCTAACGTACTGATGTCTGCCTCGTCACAGCCAGCTAACAGCGGTAGCATCGAGAAAAGGAAAAAACATATTCTTGTCTTCATAGTTCAATCTTCATAATTCAAATCGTAGGATAGTCTTGGTTATTTCCGCTTTGACGCATCATGTCCTGATATTGCTTCATAGCCTGCCGCTGTTTGCGGGCAAACTGTATCTTCGTCCAGATAAGGTTGAGAAACATGAGAAAAAGCGATACACAGCCGAGCCCCAGCAGATAGTCTTTTATGCGCTGGAAGAACGGCTTGTACTCGGTAGCCTGAATCTGCTTCGACACCACCTGAAGGTTGGAATATTCCTCGTCCATCTGCGCCATGCGTTCTGATAGCGTGGGCACCACAGCCGTGGCAGCCTTTGCCTTGGTGTATGCCTCCTGCAGGCGGGCGGCAAGTGCCTGTTCCTGGGTCTTCAGCTTCTCTAAGCGAGGAGCCAGTTTGGCCGTCATGGATAGTTTGACGGCTTTTTTGTAGTAGTTCTTGTAGGTGCTGTCCTGACTGAAAATCAGGGTCTCTGCAGTAATAAAATCGAGCAGTGCCTGATAAGTGTGGCGTTTAGCAGCCAACGTGTCGACAACCTCCTGACGCTGCGTCTGCACCTCGGTCATCTGGCTCATCAGCTCATCATTGTCAGCTATCTCCATCTGCATGGCCTGATGGAACGTGTTCCATCGGAAGTCTATAGCCTTCAAGGCATTCTCAACCAAGGTCAGCCTGCCATTCATAATGGATAAGCTGTTCTTGGTAATCGGCATGCCCTTAACAAAGCGCAACTGCGAATTGCCCTCGTCAAGCAGCTCGCTGTAGCTGTCAGCGAACTGACTTAGGCGGTCGGATACCGACTGCTGAACGGAGTCGAGCTCCACAGGCTGCACATCCTGTGCGGCAGCTGCCAGCGAAAGCAGGCAGGCGGCCAGGATTACTTGTATGTAGCGCATTATTTGCATATCTTATCAAAATACTGTACGGCCTGTCGGAAGATGTTGACGGCCTTCTGCTCCTCAGCAGTGAGGGCACTGCCCGCCCGGATGATGACCTTGGTGTCGTTGATAATGTCCTGTGTCTGACGCTTCAGGTCAGCGCGTTCGGTCTCGTCACGGCTGACAAGCCACTGCGACACGTTGCGGTCTATCTGACGGGCATTGGAGAGAAGCGCCTTGGTGTTCAGCACGACAGCCTTGGGGGAGGCACTCAGCACGTCACTCGTAACTGGGGCCACCACCTTGACCTTCAGACTGGCTATGGAGTCCACATACTGGTTATAGGTTTCATGATTGAGCTGGATAGCAGGACAGGCTACGGAGTCTGTATCCTTTGGATACTGGGCCAGAACAGTGGCCTTCATCTCCTTGAACAACGCCAGCTCCTCATTGCTGACGGCCTTTTTGTGGCGTTTCAAGAGCGAGTAGTAGCTCTTACGGATGGCCTCCAGCGTCTTCTCAGAAGCCTTCGTCGCTTCCTCCATGCCCGTACACGGGTCACGATGGATGTTGACCTGATAAGTGATATTGGCATCCCTGCCGAAGTCAATGTCGTAGTAGCGTGCCACGCCCTTTTCTTCCTTGAGAGTCATCATCAGAATGTCGCGTAGCTGCACAGTGACCTGCGTGAGCTTCTCCTGTATCGTAAATTCCTGCTCTATCTGGTCGTTCACCAGCTGATGCTCTTTCTCCACGGGTTGCAGGCCATCATACGCTATCCACTTCCTAAAGATATACTTGCTGTAAGGTTTCGGCAACGACTTATGGTAGTTTTTAGTCAGGTGGAACATGTCGGCAGGCCCCGTGGTGACGGGAAAAGGCAGATGGTCCACCTTCAGTCTGTGTCTCCAACAGCTGACGACACTCTTGTAGCGTGTGTCCTGCCAGAACACCAACAGATGGCGATAGGATATGAGTGTCACCGTCAGTGAGTTCTTCGCTTCGTTGAACACAAACTTGACCATCAGGTCCTTGTCAGTGGCATCATTGCTTAGTGCCACATGGTCGGTATAACCCTCGCTACCACTGACGTCAATGTTCTTGACGGTCTGTGCCTCGGCAACTAAAGGCAAAAAGGAAAAAAGGCACACAGGCAGAAAACCTGCTACCAGCCTTCTAAGCCTATTCTTATTCTTTCTGTTCATGAGCATCTCTTTAACGCTTAATACTTAACTAAAACTTCGTCCATCCGTTGGGCTCCCCCTGCTCACGCACCCACTTGGCTACCTGTAAATCCTCTGGAAAGGGGGCATCGAGGGTGGCGTGATAGATGTCGTAACGCAAGTAGGCCGCTACCCGTCGCACCGCCCAGAGCAGGTCGGTATAGGTGTCTGCCATGTTGATGCACACCCGTCCCGCAAAACTGCCGAAGTATCGGATGTTGGGATGCCAAGGGTGTGGTACCTCGTGGCCTTCCGCATCGCGGGTAAGAAAAGTGAGAACTGGAGGGGCATCTACCTGCGGATAGCCTTCCGGCAGGTCGAGCAACATGGTGAAATGGTCAGCAAACAGGGGGCTGTGAACGATGCCCTCGTCGCCAAAACGCTCCAGCTGCGTTACTCCGCAGATGCTGCGTATATGGTAGTCAACCTCGTAACCTGTCGGCAGTCCCCCCGTGTTGTGACGTACCACACGGCAACAGATGTCGGGACGGTTCTGTAACCCGTCTTCCAGCACCTGCCACTCGCGAAACAACCGTCTGTTGCGTCCACTGAGCTTTTCGGGGTTCAACGTTTCACTTGTCATTTATCCGGGGAACGGGTCTGGTATGAGGTGAACAGTATCTCCGTTAATCACGCTATAGTCGGCCAGCGTCTGGTCGGTCTTGCCTATGCGTGGTCGCAGCACCCGAATCTCGTGAATCTCAGGGTCTTCCTTGCCAAAGAAATAGTCGAGCGGTGCGCCCGTTGCATCAATGGACGGGAAGTCGAATATCAGCTTGCCATCGTTGCCTATGGCATGACGGAGATTGCTGAGCAACACGCTGAGCGGAGCTTCGGGGTTGACGACCCGGAATTTAACCGTCTTGTTCTTATAGACGATGTTCAAAAAGAAGTCTTGCAATGTCGCTTCCATGTTTATCTGTCAATTACTTGTCGTTTTTACTACTTGCTATTTGTATGGTCACCCGTATGGGATATATGTTCGCACTACGCACCTCCATCATCTTCTGAATAAGTATTTCCACATACGGTATCTTGTCGGCGAAGCTGCGCTTGACGAACGTGTTGTCTGCCAGCACAATCTCTACAGCCAGTTCATAGCCGCATGCTCTCACGGCAGACGTGTGGTGTGTCACGCTGATGCACTGGACCAGCGAATTGTCGATGCCATAGCGCGTCTGTAGTTCATTGTAGCAGAACAGCTTCATGTCTGCAGGGGTCACAATACGGTCGTTCGTCAGCGTCTGATAGCGCATCAAGCTGGTCTCGCAGTCCTTGTCAGACACCTCGTCACTCCCCGGTATGGGCTTTGCCACCAAGGTTGTGGCGCTGTTGTCGAACGGCGAAGGCAGCAAGACCTGCATATTGGCTGAAAGGATGTTGTTGACCGTAGCACCATGTGTCGTCAGGTAAGGCAGCGACAAGCTGACGTCCTTCTGTGACAGGCGGTCGTCCTGACGCAGCATGGCATAGACTCCTGGCGTAGAAAGGCCATCCTGAATACTGGCGTTATAGAGACGCTGCAGGATGTCGCGGAGGGTCTGCATGGTCTGGTCGTCGCGTAGCTCCAGACGGTTCTGGAAAGCATAGAAGTCAGTGTGGTACTTGTCGATGAGTGTTGCCAACAACTGGGTCAGCGACCCAGGATTAAAGCGGTCGGCCCCAACACGGCGAACCTCAATGTTCAGCTTTCCATACAGTTGCTCATCGTCGGGGCGGAACAGGTGCAGGAATTGCTCACTCTCCTTCGTAGCCTGCTCCTGGTAGCCAGTCAGGCGGACAATGGGTGTCTGGGTAGAAATATTGGCGATATTGCGGGATGCCTCAACCAACACCAGACAGTTGATGACCAACTTGTCACGGTCAAAGACAAAATCGTCGCCAATGCCATTGAATTCAAAAATGAGGTCTATAGTGTCCATCTCGCGCTGCATGTATCTGCTTGCGTCGTGCTGCTGGATGCAGAAAAGCCGGATATTCTGGCGAGCAAACAGCTCCATGCCGACCATCGAAGGGTTGAAGTATTGCGAGTTATTATACAGCGCACAGTCTGCCGAGAAGCACTTTGTCATGGGCAGTCTGGAGTATTCCCATGGCCGGATGACGGGTAGCAGGCTGTTCTTGTACGACACGCTGACATTCTCGAAATTGACGTTTCTGATGGCGAAGGTGAAGCCTGACAGGTCGTTCTGCGGTGTGACGAAGTTCAACCTGACCTGCCAGCGGCGACCGTCGATGCGTACCACAGAGACCACCTTGGCATTGATGACCTTCGAGCGCAGCAACGGCATGAACTGACATCCGGGCTGACTGACGGTAGCCACCAGCCGCTCGTCGACCTGCCACTCGCCGCAGCTGTCGGTCAACTGTGCCGCAACGGTGAGCGTGGCGGGAATGGCATGACCCAGCTCATAGGGAGCCATCACGTGCATGTACTCCTTCAGTAGCTCGCCCTTCATCTGCTCGATACGGCTCTCCATGCGGCTTTCCTGATAGGCCAGTGCCGAAAGGAGCATAGAGAAGACGGGGTCGTTCTCCAAGCCCTCTAACTGCTCGCTCTGACTGCTCTGACGCCACATTTCGAGCGTTTCTTCCTTCAGTTCCTGGACTCTTTGCTTGATTTCAAATATATTCTGCTTCATCGTTATTTCCAGATTTTGATAGTGGTCTCATAACCATAGTCTTCATGACTTTCCTTTATGACTCCTTTCACGGTGATGTAAATGCGACGTTCCTCACGAATGTAAGTCAGCGTGGCTGTGACCTGTTCAAGGCGGGGCTCGTAGCGCTCTATGGCATTCTTCAGCTCTGCAGCAAAGGTACTGACATTCTTCGATGTGCCAGTCACCTTCATGCGATAGAGAGGTTGGTGATATACCGTCTGCCGGTCGTCATGGACGGAGTCGAAGATGGTGCCTTCGTTCTCGTTGAATATCTCAAAGCGCAAGTTCTTCAGGATAAATCCGTACTGCGGGTCAGGCAGCCAGCTGTAGCAGGCCGTCTGTATGAGCAGACTGAGAGCATGGTCTATGGAGCGCTTGTCGTCCGTCTCCATGAGCAGTCCATTGCGGGTGATTTGCAGCGGTATGGCAATATTGATCATGGCAGGCTCATCTCAGATTAGTGGTATAAACTGGTCTTCCTCTTCTTGGGCACAGGGCATGAGCTTGAGGGCATCAAACAGGGCATCGTAGAGTGGCTGATACAGCTGTTCATACAGTTTCGGAGGCAGCTCCTCACCCAGCTGCTGTATGATGGCGGGCTTCAGCGTCTCGTCGATATACCTTAACAACACCTCACGGAGGGCTTCTTCCAACGCCCCTTGCAGGTCACCCTTGATCTTTTCCAGTAGCGCAGCGAACAGCTCGTCGTACAATCCTTGGTACAGTTCTTCCTTTATCTGGGCCTTCAGCGCTTCGAAGTCGATATTGTCATCCTTCTTCTCCACCTTCTCTATGGCGCTCAACGCGGAGGCCAAGTAGCTTTGCGCATGTTCTAACCACACCTGTATGTCGTACTCGTTGGGCTGTGCCACCAGTTCCTTGTCGTCCACCTTCGACACGATGTAGTAACTGAGTGCCTGCAACACCTCCTGCATCAATGTAACGAAGGCATGCATGCTGCCCCGGGGATTGAAGGACTTCAGTTGGAACAACAGGTGCAGCAAGTCGCGCTTGCCAAGCTCCGTGTCCATCTTCTCATGGTTGACGAGGGTCTCCAAGCTCTCTATGTACTTTTTCTGATAGTCTGCCAGACGCTTGTCGCTGGAAAAGCGGATGACGGGGGGAATGTATTGCTCGTCCACCGTAAACTCTCCATTGCTGGCCGTGAAACGCACGATGGGCAGGAGGTCAGTCCCTGTTATCTCCTCCAGGGTATGAATGGCATAGTCGTACTGCGGACGGATATAGGGCACGCCCTCGCGCTCGAACTCCAACATCCGGTCGCCGATGCCTACTGTCAGATAGTACACGTCGCCATAAAGGACGGGGATGACCACACTGACGGACTCCTGCGCCTGTATCACCTGCCCCGAGGGCAACAGTGCCATACACTGGAAATGGGGCATCTCGAAACTATTCCTGACGAACATACCCTTGTTGTCAAACTCCTCGCCAGGCAATAGACCGAGCAGCACGCTGCCCAGCGAGGCCCGAATGGACAGGCGATGCTGGTATTCCAAGTCCTTGCGCAGCTCCGTGAAGGTCTGCGCAGTAATCTCCATACCTGGTTTCCAGTTAATCTTTGAATTGATGTTCATTATTCAATATTCAATCTTCATTATTTATTCTTCATCCCCCAACTCCGTGTCGTAGTCTAACGTCAGCACACGGTCAGTCGTCAGACGCTCACCATGATGTTTGATGGTAAGCATGCTATGCAGTTCGGCGGGCATCATCCACTCTTTGATGAGACGCTCCAGCGGACGCGTCTGTTCATACAGCTCACGGTAGTCGTTCGCCGTGAGACCGCTAATGAGCAACTGGAACTCCACGCTCGGAAGCCATGCACGACTGTTGTCCGTCTGGCTGTATTTGCCGCGCACCACCCTCGTACGGCAGTGGAGCAACACGCCCAGCAGGCGTGCTATAAACCCTATGTTGCCACGATAATAGCGCACATAAGGCAGCAGACCAGCCATTTCCCTCACGTAGACATTGCTTTCCTGACTGAGGTCAATGTTGAAGTAGGTTTTCAGGATATATTCCTGCTTCTCCTGCAACAGCTGCGACACGCTGCCCTCGATTCTCAGTTGCTGACGAAAGGCGTACGTGTCAATTGGCTTAAATGCCTCACGAAAAACACGGCGTTTCATTTCCAACCGCTTGTAGCGGCTCTTAAAGTCATTGCCGCGCAGGGCATCCTCATCCACCAGCAGCCCCTCTGGCAACAAACGCAAGTATCCGTCGCGGGCCAGGAGCACTTCCTTGAGTTCTGTATCCACCTCGAGCACATCCCTACTGTAGTTACGGTAGAAACAGCCTTCATGCTGCGCCACCCACCGTTCCTGCAATGCTGGCTCGATGTAGTTCAGCAACATCTCCGCACTGATTTGCGCTATGTTTTCATTCACTCTCATTTTATCTCAATATATCTGTTTTCACAGTCAGTCACCACCAGCAGGACGTCGCTGTCGGGGATTCCTATTTGTGCCAGTGTCAGCCCGGGGTAAGGAAAAGCAGCATCGAGTCTGTGGTATTCATGCTGATAGAATCGGCTGTCAGGTAACCCACACAGCCGCTCGTCATGCACTATTCGGTCTGCCACCAAGTGTCTGGCACACATAACCCGCGTCTGCAGGTTGGTGTCGCGGTCTTCTATATAGTCTACGAAGCAGTTGTTCAACAGCACGATGCTCACATCGTTCGTCCGTAACATAAGTCTCAACTCCCGCAATGCCTCGCCCACCGTCAGCTCGGTGGTCAGGTTCGAACTGGTGATGTCTGCCCACAGCTCATGTTCTGCACACTCGTCGTCATACGCCTCAAAAGCTACTGTCTTCGTAGTGAGATGCTGTCCGTCGTAATAGAACATCCTGCCACAGAGCGATGACAGCTCACCACTCTCAACCTCGTCACGGTGCAGCAGTTTCATGGCCTCCTGCACCTCCACGGCTCCGATGACCGATGCCACAACAGGTGTCGTAGCCACCCTGCCCGCCTCCTCATTGCGTCTGATGGTGTTCGCACACGACAGGCGGCGCTTCAGCTCTTGCCGTCCTTCCGTGCCCAGATTGCAGGCATAGCAATTCTTGCCAGGCATGAACACCCGTGCCGTACCCTCCAGTCCGTCAATGCCGCCGTCCACCCATGGCTTTCCTGCCCGCATGGCCAGTCGGTTGATAATGTAGCGTGCCCAGCGACTATCCACGCAGCCAATGATGACATCCACACGTCGCACCATTCCAAGACCCACATCGTAGGCGATGTCGCCACAGACAGGCAGCACCTCCACGTCAGGGTTTATAGCCCGCAGCCGTTCTGCCATGACTTCCACCTTGGGCCGCCCCACGTCGCCGGGACGATAGAATACGCTTCTTGTCAGGTTGGAGAACTCTACACTGTCGAAGTCAACAAGCACCAGTCGTCTGATGCCAAAAAGCACGAGGTTCTTCAGCACCTCGTTACCCAAGGCACCACAGCCCACCACCATCACGCTGGCGGTAGCCACACGCTCCTGTCGAAACCACGACAATTGTGAATAGTAACTGCTCTCCACCTTCGCCTAACTTTTAATATTCTTCCGTCTCCCCCATCTTCATGCGCAGCGAAACGGCCTCACCCTTGGCAGCTCTTTCTTCCTGCTCATGTGCATCTTTGGCTTGCTTGCCTTCCTGATACCTTTGGTAAGCGTCCGCTATCTCCTTCTCTTTCCTCTCGCGGGTCTTCTTGGCCATTTCATCGTAGGTAGAGGTCCACTTCTTATATTCCTTCTTTGATTGGTCTATGCGTTTGTCGGTTTCGCCGATAAGAGCGGTGTCCAAGCGAATTTTATATTCTTCCTTCGACATGTCCATCTGTTGCTTGTACTTTTCCGACAGCGCCTTCACTGCATCCATCATAGCATCATGACGGTCTTTATTCACCTGTGGCATGGTGCAGATGATATGCTTCGAACATTCTTCGTCGTATTCTATCGGGTTGTTGCGCACTTCCTCCGGAGCATCCTTTGGCAATTCCTGTGTATTGTCATCCGTTTCTTCTACCTCCTTGATGTCCACGTCAAATTCGGGGTGTACTTCCTTAATGGCCTTACAGATGGGGAAAATGTACTCCTCGTCGTTAGGCACTATCTCGAACTGGTCTTCACGAGGAATGAAGGCATTTGCAAGATGCTCCAACGGATGCATCTCGTCATCGAACTCCACCTTGAAAGACAACAGAGCCACCGGCTCTGCCTTCACACAGATGTTCAACAACTGGTAGCAATAAAGCGCTGTATAGCCGCTCCATTTCGACTTTGCTTCCTCTATCAGGTCAAAAACCTTCTTTCTCATGGTCGTATCTCCTTTGTTATTCGTTTTGAAGTTTGAGCATGTTGAGTGTCACCTCCGTCACGCCAGTGCCGTTCAGACATACCGTCTGTCTGGCATCAGCATAACCCGCTTTCTTCAGACAAATCACATGCTCCTTAGCAACTGGCAGTCCTTTGATGACGCAAGGCGTCTTTCCTACATATACATTATCTATATAAATATACGCCCCTACTACATTGCCCGACACGTTGGCCATCCCCACCGCCCCTTCCAGGGCATTGACGGGCAAAACGGCTTTCATGGGGTTGCTCTCTGACGCTGGTTTGTCCAGCCTTGCAAGCCAGCTCTTTGCAGCATCCTTTTCGGTCAGCGTGAGTTCCTTTTTCTCGGCAGGCTGTATGTCAATGCTACCATCGTAATAGCAGGTACTGTCTCGACCTACGATGATGCGATGCTGACCAGCCTGCAACTTCATACTGGTGGCTACGGCTTTGCCGACCGGCTGCCCGTCAATGTAAATGGTGCCATCCTTCCAAGGAGTCGTCACCGTCAGGTATGAATAAGCAGGCTGCAAATTGACATTCAACGTCAGCTTGACGCTATCCACCATGAACGAGTCTGTCTTTGCCTCGTAGAAGGGTGCCTCCACGCGATATCCGTGCTTTTTGTCGGTTTGAAGGCGTACAGCTACAATACCATCGCGGACGAGATGCGTCGTTGAGTCTATTTGCACGATGACATTCTTCGGCGAGGTGACGAGTGTCACCCACTGCCATGGCAACTTATGGTTCTTGTCTAATGCAGAGAGTATGGCACGATAGTGTTTCTTCTTCCTAAGTTTCTTCCCGTTGGGCACTTTCCAAGTCACCTCGCCGTATTTAGAATGTTTAATGACCAGATAGTCAGTCTTGTCAGGAATCTTCAAGGTAATCACACCGTCCTTTTCTTCGGGTTTAACATCCGTCTGCCCCTGGGCCTTAAAGCTAAAGCCCTTCTCTGTTGCCTCCAGGTCAAGAATAGCCATCTTCTTGTCAACAGGTGCCGGATGGCCAAACAATCGCATCAGCCAAGTTCGCTTCAGACGCTGGAAATCATCCACGGCAATCTGCTGTGCACCGATAGGGAGCACAAGCATCATGATGACTGCTATGATTCCAATTCGCCGTTTCATATCCTTATTATCTGCTTTCTACACTTTGTTGGCCGGGATTCTTGATGGAAATCTGGCCACCAAAAGAACACATCAACATTCCGTTGTCAAGTAAAGCCGGCTGGTTGCATATCAATATCTTTCCGGGAGGTGCCCAAGGAGCTGTCAGCATGGGGGTACAAGGCATAGGGGTTAGCACTCCCTGAGCGGCAGCCGTGGCCGCCTGCACTTGTGGATTACCCATCGACTGGCACATGCCAAAAGGAGGGATGTTCGCCCCCGGTTTGTTGTCCAAAATATTCGCCTGCGGCTTGTTTTCGAGCAACGGACGCTGAGGGTCGGCCACTATCAAACAGCTTGGAGCCATGCCGAAGGTACACTGCAGCTGTGCTCCCATACAAACATATTTTCCCATGGTCGTTTTTACTATCCTTGTTTCTGCTTCCCCTTTGTCATGTCTTTAATTTGGTCATCGACCTTCTCGTATTTTTTCTCAAACGACTTATCGGGCGAAGAATCTTTAATGAACTTATCCTTCGAATCGGGTGAAGCAAGGCCGCTCTTTGCCTCCATGCCGTCGGCATGGACGGCACCTGTAACCTTGATGTTTGCCTTGAACTCTCCATCAGGATTGACCGTCAGTTTTTCACCCTTGACCTCTACACCTGACTTGGCCTGTAACACAAGCTTTGAATCGTGCATATAAACCTGATTGTCAAATGTCTGAGCCACACTGGTCTCCTTATTTGAATATATTGTCGTATTATCAGAAGAACCTACGAGCGTTCTTTTGGCGAACGCATTCTTTTCGTCCAAACCTATTAGCAAGCCTTCGCTCAATAACGTAATATAGGTTTCCTTTGCAGGCGCTTTGCCTTGCTCATTAGTACCCTTGCTATTGAAGGCGGTAAGCTCGGTGTTTTTCGCATTCAGGCTGATGGTGCCATCCACTTCCTGTTTCTCGTTGGCTGCAGACAGGTTGATAGCATGGGCCTTCAGCGTCAAGATGCCCTTGTCATTGGCATCGCCACCACCTTTGTTTCCGCCGCCGTCAGCTCCTTGCACTGCCTCGGGATAGCCTTGCAGTTCCTCCTTGACAGAGAAATTGGTTTCATCCCCGTTGATAGTATAAGTCTTTGTCACCTTCTTCTTATATGAATCAATGGTGACGTGTTTCGAACTAATGTTGAATTCGCCCACAGGATTGTGTACGCTTTCTACTTTGGTGTCGTTATCGCTTTCTGTATATTCGCTGAGGTTATCAGTATCAAAGGTGATGTTACTGCAAGACACTGCAAAAGTGCCATAAGGCATCAGCGACATTTTCTTCTCTGTGAGCGGCTCATAGGCATTAAAGCTGGTGTGGCATGAATGAAAGAAGATACCTGCTCCCTTGTTTGTGCGCAAGTTACCGTCAGCGTCTCTTGACTCAACTTTCACCGTTTCCGAGACAATGCTGACATAACTTTTGGTTGTCTTTGACTTAAAGCCTGTCTGGTCGGCCATATTGGCTTCTTTATCTTTTTGCAAGCTTTTCTTTTTCCTGTTCAGTTCTGCCAGTTCAGAGACACTGCGAAGATAAGTCTCCACGGCTTTGTACGTATTAGTCAACTTGGTTAAGTATTGATTGTTGGCTTTCTCCAGCTTGTCTGTATTGACGCGCAGCAGTTCTTCCGTTGCCGCATAGATGTCGTTGGTCTTTATCATGTTTTGCAGTTCAGAGATAGTGCTCTCTGCTAACGTCTTATTAGCATTAACACGTGCCTTTGCATCAGTAATCTGTTGCGTTAAGCCATCTATTCGTTGACTCAGTTCCTGTTTAGCTTTAGCTCCGGGCTTAGCTGCATCCACCTGCACAGAACTTTCTGCATGCAGCAGGATGGAGCCATCGACTGGCATGGGGATACCAGGAAACACACCTCGCGTCCCGTTATCCTTAGTAGGATTATAGGCATCTAAGGACAAACAGCGTGCCTGCTGTGCAATCATGGCGCTATCTTCAACCACCTCCTCCAGTCCATCAATGCCAGTATTGATGGCACGCTGGATGATTTGCGGAGCATTCATACGTATTTCTGAAGTTGGGCCTACGCCATCCATCCTGATGTTTCCAGTCCTTATGACGACCGAAGAACCAGAATCAAGCAGCGTGCCTCTGGAATCGACGTTGCCAATGATAATCTCTGGTGCCGAGATAACGATACGCCCGTCGTCGCGAATATATTGTCCCTTCTCTATACGGCTATAGACATCCTGTTTGAAGCGTTGAATATCCTCCTTATACGCTCGTATGAACATCAAGTCTTTTTCAACCTTCTTTTGCAGGTCGTCTATATAGATTTTCATCTGTTCTAAATCCATGATACAGTCCTCCTCTAATATTTGTTCAGGATATTCATTAATATTGTGTCATCATCATTAAGTCGGGTAGACAGGTTGCCGTTGTCGAAAGTAATGGTATGAGCCGCATTGTCGGACATTAGAATCCTTCCGTTCTGTTCGGTACCCCACTTGGCCGTTTCAAATGGGTTGCCCGAAGTTAAGCTCAGACTCATGTCCTCGTTGTAGAAGGTGTCCAGCGTGAGTTTCTTTACAGCCGACAGCGCACTGTCTTCCTTCTCTTGGTAGAACTTGACAGATTTGACATAGTCGGCCCAGTCATTATCCGAATTCAAAGCCGTGCCAGCTTTATCGACATCGTGCTCGAGTTTTTTGTTGGTCACCAGCCTTGCGAGCAGACCCTTCAGCAACTTTCTTCTTATTTCCTTTACAGGATTGCCCATGTTGCCTTCGTTTTTTCTCAACAACTCATCCTTCGGAGTATTTTTGGGGTCAAAGGTGCTTATGAGGGTGTTCTTGATAGCGTTATCATTGACGACACTGCTTATGTCGTTGGCATAGATTTCAACATGGACAAAGCCGTCCTCACCAGCTAAGCCTACTTTCAGGCTCTCAACTAATCCACCGTTTATAGGGGCATCCTCAGGTCTACCTTTGCTATATTTGTAGAACGAAGCAGCCCTTGCGCACAAGGCTGTGGCAGCATCGATGACTTCCTGTCGTTCCTGTATTTCTTGAGGATTATTGAAGAGGTTGCCTTCGGTACAGAGGGCGTCTGCAGCAGTTCCTTCGTAGGACTTTTCTATCAGATAATCTGCTTTGCCTGTGTCCTTTATTTTGTTGTTGTACTCCATCTTAGTGAGTAGACGGTCGTAGTATTTTCTGCTCCAGATGACCATATTCTGCAATTGGAACCAGACGCTGACAGCACGCTCGTAGTTGTTGATTAATGCTTTTATCGTGTCCGTCACCTCCCAGACGACATTTTGCTTGTTGAGGAGCTTGCTGGCGGTCTTGTTGTTTACCTGGTTGTTATAGGCTGCTACGGGATAAGTGGTCTTGCCCTTGCCAGCCTCAATGTGCATATAACGGAAAGACTTGATGGTCAGCGACCCTTCGACAGGCAGGACAAAGGTTTCCCAGACGGTACGGAGAATACTCAAATCCAAGTATTTGGCTGCAGCATCAAGCGCAGATTTCCCAAGGGTTGACAGGAATCCGTCACGCGCCCGTTCACTATTTTCCTTGATGGTGGTTCCTGAGGTGATAGTCAAGTTGTTGGAGGCCGAAATATCAACGTTCTTACCTGCAATCTTTATCGTGCCATGCGGAGCACTGATGCTGATGCCATGCCAGGCACTGATGCCGACGGTGCCGAAAGGTGAACGAATGCTGATGTCGCGGTTCTCAGTGGATATGTTAACACTGACAATACCGAACTTGTCGCCCATCTCTATACCGCCTGCCAACCCCTTGTCAAAACCAGAGCCACCATCGTTCAGATTCATAGGATAGTTGACCAGGAAACCGTTGATGGTCTGCGTAATGGGCAGGAATCCCGTCACGAAAGGGGTAGCATTGTCGGGTGTCTTCATGCGCACATAGTGGCCGTTTGGCGACTGCATGATGACGCTGTAGCATGACTGCAAGAAACTATCAGGACTATCCTGTGAGAAGACAGAACCCGCCACATAGGGACACTCTATGTTGCCACCCTCGTAGTCGACCAGCACCTCGCAGCCTTCCTCCAACCGCAGGCAGAATCCACCTCTGGGGAGTGCCAGTGGCGTGGTGACACGAATCCACGGTGAGGCGGCATCGTCTTTAGCTTGCCAGGGATAGCGCACACGGACACGGCCCATGTTGAACGGGTCATCTTTCTGAGCAACGAAGGCCACCTGCGGTTGGCATCTGCGGATGTGACCGGAAGGATGTACGAAGGGTGCGGGATAGTAGTATTCTTTATTGTCTTCTTTGTTGGTATATTTCAATGAGGCTGGGACGGCTTCGACGTGCTGTCGTTGCTGCCAGAACTTGCGTCCGGTGGCGGCGTCGGTGGCTATATCCATCGTACCGCTGACGCTGATGACACAATAGACCGTGCCATCGTAGCTGAAACTGCCACCCAACTTCAGATGGCGATAGGTGCTTCCCACCTCAATACTCAGCAGCTGGCGCGAGGACTGCTCCTCAAGCTTCAGGATGTCAGCATAGAAGCCAGAAGTGAGGTTGATGTTGTCAAGTGGCGTGGTGGTGCTATTACGGTCAATGGTGTCATCGCCATCCTTGCTGATGGCCATCGTGTACTTGTTTTCCGACAGCTTCTGGGTCTTTTGGGAAAACGTGGAGAACTCGCTGACCATGTCGTTATCGCCCGTAAAATTCTTCCAATGTTCAACATCGTACTTGCTCTTGTCAAGAAACTCCTTGTTGTAACTGCTGTTGATTTTACTGTTGTTGGCTGCTGCTTGTGCAGCACGGACTGCCTCATCTTCTACAAAGTTCGTCAGGGCATCGACCCAGTTTTTCTTAGTAAGCACATTGGCGACGGCACGTGTTATCATTTTGGGGATACTGCCAAACTGTTGCAGATAGGTACTGCCACCATCCTTACTGACGGCTCGCAGGAAGTCGTCGCGGTTGACTTCGGAATGGTATTGCTCTTTCAGGGGCAGAGGGTTGTTGTTGGCATCCTTGCCTGCCTGAGCCTCGTGAGGAGCATCCTTGACGGTATAGTCGTGGCTCTGCGTGTCGACAGCGACCTTTGACACATCACCATAGTCCTTATAGGTGATACTCTCATAGCTGTTGCCAAGCGGTTCAATGTCCTGGTTTTTGAAGCATCCTCCTAAATAGAGTATGCCGTCCTCATAGTATAGGAACTCGCCACAGCGGTTTGCCGTACGCACCAAAAAGTCGTGGAAGCTCTCGTTATACTGCACCAGATAGGGCTGTATGAACTCGTAGTTCTTGTTCTTGTAGGTATAACCCACAAAGCTGAGGGTGGAATAACAGACAGCCTGACCGTAGGGAATAACGCCAGAGACACCTGGTTTATAGACGTTTGTAAAGCCGAACTTCTTGGATTCTTCAACAAAAATGTCACTGCCCAGCTTCTTGGCCACGTATGACTTACTGTATTTGTCAAGGGTCATCAGATAGTCAGGGCTGTAAATGTGCAACGTGACATACACGGAGTCGGGCTTGATGACAGGCGATATGCTGAATATCTTATACTTCTTGGCTATGCTCTTGCCGTCAATCAAGTAGTCTATCTCCTGACCGTTGAATATGGAGCGCAGCTCTGTCGGCGAGGCAAAGGTCTTACTTTGCTTGTCCATTCCAAGTTGGATGACGGCCTTGATATAGCAGGGCTGATACATCTTCTTCTCGTAACTGATGGAGTAAGGCGTAGCCTCGAAGCCTTTCGAGGCTACACTTTCTTTCATATAGTTGAAGGTGCAGGAGTAAGTGGTGCCCCCCTTCAGCGAAAGTGACTTACTGACCTTCTGTCCATCTTTGCCTGTCGATGTAAAGACCAGCTCGTAGGATGTATCGTGCTTAGAATTGTCGTTTGCCATCGCGCGCGTACAATTATATTATATAGTGTGAGTGATTCAGTTGATAACAATTACTTTGTCTGACGAGTTGCCTTTGTAGGTGATGTCGCTGAGCAACAGGGTGACATGCAGCAGCATCTGGTCGGTGGTTCCGTCGTCAAGTGGCTGGTTGGTGTAGTCCTCCTCCAACTTGACAACATATCCATGGACAATGATTGCATCCTCGTAGTCCTTGATGAGCTTCTGCTGGTCGAAACTGGCATTGAACAGAAACGTGTAGGGCATACTACTGCCAGCATCCAAAGCTTGATAGAACATCTTGCCAGCGTCTGGTTGGCCCAGCCGCACCGTGCACAGCATCAGCACGGACACCGTAGGGCCGTATGGCTCACCACTGCTGTCACGATTGCGCATACATTCGTAGCTGAACTGCTGTACGGTGAGGCACTGGTTCTGGTACACCGACAGCTTATCGGTATTGATGGCCTCGGAATAGAGTACCGCCTTGAGATGGCTGGAAAAGGGATTTACTGCCATTTGTGTCTTCGTCTTTCACTATAACTGAGGGAATGAGATATTGCTAACAGTGACTTTCTCAGCATAGAGCGACAATTTCAGGAGCCGACGGTTGTTACTGTTTATGACGTAGTTCTCTGACAGCGCGAAGCATTGTGCATTCTCAAAAAACACTTCACGTCGCTGAAGATTGCTGACGTCACCCGGTAAACTGAGTTCAAACATGATGCGGCCTGACTGTACACCCTGACTGATATACCATTCATAGAGGCTCAGGTCCTCCTTGCCCGGTGCGACAACCGTCACTACAATCCGCTCGCAGCGAGCCTCGCCGTCAGGACTGAACTGGTTGTGATGGCGTTCGAACGACAACTGGCAGTCCGTTACCAGATACTGTCCTGAATAACGGCCTGCGTAGTTGTCGCCGAATTGTATATTAGCCAATAACGCCATAAAGCATTAGCGCCAGGGATTATCGAAAGCTACGGAGCCATTCTCCAGCTTCTGGCAAACTATTTCTATCTCCTCATAGTGCTCTTGGCCGTCTTCCCATCGTTCGATGTAGTTGACGCAGTAGCAGTTGGTGCCTTTCAGCTCCTTCATGGCCGCACCGTCAACAGTGTTGACAAATTTGAGCGAGAAGTCACGGGGATTGGTGGGGTCGAGCATCCAGGCAATAAGCTCATTGTTGCCGTCGTTCATAGCCTTCACCCTGACGGTCACCCTGCCACCGCGTGGAATGCCAGCTATCTGGCCTTCCTTGTCAGTGGCCTGGTCAAACTTATAGTCTACCATAATAACTTCACGTGCTTTGAAATCCTTCACCTCAAGGGTTACTGGTGTTACATTCTCTGCCATAATATGTTTCCTTTATTAATTGATTTAACTTCCCTGTGGGCTGAAAGTCCGATATTATCATGCCCATTCGTTTTCGTAAGCCACATTGCCGAACTCAATCTTCTTGCAAGTGATGGTAATCTCCTCGAAGTGGCCCATTTTGTCTTCCCATCGTTCTTCAAAGTTCACGCAGTAGCCATTTGTGAACTTGATGGTCTTCATCTCCTTGTTTGTCTTGGTCTCAAGGAACTTGATTTGGCCGTTTTTCGGCAGGCTGCGCTCGGTCATCCATGCCAGCAGGTCAGGTGTGCCATCGTTAAGTGCCTTGACGCGTACAACTATCTTGCCGCCTCGGGGGATGCCAGCCATCTGGCCTTCTACATCGGTAGCCTGACTGAATTCGTAGGTTACCATCAGGACTTCTCTCTCTTTATAACCATCAATGGTCATAGATACAGGTGTCTTTGCCATAATTGTTTACCTTTCTTTTTTGTTAATAAATAAAGTTTGTTGTGAGTTAAGGCTTATTCCAATGCAGCCTCCTTGTCTTTTTTGTCAGCGGCCACCTTGATGATGAAGTTCTTGGCGGCATAAAACGGAGTCAGCGTGATGTCGCAGGTGACACGCTTGGTGACGGGGTCCATGCGGGGCTCGCCAATCTCGTAGTTCTGGAACAGATTGCCGTAGCCTTTGTATTGGTTCAGGAACTCCTGAATCTTTCCCTTCAGGTTCTTGGGACTGTTGTACGGGTCCCAATTTTCAAGAGCTACCTCATGGACGAAATTCATGAGCACCTTCTTCACCCAGTCGAAGACGCGCACAATGGGATACTCCTTCATGGCGTCAAGGTCGCCGTTGTACAGAGTTGTATTGTTGAAGGCCATTACACGTCCTTCGCTATATACCATCGGAATGACTTGATTGTCCATCAGCGCAGCAATCTCCGACTTCAGCAGGTCACTTTTCACGCCCTTTACGCCGTCCAGCGTACCGTACTTCTTACCACCGGCACCCTGTGCCATGTTGGCGGTCTCATTGTACAGCTTACCGCAGAGTGCAGCAGAAGGAGCAATATAGAAGGCGGCGGCGTCTTCCTCGTCAGCCGACATCTTCTCGGCCTCGCGGCCTACTATCCAGTTGGCACACATGACGACATTCATCAACTCCTGGTCGCTGTCACGATAGCCCTCTGTGTTGGCCTGTAAGTCGTCGAAAGAGTACTCATCAGCATGGTCTGTCAGCAGCATGACCTTGTACTTGAAGGCCATCTTGGCCCACTGTAGCAAATCTACCTTGTCATTGAGTACAGCACCAGGAATACATACCAGCGAGTAGGCATCCTTCAGGCTCAGACGGTCGAAGCCGTTGCGCAGCAGGTTCTCCACCTCCTGGGCGAAGCCAGAGTCGGCATCGGCAATGTCTTCCTTCACCACATTGATGACACGCAGGTTTTTTACCTTGTCTGTTCCGCAGGTCTTGAAGAAGGAGTCGAGCTCACGGTAGGAACGTTCCAAGTCCTTCGTGGCAAAGAGTGCGTCGGTAATGCCCTGTTTCAATACGCCGGTATATTTCTCCTCGTCCTGCTTGCAGGCATCGGCGAAACCCGTGGCACTGTCTATATCGGTCTGGTCAAGCAGTTCTATCCAACGTTTAATCTCCCTGGTCAGGTCCTCACGTTTTTCCTTGAAGCGCTTGTCTTTCAAGAACACGTCCTTGGCGGCCTTACGGGCAGGGTTCATGTTGTCTGCATCGGGCATGAAGCCGCGAATGGCATTGAAGCCTCCGAACGCAGACAGCAGTTTGCTGGCATCTTTAACTTTTTCCTGAAGCTCGGCACCGGCCTGTACGGATTGCTGGGCTTTTTTCATTTCTGTATCTGCCATAATCGTATCGTTATTTTATTGGTTTTCTTGATTACTTTATATTTCTTTTGTCTATTGCTTGTTGCTCCGCTGTCATACCCGCCGGTCGTTATTTTGCGCTCTCCAGTTCGTCGAGCATCGACTGCAGCATTTCTTTCAGCTCCTCGCGGCTACCAGCTTCCTTCAGAATATCACGCAATTTGCGGTTCTGCTCTATGCTCTTGCGGATTTTAGCGTTCGTCTCTATCTTCATCTTCACACCAGAGAGGAACGGACTGTTCTCTACCAGACGACCCTTGCCGCCATTGGCCTCGAAGTCACGCAGCTCGCCAAACTTCAGCGTTTCTTCCACGGCTCCGCCTTCCTCGTCAGTAAAGGTGACATCCACCTTGGGTTTGAAGTGTTCAAAGGCATCACCGATGTTGTGAATGTCTTCTACAAGCTCAGGATTGCCAGGTTCCACGTCACTGGTGTACTGGTCAATCATCAGCGTTTTGTTCTGGTCAATCAAGCTCACTTTAGCGTTGGATTCCTCATCCGGAGCCATCGAAATGAAATTCTCTTTCATTGCCATAGTTGTAATGGTTTTAAATAATTAATATTAATATGATTCTCTTTCCTATTTTCCGTTCTTCACCTCAATGAGCGGGTTACCGTCGGCGTCAAGCGACACCACGATGTGGTCGCCCGACTTGATATTCCCGGCTATCATCATCTTCGAGATTGGGTGGCGCAACTCCTTGCGAATAATGCCCAGCACAGGACGTGCTCCATACTGCTGGTTGTAGCCTCGCAAAGCGATGGTCTCACGGGCTTCGGGAGTCAGCTCCATCGTAATGTCTTGCTCAGCCAGCAGTTTCAGCAAGCCCTTCATGTGAATATCGAATATCTGCGTCACCATCTTGTCCGTGATGGGCGAGAACGGCACTATCTCCGTCAGACGAGCCAGAAACTCTGGACGGAAGTAGCCTTGCATGATGTCCATCAGCTCGTTGTTTTCAGGAACGGTACCGCTATTGAACTTCTCCACAATGGTCTGGGCACCGATGTTCGACGTGAACAGAATAAGGGCGTTTGAGAAATCGCCCACGCGCCCCAGACGGTCATGCAACTTGCCCTCGTCAAGAATCTGCAGGAAGAGGTCGAACACCGACTTGTGGGCTTTTTCTATTTCGTCGAACAGCACGACACTATAGGGTGTCTGGCGGATTTTGTTCACCAAAAGACCACCTTCTTCGTAGCCCACATATCCTGGAGGCGCACCATAGAGCAGTGCCACCGAGTGTTCTTCCTTGAATTCCGACATGTCGAAGCGCAACAGGGCACTCTCATCGCCAAACAAGAACTCTGCCAATGCCTTCGACAACTCGGTCTTACCTGTACCTGTCGGGCCCAAAAAGAAGAATGAGCCCATGGGCTGACCCTTCTTGTTCAAGCCTGAACGCGCCTCATAGACAGCGTCCAGCACTTTCTTTACGGCGTGGTCCTGACCTACGACGCGCTTCTTCAGTGCTTCCTCGCCACCCATCAGGTGCTCACGCTCGCCAGTCTGCACCTTACCCATTGGGACACCCGTCTGTTTGGCCACTACGGCAGTCAAGTCATCGGTTTTCAGCACTTCGTGTTTCTGTTCTTCACTACCCATGTCGTTCTCTACCTTCACATGTGCCATCGTACGGTCAATGAGGTCGATGGCTGATGCTGGCAACGACTTCTCCGTCAGGTAGCGCTTGGCCAGACGGATGCTTTCATTCATCACCGACTCGTCAATGGTCAGTCCATGATACTCCTCATAGGCGGGCATGATGCCTTTCAGTATCTCCATGGTCCTCTCTGCCGTAGGTTCCTCTACGGTAATCTTCTCTAAGCAGGAAGTCATCTCCTTGTCGGTCTCAATATTCTTGGTGAACCCGTCAATGCTGGCAGTGCAGAGCAGTTGCAGGCGACCCTTCGACAGTTCGTTCTTCAACAGCGTGGAGCAGCCGAACAGCGCACCTTGTTTGTCGAACAGCTTATCCACCTTCTCAATGATAAGTACCGCATTGGGCAGCGCTTCTATTTCGTCAATCACACTCTTGAAGCGGTCTTCCACTTCGCCTTTATACTGTGCATCGCCACCCAGTGCTGCCGTCTCCAGCTCGTAGACAACAGCACCGTTCAGAAATCCCGGCACCTTGTCAGCGGCCAGCTCACGGACAAAACCGTTCAGCAGCGAGGTCTTTCCTACGCCAGCCTCACCGGTGATGAGCAGGTTGGCCTTGGTCTTACGACCCAGTATCTCGAAGATGATGCCAATTTCCTTCTCGAATCCCACCACGTTATCCAGCTTGCCGGCACGTCCCTGTGCCGTCCTGTCAGTGCAGTATTTGGCCAGCGCACCCTTGCCCTTGACAGGAGCGTTCTTCGTCAGCTCGTCACCTTCCATGTAGGGGGCCTCCACATTCGCTCCGCCACCCACCTTTTCGCTGATGTCCGACGGCGTGAGCGGTAGTGTCTTCAGCTGGTCGAACGTAAAGCCTACGCCGGGTGTCACCAGTGCAGCCAGCACACAGACTGCCGTCGTCTCGTCAAGGTTGAATTTCACCTTATAGTTGTCGGCTTCGCTCATCACCTCATTAGACTCGTCGCTCAGTTCCAAGTCACGCTTGGGACGGGCAGAACGGGGAGCCAGTTGCATCTGTACGTCAGCCCAGTCCTGCAGGTAGTAATAGTCCTTATCAAGGTCACTCTCTATAAAATGCACCAGCCCCAACTCCTTGTGCAAAATGGCCTTAAAGAGATGAGCGGGATAGATGGCATCGCTACAGTATTCTTCAGCAAATGAGTTTGCGATGGCTTTCAGTTGTTCAGTCATGGGCGTTTATATTTAGTTAAATTTAAGTTCTCAGTTGCAAAGGTAACAAAAAAACTTTGATATTGCGGGCTTTTTTACGAAAAACATTCAAAAAATCTCCTCAAGCCTATCCCTGCACTGCTCCATGAGCCACTTGGGCGTGCTGGTAGCCCCACATATGCCCACCGTGCTGATGCCGTCGAGCCACGCAGGGTCTATCTCGCCAGGACCCTCTATTTGGTGGCTGTTGCTATTGACCCGGCGACACTCGTTGAACAGCACCTTGCCGTTGCTGCTCTTATGGCCACAGACAAAGAGGATAAGGTCGTGGCGGGCGGCAAACTGTGAGATGTTGGGCATGCGGTTGGCCACCGAGCGGCAGATGGTGTCAAAGCTTCGGAAGGTGGCCGTGGGCGCTATGTGCTCCTGAATGTAGGCAATGATACGATGAAACTCGTCGAGCGACTTGGTGGTCTGCGAATACAAGTAGATGTCGCGCGAGAAATCAAGCCGCATCACCTCCTCAAAGTTCTCGATGACGATGGCCGTGCCTTGTGTCTGGCCCACCAGGCCGAGCACCTCGGCATGGCCTCTCTTGCCGAAGATGACTATCTGGGCACTAAGGGGCGTGCTGCCGGAGGTCTGAGAATACTGTTTCTTTATCCGCTTCTGCAACTGCAGCACCACGGGACATGTGGCATCGATGATTTCTATATGGTTCCTGCGGGCCAGCTCGTAGGTCTCAGGCGGTTCGCCATGGGCACGCAGCAACACCTTGACATGGTGTAGCTGGCGCAGCTGCTCGTGGTCGATGGTGATGAGTCCCATCTGGCGCAGCCGCTCACACTCCATACCGTTGTGGACGATGTCGCCCAGGCAATAGAGCGTGCTGCCCTTTGCCAGCTCCTCCTCAGCCTTCTCGATGGCGGTGGTCACACCAAAGCAGAAGCCGCTGCCGCTGTCTATCTCTATCTGTAGCATAGGTCAGTCAGCGGTGCCTCCCTGCCGCAATTGGTGGAAGTAGGTGTCGAGCAAGCCCTGTGCCGCCATGAAACTGGTCTGCTCGCCGGCCAGCACGCGCTGTTCGGCCAGCTGCAGCTGGGTCTCTATCACGGGGTTGTTGTAGAAGTTCAGGCGCAGGTGCTCGTTGATGCTCTCATACATCCAGTATTTGGCCTGCTCGTTGCGGCGGTAGTCGAAATAGCCATTGGCCTTGACGAAGTCGATATACTGGTATATCATGTCCCACACCTCCTTGATGCCATAGCCATAGAATCCGCTGTAGCACAGCACCTTGGGCTGCCAGCCACTCTCAGGCATGGGGAAGAAATGGAGGGCGTTGCGGAAATTGGTGGCGGCCATGTGGCACTTGTCGACATTGTCGCCATCGCACTTGTTGATGACGATGCCGTCGCATATCTCCATGATGCCGCGCTTGATGCCCTGCAGGTCGTCGCCCGTGCCCGCCAGTTGGATGAGCAGGAAGAAATCGACCATCGAGTGGCAGGCCGTCTCGCTCTGGCCGACGCCTACGGTCTCGACGAATATCTTGTCGAAGCCGGCGGCCTCGCAGAGGATGATGGTCTCACGGGTCTTGCGGGCCACGCCACCCAGCGAGCCTGCCGTCGGACTGGGACGAATAAACGAGTCTGGGTGTACGGCCAACTTCTCCATGCGGGTCTTGTCGCCCAGGATAGAGCCCTTCGAGCGCTCACTACTGGGGTCTATGGCCAGCACGGCCAGTTTGCCGCCCTTCTCACGGAGCACATGGATGCCAAACTCGTCGATAGATGTCGACTTGCCGGCACCCGGCACACCGCTGATGCCCACGCGGATGCTGTGGCCACTATAGGGCAGACACTTGTTGATGACCTCCTGGGCTTTGGCCTGGTGGTCAGGATTGACACTCTCTACCAGCGTCACGGCCTGCGAGAGCACGGTGACGTTGCCCTTGACGATGCCCTCCACCATCTCGGCCGCCGAGAGTTCGCGGCGGCGTTGACGCTGGTGTTTCAGATAGGGATTGATGATTGACGGCTGGGCTACGCCACTATTGACTTGCAGACCGGCATATTCTGCGCTGTTCTCAGGATGTTCCATGTTTAAGGGATAAGGGATAAGGGATAAGGGATAAGGGATAAGGGATAAGGGATCACTTCGCATTGATGGTGATGGTCACCTTCGGCTTGGCGGGGTCGTTGGTAATCATCAGCACACGAGGGCGCACACGCACCTTCTGAAGGTCGTCGCGCAGGGCAGTAATCTTCAGCCTCGTCGACTCGCCCGGCTGCAGGCGCCGCTTGCCCAGCGAAATCTTCAGACCACGGGTAAACATCTGCATCGACGAGATATTGAGGTCGGTACGTCCGTTGTTGGTGATGTCGATGACCTCCGTCTTCTTCTTTTTTCCGTCGAAGCGAATGTCCACAGACTCCCTCGACAGCTGTATCTTGGCGGCATACGCACGTTGCGTGTCAGTCATGTTGGCAAACGAAGGCAGCAGCACCGCCGACACCGTTATCTCGCGGTCGGGGTTGACCTTGTCGCCGGGATAGGCTGCCAGGAACACCGACTGCTGGGTCAGCCCGTAGTCGTGCAGATAGGCCGAGTTAAGTGTTACCTCCAACCGTCCGGCATGTCCGGGTGCCAGCCGCTCAGGGGTCATGGTCGCCGTGAGATACTTGGGCATGTGCATCAAGTTGGGCTCAAAAACGCGCGTACCATTATTATATATGTTCAGCACCTGCATGGGATGGTCGCCCTTGTTGACATCGTCAAACTCCAGCTCGTTCCGGTCTATCAGCAGGTCACCCATCTCTATGGGGAATGTGCCTGACACGTCTTGATAGTCGGCCAGCACCACACCCTTCATGCGCAGATAGATAGGTTTCGACGACCCCGTGGTCACCAGGGCTGCCTGTTTGTCGAAATGTCCCAGCTGTTTGGCATCGTAGGTCATCGTCACACGGAAATGTTCGCCAACGGCTATCTCGCCACGCGGATAGTCGAGCACCGTACAGTAGCAGTCGGGCCTGACATCCTCTATGCGCAGGTGGCGCACCTTCTTGTTGTAAAACTCAAACACGGCTGTCACGGGCTGTTCGTAGCCCGTCTTACCTACATCTACCGTGGTCTTCTCCACGATTAGCTTCTGTGCCTGTGTACACAGGGGCAACAACAATACCATGCCCATCGGCAACAGTCGTCGTGCCCACCCATAGCTGTTATTCTTCGTTGTCTTTTCGTTCATGCTGTTTTGCTTTAGAGGAGAGAGAAATGCAAGTCCTACGAGCTTTGCTCGCTTTGACCTTGGTCAAAGAACTTGTCCACTCGTCTACTTGTCTACTCGTCAACTCGTCAACTTGTCCACTCGTCAACTTTATTTAATGTTCAATGTCATCGACGGGGCGACGGCCCGGTACTCAGCGGCATAGGCACACTGGGCGGAGCACGTGCCCGACTCATAGGTGCCGGCACGGTCGATGTAGTAGTCCGTTTCTATGACGTGCTTACCCTTCGACAGGCCGTAGAAGTAATAGTTCGTCGAGCAGTCCTTCGGCGAGCAGTAGGCTCCGTTCCTATAGCCCGACAGCTGGCCGACGGGTTCCATGCAGGCGGCACGGCGGTCTGCCACCTGCACAAAGTCCAGGTCGCGGCTACACACGATGGTGATACGCACCTTGACACGGTCGCCCACCTTCAGCGTGGTCTGCGGCCTGCCGTCCACCAGCACCTCGCGCTGCACGCTCAGACCGCTCTGCTGGGCCTCCACCTCACTGGTCTTCTGCAGGAACTGGGCGTAGACGGCACCCCACGACGTACCCTCGGAGGTTTTCGTGGCCGTCAGCTGCCGACCTTGCGGGGCCTCGATGGCCGTCTTCACGTAGCCGATGCCTGCGGTGGCTTGCGGCAGTGCCAGCGGCGTGCCGTCAATGGCCAGCACCGTCTGCTCGCGGGGGGCCAGCAGACCCTTGCTGTCGCACAGGAAGGCATAGATGGCGTTGATGCTATTGATGGGTGTACCCCAGGCCTGTGTGCGCTTCTCCTGCAACAGCCAGCGGCGCATCTCGTCCAGCGTCTGCTGGTCGTCAGGGGTAACGGCGTGGATAGCCTCTATGGCGGCTACCTCCGTGGGTATCTTGTAGTCGTACCACGAATAGCCGGCCTTCGGCGTGTCGTAGTAGCGGCCGAGCTCCTCGCTATAGACGGTGTACTCCTTCAGGCTCTGCACATACTGGCGGGCCAGCTTGCCTTCGCCATGCTTGGCGAGGATGACGGCGGTCATGGCCTTCTCGTAGATGCTCTGCCGCTTGATGTCCTTCTTCAGCAAGCCCATGAGGTAGGCATGGGCACGCTGGACATCCGTCGACAGCGGACGGCCGTCCAAGGCACAGATGTAGAGCCACTGCAGGGCGGCCATCGAGGGGAACGTCTGCTTGATGCCCTTCCGCTCCTGCCGCTTCATCTCTGTTGTCAGCGTCACCATTTCCCTGCCCAGATAGTCGAAAGCCTTGCCGAACAGGGGGGCGGTGACTCCCTCGGTGCCTGTCATCAGGTGCAGGCGACTCAGCATTTCGGCCACGCTGACGGTGATGTGGAGGCTGCCCGACATGCCAGGATACCACGAGAACGAACCGTCGCCATTCTGCAGTTTCGTCAGTTTCTCCACGGCCATGGTCAGTCGGTTGGTCAGGGTGTTATCGTCAAAGAAGTCTGCCAGCCGCTGCTTTTGCTCGTGCTCACGGTCAGCAGCCATCACCCACGGTGTCTCGGCCAGCAGCAGGTCTTTCAGCTCCTGATTCTTATTCAGTGCCGACTCAAGGCTGCCGTCCTTCGCACTTTCCCGCTGCCACTGGGCAAACACCGTCCTGAGCTGCGGCGTCTGGTCAGCCAGCTGCTTGGCCAGCAGGTTGGAGTAATAGGCAGCAGCCTGGTCGATGGCGCTATGCTCCCACGGCGTGCCTACGGTGGCCAGCGACTGCACCATGAGCCAGGCGGGGTTGTTGGTATATTCCACGGTCAGCTTCTGCTGGGTGGTGCCCTGAGGGAATAGCGCGCCGATGTCGATAGTCTTCACGCCGGGCTCATGCTGCGTATAGGGTACGGTCTTGGTGACATACTCCTTATCTGACAACACAGGCAGATAGTGCTGCTCGCCATCGCCGTAGCCGTCGTGGTCGGCGGTGGTGGCTAAGGCCGACACCTTGCAGACGAGCAGCGAGGGCTTCAGCACGGAGGCGGGAATACGGAAACTGACCGACACGGTCTTGCCGCCCTCCACCTCGATGGGTTGCGTCAGCGACAGCAGCTCGCCGTCGCCATCAGCATCCGTGAGTCGCAGATAGGCGTGACCGCTCAACGGCTGTTCGCCCATATTGATAATGCGGGTGGTGACGACGGCCTCATCGCCCTCGCGGACAAAGCGGGGCATGTTGGGCTGCACCATCAGCTGCTTCTGGGCCACCGTGGTGCCTTCGAGGGAGCCGTGCAGCATGTCGCGGCTGTTGGCCAGACCCATAAAGCGCCAGGTCGTCAGACTCTCCGGCAGGGTGAACGTCAGCGTCACACCGCCCTGCTCGTCAGTCCGCAGCATGGGATAGAAGAAAGCCGTCTCCTGCAGGTTCTCACGCACCTGGTCTTCGGTCTTGGCGGGTTCCTCGGCAACTTCGTCACCAGCGACATCCATCGCGCCGATGCGTGCTTCGTCAGCGGCGGCGCTCTTACTCATCATCTCCATGTCGTCTGTGGGGGCCGACGCTAAGGCTATCGCCGAGTTCGTTTTTGCACTCCCTCTCACGCGGGTCGCCATGACCATCTGGGGGTAGCGGTAGGTGGGATAGTCGTTTCTGTCGAAGCGGCTGTAGCTGAGCATGGGCACCGTCAGACTGCTGACCTGCTGCACGCCCTTGACCGTCAGTCCGCCCCAGTCGGTCCACAGCCAGCTGGTAGACGGCTGCGGGAGGTAAGGCACCGTCGAGAGCCCCCAGCCGTGCTGATAGAGGGCATCCAGGCTCTGGTCGTAGAGCACGGCCATCACGCTGGCATCGGCCGGCCGGCCGTCGGGCATGGCCACCTTCAGTCGCCACGTCTCCTCCTGACCGGGGTATAGCCGGTCGCGGAAGGTCTCCCACGTCAGCCGCAGCCGTTTGTCGGGCATGGGACGGTGGATAAACTGCTCATGCTTGTGGCACTTGCCGTCCTTCACCCATGCGAAGGTCAGCAGCAGGCCATTGCCATATTTCTCGTCGTAGGTAAATTTCCTGTTCCACAGCGAACGGCTCTCCTTGAGCACACCGCCCTCCACCTGCTGGTTGCCGGCATAGAGGGCATAGACGATATGTAGGTCGGCATCCGACGAGCCTACCTGCACGGTCACGGCCTTGCCGTCACCGGGGAATACGTTGTCGCTGACATAGAACCAGTCGTCGGTCGTGGTGGCCGGATGCTTGTCGTCCAGACCGAACACCACGAACTGCATGTCCATCGTGTCGCCCTCGCACTGGGCCTCTAAGCGGTGCTCGCCGCTCTTAAGCGAGCCCTTGAAGACGGGCTGGGCGCTGTTGGCGGCCACCTCCTTCCACGGGCCGCCGTCCAGACGGTAGCGCACGGTGCCGTCCACCGTGCCGCCAGCTGCATTATAGCGGCTGAAGGTCACCGCCGGCAGCTCATCGCCACGCACCTTCTGCGGCAGGTCGCAGGTCAGCGTGGTGGCCTTCGTGCCCAGCGGCAGGCTCTTAGTGGCGTGGTGGCTCTCGCCGCCCATATCGGTCACGTCGGCTTCCACCACGAAGTGGTAGTACATGGTGCGGTGGCCCAGGTCCTTGGGCATCACGATGGGTGTCAGGGCCTCGAAGCGTCCGTCGTCGTCGGTCACGGCCTCGCCCTCATAGAGCAGCTCATCGCTCAGGGCTTTGCCGACGTAGCCCTGATTCCAGTACCATGAGTAGTTGAGCCACCAGTAGGCCACACGGCGCTTCACCGTATAGCGGACACGGGCACCCTGCACGGGCACGCCGGCATAGCTGGCAGCCTTGGCGCTCACCCGGAGCGTGTCGCCATCCTTATATATATTATTGTATGGCTCGAACTCCACCTGGAAGGTGGGCCGCTTATACTCCTCCACGCGGAAGCTGACCATCCGCTGCTGGTTGGCGCGAATGGTGTACAGGCCGTTCAGCGTGCCCGTGGGCAGGGTGAACGTGGCGGCACACTTGCCGTAGTCGTCGGTCACGGCCTGCTGCTCGCTCACCACCTTGCCGTTGGCATCGCGCAGTACAAAGTGCAACGTGCGTCCGCTCACCGCCGTCTGCGCCATGGCCGACAGCTCCTTCCACAGGATGGCGGCCACATGCACCTTCTGGCCGGGGCGATAGATGCTGCGGTCGGTAAAGAGGCTGACGGTCTCGCGGTCGTAGTCGCGCTCATGGAACGTGTATCTGCCGTATTGGTTGGCCACGGGACAGCTCTGGTCATCGTCCGTGCGGACGAAGAATTCCGCCATGCGGTCGTCGCCGGCATAGCGCACCTCGCCCTGCTTGTCGCAGGTCAGCTCACGCGACTCCTCGGGACCATTCCACCGCTTGCGGCTGGTCACCCTGACCTTGGCACCCGGTATGGGCTGACCGCTGCGGGCATCCACCACCACGATGCGCATATTACCGTCGGGCTGTGCCTGCATCACGCTCCTCACGCCAGACACATAGCAGAGACGGCGCACCACGCTGGTCTCGGGCATGCTCTTGAACTCCAGCAGATAGATGCCGGCGGGCAGGCCCTCCATCATCATCGAGTCGGCGGTCACCTCGTAGTCGGCATGTCCGCCACACGCCAGCGTCAACCGGTGGTCGGACAGTTCCGTCAGGTCTTTCTTGATGAGGTCGTAGTCTTTCTTTATCGCGGGGTTCAGCTTAGTGTCTCCCTTCAGGCCAGTCCTGTAGACGGCCATCGTCACCTGCTGCAGGTTGCGCAGACGGGGCAGCCGCAGCGTCTGTACCTCGCCGGGCATGAGCAGCCGCCGGTCGAGCTCGGCCTCAAACAGCGGACTGGTCAGCATCTTCTCATCGTTGCGCAACTGGTTTGCCTGGCTCCACGAGCCCCAGCGGCTCAGGGCCTGCCGCAGGTAGGCAGCCTTCTCGGCGGGGGTGGCCTCGGTCTCGCTGTCCATATAGGCATAGCGCTCAATGGCTATGGCACCGGCCTCCTGCAGGTCGCCATAGACCTGGGTCAGCGAGTCGAGCCGACGGATATACTCATTCTTCGAGAGGTGGCGACTGGTGGCCTTACCCCGGTGCTCCTTGACGGCCGCGAGGGCCATCAGACAGGCGGCACGGCGGTTGCCGCTACGGGCATAGTAGTCGCTCATCCATTGCCAGGCACTCAGCTCCATACCCACCACACTCAGCAGGTCGTGACCGAAGACCTCGCTGCCGTCAGCCACCTGGACAAAGGGGGCATAGGCGGCATCCTTCACACGGGCCAGCACATCGGGGTGTGCCAATGCCCGCTGGCGATAGTCGGCAGCCCGCTGCTCGTAGTCGTCGCCCAACTGGCGGTTGCTGGCCCACACCACCGAGAGCACGGCATCGTAGACGGCCTGCAGGACAGGGTCGGTGGCGGCCTGTTCCTCGCGTTGCAGTCGCTCGACGGCAGGCAGCAGCGAGTCGGGGGCCACCTCGGCCTGCAGGCGGGCATAGCGCAGCGTCGACTTCAGCAGCTGGCCATAGTGGCGCTCGCTGGCGGCTTTCCGTTGCAGCTTCTGCAAACTGGTCATGGCGGTCTGGGGCAGGTCCTTGTCCTGCGCGGCAGCCACTTCCTTCCATAGTTTGTCGTATGTCTGTCCGTATATTACCATAGGCAACAGCAGCATGGCTGCCAGTATGACGGTTATTCTTTTCATTGTCGGCTAATGTGTGATTGTCAAGTTTCCGCAAAGGTACGACAAATCCCCTTAACCGCCAAGTCCTTTAACGTGTTTTACCATATTTTACGGGCCCATTCACGTGCCCCAGGGCCGCCACGGGTGGAAAAAGGGAAAGAAAAACGGGTTTTCCTTTGGCTTTCCGCGCGCTTATTCGTACCTTTGCAGCCAATTATTCACTAACTAATCAAATAAAACAAACATGTCTACATTAACTCTGTGCATTGTCATCCTCTTCTGCGTGGGCTATTTCTGCATAGCCATCGAGAGCGTGACAAAAATCAACAAGGCAGCCATTGCCCTGCTGATGTTCGTGGGATGCTGGACGCTGTTCATGATTGACCCGGCCAGCTATCTTGCTGCGGCCGTCGGCGACATGAAGGCAGCCGTTGTCAGCGGGGAGATAGAGCACCACCTGGGCTCTACGGCCACCACGCTGTTCTTCCTCATGGGTGCCATGACCATTGTCGAACTGGTCGACCAGAACGGCGGGTTCAACTTCGTACGCGACACCCTGCAGACGAAGTCGAAGCGGTCGCTGCTCTGGCGCATCGCCTTCATGACGTTCATCCTGTCGGCCATCCTCGACAACCTGACGACGTCCATCGTCATGATTATGATTCTGCGTAAGCTGGTCAGCGACAAGCAGGACCGCATCATCTACGCCGCCCTGGTCATCATCGCCGCCAACAGCGGCGGAGCGTTCTCGCCCATCGGCGACGTGACCACCATCATGCTGTGGAACAAGGGCGTCATCACCGCCGCCGGTGTCATCATGGAGATATTCATCCCTTCGCTGGTGTCGATGGTCATCCCGGCCTATATCCTGTCGCTGTCGCTCAAGGGCGACCTGGTGCCGGTGCAGGACACGCAGGTCGCTGCCGAAAGCGACGGTCTGTCGGCCGGCCAGCGTAAGGTCATCTTCTTCCTCGGCGTGGGCGGTCTCATCTTCGTGCCTATCTTCAAGACCATCACCCACCTGCCGCCGTTCGTGGGCATCCTGCTCGTCTTAGGCGTGCTGTGGACGGTGACGGAGATATTCTATACCAGCATCCACCAGGAGAGCGAGGACACCGCCGACAACCGTAGCACGCAGAAGCGTGTGTCGAAGATGCTGTCGCGCATCGACATGGACACCATCCTCTTCTTCCTCGGCATCCTCATGGCCGTGGGCTGTCTGGAGACCATCGGCGTGCTGACCATGCTCGGCCAGGGTCTCGACGTGGCCTTCGAGGGCAACCACTACCTCGTCACGGGCATCATCGGCGTGCTCTCAAGCATAGTCGACAACGTGCCCTTGGTGGCTGGCTGCATGGGCATGTATCCCGTACAGGCTGCCGGCGACATGGCCGTCGACGGCATCTTCTGGCAGCTGCTGGCCTACTGTGCCGGTGTGGGCGGCTCGATGCTGATTATCGGTTCGGCCGCCGGTGTGGTGGTCATGGGCTTGGAGAAGATTACCTTCGGCTGGTACATGAAGCGCATCACGTGGATAGCCTTCGTGGGCTACCTGGCCGGTATCGTCTGCTACTGGGCGCTGGACACGTTCGTCTTTGCTCATTGACCACATTGAACATTGAACATTAATCCCCCGCAGCGTCTGACGTTGCGGGGGATTTAATGTTTATTGTTTAATGTTTAATCTTCCCTTTTGGAGTCCGATGCTGCGGGCTGTCAGCGTGCCGGTGCCCTTAACCACGGCGATGCAGCGGCCGAAGAAGGCGTGGCGCTCAGGGGCCGTAAAGCGCTCCATGGAGGTCTGGCAGCCATTGTCGGTGGCGATGACCTGGGCGGTGCCGTCGGTGGAGAACACCACCTGGTTGTCGGCCCACGGGCAGCGGTTGCCGTCCTTGTCGACGACGGTGGCCTCGACGAAGGTCAGCTCACGGCCCTGATAGTCGGTGCGCAGCTCGATATGGTCGGGCTGGCCGGCGGTGCGGATGACCTGCTCGGCCACTACGCGACCGTCCTTGCGGGCTACGGCCTTCACCTCGCCGGGTTCGAAGGTGACGCGCCAGGCGACGTGGTATTCAGTGGAGAGAGGAGAGAGGAGAGAGGAGGGAGAGGTGCTTTCCGCTGAGGTCTTGCGGCGCACGCCGTGGCTCTTGCCGTTGACAAAGAGCTCCACCTCGTCAGCCTGGCTGTAGTAGCACCAGAGGTCGATGGTCTGGCCGTCGAGCCAGTTCCAGTGGGGAAACAGGTGGAGCACGGGCTGCTGGGTCCACTCGCTCTGATACATGTAGTAGATGTCCTTGGGCTGACCGCTGAGGTCGATGATGCCGAAATAGCTGCTACGCGCCGGAAAGGAATAGGGCGTGGGCTCGCCGATGTAGTCGAAGCCCGTCCAGATGAACTGTCCGCCGACGTAGGGGCTGTGCTTCACCACGTCCCAGGTCTGCTCGTGGGTACTCGACCACGAGGCGTGCATGTTGTCGTAGGCCGAACACATGTAGGTGGGGTCGGTATAGGGCAGCCACCACTCCTTGGGGGCCTTGTAGATGCTGTCCGAGGGCATGCGGTAGTAGCCGGTGGTCTGCAGGGCCGAGACGCTCTCGGTCATGATGAACGGCCGGCCGGGGAAGTCGCGGGGCACGTCCTTGACCCACTGGTGGTGGTAGTTGAAGCCGATGATGTCGAGGGCTTTGCCCTGGAACAGATGGTTGCCGGGCGACGGCTCGTTGCAGCCGGCGGTGATGGGGCGCGTGGTATCCAGGCGGCGCACGATGTCGCTCAGGTGCTCGGCCAGCAGCGTCTGTACGCTCATCTCGCCCTCGCGGGCCAGCGTCGATGCGTCGTGGCCGGCATTGAGGATGAGGTTGGCCTGCTCCAGGGTCAGCGTGTCGGCCTCGGCACTCGACCACTGCTCCAGCACCTCGTTGCCTATCGACCACATCAGGATGCTGGGGTGGTTGCGGTCGCGCAGCACCAGGTCCTGGAGGTCGCGCTCGTGCCACTCGTCGAAGAAGCGGGCATAGTCGTTCTGGGTCTTGCGGCGGCGCCACATGTCGAAGCTCTCGTCCATGACGATGAAGCCCATCGTGTCGCACATGTTCAGCAGCTCCGGGGCCGGCGGGTTGTGGCTGCTGCGGATGGCGTTGACACCCATCGCCTTCAGCTTCACGAGCTTACGGTGCAGGGCATCCTCGTGGAGGGCGGCACCGAGACAGCCCAGGTCGTGGTGCTCGCAGACACCGTTGAGCTTCCTGTTCTTGCCGTTGAGCCAGAAGCCCGTCTGGGCGTCGAAGCGGAAGTCGCGGAAGCCCGTGGTGGTCCACACCTCGTCGACAACCTTGCCGCCCGTCAGGACTTGCGTGCGTACCTTATATATATAGGGGGTCTCCGGCGACCACAGCATCAGCTTGCGGCCAACGGACAAAGAACTTTGAACTTTGACCTTTGAGCTTTGACCTTTATGATTTGCTACGGCCTTGGTCACCTCGCGGCCCTGGGGGTCGTAGACGGTATGGCGCACCCGGAAGGGCCGGCCCTGACTCTCCACGTCGGTGGCGATGTCCAGGCGACCCGTCTTAGCATCGGCGACGACATGGATGCCCCAGTGGCCGATGTGGACGGCCTCGGTGCGGGTGAGCCACACGTGGCGGTAGATGCCGCAGCCGCTATACCAGCGCGAGTTGGGCTGGTCGCTGTTGTCGACACGCACGGCCACCACGTTGTCGCCTGCCTTGACGTAGGGGGTGATGTCGTACTCAAACGAGCTGTAGCCGTAGGGCCGGAAGCCCACCTTCTGGCCGTTGACCCAGACCGTCGCGTTCATGTACACGCCGTCGAAGGCCAGAAACCACCGTGCGCCGCCCTGTGCGCCGCCATACTGTGCGCTGCCATTCAGTGGCAGCGAAAAATGCTTCCTGTACCACCCCACCCCGCCGGGCAGTGCACCACCGCTGGCCCCGCTGGGGTTCGACGCCAGAAAGTCGCCCTCGATGGCCCAGTCGTGGGGCACGTCGAGGCGGCGCCAGTGGCTGTCGTCATAGTTGGTGGCGGCCATCGCGGCCGTGTCGGCCAGCACGAACAGCCAGTTCTTGTCGAAGTTCTCTCGCTCGCGGGCCGGCGCCATGGTCAGCATGCAGCCTGCCAGCATCGTCGCAATCAGTCGTCTCATAGGTGTACTTAGTGCTATAATAGGTTATACTTTGTCATTCTGTTTTTAGTTACTGACCCCACCCCTACCCCTCCCCTACATGGGAGGGGAGCGGCTACCGCCCTTTCTGCTGCAGAGACTTCACGCGGACACTCCCCTCCCATCAAGGGGAGGGGCAGGGGTGGGGTCTGTAACTATTAATTCCCGCACGTTTCCTTTGGCGGCTATTCTGTTTGTAAAATGTTTTTGCAAAGATACGCTTTCTTTTCCACTTTCGCGTGCCAGGGCTGTTAATTATGGTTAACGGACCACGACCCGGACGGCCGGTGGGCGGCAGCTGGCGATGGCGGGCATCTGCTGAGGAACGGGACAGCGGACTGAAAATGAGCAAGGTTTTTCTTGGTGGTCTCGCGTTTTTTTCGTACCTTTGCACTATAGCAATTACGCCACGAAAGACCATACCCCATACCAGACATGGGTCTTCAGCGCCCGCCACGCATATCAGCAGCGCCCGCCGCACATATCAGCAGCGGGCGCTGCTGATATGCGCGGCGGGCGCTGCGAATTGGTTTGGGCTACCCAAACTCCCGGTTTGGGCGAGCCTAAGCGACACTTTGGGCCGGGCAAAGCCCTGCCAACGTCCGCCCAAAGCCAGCGTCCGGTCCGCCAAATCCGCCGCCAGCGTCCGCCCAGAGCCAGCGCCCGGCCCGCCACGCCCGCCGTCAGTGGCTGCGGGCAAATGATGTCACATTGTCACTTAAACAGCCTGTAAACGACGAAACCGTAAGCAAATACCACGATTGTGGTAGGATTTATCATGCTTTTGCGGTATTTTTGACATATTTTTACGAAAAAACTTGCAGGATTGAAAATTTTGCCTTATCTTTGCAAAACGTTATCCAACGCAGCGGACTTGACCCGGCACCCCACGGAACCGATTAGTCAGCCACCAACGAAGAACGATTCAATTACAGCTATTATATTGTACGCGAACCATTATTATTATCACTTTTATTAATTAACAACAAGTTCAACTATGAGTAAAAGAGTTACTTCTTTCTTGGTATTGGCAGCAGCGGTGCTGCTCGCCATTCCTGCTCAGGCACAGCAGTGGACCGCGAAGAAGGCTGTCAACAACAGCCAGGTCATGGCCACCAAAAAGCTGGATGCCAAACAGATTGAGGCTGCAAAGGCCGCCAAGGCAAAGGCCAACGACACGACCGTCGGCATTGCCTTCCGTGGTGCCAAGTCGGCCGCAGTAGAGAGCAAGGCTGAGCTGACGCTTGAACAGGCTCAGGCCCTGAAGGCTGCCGACCAGACCGCCGGCAAGTTCTTCAAGACCTGGGACTGGGCAGCCCATCAGGCTCCGCAGTATGTATCGAAGAGTGGACTGGTGAACACCGACAACGCGCGCCAGCCGCTGTTCAAGTTCAGTGGCCGCGAGGTAGAGCGCTTTGCACGCTTCGACGGTCAGGCTCAGGCCAGCCGCCGCGCCGTCACGACCGACGAGCACGGCCTCATCACCGACCCGGGTGAGGGCGAGACAAAGTTTTACACCCGTGCCGGAACGGGCTTCTATGTGTCCAATAGTAGTGTCTATAATGAAGACCAGAGCGGCATCGTGACGATTCTTGAGGCCGAAGGCGGCAAGGTGTATATCAAGGACCCCGTGTCGCACTATAGCCAGGGTACCTGGGTGGAAGGCACCAAGGATGGCAACACCATCACCGTGGCTGCTGCCCAGCCGCTGGCGTGGAATACCAACTATTCTACTACGCTCAGCCTGAACTGGGGTAACGTCCAGAGCACTGCAACCGGCAACACCTATATAAAGGGCGAGGGCGACATTACCTTCACCGTTGACGACGAGGCCGGCACCGTCACGCTCGACGGTAGCAGCCAGAGCAAGATTATCGCTGTATTCTGGGACGATGACGACTCATGGTCTGGCTATGGCGACTATAATAGTGTGTGGACGCTGAATACCGAGTATGAGCCGGCTTCTACCGACCCCATCGTGCTGCCCGACGGCGCCGAGGTTCAGAACTGGTATGCCGATGGCACTGGCTCAGCAGCCGTTCCTACCGACGTGAAGGTTGCCTTCGTAGGGAACGAGGTGTACATCAGCGGACTGACGTCCAACTTCCCCGACGCCTGGATTAAGGGTACCCTCGACGGCACTACCGTCACCTTCAGCAAGTTACAGTTCGTCGGCATGTATAACAATACCATGCCCATCTGGGCCGTGGGTGCTGACTCACAGACTGGCGCACTGCAGGACTTCACCATGACCTACGACAGCGAGGCCCAGACGCTGGCACTCGATGCAAATCAGCTCATCGCGTTCAATGCAAAAGAGGACGCACTGTACTATCTCAGCTACATTGAGTCGCTGACCATTTATGCCGAGGAGCCCGCTCCTTCCGTCATAGAGACGCTGCCCTACGTCAACAGCTTCGACACCGCAGCGGAGCAGAAGCACTTCACCATCATCGATGCCAACGGGGACGGCAAGACCTGGAACTTCTACAGCGGCATGGCACGCTACACCTACAGCTCGACCAACCAGGGCGACGACTGGCTCGTATCGCCCGCCATCAAGCTCGTGGCCGGCAAGAAGTATGCCTTCAGCATCGCTGCCCATGCCCAGTCGGCCAGCTATCCTGAGCGCCTTGAGGTGAAGGCTGCCCAGGAGAACACCGCCGAGGCACTGGCTGCAGGCACAGAGGTTCTTCCTTCTACAGATGTCACTACCCCAGGATTCGTCACATACGAGAACAACGAGTTCACTGTGGCCGAGTCTGGTTACTACTACATTGGCGTACATGCCATCTCCGATGCAGATAAGTATTATCTCTCTGTGGATGACTTCATGCTCGACGCAGCTCCCATCACGGCTCCCTACGTGGCCGACTTCACCACTGATGCTCCGTTTGGCGACTTCTTCGTCATCGACAACAATGAGGACGGCAAGACCTGGGCCTGGAGCGAGTCGAACTTTGCCAACTATACTTACAGCAGCTCATTAGCCGCCGACGACTACCTGGTACTGCCCATCACGCTCGAAGCCGGCAAGAACTACAACGTGATTGTGAACGCTGCCAACAGCGGCTATCCCGAGAAGTTCGAGGTGAAGGTGGGCAAGACGGGCACCGTCGAGGGTCTCTCGACCGTGGTCATTGCCGAGACAGAGGTGACCGCTGCTGAGTTTACCGACTTCAGCGGTTCGTTCACAGCTGACGAGGCCGGCACCTACTATGTGGCCATCCATGCCACTTCGGATGCCGACCAGTTCCGCCTGAAGGTGAAGACCCTGACCATCGAGGTCGCTGCCGCAGGCAATGCTCCCGCAGCCGTGAACAACCTGGTGGTGACGCCCACTCCCAACAAGGTGGAGGCCACCATCGTCTTCGATGCACCCTCTGTGACCGTTGACGGTAACGAGATGACCGAAAACCTGACCAAGATTGACGTGCTGCGCGACGGCGTTGTGATTGAGAGCGTGGCCGACGTGGCTCCCGGTTCGGAGCGTACCATCGTGGATAACGAGGAGAAAGGACTGACCATCGGTACACACAAGTATCAGGTCATCCCCTACAATGCCAACGGCATCGGACAGAAGAGTGAGGAAGTGAGCGTTCTGGTCACCGCAGCACTCAATGTTCCCTACACCTTCGACCTGACACAGGACCTGACCAGCCTGTTCACCATCATCGACAACAACGGCGACGGAAAGACATGGTCGTTCAACTCGTCGGTGGGAACCATCTACAGCTACAGCTCTACCAACCCCGGCGACGACTATCTCGTGAGCCCCGCCTTCAATCTGGAGGCCGGCAAGAACTATAAGGTGACCGTGAACGCCAAATCCTACAACGCCAGCTACACTGAGCGCTTCGAGGTGAAGGTGGGCAAGGTGGCCACTGCCGAGGGACTGAACATCACTGCCATCGGTCCTACCGAGGTAAGCTCCACCGAGGCCGAAGACTTCGAGGGTGAGTTCACCGCTACCGAAGCTGGCCAATACTTCATTGCCATCCACGCCATCTCCGACCCCGACAACTGGCGCTTAGTGGTCAACTCGCTGTCTGTGGAGAAGGGTCTGGAGCCCACGGCTCCCGCAGCTCCTGAGCTGACGGTTACTCCTGCTGCCGAAGGCGCTAAGTCAGCCAAGATTGAGGTGACTGCTCCTTCTGTGACTGTTGGCGGCGACGAGCTGACGGCTGAAAACCTGACCAAGATCGAGATTCTGCGCGACAACGAACTGCTCACCACACTGAACGTGCTCCCCGGAAATGTTGCCGAATATACAGACGAGAATGTTTCCGACGGTCTGCACACCTATCAGGCCATTCCTTACGACAAGAATGGCGAGGCAGGAAAGAAGTCGGAGAAGGTAACCGTCTATGTGGGTGTTGACACACCTGCCGACGTGCAGAACTTCCACGTGAAGAGCACCACTGCTACGAGCATCACCTTTGCATGGGATGCTGTTGCAACAGGCGTTCACGGCGGTTATGTGAACCCCGCTACCATGAAGTATGAAATCAGCACGCTGGCACTGGAGCAGAGCATCTTCGGAAGCTATCTCGTGGTCGACCAGACCATTGCAGACGTGACCGGACAGACCGAGCTCACGATTGACTTCCCCGTTGACGAGGGCGAACAGGCCTACCAGTACTTCGGCATCTCGGCCAACAACGGCACGGCTGCTACCGACGCCACACTGGCCTACAGCGAGGTGCTCGTGGGTGCGCCGCTGGAAATTCCTCTGAATGAAAACTTCGAGGGAAAGACCCTGCACTATGCATGGAACACCAACGGTGGCCTGGGCGTGAGCACCAACGCATCCGACGAGGACGGCGTGGCCCTGAAGCTATACAACAGCGGCTATGGCGAGCAGGTGTACTTCGTGCTTGACAAGGTGAACCTGAAGACCGCTGCCAACCCGACACTGCTGCTCGACGTGCGCAGTGAGAGCACCGACAAGGTCTACGGCATCGGCTCCATGGACGGTAACGACATCGCCGTACTGAATGAGGGCAACGTGACTGCCGACTACACCACGTTCAAGGTGCCCCTGTCCGGCATCAATAGTGCAACGCGCTACTCTACCGTGGGTATCATGGCCAACATCGAGACCCCGAGCATTAACCAATATGAGGATACGCTCATCATCGACAACATCCGCATCGTAGACCTCTACGAATACGACCTGGCTATCGACGTGAAGGCTACGGCCAGCGTACAGGCCGGCACCAACGCCCAGATTGTGGCCAAGGTGACCAACAAGGGCG
>Ga0310691_10000806_pt1 | contig 53981 bp, 81 predicted proteins | sample 176DNAGHGlowgp2_FD_203887 | JGI IMG/M metagenome (GOLD analysis project Ga0310691, IMG submission 203887) | Sheep rumen microbial communities from Palmerston North, Manawatu-Wanganui, New Zealand - 1766 DNA GHGlow gp2 (v2) (version 2) | ecosystem: Host-associated > Mammals > Digestive system >... | reverse complement strand
CTCTGGCATAATGGCCTTGCTGGATCATGAGCTGCACAACGGGAACGGGGAGCAGATGCAAAAAGCGCGCGACGACATCATGCACTATTTGCAGGGGAACATCGGCAGACAGTAAAACCGCGAGCGCTCGCGGTTTTACAACCGGCGGCACGTCCGGCGACGGAGGCAACCGCGCCGCAGGAAATCAAGATGAGGAGGACAGTTCATGAACATTGACCTTACGCCTGTATTCCAGGCCATTATCGCGCTGCTTGCGGCGCTTGTGACCTACAAGCTCATTCCGTGGATCAGGAGCAAGACCACGGAAAGCCAGCAGAACAACCTTCGCGCCATGGTGAAGGTGCTCGTTTTCGCGGCTGAACAGCTCTACGGGGCCGGAGAGGGCCACAAGAAGCTGGAATATGTGCGCGAAAAGCTGCTGGAAAATGGATTCGACGTTGACGTGGACGAGATCGAAGCCGCCGTATCTGAATACTTCAATCACGATAAGACGAGGGAGATCACCAATTCGCAGGCCACGGACGGCGGCATTACGCCGGTTGAGGGCGACGTGATAGCCCCGCTGGAGGATTGGCCGCTGGAAACCATCGCGCTTTTCTGCGAGGACAACGGGATCGACGCGGAGGGCTGCAAGACGAAAGAAGATTACATCCGCGTCATTACCCAGGGAGGCACGAACGAACCGCCCGACACGGCGGAGGAGCCTATCAAGGAATGACAGACGCGCCCCGGCAGGAACGGCCCTTGCCGGGGCTTTCTCTTTTTGACCGCTTATATTTGTCATAATTGAAGGGAGCGAAAACACATGAAGGTTGTGCAGCCCATCCGCGATCTGGATGTATTGCAAAAGTGTTACGACATTGCGCGGGAGCACGACAAGCACAGGAAAACGGGGGAAGTGTGCTGGGAATTGATCTTGCTGATTGGCTTTAATACCAGCCTGCGCGTGAGTGACTTCCGGCGGTTCAAGGTGCAGGATTTGAGGGGCAAGGACTACGCGCAGATACAGGCCAAGAAAACCGGGAAGGAAGCCCGCATACTGATAAACCCCCAAGCGCGGCGGGAGATCAACCGTCTGCTGGCCGGAAGAAAGGCGGACGAGTATATCCTCCAGAGCCGCCAGAAGGACAGCGCTACCCACAAATACCGGCCCATATCGCGGCAGCGGTGCTATCAGATCATCAACCACATAGCCCGCGAGGCGGGCGTAGAGGAGCGGATCGGGTGCCATACGCTGCGAAAGACCTTCGGCTATCACTATTACAAAATGACCGGCGACGTGGTGAGCTTGCAAAGGATATTGTGCCACAGCTACCAACGGGAAACGCTCGTTTACATCGGCGTGATCCAGGAGAATATCGACGAAAGCCTTATGAAGCTGAACATGCTGACGGGAAAGCGGGCGCGGGCATGAGCAGGGGCGACGTGGTGGACAATCCATGCGTAAAGGATTGCCCGGAAAGATCGGCAACGTGTCACGCAGATTGCGAGCGGTACGCCCGCTTTGCCGCCTGGTGCGAGAAGCGGAGGAAGGAGCGGGCGGAGGAAAGGGCGCTGAAAGAGGCCGCCACACACGGAATGAAGCGCGCTATGGCGATCAAACGGTACAGGCAGAAGCAAGGCAGGAAGTGAAGAACAGCCCTCGGAGCGATCCGGGGGCGCTCTTTTTATGCCCATTTCCAGGCCGTGGGGCTTGTGTTTGTCATATCGGGGCATGGTAAAACACAACATCCAAAACCGGCCTATTTTTTAGCGCATAAAATAGGAAGCGATTTCCTCCGTATGCGTTTAACACAACCTCCTATTATGACAAAGCCGGGAGTGAGCGCGCGGGGCCTCTTGGGGTATAAAAATAACGCGCACCTTTTCGGGAAAGATGCACGTTAGAATGATCGTGACGCTTTAGCCTTTGCTGCTGCGGGCGATGTCGTCCCGGATCAGACGCTTCACATAGCCCTGGATGTTCTGCTGGGCTTCCAGATGGGCGATAATGTCCGCGTCTGTGCGAATGTTGAACTTGAACTTGACTTGACGGGTGTTTTCCTTGTCCCACTTCTCGCCAAGAATATTCTTTGCGCGTCGCTGTTCGGGTGTGTTTCCTCTCGGCATGGTGTCGGCCTCCTTTCGATGCCTATATTATAAATTAGTGTACCCCGTTTGTCAACGCGCGGCCCGACGGGATCAGGCGGCCAGCTCGCAGGACAGGACAAAACCGGGATCGGCCATCGCTTCCGCTTCCTGCATGGCGCGCTGCCGGTTCGGGGCCTTGATGGTACAGGTGAACGTGCCGTAACCGGGCAGGCACGCGGCGACGGTGTACGCTTCGCCGACAAAGAAGCGGCGGATGGAATGGGCAATCTTCGCAATGGTGGTGTTGGCTTTCATGGTGTTGGCTCCTTTCAAAATGATTTCGCGGCGTTAGATTTTCTCGGCGTCGGCTTCGTGGATCGCAACGTAGTTATAGACGTTGCCGGACAGGTGCAGCTTCCAGACGGCGAATTGATACACTTCGGGATCGTCCTGCTCGTCCACCAGGGGGAAGGGGCTTACTTCCAGGACAATGTGCCCGTGGAAGGTGTCGCCGAGCTCCGGTAGCTCGTTCACGATCTCGGCGGATGCCGCGCCGGTTGCGGCGACGTTGGTCTTGAATGTGATGCTTTTCATGATGTACCTCCTTCTGCCCGCGTATATGCCCACGGGCGGGCTTATTATCATCATTCAGCGAATAGTTGTGCTTCCAGCGGGAGCAATTCGTACAGGTCGGGGTCGTCGTCCTCATAGGCCATATAGATAGCGCCGATCTCGCGGGCCTCCAGGCTATCCACGTCGCCGGTCTGCTGCATAAACTCCTCGACGTGCTGGGCCAGGGTTTCACAAAACTCCTTCGCAAGCCACAACCAGGCGACGCTTCCGGGCTTGCGCTCGATCTCGGCCTTTACCAGGAAACCGCCGGGGCCTTGCAGGGCCTTGTTGAGCTGGGCAACCGCAGCGCGCTTTTTCTCGGCGGTGATCTCTAAAAGCTCCTCGTATGTCATGTTCAGCGCTCCTTTCAAAATGATTTCGCGGCGTTATTCGGTGACAGCTTCGGCAAACTGTTCCGGGGTGACTTCGTTTTCCCTGGCCTGCTCCGGCTTAAAACCTTGCTCCAGAATGTTTGTGATCCAGTCTTTCAAGAAGCGGTCAAGCTGGGCGCGCAGGCTGGGCCGCCAATGCCCTTCATCCTCCCAAACCTCCTGATACAGGGTGCCATACTGCGTGAAGGGGCAATTATCCTGCTGGAAGGTGTGCGGGATGATGTTGCCGGTTGAGAAGTCCACAAGGAAGGTCATGTCCGGGTCGCGCATGGTGTCGCCGTTCATGTTGTAGGTGTGCATCATGCCCCAAACGGGGTAGCCCTTGAAAGTGTACTCCAGGTTCTCGATGGAAAGCGGCTCGTAGCCCTCGCGCGTGAAAGTGAAGGACTGTTCCGGCAGCTCGCGCACGGCCTCCAGGAAGGGCGCAAGGCGCTTGTAGTTATAGCTGGAATAGCGGGTTTTGTTGACGGTCATGGTGTTGGCCTCCTTGAAAATAATCTTGCGGCGTTGGTTTTCCGCGACGATCCCGGCGGGATCGTTTCGGCCCGTAACCGGCGGGCCATCATCGGGCGGAATGATTTCGCGGCGTTATTGTTCCGGCACCATGTAGCCATGCTGGGCCATGAACTCTGTATAGATTTCATACAGCACCGGGACGGTCTCTTTGCTTACGTCGTTCCGGATCGTGTTCATGGGGAAGGTATCATACACGGCGCGCAGGGCTTCCAGCGGGGTGAGCTTCAAAAACTTTTCCTTGAACTCCGCCATATCCCGCAGCGCGGCGGCGTTTACGTCCTCCAGGACGTAGGGCGGGAGCTTCTTTGCATCGACATACCAGCGAACCGCGCCGCAATCGTCAATGTGGGCGATGGTGGGATAGTCGCCGTGCTCCTCGCGGGCCATGTTGCAAACCGTTGTCCCATTGCCCAGGCGGCCAAACATGAGATCGTAGGACAGGTTTTTGCGCTGCTGCTTCCGCCACGCTTCCGCCTCGTAGAAGTCCTTGAAGAAGCGGCCATAACCGGCATAATAGAAGGTCTTGCCGCCGTCATAGCTATACCACAACTGGACATTGTAGCGGGCATCTTCGGGCGCGTCCGGCTGATAAATCAGCTTCGGCTTGCAGATCGTCTTGTCGGCGTCGGCGCGCTGCTTGTAAATGCAGCCCGTCCAGGTCTGGCAGCTCGTCCCCTGGCAATCCTTCCCGAACCGGGTGCAATCGGGGCACATAGCGTTGATGGTGGTTTTCATGGTGTTGGCCTCCTTCAAAATGGTTTTGCGGCGTTATGCCGGGATGGTTTCGGCGAACTTTTCCGGGGTGATCCCCTGCAATTTACGTTCAAGGCTATAATCCGCATAGGGGATTTCGTCAAAGAGCTTGTTCATATCGCTATGAATAGCGGCGTACTGTTCAGCAATTCCATTGTAGGCAGCGACAAGCCCATCAATATGCTGCAAGGTTGCTTCCAGGGCGGCGGCCTCTCGTTCGTTCTGCTCGGCTGACTGAATCAGCTTTTCCGCATCAATGCGGCGGTTGTCGGTCTGGCAAAGGATGATCGTTTCACGGTTGTTGTAATTGGTTGCGCTATAAGTTACGGTCAAATCAACGTGGTCATAAGACTGGCTCATATAGCAGCGAACCGCGCCGGGGAACATGGCTAACAAATTCGGCTCAATGCGCTTCGTGATGTACTGGCCCTTTAGCTTTTCGGCGACAATGCGCTTTATAGCAGCGCGGCGGCGATCCCCGGAAATGGCGGCAGCGGCTTTCTTGCGGGCGTTCTCCGTTTCCTCTGCGTTGATGATGTCAAGATAATAGCGGCTCATGGTGTTGGCTCCTTTCAAAATGATTTCGCGGTGTTGTGTTCGGTGTACCCCGTCCACGTTTGGGATTGTAACACGGTGTACCCCGTTTGTCAACCCCTTTTCGCAAATTTTTTTCAGCAAAATTTTTTCGCAAATTCTTCCGGGGTGCAGGGCGGCTCCATCTTGTCAACGTTCGGGAAGATGCTCGCGCGCTGGATCGTCATAATCTGGACGGCGGGCGGCTCCTCCTGGACGGCGGCGGGCGTTTCCTCTGGCAAAATGATTTCGTGGCGTTGCTCCGGCATGGGATTCTTGCGCGGGCGTCCGCGCTTGCGCTTCGGCTCCTGGGCCGGATCGGCAGCAGCAGCGGCGCGGGCCTCCTGGCGGGCTTTCTTCTCCTGTTCGGCGGCCTCCTTCACGGCGGCAGCGGCGGCGCGCTTCGCTTCCTTCTCGCGGGCGGCAGCGCGGGCCGCGACGGAAGCACGCAGGCCATTGAGCAGGGGCAGCAGGAAGAAAACCAAAGCGGGGATATATAAATAATAATACTTCATCGGGGCGGCCTCCTTGCCCGCGTACAATGCCCACGGGCGGGCGGATGGAATAATCAAGCGGCGATCCTTGCGGCGAACATTTCCGGCGTAACCGTCGGGACGGCGGTATATACAACCTTTTTTCCGTCCAGCTTGCGGAGCTGGAAAACCGCGCCGGGGTTTTCAGCGGCGGCAAGGTCAAGCATTTCCTTGATTTGCTCCAGGTGCTTTTCCTTGTACATCGGGGCGTAAAACTTTTTCATGCCCACGGTGCCCTCGCGGAGATTTGTCAACAGGAAACGCTTTTCACCGGCGGGGCGGGAGTACACAAAATAGTCACACTTCCAGGGGTTTTCATCGGCGGGAATGTTTTCGGGGCGTTCATCGGCGGCGGGCTTTTCAGCAGGGGCCGGGGCGGGCGCTTCCGGGGCTTTCCATGGCTTGCTATCCTGCCGGATCGGCAGCAGGCAGGCGCGGCCCTCGTCGGCGACGATGAAAATGGGGCTAACCATGCGGGCGTAGGGATCGGCCAGAACATACCATTTCGCAACCGGGAAAAGCCTGATTATATCCCACAAATACTTGACATTTACGGCGGGAAAGTCTTTCCCCAGGTCATACACCCCGCGCCCGCCCTGCTCCTTGTCGGCGGCCATGAATGATTTCACGGCGTCCGCGTCCGGGGCAGGCATTTCAACCGTTTTCCCGGCGTCCAGGGCATTGAAAACGTGGGCCAGGATTTTATTATTATCAGCGGCGCGGGCGGCAGCGCGGGCCGGATCGGGGCGGCTCGTCCAGGTTACTTTCATCCCGGCGGGGGCGGCGTTCAGACAATAGGCGCGGTATCCATCCATTGCACAAGTCCGGCCCTGTTCATCCGTCCAGGCGTCGTGCAGGCTTTCGCGGGGCGTTTTCCGCGCGGCGCGGAGCAGGGAATTGAGCACGGCGGCGGCGGTTTTCTCGGTGTATTTCATGGTGTTGGCCTCCTTCAAAATGATTTCGTGGCGTTGCGGTTTTCCGCGACGATCCCGGCGGGATCGTTTCGGCCCGTAACCGGCGGGCCATCATCGGGCGGAATGTTCCCGCGCCGTCAAGCGGCGGCGGGGTACAGGGCGGACAATTCACCGGCCAGGGCTTGCGCGGCGCGGTATGCCTTGAAGGTCAATTTCTTATTCCAGCTATTCATAGCGGCGGAGAAGAAGAAACCGGCCTTGTCCAGGGCGGCGCGGGCGGCGTCCGTGGGCTTGCTTTCAAAGATAATCCGCGTGCGGCTCGTTTCGCCGTCGAAAAGGATTTTCCAGCCGTTGCCGGTGATGCTTTCACCGATGAAGGTCTTTTCCGGGACGGGGCCGCGCGTCGCTTTCCCGTCGGCGACGGGGACAGGATCGGCAGCGGGGGCCGGATCGGCGGCGGGGGCGGCGGGCGTTTCTTCCACGGCGGCGGGGGCCGGATCGGCGGCGGGAATGATTTCGGGGCGTTCATCGGCAGCGGGGGCGGGCTGCTCATTGCGGGCGGCGGCCAGGGCGGCGGCGTATTCGGCATGATCGGGGTTGAAGCGAATACGGGTTTTTTCCTGCTTGCCGTCCTCCTGGACGAACACGAACACGGAGCCGGACGGGGTAACGGAGTATTCAGCGGGGAAAGTCTTGCCCTTGACGGTGATGCTGTCGGCGGTAAAGGTGAAAACGGTTTTCATGGTGTTGGCCTCCTTCAAAATGTTTTTGCGGCGTTGTGTTCGGTGTACCCCGTCCACGTTTGGGATTGTAACACGGTGTACCCCGTTTGTCAACCCCTTTTCCGAAAATTTTTTTCGGCGGTTTTCCGCGACGATCCCGGCGGGATCGTTTCGGCCCGTAACCGGCGGGCCATCGTCGGGCGGAATGATTTCGGGGCGTTCACCCCTGATACATGCCGTGCTCGTATATTTCCCCGTCCAGCTCGATATAGATTGTTTGATCGGTGCCGTCGGGGCGGGCGTTTTCGTCGGGGTTGTCGGGATCGTAACATTCAACCGTGTATATTTCGGCGTCCTCTATCGCGTGCCGAATACCGGCGGCCCGTCCGGCGGCGAATGATGCAGCGGCGACAAGAGCCAGGGCGGCGACGATTGCAAGCAGCTTTTTCATGGTGTTGGCCTCCTTCAAAATGATTTCGGGGCGTTGCAGGGGGCGGGGATTATTCCCCGTCCGCCTGCTTGCTGTCGGTGATGTTGAAAATCAGCTTGACGGCCTTTTCGGCGCGGGCGGCGGCGCTGATAATCATTCGCTTGTCGTCCTTCAAAACGCGGAGCCAGGACTGAATATAGGCGGCGGAGTTTTTGAAGCTGGACGGCGTTTCAAGGCCCAATTCATGCAGGCAGCAGGCGGAGCCGATTTCCGCGACAAGCTCCTCTTTGCTGTACGATTCGGAGCCGAAAGCGGCGGCGGCAGCGTCCCCGGTGAAACGGTTTAGCCGCGTTGCGTGGCCGGTGCTATGGGTTGCTTCATGGTACGCGGTGCCGTAATATTCGGCGGTGCTGTCGAATTGCTCCATGATCGGCAGCCGGATAAGGTCACGGGAGGGGGAATAATACGCCCTGTCGCCTATCACGTTTTCAAGACGAATGTTTTCCCGGCGTACATAATCCATCAAAACATTTTCGGCGCGTTCGTCGGGGCTTGCGACGGCGGGCAGCTTGTTTTCCCATTTCGGGGCGATCCCTTCACAATCGTCGATATGAAACACCTGGAAGTAACGGAGCACGGGCAGCCCTTCAATGATCGGCTTGCCGTCGGCGTTGGTGATAATGTTTCCGTCGGCGTCCTTCTTTTCACGGGGCAGCACCTTCCAGAACACGACAATTTTTGACTTCGCGCCCTTCTTGACCTTGCCGCCCTCCTGCTTGCACTGATTGAAGGTGATATATTCACCGGGGCGGGCAAGCAACATCTGATTCAGCAGGCTATACGCGCGGCCCGTTGCGTGACTGATAGCGCCGGAATTGACGCCCGTCCAGGGCTTTTTCCACGGGATAACGCCCTGCTCCAGCTGTTCAATAATACCGTTGGTGATTTCAGAATACAGATCCTTCATGGTGTTGGCCTCCTTAAAAATTCGGTGTTGTGTTCGCCTGCCATCATCAGCGCCGGGAGGCGATCCCCGGCGGACGCGGCCCCGCCGCGTTTCGGCTTTACGCAACCTTGACGCCCTTTTCAAGCAGCACGCAATCCAAATAGCGGCTTTTTTCGGCCCGCCAATTTTCAGCGAACACAAGCACGTTATTCTGTACCGCCCACGGGATCGACTTTCGATCCGCTTCGTCAAGCAGGCTTTCAAGGGTTGCGCGGAATTTTGGCAAATCCACGTCGTCGGCCCCGTATCTTTCAACCGTCCAGGCGATTTCCGCCCGCCAATATGCGATCCCTTCAAGCACCCGGAATTGTTCGCGGCTAATCGTTGTCATGGTGTTGGCCTCCTGTCGTTTGTCGTTTGTGTTCGGTGTACCCCGTCCACGGTGCCCATGTTATCACGGTGTACCCCGTTTGTCAAGCCCTTTTCAAAAATTTTTTTCGGGAAATTTTTTCGGGGGCTTGCCGCCGTCCCCGGCGGGCCGCTTGCCTTGCGACGTGAAAAGCATAGCACAAAAAAACGGCCCGTGCGGAAACACCCCTGTTTTTCGGGCCAGGTATTCCCCTACGGGGAATAAAAAAATTTTTTTGAGGGGCAACGGGCGCACGCGCGTTTTATGTTCCCGCGTATATGCGTGAGCGCGATCCTGCCCGCGCTGCCCATGCGCGCCGCGCCCATGCCGCCCGTCGAAATGGACACGGCCCCGGCGGCCTGCTGCCCCTGCTGAAATAATCCGGCCCCCTGGACACGGCCCCGGCCCCGGCGGCCTGCTGCCCCTGGACACGGCCCCCCGGCCCCGGCGGCGATCCCCGGCGGCCTGCTGCCCCTGGACACGCCGCCCGCGATCCCCGGCGGAAACAATCAAGGCCGAATGAAATAAAAACATGCTGCCCCTTTGCGGGCGGCGATCCCCGGCGGCCCCTGCCGCGCCCATGGCCGCCCATGCCCGCGCGCGTGCTGCCCCCTGCTGCCTGCCGCGATCCCCGGCGGCGATCCTGGACACGCAACCCCGGCCGCCCATGCGGGCGCGCGTGCGAGGAGCTGCCTGCCGCCTGGACACGTCGCCGGAGCTGTCAACCGTCCCGGCGGGCGATCCATCCGGCGGCGATCCTGGACACGTCCAGACGGCCCCGGCCCCGGCGGCGATCCACGGCGGCCTGCTGCCGAATTGCCCCGACGGCCCGCGCCGCGCCCATGGCCGCCCATGGCCCCGCCCGCGATCCGCGCCCCGCTGCGCCGCACCCCTGGACGCGCGGCCCCCGCGCCACGCCCCGCGCCATCGCGCGGGCGCTACGCGCCCCAGGATGCAACCCCTACGGGGTTGCTTTTACCGCGCAACGCGCAACGCCAGCGCGCTACGCATCCGCGCACCCCTGCGCCCCTGCGTCACGCGCCGCGTGCCCCCGCGCGCCCCCGCGCCCCTGCGCTCGCGTCGCGCCGCGCGCTCGCCCGCCCGCGCGTGTACGCGCGCGCCCGCTTCCGCGTGTAGGTACTGCGCGCGTCATTTTCCTCTCTCGCGGGCGCTGGGAGCCCACCATTTCGCTAATTTTTTTAATTTTTTTATGAATTTCATTCACCTGGACGGCCCCAAACGGCCCCTCGCGCGTGCGCGCGCGGATAATTAGAAACGTGAAAAACCGGCGGCTGGGTTTGGCTTTCCCTGCCGCCGGTTCTGAAAATGAAATTGATGGTTTGGGCGATTTCATCCCTCGCCCCATGGGAAAATGCACCCAAAGACGCCATGCACAAATACAAATTCGGGTTCGGATTTAGAATTACCCGCCCCGCCAGATGATTCCAAATCCGAACCTGTTTCGGGTTTGGAATTTTCTTTATCTTTCGGGCTTTCCAGGGCTTCGTACAGGTCTTTGCTCGACACCTGTTTGCCTCCCCGGATGTTGTAAAAGACTATGATCCTGTCGTCGTAGACGTACACGGCATTGATGAAGATGTCCACCAGACGGCGGCGGAAATCGGGATCGTCGGGATCGCCGTCGCGGAAGGTCTTTAGCCAGGACACGACTTCCTTTTCTGTCAGGCGGAGGCCCATAGCGACGCGCAGCTTGGCCGCGTCGGTTTCAAACTCCGCTTTCTGCGCTTCCAGCGTTTCCATGCGGGCATAGATTTTCTTGTGCGCGGCCTTGGGCGCGTCAATTAGGGCGTCCACCAGCTTGTCCATTTCCCGGTCTATCTGTGCGATGGCCTTTTCCATATCCTCCACGCGGGAGCCGGAGAACTCCTTGTTATACTCCTGCACGACGGCCTTTGCTATCCTGTTCATACGGGATGGCGTCAAGATATAATCCATCGTCCGGGCGACGATGAAGGTTTCCAGCTTATCGCGGCGCTCGGTTTTCTTCTTGCATCCCTTTTTCCGTTTCCGATTGTAGCAGCAGTAATAGGTGTGAAGCGCGCCGGTGTGCGACGTGCCGCTTTCCCCAAACATGGGCGCGCCGCACAGGCCGCACCAGGCTTTCCCTTGCAGCAGATACGGGACGCGGGCCTTGGCAGCGGCGGGAGCATGAGCGCGCCGGTCAAGGCGGGCCTGCACCTTGTCAAACACTTCCCGCGTCACCAGAGGATCGGCGCAGGGCACGACCTTTCCCTGATAGACATACTCCCCTATATAGGTGGTCATGCGTAGGGCATGCTGGAAGGATGTATATGTCAGCGGGTTTCCCTTCCCGTTGCGCACGCCGCGCCGGTTCAGCTCGTCGATGATCTCCTTCTTGGACGTGCCCTTGGCGTACTCCTCAAACACATAGCGGATGATGGGCGCGGTTTTCTCGTCCGGGACAAGGCGGTGGTTTTCCGCCTTGTAGCCGTATGGGATGCTGCCGCCGCAGTAATACCCCTTTTCCACGCTCTCGCGCAGTCCGCGCTTGACGTTCTGCGAAAGATTGGCCGAGTAGTATTCCGCCATGCTCTCCAGCAGCCCTTCCAGGATAATTCCTTCCGGGCTGTCGGTGATGTTCTCTTTTACGGACACGACCTTGACGCCGTACTTTTTCAGACGGGCCTTGTAGATGGCGCTGTCGTAGCGATTGCGGGCGAACCTGTCCAGCTTCCAGACGATCACCATTTCAAACTGGCGCTTGGCCGCGTCCTCAATCATTCGCTGGAAGTCCGGGCGGGCGTCCTTTGTGCCGGTCAGGGCGCGGTCTATATATTCGCCTATGACGGTGATCCCTTGCTGTTTCGCCCAGGCATAGTTATCATGCAACTGGCCCTCTATGGATTGCTCCGTCTGGCCGTGGGACGAATAGCGGGCATAGATTACCGCTTTCGTCGCGCCGCTTTGGGTTTTAACGGTTTTCATGCGTTTTCGCTCCTTGACAAATAACCCTCGCCGCGCTATAATGGAATAGCAAATCGGACAAGTGGTGTTGGCTGATTTTGCGGCCCGTCCTGGGAAACCGGGGCGGGCATTTTTTTATTGTCTTTCTTCTGCTATCAGATATACGAAGTCACGGTTGCCCATGGTGACGTATTCGGCATAATAATCATAGTTCCCGGAGTATATGAGGACGCGGCCCCCTTCCTCCATTGATTGCGTCAGCGCTTCTTCCAGCCCGTTTCCCATTTCTTCAAATATGGCGGCTGCATCTTCGACGGCGGATTTCCTTGCAAGGGACGGGCCGATTTCATACTGCGCATCAAATTCAAGGGCGGATATGGCAATTACGCAGCTTGTAGCATACAGCTCATTGTCTGCATCGTCGTCCGACAACGAGTAAAAGGTCATAACCAGATCGTGCAGATCATAGCCGCCGGGATAGACGCCAGCCGTCCCGGCGCTCGTTTCAAACATGAGCAGATCGCCGCTTTTCCACGGCGGAAGCGACGACAACGGGGCTGTGTCAAATTCCAGCCCGTTTTCATGGGCGAATACGGCGAAACGCGAGGCGTACAGCTCGATAAACTCCACAAGCCCGCGCCTATCCGTTTTTTCTGCGGAGGCGACGGCGGGCAGCATCAGCAGCACGAGCACCAGGGCGATTATCTTCTTCATGGGATTTCCCTTCCTTTCCACCATCGTTCCGGGTAGATCACGCCATCTTTGACTTCGTACTTTCTTTTTGCATATCAGGATTGCCCGCAAAAGCGCGGGCTGTGCTCATGAGCATATCCTTCCCCTGGCTGTTCAAAGCACGGAACATGCTCAAAAGGTCGGTTTCCTCCTGTGACAATGTAACTTCTGGCGTCAGCGGGGCCACGCCGAAAATCTGATCCAATGAAACGCCGAGGAAAGAGCACAATTCGGCGAGGTTTTCAATATCTATTGAGTTCGTGCCTTTGAACCAGTTGGAAACCGTGCCCTGTGACACCTTCATGTGCTCCGATATATCAACCTGTCGTATTCCCTTTAGTTGGCAGACCTTCTTAATATTCTCTCCTACGGTCTTTCTTATTTCTCCCACAAAATCGCCTCCTTGCGTTGTTCTCTTTGATTATATCGTATCGGGAGGCCCTTTGCAATAAAAAACTTCGGAAATTCTGAATTTTTCTGTTGACAATACGGCGACGCCGAATTATAATGTATCTACACTTCGGAGATTCCGAAGAAAAGAGAGGAGGATAACAGCGTGGTTAATGAACGCATCAGCGCGGCAGTCGCAGACAGCGGCTTGAAGCAGAAGTACATCGCTGACCGTATCGGCATGAGCGAGCCTACTTTCAGCGCCATGCTCGCCGGTAAGCGCAAGGTTGACGTGGATGAGTTTTTCGGACTGTGCCAGGTGTTGAAGAAAACCCCGGAGGAGCTGTACCACTACAAACCAGCCAAGGAGGCTGTGTAATCATGGCGGCGGAAAAGAAGGATGAATACATCCAGATTGGATATACCGCCCTGCGCGATCCCGCTACCGGGGATTATCTGCCTGCGGTGCCGCTGTACATCAAGGCGAGCGACGGCGCGGCGGAGGCCGAGCAGAAGGTTATTGAGGACATCGGCAATCTGTTTGCCATGCGGATGAAAGCCTACATGGACGGATGCAAGGAAGCGGGGGTTGAGGTATGAAGATCATCGCCGTGGATTTTGACGGCTGCCTGTGTGGCGGAAAATGGCCGGACATCGGCGCGCCGCGCCAACAGGTTATCAATGAGCTTATCCGACAGCAGGCCGAGGGCGCGAAGCTGATCCTCTGGTCGTGCCGGGAGGGCGAGCAGCTAAAGGCGGCGGTGATGTGGTGCCTCAATCATGGGCTGAAATTCGACGCCGTGAACGACAATCTGGAGGAGAACAAGGCATATTTCGGAAATAACAGCCGGAAAATCTACGCCACCGAGTATTGGGACGATAAATCCGTGCTGGTTTCCAACTCCGACAACGCGACGACGATTGTACGCAGGGAATACCAAACGGGCAGCCTATCCATCAAGAGCTGGCAAAGGACGAGCGTCAAGGTCGTGGACGTTCCCGACGTTTCCCTGTGCAAGCCGGGTGAGATAGCGGTTATACCGGCTCCCTATCAATCCACATGGGAGAGGCTGAAAGGCTGGTGGAAGAAATGGCGCTCCGCATGACCGAGGAGGAATACGCCGAGTTTCAGCGGCGACACAAGCAGCGCATCGTCCAGAAGCCGGACTATTCCGGGCGGGCACAGGCCGCGCCGACGTGCTGCCAGCCCGCACGGGCGTCCGGGGTATCGGTGGCCGATATGGCGAGCGCGGATGTAGGCGACATCGCCGCCGCAATGGCGCGGAAGAACGCGCCGAAACGCCAGAAGTACGGCAATAAGCGGGTGGAGATCGACGGGATCAAGTTTGACAGCCAACATGAGGCGAACATTTACCAGGAATTGATGCTCCGCGTGCGGGCCGGAGAGCTGAAAACCGTCTGCCGCCAGGTGAAATTTGACCTTCCCGGCGGGATCGTGTACGTCGCGGACTTTGTGACCATCAGGCCGGATTTCTCCATTGAAGGGGTGTACGACGCAAAAAGCCCCGCGACGAAGCAAAACCGGGTGTACATCAACAAGAAAAAGCAGATGAAAGCCTGCTGGGGGATCGAGATACAGGAGGTATAGCATGGCCGCGAAGCGCTTTCACATCGAAAACCCGGATCAACTGCGGGAATTGGCCGCTTTCGTGAAGGAAGGAAAGTTGAGCACGATTGCGAGCGTCTGGACGGCGGCGAAGCGCCGGAACGGGACGACACGCTGGGACGATAAAATCTTTGTCGGTTTTTCCGGGGACAGGAACCGCATCGCCGAGGTTGTGCGGATCGACGCCAACAGCGAATTGGTGTACTGCGCGACGCTGCGGTACAACCTGGCGCTCAACTGGTGCGAGAAGAATCTTCGGGAAGTGTACGATTGACGGAGGCGCGAGCTATGGCGTGGTATTGGTGGGTTTTGATCGTGCTGTTTATCGCATGGATCATTAAGACGAGCTGACGCGCTGCGGCAGGTTTGCAGGCGGGCGTGATGATAAGAACCATTGCAGATGATCTTCTTCGCTGGGATTGACCTCCTTAACTATACCGAAAATCACGCCGAACGCACGTCTGGGCGGTTCGATTCCGCCCCGCAGCTCCAGGGGGACGCCTCCGATGTGTCGGGGCCATCGTTAAAAAGTACATCCGTGACAGCCGAGAATTAAGCGCGGCTGGCAGCCGGGAAAGACCGGCAAACATGCGGGCGTGATTGGCTGAAAGATTGCCAATGGCAAACGGCTGAAAGACGCCGCTCCCGGTTCAAATCCGGGCGCTCGCACCAGGGGAACAACTTTCTTTCAGGTTACGCAACCCCGCAAACGCCTAACCTGGACGTTGCAGGGACTCGGACGCCGGAGAAGCTACTTTCCGACAAAGCAGCGAAGACGTACAGGCGTGACGTTCGGAGAGCGACGGATGGCAGCCGGGAAAGACCGGCCCATTTTGCCGGATAATGGCGGCCTGCGAGCCGCCGTCCGGCAGCCATGACAGCCCGGAAAGACGGGCATTTGCCAACACCACGGGAAAGGAGGTTACCATGCGTCCATCTGACGGCATGGATGAAATCAGGATCACAGCGCCAGTGCCCGGAACGTGCCCCGTCTGCGCGACGAAGCACGACGAGCGCGACCCCCACGACAGGGACAGCCTGTACTATCAAAACCAGTTCTTCAAGGCGAACAAGCGCTTTCCGAGCTGGTGGGACGCCATGAGCCATTGTACGGACATGACAAAGGCTGTATGGGTGGAGAAGCTGAAAAAGCGCGGGATCATCCTGGAAACCCCGGCAAAGGGTGGGCAGGATGGGCAGTAACGGATGGAAGGACATATCCACCTGCCCGATTGCAGAGAGCAAGGAGGACGCCCGCTACATCATCGTGTGGCACGTCTTTCAAGGGGCCATGGTGTACAGCACCCTCAAAGCCCGCGAAAACCGCTTCAATGTGTACTGGCAGGAGCCGCCGACGGAGTGGATCGACCCGCACGACAGGCTGCCGACCAAGGAGGACGCAGACCCTCAATCCTGCATCCTCGTCATTGACAGTCACGGCGATCTGCGCGTGCGTGGCTGGCATCAGGTAGAAAAGCCCAGCGACGTGCGGAAGTGGGCACCGCGACCCGCTCCGCCGGACAACTACCAGGAATTGCGTGCAAACGCAGATTAGGAGGAAACATGACGGAATTAGCCAACACCGAAACCCAGGAAATCAGCGTGCTTGACGGCCTTGCGATGCAGGCGCGCACGCTGCGCATGAACATCAACATGAATATGTGGCAGCTCGCCCGCGTGTTCACCGAGGCGAAGGAGATCATACCGCACGGCCAGTTTGGTAAATGGGTGGAGGAAAACGCCGACGTGAGCGAGCGCACCGCGCAGGACATGATGGCGGCCTATAAGCGCTTCGGCGGGAAACCGCAGTTTGAAGGGCTGGGACAGGCCAAGACTTTCAAACTCCTGCCCCTTCCCGCCGGGACGGAAGAAAAGTTCATGGAGGAGCACGACGTTTCAGCCATGACGACGCGGGAAGTGCAGGAGGCCGTGAAAAAGGCGCGGGAGGAAGCGCAGGCGGAGATTGACCGGGAGCGTAAGGCCCGCATGGATGCCGAGCGCCGCGCCGAGGAAGCAGAGAGCAGGCCGCCGGAAATCCCCCCGGAACTGACGGACGAGCTGGCAAAGAGCCGGGAAACCATCGCCCAGCAACGGACGGAGGTTGAGCGGCTGGCCGCCGTGGGCACGGAGGCCCTGGCGGAACAGCGTCGGCTTTCCAAGGAAAACGCCGATTTGCAGCGGGAAATTCGGGAACGGGACGACCTTCTGGCCGAACAGCAGGAGGACATCAACCGCGCCCAGCAGGAGCTTTTGAACGTTCAGAGCGCCATTGCCAAGGGCGACGCAGAGCGCGTGCCTGCGGATCAACTGACGCCGGATGCTTTCGCGTCCGCCGTGCGGGCGTTTATCGGGACGGTTGCCCGCCTGCCGCACATGAGGATGGTATTTGCATCCATGCCCTACGACCAGAAGCAGGAATACAGCGTATTGCTGGAAACGGTGGAAAAGTGGGCGGAGGATAGCCGCAAGGCGCTGGAAACGACGATGATTGACGGGACGGTGATTTACAGTGAGTAAAGAAATGATTCACGTCGAATCGGATAAGGTCGGCGGTCTTGAACACAGCACGGCGCTGGTGCCCGTGGAAACCCTCGGTGAAGTCATTACAGAACTGTTGCGCCCCGTCATGCAGACCATCGGCAAGATGCTGGAAAACAACACGGCGGCCCTGGAACAGCTTTCCGCCGCGCAATCCGTCCAGAATGACCGGCTGGAAGCGCTGGAAAAGCAAATCCGGCTTCAAACGCCGGTTTCCGGGAAACAGGTTTCCTACCTCAACGACGCCATCCGCGCCCGCGCCCGCGATCTGCTGGACAAGCGGGACGTGGACGACAGCAAGGCGACGGTGAAGCTGGGAAACGCGATCCGCAAGGCTGTACTGTCCCGGTATGGAGTTTCCGGCCTGCGGGAAGTCCCGAAGCATGAGTACAACGTCGCCTTGCAGCAGATCGGGATGTGGAGCGATGCGCTGACCGTCCGCGACGTTGTGAAGGAGGCGAGAAAACGTGCTGAACTGGCTGAACAATCTTCGGGTGTGGATGGTGAAGAAGCGCCTGCCCGCCCGTTGGATTAACCGCGTGAGCGCGGTATATCTCCATCTACTGAAAGGAGCAAGGAAGTATGAAAATCAAACTTGACCCAGGCGCGATCCAGCCGACACGCGCCCACGACATCGACGCGGGGCTTGACCTGTACGCGCTGGAGGATCGGATCATCGAAGCGAAGGGAGACGCCACCTTCAAGACGGGCGTCCACGTCCAGCTTCCGCACGGCTGCGCGGGCCTCCTGGTGAGCAAAAGCGGGCTGAACGTCAAGCACGGGATCACCAGCACCGGCCTGATTGACGAGGGGTACAGCGGCGAAATCACCGTGAAACTGTACAACCACGGCGGGCGCGACTACACGATCAGGAAGGGCGATAAGATCAGCCAGCTTGTAATCCTGCCCGTGCTGTACGAGCCGGTGGAAATCGTGGACGAGATCGACGGCGGAGAACGCGGGGACGCCGGTTTCGGAAGTACCGGGAGAACATAACCCGCGCGTGAAGGAGCCAACACCATGAGCCAAGTTAATTTCGTTCAACAAATCAACCTGTTCATGGAATTTGGCAGAAGAAACGGTCTGACAAGCTACGAAAGGATGTTCTGGCTGGGGTTGTTCCATGTTGCGAACACATGGGCACAGAGAAGCCCGAACCATGAGTGGCCCGACGACTTTTTCCCGGTGTCAAATTCGGAAATAGCGGCATGGTCTGGTTTGGAAGAAAGAAATATACGGACAATCAGAAACCGGTTTAAGCAAATCGGCCTGGTGGACTTTAAGAAAGGTGATGGCCGCAAGAGCGATCCAGAGTACCGCATTTTTTATCTCCGTTACATCGGGTACAAAATTGTACCTGATACGCAGGTAAACGGGGACAGAATTGCACCCGATAGTGTAGGCGATAGTGTAGGTGATAGTGTACCCGATTGTGTAGGCGATACCGCACCCGGTACTGTTCCCGATCTACCGCCTACCAGGGGCAAAAATGCACCCGATTGTGTAGGCGATCCCTTATCTTCTTCCTCTAACCCTGATGTATTTAATATAAATATAAACCAGGGGACGGTAAAAGCAGGAGCAGAAACAAGGGAAAACGCAGGGGAACCGCTGCGCGGGCGCGCGCGGGCGGCGGCCATCGTCGATCAAATGCGGCAACGACAGCGCGGAGGCTTCGGGCTTGTCGATCTGGACAGCGACTTCACCGGCGCGGAGGGGCTTGTACCGCTCCCCTGGGACGACAGGGGGTGACGCGGCGTGACGGCAGACGACGCGAACAAGCTGCTGGCATTGGCAAAGGCCAATTACAGCTACGCCTTTAAGACCATGACGAAGCAGGAGAAGATCATGCTGGTGCAAAGCTGGGCCTTTGCCCTGCAAGACATCCCGGCGGATATTGTCATGCTGGCCTTTATGCAACTGCTGACGACAAGCAAGTGGCTTCCAACGGTAGCGGAGATCAGGGAGAAGGTCAAGGACATGTACTATCAATCTGCGTTCAGTAGCACAAGCCTGTTTCCAGACCCGCCGGAGGTTCAAAAGGCCAAGGAATACATTGCGGCAAACGCTTACAGGCTGCGCGGGGACGGCGATTCGCACGAATTGAGCCTTGATACGATCCTGCAAGGGCCGTATATGGCAAACCTGGGCAGCGGTAAAATGGGCTTTTCAGCCATTGAGGACGGGCAGACGATGTATCTGCCGGACACGGAGGACGAGCTATGAACACATTACACATCATCGGGAACCTGACGGCAAACCCGAAAAGCCGGGTGGTGAACACAGCCAACGGCACATCCACCGTCTGCGACTTCACCGTGGCGACAAACCGCTATGTGAAAGGCAAGAAGGTGGCCGAGTATTTCCGGGTGACGCTTTGGGAGCGGGCAGCAGACAACGCCATGAAATACCTGACGAAGGGCCGCAAGGTGGCCGTGACCGGCCCCGTGGAGGGCCGCCCCTACATGGGCAACGACGGCCAGCCGAGGGTGAGCATGGAGATTCGCCAGGTGAAGGAGATCGAGTATTTGAGCAGCAGAGCCGAGGACGAGGGCGACCAGGAAGCGCCGCCGCCGGACGATGGATTTGTGCCCGTGGACGACGAAGAACTGCCGTTCTGACGAGAGGAGGCCAGCACCATGCTTGAATTTTCCAGAACGGAGCAGCGAAAAGCGCGGAAAGACCACAAGTGCGACGTGTGCGGAAAGCCGATCCTCAAAGGCCGCGAATATGTCTTTGTAAGCCAGAAGTACGATGGAGAGATAAACACCTTCCATCAGCACATCCATTGCGACGCGCTACTGGAAGCCTATCTGGCCTCCGATTGGTACGACGGCGACGAGTACAGCCTTGATGAAGTTTGGGAGTGGCTTTCCGACCTGTGCAACGACCTGTACCACGAAGGAAAATGCTCGGAGGAGGACTACGAGGAGAATTGCGACAAGGAACGGTGCTTTGAGTGCCCGTTGATCTTTGAGAAGGTATTAAAGCCGGAGATCAGACGGGCGGCGGAGCAGGACGTTCGGGATAACGCCAGACAAGAAAGCTGACAAGGAGGCCAACACCATGAAATGCAGCAAGTGTCCGTGGAATCCTCCACGGAGCGAAGCAGGAGATTACCCGGATTGCCCAGGGACAGGGAAAGAAACGACGTGGAAAGACGGAGAAGATGGATGCACTCTCACCCGTCGGCAGCTTGAAAAAATGGACGAAGAATATTCGGATTACCTGGGCGACATGGGCGACGATATGGGAATCCAGATGGATTTTGATAACAAAGGCTGGAAACTGGAAAAAGCCTTGGACGACATGCGCCACATGATCGGTTTGGACATGTTCAAGCATAAGCCGTACAGGCGTCACGGAAAATTGTTTTACAAGCCGTATCGCAACTATTGGGCGGGCTTCAACAAGTATCTGGACTATTTCAGCGGGACGTTAGGGCTTGCGGAAAAGCTGGAGCCGGAAGCATCCGGGAAAATGCCGTATTATTACTTGACACGGCGCGGACTTGACTTTTTAGGTCGGCACATCAAAGTGACGATCCGCAATGTGAGGGATTGAGCATGGGCAGAAAAACAAAAATTGACTGGTGCGATAGCTCCTGGAATCCGATCACCGGCTGCCTGCACGGGTGCCCCTACTGCTACGCGGCGGGCATGGCGCGGAGGTTTGGCGGGAAGATCATCACCGGGCACGACCACCTATACATTCTGGACGCGCCGATCCGGCGGGAGGACGGGACGATAAACCCCTATCCGTACAGGTTCGACCCGACGTATCACAAGTACAGGCTGAAAATCCCGCAAGACTGGAAAAAGCCGCAGACCATTTTCGTGTGCAGCATGGCGGATATGTTCGGCGACTGGGTGCCGGATGAATGGATCGACCAGATACTCACGGCCTGCCTTGCGGCTCCGCAGCACCGCTACCTGTTCCTGACCAAAAACCCAAAGAGATACCCGCGCGCCGCGCTGAAAAACATACTGGTTGTCGAGGACAATTTCTGGTACGGCACATCGACACCGAGGGCCGATGATCCGGCATTTTGGAGCAGACCGTCACAGGAGGGACGGTATTATCACACCTTCCTGTCCATTGAGCCGATCCTTGAACGGTTTGGCAAAAGCAGCGCACACGGAAGCGTAGCCCTGACGGATTGGGTAATCGTGGGCGCGGAAACAGGCAACAGAAAGGACAAGGTTATCCCGGAAAAGGGCTGGATCATGGAGCTGGCCGAGGAGTGCGACAAGTACAAGAAGCCCATATTCATGAAAGAGAGCCTGCGGGCGCTGATGGGCGACGATTTCCGGCAGGAATTTCCGTGGAAGTGAGAGGAGGCCAACACCACACATGGCAAACAGAGCAGAACGCCGCAGACAGATGCGGGCACACGCCGCGAGCGAGCAACTGAAAACCTTGCAGCCCCAGGTGGAAATGAGCAAGGACGAGCTGAAACGCATCGAGCGGGAATTGAAGGATATTCAAGAAAGACGCGCTGGCTTTACGGGCATGATGGAGGCGAACCAGGAGAAATTTCGCCGGAAGATGGAAGTGCGCGAACAGGTGCGCAAGATCATTGAGCACAACGGGATCACCGCGCAGGATTTGGACAATGCCCGCGAGGAGGGCCGCCAAGAGGGCTTCCGGCAGGCGGCGGAGCCGATCATCAAGTGCTGTTACGCGGGGATCATCCTTGCGCTGCATGATGAATTTGGTTTCGGGGAAAACCGGGCTTTCCGGGCCATCAAGGCCGTGGACGAGAAGATCATTTGGGCGCTCAATCATTCGGAGCTGTGCGACGAAGTGCTGGCAAAGACCGGCCTTGAACTGCTGCTTGATGAACCATTTGAACGAGTGCAGAAGATAGAGAAATAAGGAGGCCAACACCGCTATGTATTTGCAGATCATGTGCTCCTGCTGCGGGCATAGAAGCAGGAAATTCAAGTATGACAGGTTCAGCCGGATAGAACCGGCGGAGGAGATTGTCAATGCGGGATGGGACAGCTTCGGGGATGCTTTCTACTGCCCGAAATGCGTCAAGACATGGGAGAAACGAAACGGGAAAAACCGGCCCCTATGGGGCAAACAGCACACCAGGGAGCGCGTCTATCAGGTAATGGTCAACGACCTTTTGCGGGAAATCGAGTATCTGCAAAAGGGTGAATATGGCCTATGAGCACAAAGCCAACACCCGACGAATTGCTGGTTGCCATACACCGGCATTGCCTGGAGTGCAGCGGAGGCAGCCGGAAGGAGGTACAGAATTGCAGGATCAAGGGATGCAACCTGTACCCGTTCCGGCAGGAGCCGACGCGGCAGCGGGAAAAGCCTGCAAAGGGCCAGTTGACATTATTCGATTTGATGAAGGAGAAAAAGGCACTATGACGGAGTATGAGCTTATCAATCCGAGCGATCCATATACATTTGTTGCGGCAGACAAAGAGGTTGCCGCGCTGGTCATTGGGAATTTGAGCCTTTCTTTCGGAGCGGAAACGAAGGACGAGGCCGAGGCGGACAGGGTGCCGATCTTCATGTTCGGCGGCTTCGACGAGTGGTATCAAGAGGAGTTCGGCAGGACGCCGACGGAGGGCATGGCGTCCAGAAAGAAAGAGGTCGGCGATGCGCTGGCGTCCTTCATGCTGGGGCACTTTGAGGACAGGGCGAGATACAACGCCGCCCTGGAGGCCATCGACGATCCGGCAAAGGCCGAGGCTTTCAAGGAAAAATGGCAGGACGGGCGGACGAGCCTTAACAATATCGGAGGCGTGGCACACAGCATCGGAAAGAAGCTGCTGAAAGCGACAGGAAGGATGGAAGCATGAACAGCACGGGAGAAATCGTTGTGGACAATTTCGCCGGGGGCGGAGGCGCGAGCACCGGCATTGAGATAGCCATAGGCCGGAGCGTGGACGTGGCAATCAATCATGATCCTGCTGCCATCGCCATGCACCGGGCCAATCATCCGACGAGCAAACATTACACGGAAGATATTTGGATGGTTGATCCCGTGGAAGCCTGCGAAGGGCACCCCGTAGGGCTGGCGTGGTTTTCGCCGGATTGCAAACACTTTTCCAAAGCAAAGGGCGGAAAGCCCGTCAGCAAGCATATCCGGGGCCTTTCCTGGGTGATCCTGCGCTGGGCTATGACGGTGCGCCCCCGTGTGATTATGATGGAGAACGTGGAGGAAATACAGACATGGGGGCCACTGATGAAGCGAAAGGACGGAAAGACCGTGCCAAACCCGGCGCGGGCCGGTGAAACCTTCAAGGGCTTTATCTCCATGCTGACAACCGGCATTGCATTGGATCATCCGGCCTTTCATGAGGCGTGCGATTTCTTGAAGCCGGACGCGCAGCAGGCTATGAAGCTGGCTATGGGGCTGGGCTATCACGTCGAACACCGGGAGCTGCGGGCCTGTGATTACGGCGCGCCGACGATCCGAAAGCGCTTTTTTCTGATTGCCAGGTGCGACGGGAAGCCGATTGTCTGGCCGAAAGCGACCCACGGCGACCCGGACAGCCTGGAAGTGGCGGCAGGGATGAAGAAGCCCTGGAAGCCGGTTGCGGACGTGCTGGACTTTTCTCTGCCGTGCCCGTCCATCTTTGCGACGAGCGAGGAAATCTACGAGCAGTACGGCATCCGGGCCGTGAGGCCGCTTGCAGACGCGACCATGCGCAGGATTGCGCGCGGCATCCAGAAGTTTGTCATTGAGAACCCGCACCCGTTCATCGTGAGCGTGGACGGAGAAGATAGAATAGCGCCGAACCTGATCCAATACCACGACGAGCAGGGCGGCGATGTGCGCGGCCAGGAAGTAGACGATCCGCTTATGACGGTGGACGCCAGCAACCGTTACGGGCTGGTATCAACCTTCATAAGCAAGTATTACGGCGGGGATAACGTGGCCGCAGGCGTGGACAAGCCCCTGCCGACGGTGACGGCCATTGACCATAACGCGGTGTGCGCCGTGGCCGTGACGCAATTCAACCATTACAGCGTCGGACAGGAAGTGACGAAGCCGCTGAACACCATGACGGCGCAGACAAACCACTTCGGCGAGGTATGCGCTTTCCTGGTGAAGTATTACGGGAACGGCGACAACGCCGTGCCATGCGACAAACCAGCCCCGACGGTGACAGCAAAGGACAGAATGGGCCTTGTGACCGTGCGCGGACAGGATTACCAGATCGTCGATATTGGCCTGCGGATGCTGACGCCGAGGGAGCTTTTCAATGCCCAGGGCTTCCCGAAGGATTACATCATCGACGTGGACGCGGACGGAAAGCCCTATCCGAAATCCGAACAGGTGGCGCGCTGCGGAAACGCGGTGTGCCCGCCGATCCCGACGGCACTTGTCCGGGCCAATCTGCCGGAGTTCTGCAAGGAGGCGGTATAAATGCCGACAAAAGGCAAGTGCTGGTCTTGTGGGGAAGTCAAACTTCTGTTTGGTACGCTACTGAAAAAGAACGGCGAAAACGGGATGTACTTTGCCATGTGCTGCGGAGAGTGCAAAAGATTCTTTGAGGCGAAAGCGAAGGAGGACGACAATGGCAAAGATATACTGCGCTGACGTTGGATGTTCGTTCAACAACGACAAGGGCGTATGCACGGCGAAGAAGGTTGCCCTGTCTTGGCATAGCGTTATGACAGTATGGGAGGGGCGGCAGGAATATCAAAGGTGCAAGACGCGGGAAACCAGTAAGGAACACCGGGAGCTTGAAAAGCGAATGGAGGCGCTTATCAATGAGCAGACAGGCAAAGTATAAGCCGGACGAATATAAAGACCTTATGATGCCAACTGACGATATGGACGACTATTTAGAGTGTTATCATAGCAAGCTCGTTAAGGTTCGGAAAGATACGACGTGCCATTATTGCGGGGCTACAATCCACGCGGGAGATCAGGCGCTCGGCGAAAAGTGCTTTATCGACGGTGCGCCATACTATATTCATGATTGCCTTGACTGTGTGGAAGATGTGATTAAGGGCTGGGATGATAGAGCACAAAATCGCTGGGAGAAACGGGCGAAGAAAGCGGGGTATGTATGAGTAAAGAAGCGTGGAAGGATAGCGGAAACTGCAAGGATTGCAGACGGGCGAAGTATTGCCGGAAGCCATGCACGGCCAACGAGCGTAGGGCCAAAGAGAAAGCGGAACAGGCGGCGCGGGCTGCCCTGGCAAAAACACGCCGCGAGGACATGATGCGGGCAATCATGGAATCCATGAGAAAAGAGCCTGTACATTTTGAGAGAAAGATCATCATTCACGGGGCGATGATCTACGGCTGCCAGGATTGCGGCACACGATGGGTTATGTACCTTGAAAAGGGACTGGAAGAAAAGAACTGCCCAGACAGAAAGCCGGTGCCATTCGGTATTCGATGCCCTTTCTGCGGAGGTTTCCACGGCTACGATATTTCCGGGTATATCCCGCTACCCGATACGGACTATGCGGAACTGCCGGATGGGGAATCGTGTTTCGTAAATCTGCCTGACAGAGATTGCGGGACGCCGAGATACGCAGACCCGCCGAGGAAGTTTTGAACATAGAAAACCGCGAGCGCTCGCGGATTTGGAGGACGGAATTTTGAGGCATATTCTGGCGGAGATTCAAGAGATGATCGGGCGCGATATGGCGGAGGTAGGGCTTCATGCGGACGCCGTAGCTATGAACGGCGAAACATACGAAGCCTTGAAGAAAGAGATCGGGGAACCGCAATCGTACTCCGCGATGTATGCGCTGTCAGGTATTCGGATTTTCATTGACGATGAAATAGAAGCGGGAAAAATCCACATCGGCAGGGCGGATCATTTCAGAGAACGGCTTGCCTACAAAAAGAGCATGAAAAAGCGCCAGTTGGAGGGATGAACCATGAGCAACGAGAAAGCGCCTGCCCAGGGCGGGGCCGTGGAGAAGGAGCAAAGGCCGGTTGAGGTACGCAACAGGGACATCCCTTTGCTGTCCGAAATTCTGTACATCATGCAGATGGTACGCCAGATCGAGGAGCGGCGGGACTGGCAGCGCGACAGAATGACGAACATCACCCAGCACTTGACGGGGATGCCGGGAGGCGGCGGCCTGCCCACAGGGCTTGACAGCGCCTTTGCCATGCTGTCCGAGCTGGACGAGGAGCAGGAAACGCAATGCAAGGAGTACGCGCGGCAGCTCCGCAAGGCTCAAAAGATACTGAACAGCATCGAGAGCCAGACCATGCGAACCTTTGTCATGATGAAGTATGTCATGGACGTGCCGGACGTGAAAATCAGGCAGGAGCTTAACATGACGTGGCGCGGGTTTGACCGGGCGCGGCGGGCCGTGGAGGGCGCGCCGAGCATGGCGGCGGTGAAGTGGCAGGAGCGCTATATCGTTGTGCAGAAGGAATAAAAACAGGCTCCAAAAATTTTTCCAAAAAGCGGGTTGAAATAAAAAGCTGAATGTGCTATTATGATAACGTCGCCAGAAGTGGAAAGCGGACAACACATCGTTGCCCGCTTATTTTTATGCCCGTGAGGGGGTGGAAACGTGGCAAATCCGAGCATATACCTGGAAATCGACGCCAGCGAATTGCAGGATAAAGTGAACGCGCTGAAAGCGGCGGTTACGCCGGAGCGGTTCAACCAGATCATGTATTCCATCTTCCAGCGGACGGGCGGCCATGTGAAGATGATCCTGCGGCAAGACCTTCCCCATGAATACCACGTTAAGGCGGGGCAGATCAGCAGCGCCGTGGGAAACGCGAAAATGACATCCAGCGCGGGCGGCCTGGGATGCACTATCCCCATCCGGGACAGCCGGGGCAGCATCGGCGGACGGTACAGCGCCAGCGGCGGCGCGCACGGCTGGAACAGCCTGCGGAGAAAATACCGCGTCAAGGGCCGCGTCGTCAAGGCGGGCGTGAGCACGCTTCCGGCCACCATGAGCAGCTACGGCGGCCAGCCTCCTTTCCGTAATCTGGGAAGCAAGCTGGGCGGCCTGACCTTCACCCGCGCCGGGAAACGGCGCTTCCCCATCAAAAAGGTTGTCGGTATCGCCATTCCACAGATGCCCATGAACCGAAGCGAGGCGGAAGTGCAGAAGGACATCCTGGAGTACATGAAGCAGCGCATCGAACATGAGTTTATGCGGGCTATGAGGGTGTAAGCATGGCGATTCCTGGCATGACAAAAAAAGAGCTTGCGCAGATCGCAGGCTATACATACCGGCGGTTGTACGACATAGACCGGGATCAACCGCAGGAAAAGAAACTGTTTGTAGAGAGCGAGGGCGGCAAGTACGACCTCGCTATTTTTGTGCAGCGGTGGGTTGATTACAACGTCAACAATGAAGCCTCCGAAGTGGACGACCTGGACACGGTAAAGGCGCGGCATGAAGTGGTCAAGACGCAGAAAACCGAGCTGGAAGTAGCCCGGATGCGCGGCCAGTTGATCGACGTGCAGGACGTGAAGCGGCTTTGGGGCGACATCGCAAACACTGTCATGCAAAACATGATCCACCTTCCGAGTAAACTTGCCCCCATGCTGCTGATGCAGGATAACGCGGAAGTGATCGCGGACATGATCGGCAAGGAAATCCGCGCAGCGCTGGAGGAAATCGCCGATACTCCCCTGCCAACCTACGCGGCGGAGGAGAGCGGCGAAGAAAGCGAGGAGGAGGGCGACGAGGAGGTATAACGCATGAGCGCCATAGCCGAACTCGCCCGATACACCTATTCGATGTTCCGGCCCCCGGCACAGCAAACGGTGTCGGAATGGGCGGACGCAAACCGCGTGCTCGTTTCGGAGAGCAGCGCGGAACCCGGCGCATGGCGAACTGACCGCGCCCCCTATCAGCGGGAGATTATGGACGCCTTCACCCAGCCGGGAATATGGCAGATCGTGATTATGGCGAGCGCCCAGGTAGGCAAATCCGAAATCGAGCTGAACATGATGGGGTGCGCCATCGACAACGACCCCGGCCCGATGCTCTACATTCAGCCGACGGACAAGGTGGCGGAGGACTATTCCAAGCGGCGTATCGCCCCCATGATCCAGGCGTGCCCGACGCTGCGGGAAAAAGTGTTCAAGGCGCGGAGCCGCGACGCGGCAAACACCATCAGCATGAAAACCTTTCCCGGCGGCAGCCTTGCCATCATCGGGGCCAACAGCCCCGCCGACCTATCCAGTAAGCCGGTGAGGTACATCTTCATGGACGAAACAGACCGCTTCCCGGCCAGCGCCGGAACAGAGGGCGACCCGCAGGAATTGGCCGAGCGCCGAACCGAAACTTTCCGGCATAACCGCAAGATAGTTAAGACCAGCACGCCGACGATAAAGGGGAAATCCAAGATTGAAACGGATTACATGAACGGCACACAGGAGGAATGGCATACCGAGTGCCCGCATTGTCACACCTACAACTACATCCGCTTCGCTGACATCCACTTCGAGAAAGAGGACTATGTGAACGAGGGCGGCGACGAGGATTATCACGTCAAGGTTGTAACGTGGCGGTGCCCGACGTGCAAGCGCGACATCGGCGAATACGAGTGCAAGCGCCTGCCTGCCAAATGGGTGCAGAAGAACCCGAAAGCCATTCAGAACGGCATCCGCTCCTTCCGCCTCAACGCATTTATGTCGCCCTGGAGCGACTGGAAGGATATTGTCTGGAAATTCCTCAAAGCCCATAAAGACCCGGAGAAGCTAAAGACCTTCTACAACACGATTTTGGGCGAAAGCTGGGAGGTACACACCAACAGCGGACTTGACGAAACGCTGTACAAGCGCCGCGAGCACTACGACGCGGAGGTGCCGACGGGCGTTCTGCTGCTGACAATGGGCATGGACACGCAGGATAACCGCCTGGAATACGAGGTTGTGGGCTGGGATCGGAACGGGCAAAGCTGGGGCATCAGCCGGGGCGTGATCCCTGGACGGGCCGACGCTCCCGGCGTTTGGGAGGAAGTGGACGCGCTGCTGGATCGTGAATGGCGGCTTGCCAACGGCATGAAAATGAAAATCCTTGCGACGTTCATTGACTCCGGCGGCCACTTCACGACGGCCATATACAAAGCCTGCGCGAAGCGGGCGAGCAAGCGCATCTGGCCTATCAAGGGCGAGAAGGGCGAAGGAAAGCCGGAGTGCCGCCCTATGAAGCGCGGCCAGGGCGAAGGTGCCAAATTCATGCTGGGCGTTGACGCTGGCAAGGAGGGCATCATGTACGAGGCCGCCGTGGAGGAACCCGGCCCCAACTACATGCACTTCCCCATCGACTACCGGGCAGGCTATGACATGGAGTATTTCAAGGGCCTGATTTCGGAGCGGATGGAGATACACCGGCGCGGCGGCCAGGGCGTGATCGTATGGGAACAATTCTACGAGCGCAACGAACCGCTGGACTGCCGCAATTATGCGCGCATGGCCTACCGCTACTTCCATTGGCGGTTTGACGAGTTGGAGCGCATCGTGAACGGCATCGAGGAGCCGAAGAAGATCATCACCAAGACCGAGGAAACCAAGCGGAAACAGCGCCGCGTGGTGAGCCGTGGAATCCAAGTATAAAAGGAGCGTGAAAGCATGGCGGCAATCTCCGCATACACGCTGGCGGAAGCCAGGGAAATGCTGGAACTGTGGAAAAGCGCCGAAAAGGCTTTGGCGAGCGGACAGGTGACAAGTTACCGTGTGGGCACGCGGGAATGTACGCTTGTTGACATGGAGGACATCAGGGCCGCGATCAACTATTTCGGCAATCTGGTGGAAGCCCTGTCCGGCGAAGTGAGAACCAAGCGCGTGACCCGCGTGGTGCCGCGCGATCTGTGAGGAGGGCGTGACGGATGAACGAAAGACCGAAATTCAGCGAGCGCGCCCTTTACCTGTTCAGCCCAAAGCGCGGGAATGACGCCTATAACAAGCGCCTGCGCGAGGAAAGGGCCAAGGAGCAAGGCGCGGCGGAAAGCCGCGAGAGGAGCCGCAGCGGCCCGCGTATGAGCTACGCGAGCCACGGGGCCAGCCAGACGCTCAACAGCCTGGTCGGCTGGATCGTGGACGCGGGCAATGCGGAGGACGATATTGACCTCCAAAGCTCCACCCTGCGGCAGCGGGCGCGCGATCTTTACGAGGGCGGCGGCCTTGCCAGAAGCGGGCCGGAAACCCTGACAACCTCCGTTGTGGGATGGGGCATCCAGCCCAAGCCCAAGATTGACGGCGCTTTCCTGGGCATGACGGACAAGGCGCGGGAGGAAGCAGAGCAGGCCATCCTTCGGGAGTGGAAGCTGTGGGCCGACAATACCATGTGCGACGCGCAGCGGCAGCAAAACTTTTACGGATTGCAGCAGCTCGCTTTTCTGTCCATGCTCATGTCCGGGGACGTGTTCGCCCTGTTCGGGATGAAGCCAAACAAGCGGACACCCTACCAGACCACCATCCGCCTTTTGGAGGCAGACCGCATCTGCAACCCGGACAGCTCCGGCAGCAGCGAGAGCACGGAAACCGAGAGCGGGGGCCGGATCATCGACGGCGTGGAGATCGACAAGGAAGGGGCCGTAATCAAGTATCACATCGCCAGCCGCAGCCCGAACGCGGGCAACGACAGCAGCGAATTGACGTGGACGCCCATTGACGCCTACGGCAAGGACACGGGCTACCCGAACATCCTGCAAGTCATGACCTACGAGAGGCCGGAGCAGCGGCGCGGCATCCCCTTCGTTTCGGCGGAGATCGAGCTTATCAAGCAATTCACGCGGTACATGAACGCGGAGCTTGCGGGCAAGGTCGTTTCCGCCATGCTGACGCTGTTTATCACGTCCAAGGAGGACGACGGCAAGGCGGGCATGGAGGACGCAGTAAACGAGGACGAGAAGGTTACGGACGACGAGTTGAAATTGGAGCTTGCCCCCGGCGCGATCTATGATCTGCCGCCCGGAAAGGACGTAACCACCGTTGACCCGAAGCGCAGCGACACGCAGTTTGAGAGCTTCGTCAACACCTGTATTACCGTGATTGCCTCCTCTATGGGCATCCCCAAGGAAGTGCTTATCAAGAAGTACGAGAGCAATTACACGGCTGCCCGCGCCGCGCTGCTGGATTTCTGGCGGACGGTGAGGGTGTACAGGACGCGGTTCAATACCGCTTTCAACCAACCGATCTACGAGCAATGGCTTTCCGAGGCCGTGGCAACCGGACGCATTGACGCGCCCGGTTTTTTTGACGATCCAGCCGTGCGGCTCGCCTGGTGCGGGTGCAGTTGGATGGGCGCGAGCATGGGCCATGTTGACCCGCTGAAAGAGGTCAACGCGGCGGAGGTTCGCATCCGCAACAATATCACCACCGAGGAGCAGGAAGCTATGGAATACAACGGCAACGACAGATCGGCCATCGTGCGGCAGCGCAAGAAGGAAATCGCCGAAAGGGCGGAAATGGGCGGAGCCGCGCAGGAGAGCGACGACGGCCAGCAGGCCGACGACGAGGAGAAAGAGGAGGACGAGGAGTAATGCCGAGGGATATTTTCAGACTGGCATACAACGTCCACATGGAGGCCGAGAACAGCGACACGGCGGAAGTGATGCTGTATGGCGAAATCGTGGAGGACGGGCCGAAATGGTGGAAGTGGAGCGAGGAGGACAAGAGCGCCGCCGACTTCGACAAAGCTATCAAGGACGTGCTGAAAGCCGGAGCCAAGAAGCTGCTGCTTCGGATCAACAGCCCCGGCGGCGTTTGCACGGAGAGCGTCGCCATGCGGAGCATCCTTGCCAATGCCGGATTTGAGGAAATCAACATCCGCATTGAAGGGATGTGCGCCAGCGCGGCGACAGATATTGCCACCCTGCCGGGGGCACACGTCGCCATTGCCGAGGGAAGCGAATACATGATTCACAACCCCTGGTGCTACGCGCTGGGCAATGCCAACGAGCTTGAACACACCATTGACCGGCTCCGCAACATCGAAAAGATGTCGCGGGGCTTTTACATGAAACGCACGGGGCAGGCAGAGGAGCAGATCAAGGACTGGATGGACGCGGAAACGTGGTTCACGGCGGATCAGGCCGTGGAATACGGCTTCGCGGACGAGGTTCTGGAAGCCGATGTCAAGGGCGAAACGCCCGCCGCCGCGTGCGTGACGAGCCGCGTCATGGCGACCATGCGCAACCTGTACAAGGCCGTGCCGGAACAGATTGCCGAGATGCAAGAAGGTGGGAATATAAAACAAACCAGCACCTTCATTGAGGGCGAAGAAGGACGGGAGTTTATCCTTCCCCCTGGGCAGGTTGAAATGACCGTCAAGAATCTTGCCGAAGCGGCACGGGCCGCACTTCAAACCGTCAGTCACGAAGCTCCAGTTGCCGGGGCCTCGACTGAAATAAATCAACACGAGGAGGAACATGACACCATGGACATCAAGGACATCAACGTGGATCAGCTTCGTGCGGAAAACCCGGCGCTGCTTGAGCAGATTCAGCAGAGCGCGGTTGCCGCCGAGCGCGCGCGCCAGGACGAGATCGACGCCCTGACCGATCCGGGCTATGAGGAGCTGGCCGCCCAGGCCAAGGCCAACGGCACCAGCCCCGCCGACTTCGTGAAGCAGCTCGTCCAGGCCAAGAAAGCCAAGGGCGCGGGCTTCATGGCCGCGCGGCAGCAGGAAACCGCCCCCGCGCAGAACGTCCCCGGCGGCGAACCCGCCAGCAACCACAAGACCGAGGAACAGGAAATCCAGGACAACGCAAAGGCCGTTGCCGAGTATGCCAAGCAGTACGCGGGCAGCGGCAACGAAACCATGTTCTGATTTCCGGCCAGAAGAACGTAAAGGAGGACATTAACAATGGCTGAAATCTATGGAGTGATCGGCACCAGCACCCCCGTCAATCTGCTGGCCGACCCGCAGGGCGCGGACAAGATCGCCATTCCCTGCGAACCCGGCAACGGCGACATTCCCGCCGGTACGCTGATGTACCGCAAGGCTTCCGGCCTGTGGGCACCCGCCGCCGCCGCCCAGGTTGTGAATACCAACCAGCTCGCGGTGCTGAAAGAGGCCGTCGCCTCCGGCAACGCCCCGGCTTCCGGCGTAACCGCCGTTGCCGAGGACGGCCTTGCCTATCGCGCGGGCTGCTTCATCGACGGCGCTGTGAAGCTGACCGCCGGTGCGGCCCTGACCGACGCCCACAAGGTGATCCTGCGGCAGCAGGGCATCGTGTTCGACAAGAAGGAGAGCACGACCACCTTCACCAACACCGTGACCGGCTCCTGATAAGGGCCGAAACAAAGCGAAAGGAGATTAACCGACTATGGATATTTATTCCACCCGTGCGCAGCTCGCGGCTATCGAACTTCTGCCCCGCGAGTATTCCGCGCTGTTTGACTTCTTCTGCCGCGACGCTGGCACCGTCGAGGACGAAAAGGCCATCTGGGACTTCCGCAAGGGCAGCCGCCGCATGGCTCCCACCGTGCGCCCCGGCGCTGGCGGCGTCCTGATGGATCGCGACGGCTACGAAACCCGCGAAATCGGCTTCTGCTGCGTGGCCCCGGAGCGCATCATCGAAGATTCCAACCTCAAAGGCCGGATGTTCGGTGAGCGCGTGCTGGGTGCTATGACGCCCCAGGAGCGCGAGCGCAAGATGATGGCGAAAGACCTTGTGGACATGCGCAAGGCCATTCAGCGCCGGTATGAGTGGATGGTGCGCCAGGTGATCCTCACCGGCAAGCTGTCCGTGTTCAACTACACCAACGAGGGCCGGGGCATCGAGGCGAGCATGATTGCCGACTATGGCTTCACCAACAACTATGTGCCCCAGACCAAATGGGATCAGGCTGGTGCGAAGATCGACGCCGATATGCGCAGCATCTTCGATCTGGTGTACGACGGCCTGGGCTATGTGGATCGCATCTTCATGGCTCCCGACGTGGCAGACGCCATGATCGACAACAGCAAGTATATCAAGCAGTTCGACGGGCGCAACATCGACATGGGCAAGATCAACACCCAGTATCGCGGAAGCGGCATCCGCTTCATCGGCTGGAACAGCGACGGCGTGGAGATGTACAGCATGAGCGGCACCTTCATCGACGACGACGGCACCGCCAAGGCCGTGATCCCGTCCGGTACCCTGATTGCGGGCAGCGCCGACATGCTGAAAATGTACTTCGGCCCCGTGACCCAGGTCGAGGAACCGGGCGTGAACGCCCAGCACAAGACCTACATCAAGAAGCAGGTGCCTCTGCGCTACGGCAGCATCGACGGCAATTCCATCAAGAACCGTCTGACTTCCTGCCCGACTGTCGTCCCGGAGAATGTGGACGGCTGGTGCGTGGCGACGGTGCTGTAAGGCAGAAAGGAGAAAGCCAGAATGTATATCGCCATCAAGTATATCGGCAAGAAATATACACCCGGCGAAATCCTGCCTGACAATCTGCCCGCCGATGAGGTGAAATGGCTGCTGGAGGCAGGCGCGATCCGCAAGGCCGCGCCTGCTCCCGGACGGCCCGCCGCGCCGGAGGAAACCGAGGAGGAGCCGGAGAGCACCGACGAGCCGGAAACCCCCGCCGCGCCTGACGACGAGCAGGAGCCGGAAACCGCCGAGGAGGAACCGCAGGACGAGGAGCCGGAGGACGAGATCGACGAGGAGGCGGAGGCCCCCGAAATCGACGTGATGGACGGCCTGGTAACTGCCCCCGCCGAGGAGAAAAAGTCTGCCCGGACGGCGGCCCGCAAGAGCGCCGGAAAGGCGGCGAAAGGAGGTAAAACCAAGTGAAGGTTTTGGAACTCCGCAGCAAAAAAGTCATTGAAGTCAATGACAGCTACGGCGCGCGCATGATCGAACAGGGCAAGGCCGTGATCCCGTCCAAGGACGAGCCGCAGGAAGCCCAGGAAATGCCCGCCGAGGAAGCCGCCGAGGAGGCGGAAGCGCCCGCCAGGGAAACCAAGGGCGCGAAGAAGAAGTAAACCGTGGCGCTGAAAGATCGAATCGCCGAGGACATCAACCGCGTGTTCCTGCAAATGGATCACTTTGCGGAAACGCACTACTGGAACGGCGAGGAAATCACCTGTGTACCCGATGAAGAAGAAGCGCTGAAACGCAAGAACAACAACGTGAATGATATTAGCTGGGATTCAAACACCCGGAAAATCCTTATTCACGTCAACGAAAGCGAGTTCCCCGGCGGCGAAGCGCCGGAGCCGAACACCCATGTTTTCTTTGACAGAAAGCCCATGCGCGTGCTGGATGTCAATATCAACATGGGGATGCTGGATATTCTGCTGGAAGCGCGCGATCCGAGGGAGGTTATGTAGCGATGCGGTTTTCCGAAAGGCTTACCGGCCTTAAAAACTGGACGTACAAGGAGCTGTGCAAGGGCCGCATGATGAAAGCCCCTGCCGAGAACATGGACATTGGAACCATCAACCGGCAGGAGCCGCCCGTGTACCTTGCATGGGCACCGGCGCGGGTGGACAAGGCGGGCAATCTGAAAGAGATTCCACTTTCCACCGTCCCCGGCATCCTGATTATGCCCAACCAGACCTACGCGAAGTACATGGAGGAAAAGCGGTTTGACCGCTACAACAACGTGCACAGACCGCAGGAAATGGGCCAGCACCTTGCCGTCAGCATCCTTTTCAGCGTATATGAACCCGGCGTCCGGCTTCCTGGTTTCGTGGACAGCGTGGGCGAAAAGGGCGCGGGCCTTGATACGTCCCTCATTCTGGAGGGCACGGAGCAGGGCCTTTTTACGCTGATGAACTGGATGGACGACTGTATGGAAAAGCTGCTGGGACAGAAGATGATCCCGAAAACAGACCTTTTCGTGCAGGAGGACACCGTAACGTACAGCCTGTACACGGATCAAAGCTACGTCGTGGACAGGCGGCCCATCTATTACGGGTTTGTGAACGTCGTCTTTGGCTGCCATGTCAACGAGGGCTACAACCCGGACATTGAAAAACTTTTGTAAGTGAAGGAGGAATTAACCCATGGCTGATTACAAGCATGGCGCGTATGGCGTTATCCAGGCTGTCGGTTCCCGCGTGGCGGACGAAAGCCAGGGCGCTATCGTTTACGTTGGCACGGCCCCCGTGCATAACGTGGAGGGTGGCGCGAACAACGTCAACAAGCCTATCGTCGTGAACAACATCGCCGAGGCGCGGAAGTATTTCGGCTACTCTGACGAGTGGGACAAGTACACGCTCTGCGAGGCGATGCACGTCCATCTGGAAAACAAGGGCGTCGGCCCTCTGGTTTTCATTAACGTGCTGAATCCTGCGACCCACAAGGCCAGCGAATCCGGCACCGTTTCCAAGACCCCGGAAAATGGCCGCGTCACCATCCCCGCCGCCCAGGACATCATTCTGGACAGCGTGGTTGTCAAGAGCGGCAACACCGCCAAGATCAAGGGCACCGATTACGCGATTGCGTACAACGTCGAGAAGAAAACCATCACCATTTCCGAGCTGACCGCCGGGGCGCTGGGGACTTCTGCCCTGACTATCACCTACAACACCATCGACGCGAGCGCCGTCACCACGGCGGACGTGATCGGCGCGTCTGACGGGCTGGGCCTCAACACGGGCATCTTCGCCATCAAGAACGTGTACCAGCTCACCGGCTACATCCCTGCCTATCTGGCGGCCCCTGGCTTCTCCTCTGTTCCCGCTGTCCATGCGGCGATGTATCAGAACAGCGTGAAGGTCAACGGGCATTGGGACGTGTACATGTTCGTCGATCTGCCCATCGTGAACGGCGAAACCCCGCTGACCCTGGACACGGCCAAGACCTACAAGAACGGCAACGGCTACACCAAGGAGAACGAAACGGTATTCTTCCCGCTGGCGCAGGGCACCGACGGCAAGATTTACCATCTGTCCGTGCTGGCCGCCGCCAACTTCCAGGAGCTGCTGCTTGCCCAGGACGGCATCCCCTACAAGACGGCGAGCAATACCGATTGTTCCCTCATCGAGAACCTGTATCTGGGTGCTTCCAACACCGGGCGCATCTATGACGACAGCATTATCAATGAGAAGCTGAACAAGAACGGCATCGCTTCCGCCGCGTATGTGGGCGGACGCTGGGCCATTTGGGGCTGCCACAGCGCCGATTACGACCAGGAGAACGGCGACCAGATCAACGTCGCGGAAACCAACCGCATGATGCTGTACTACATCAGCAATGATTTCCAGCATCGCCGGACGCCCGACGTTGACAAGCCCATGACGGCGAATGATCTTCAGACCATCATCGCCGAGGAGCAGACCCGCGTTGACGCGCTGCTGAACATCGGCGCGCTGACCCGTGGCGTCGTGACGCTGAACGCGGACGCGCAGGCTCGCAGCGACATCATGAACGGCGACTACTCCTTCCTGTTCGACATCACCACGACCCCGCTCGCAAAGAGCCTGACGGCTATCGTCAACTGGACTGACGAGGGCTTTGTCACCTACTTTGAGAGCGTGGGCGACTAAGGAAAGGAGGGACTGAACAATGCCGCAGAAGGTTTATTGCAACATCGAGAAGCACCGCATCCTGGACAATAAGCGCGAGATCGAGGACGTGACCAAGTTCGGCCTGCCCACGATCCAGCACCCCACGACCACCGTCAAGAGCGCCGGAATGGCTATGGACGTGGATATGCCGGATGTGACCCATCTGAACGCGATGGATTTCACCATCTACCACAACAACGGCGTAAACTGCCAGTACCTCGCGGAACCCGGCAAGCACTTCATCGAGGCCCGCACCGCGCGCCAGCGCTATGATGTGCCCAAGGGCGAAATCGCCCATGAGAGCGTGAAGTTCCGCATCACCTGTGTACATGTCGAAACCCAGAAGGGCGACGTGGAAACCGGCAACCCCTACGGAAGCACCGAGAAATACTCCGTGCTCCGCTATGAGGAGGAAGTCAACGGCAAGGTGACGATCATCGCCGACGCGATGGCGGGCCTTATCAAGTTCAACGGTAAGGATTGCACCAGCAAAGTTGACAATCTGTTGAAATAAGCAGGAAGCCAACACGACAGACGGGGAAAAGCGCGAGCGCTCGCGCTTTTCGCTTTTCCCCGCCTGATTTTTCAGAAAGGAATTGTCCGATATGGAAAACGAGAAGCATTTGACGCCGATGCAGGCGGCAACCACCCCGGCGGAGAAGCCCCAGGAGGCCCCGGCGGAGCAGACAGCGAAGAACCCCACGGAGCAGGCGGCGGAACAGCCCCAGCCCACGCGGGAGGAGCTGCAAAAAATCATGAAGGAAAAGATGGAGGAGGTACGGCGCAGGACGGAAGAAGCCCAGGTTGCCATGAGCCAGGGCAAGGGCAGGCTGACGCTGGAAACCCCCATCAAGAGCGGTGACGAGGAAATCACCGAATTGATCTACGACTTTACGGCCCTCAACGGCATGGAATATACCGACGCGATGGACAGCGATCCCAACGCGACGGGCAATTACCGCATCACCTACCGGCAGGCGCTTTCCCTGTTCGCCAAGGCGGCGGCGAAGCAGACTGACCGGCTGGATATGCAGGACATCGTATCGCAAATCGGCGTGACCGACGCGGTGGAGGGCGTGCAGCTTGCAACCCTTTTTTTCAACGCATCGACGCGGGCGGGCCGTCTGCGTATCTCGAAAAGGTGATCCTTGCCGGGATGGTAACGCACACGTCGATTGTAGATCTGATGCAGATGGAAATACGGCGCTTTTACCGGGTGCTCGTCGCGGTGTGCGACGTGCTGGACAAGCGCAAGAACAATCATTAAGCGGCGGCGGGGCATCCTCGCCGCCCTTTCTTTGCAGAAGGGAGGCGGCAGCGTGGAGATTTACTACCAGGGCGCGGACATCACGGGCATGGTACAGGTTCGGAAGTGCATCGCGCGGGACACCAGCGGCGGGCGCTGCGACAGCCTGGAAATCGAATTTGACAACGCCGCCGGATGGTACAACTGGGGGCCGGAGGAGGACGACCAGATCATTGTTTCCCACAACGGGTATGATACGGGAATTATGTATCTGAATACGGTGTTGCCGGAGGACGGGCATTTCCGCATCCTGGCGACGGCGCTTCCCTGCGCGGCCCGAAAGAAGCAATACAGGAGCTTCACGGGAAAGACCATCGAGGAGATCATGCGGGCCTGCGGCATGGCGTCGGGGATGGATTTTGCCATCTTCGGCATCGACGGGCAGGCGGTGATCCCCTACATCCAGCAGGAGAACGAGAGCGCGGCGGCGCTCCTTTACAGGCTGCTGAAATTTGAGGGCGCGGCGCTGAAATGCGTAAACGGGCGCTATACCGCCATCGGAATTTCCTACGCGCAGACGCGGCCCGCATACCAGACCATTGAAATAGGCGCGAAGCAGGCGGGGACGGAATACCGGCGAGGCGGAGCGACCTACAAGAGCGTGACCGTCAAGACGCCGTTTGCCAAGGCGACGGCGGAGGACTTGCTTGTGGCGAGCACGCACCAGCAAATCACGATCAATCTACCGGCCAGAAACGACATCCAGGCCGGACGATGGGCGCGGGGCGTGCTGATGCACCACAACCGGCAGGCGGAAACGCTGACCATCGAAAGCGAATTTAACCCCGGCTTTTCCTCCATGACGCGCATCGACATCGTGGGCGGCACGGACGCAACCGGGGACTGGATCATCGAGGAAGCGGAGCACGACTTTTACAACCGAAAATCCAGGGCGAAGCTGTACAGGTGTATCTACACCATCCAATAGCAGGAGGCGGAGCATGGACAAAGGCGTGAGCATAGAGCGCGGCTACATTCTGGATGTGGCGGCGGACGGGGCCTATTATGTGGCCTCCTATGACCGGGACGGCATCGAAACGCCCCCGATCAAACCCATAGACAGCAGCACCTACGCCAAGGGCGACATGGTGTATTTCTTTCTGTTCCCGGATGGCACGGGAAAAATACTCTGCGGGGAATGACCGCAGGATAAAAGGGCGGTGAGATTGTGGCGAGCCAAACGCTTGAAACCGTTATTGCGATAAACGCGCGAGTAGGTAACGGTTTTTCCCAGGTAGGCGCGACGTTGACCGAACTCGGAAGCATGGTAAACGGAATCAGCCAGCAGCTTATCAACTTCGGCAAGGACAGCGTAAACGTCTATCGTGAATACGAAAAGAGCATGGCGGACGCCCAGGTGGCCCTTTCCACCACCTACGGACGGGGCACACAGCAGCTTAACACCGTCATGAGCCAGCTTGACGTTGCGGCGACGGAGTGGGCTGCGACGACGATCTTCCACACAAACGACGTAGCAAACGCAATATCCGAGGCGGCACATGCAGGCTGGGATTTCGACCAGATCATGAGCGGCATCCCGGCGGCGATGCAGCTTGCCCAGGCGGGCGGGCTTGACCTGTCCGAAGCGGTAAACTACATCGTCAAGAGCACCAACGCGGCGGGCATCGGCTTTGAGGACATGGGCCATTTTATCGACCTGTGGGCTTTCGCGGCGAACAGCAGCGCAAGCACCATCGGCGAATTTGGCGACGCCATGCTGCGCATGGGCAGCACGATGCGCTTTGCGGGCAACACCGAGGAGCTTATGACCCTTATCGCCGTGACGGCGAACGCCGGTTCCGTCGGCAGCGAAGCGGGCACCATGATCCGCAATTCCATGATGCGCCTGATTGCCCCGACGGACAAGGCCGGAAAGGCCATGGCACAGCTCGGTGCGACCAGCACGGAAACGGCGGCCCTCATGGGCGACGAGGCGCTGGCGGCAGCCAACGCGGAGCTGGCGGCCCACGGATTCAGCGCGTTTTATCAGGACGGCCCGCAAAAGGGCCAGATGAAGAACGTGCTGGACATCTACCGGGAGCTGTACGTCGCCCTGGGCGACATTGCGGGCGGCTATGAGAACATAGACCGCAACGGCGACGCGCTGGGCGTGCTTTCCGCCATCTTCCCGACCAGAACCATCACCGAGGCATTGACCCTGCTGCGGGGCGCGGCGGAGGGATACGACGGCCTGTACGAAGCCATGCGCGGCGGCGACGCCGAGGGCTACGGCCAGTACGCAGCCGAAACCATGATGGACACGCTGGACGGCAAGATCGAAACCTTTGAAAGCAAGGTGGAGCGCCTAAAGCAGCTCGTCGGTGAGGAGCTTTCCGGCCAGGTGGAGCAGGCTACCGGCTTTATCGGCGGCATGGTTGACAGCCTTGCGGCAATGGACAGCGACAACCTGGGCGCGCTGGTGACGGGCCTTGAAGTGATCGCGGCGGCTGGCCCTGGCCTGATGCTGGCGGGCGGCGCTTTCCGCATGATCGGCTATCTGCTGACGCCTGCGGGCGGCATCGGAATGGGCCTTATCGCCCTGACGGCGGCAGCGGCGGCCATCAAGCAACTGGAAGAAGCGGACTTTGCAAAGAACTTCGGCAATCTGGAGCTGGACACGCAGGGCATCCAGAGCTACGTCAAGAGCCTGGGCGACGATTTCAAGGCCGCCTATACGGAGGTTGACGGCTTCAAAACAGCCCTTGATAACGCGGTTACGAGCTATCAGACGGCCAGCACAACGTTCAGCGCGACCCTGTTCCAGGACATGCTTACCAACACGAAGCTGACGGAGGCGGATAAGCAGCAGCTTCAACAGTTGGGTATCGACATGTACACCGCCGTACAGGAGGCCATTACCAACAGCACGGCGGCCAGTATGAGCTACTGGCAGACGCTTTTCGGAGGCGACGGCACGGCGGAATACGATCCGGCCTACGCACAGATTATCGAGCTGACGAACCAGGCATACGAGGACGCATTGGCCGAGGCTTCCAGCATCAGCGAGGGCCTGCGGGCGGCCATGACGAGCGCCTTTGCGGACGGACAGATCAGCAACGACGAATATCAAAACATTCTGTCCTATATGCGCTCCTACAATGACGCCATTGCCCGCGCGGCAGCCGAGGCCCAGAGCGAAGAAGATTATATCAAGATGGGCAAATGGCTGAAACAGGCCCAGGGCGCGAGCCTGGAGGACATTCAGACACTTGCCACCACCGCGACCAGCGAGCGCGACCAGATTCTTGCGGATCAGGAAGATCGGTTCCAGACCGAGTATTTCCGGGCACAGTATCGAGGCGCGGACGCCGAAACCCTGGCGCGGGCCGAGGCCCTGCACCAGCAGGAACAGATGCGCGTAAACGCCGCGTATGACGAGTTCCTTTTTACTCTTTGGGACAGCCAAATCCAGCAGAGCGGACAGGGCGAGAATTACGCGGCCCTGGCCGGGTACGCCCAGCAATACATGAGCGGCCAGCTCTCCGCAGACAGCATTATGTCCATGATAAAGGACAGCATGGGCGGCAGCATTTACGCAGGGGACGCGGGCTGGGCACCTTCTTTGAAAGGCACAGACCGGGCGCAGCTTGGCCGGATGATGGGCTATATGGTCGGCAGCATGGGCGGCGACAGCGGCGTGCAGGAGCGCATCGCCTACTATGAGGGCATCGGAGATCAGGCTATGGCGGGCCGTCTGCGGCAGATGTACGCCATGGAACAGCTTGTAAACGGTTTCGGGCAAAGCATGGTTCTTGAAAAGCCCGCGTGGGACATCCTCAATCTGTCCAGCGATTACGTCAACACCAACCAGGATGAATACATCGCGAACGGGATCAACCGAAAGAGCACGGACGCGCTGCTTTTGGGAGATACCGGCTTTAACCTCGACACGGCAAGGGCGACTATTGATTTCCTGGGTGATGGCACAAAGAGCATCGCCGGACTGATGCAGACCATCGGCGAGGTCGTCAATGGCACGCAAGGCTTTACAGGCCAGGACATCGTTTCGGCAGACAGCGCGCTTTCTGGCATTGCCAACCGTGAGCTTGGCCGGATGTATGAGCAGATGGCGGCAATCTACGACTTCGACGCCGTGGCGCGGGACATGGGAGAGGATTTCGCACAGAGCGGCCTTTCTGACTACTACGCCATGTGGGATTTGCTCTATGGAGAGGCCAGCCAGCACGCGGAGGATTACAAGCTACCCGTAGAGATCGACCCGCAGATTGGCGAAACGCCGGACATCCCGCCTATCCCCGTTGACATCACGCCGAAGGTTGAGGGCGAGGACGCCATGACCAGCCTGCAAGATCAGGGCGTGACTGTGGACGTTGGCGCAGACGCAACGGAGCTGACGGCCACCATCGACGGCGCGGACGGACAAACCCTGATGGAGTACGTCAGCGGCGACGCGACCGACCTTTCCATGACCATCACGGATCAGGACGGGCGCGTGCTGACCGAGAACGTGACGGGCAACGCGGCGTCCCTGGCGGCCATCATCAACAGCTATAACGGGCGGACGATCACGGTCAACATCACGGGACGAAAGCTGTTTGCCGAGGGCGGACGCGCGACCAGCGCTTCCATATTTGGAGAGGCTGGGCCAGAATGGGCCATCCCAGAGGAACACAGCGAACGGACGGCGGCCCTGCTGAACGCGGCGAGGGAGGCCAGCGGCTTCACCTGGCCGGACATCCTGGCCCGGTTCGGCGGACTGAACAGCAACCCGGACAACCAGCCGACGACGATCATTTACAGCCCGACCATCCACGCGGCGGACGCAACGGGCGTCGATCAGGTGCTCCAGGAGGACAAGAAGCGGCTGGATAAATGGTACGAGGAAAAGAAGATGCGGGATCAAGTGGAGGTGTATTCATGACGCTTAGCGGAAAGGGCTACCCTTGCAGCGCCGGGGAAACCTTCGACAGCGTGGCGCTGCTGCTTTACGGCGATGAAAAATACGCCGCCGAGCTTCTGAACGCCAACCCTCACCTTTGCACGATCCCGGTATTCACGGGCGGCGAAATGCTCCTGCTCCCGGTGATCGAAATGCCGGAGGACGAGGACGAGGAGGCCAAAATGCCGGACGTGCCCCCGTGGAAGGAGGCGTAGCACATGGCAGAGATCGGAAGATGGAACGGGCACAAATTTGAAGTGTCCAGCAGCCTGATACGGAGCTTTACCGGCCTGCAAATCAAGGGATCGAGCGAAACCGAGGACAAGGAGGACGGAAGCCAGAAATACGTTTCCCGGAAGAAGGGAAAGCCGGTTGAAGTGAGCTTTACCATCCACCTTAACGCCCGCCTGGGATGCAACGTGCGAAGCGAAGCGCTCAAATTTGTGTCCGAGGCGCGGGCCGGGAAAAAGGATTACTTCTACGTCGGCAACAAAAAGCTGGTGACGTGCCAGCTCATGCTGACGGACGCGACGGTGAAGGAAATCGGCCTGATAAACAAGGGCACCTGGACGCAGGCCGACGTACAGGTGACGATGAAGCAATGCAGCAAGAACGACGGCGCTTCCGGCGGAGGTTCCGGCTCTGGCGGGGGCGGCGGCGGAGGAGGCGGAGGCGGCGGGAGCAAAAAGGTTTCCGTGAAAAAGACCTCCACGACGACCACCAAGAGCACGAATATTGTCCAGAAGATCGCCGAGGGCGTCAAAAACGTGGCGACAAAGGTTGTCAACGGCGTAAAAAAGGCCGTGACCACCGTCAAGAATGTACTGACCGGCAAGACCAGCGTCGCCAGCGCCGTGACGAGCGCCGTCAAGGCGGGCGTTTCCGCCGTGAAGAAGGTTGTGACAGCGGCCAAGGCGGTGAGTACCGTCAAGAAAGCAACCACCACCAGCTCGGCGTTGAGCAAGATCAAGAGCGTTGTGAGCAAGGTTACAAGCCTGTTTAAGAAAAAGTAAGGAGGGGCGGGCATGGCACAATATCAGATTGACAATATCGCCTCTCCCATCGACTGGCAGGAGGACGACATCGTACAGCGGACGCTTCAAAACGCGAAAAACCTTCTCATGTGCAGGATGGGCGAAGTGCCATATGACCGATACATTGGGTTTGATCCGGCGCTGTATGATCTGCCCATTGAAGAACTGCGGGCGGAGCTGCTGCCGGAACTTGACCGCGTGATGATGTGGGAGCCGGACGTGGAAGTGGTGGACGCGGAGGCGACAATCCTTGACGACGGAAGCGTTTACATCAAAGTGATTATCGAAGTGACCTTTGAAGAAGGGGCATAGAAAGGACGGTGAAAACATGGACAATACCGAGCTTCATTATCTGACCTATGACCCTGACGCGATATGGGAGCAGATGATGATTAACTACGTCGAGGCGGGCGGCGACATCCTCTATCCGGGCGACGAAAAGTACATGCTGCTGCGGAGCGTGCAGGAGGACATCGTACAGGTTTTCGCGGGCGTGGACAACGCCCTGCGCATGGCGACCCTGCGCTACGCCGTGGGCGACTATCTGGACGTGCTGGGAGAGCAAAGGAGCTGCCCACGCATCCAGGCGACGGCGGCGACGGCCACCGTGACCATCACCACCAACGCGACGGGCAAATCCGACGTGCTGGAGGCGGGCACGGCCATGACGGCGGACGGCGAAATCTTCTATCTGCTGGTGGAGGATTTGACCCTGACGGGCTACGCGCAGACGGTGACGGTGGAGGTTGTCGCAGACCGCACGGGCAGCGTCGGAAACGGCCTGCTGGCCGGATCGGAAATGGGCCTTGCCATTACCAACGGCGGCGTAAACAGCATCATCGTGGCGACAGACGCCAGCGGCGGAAACGAGGAGGAGGACGACGAAACATACCGCGCCCGCATCCGGGAATACGGCCTTGCGAGCGTTTCCACCGGCCCCGAACAGCAGTACGAAGCCGTAGCAAAGGCCGTAAGCTCCGAAATTCTGGACGCCAAGGCGCTGAACATGGGCGCGGGCAACGTGGGCGTATATCTGCTTCTGGCAAGCGACACGGGCGCGGCGGCCATCATGCAAAGCGTTCTGGACGCGCTTTCGGCGGAGGACGTGCGGCCCCTGACCGATAACGTGAGCGTTTACCGCGCGGCGGACGTGGCCTATACGCTGAACGTGCGCTATGCGAGCGACAACAGCAGCGCCACCAGCGCGGCGATTGCGGCGGCGGTGAGCGACTACCAGACGTGGCAGGATCAGGTAATCGGGCGGGCTTTCAATCCTGACCGGCTGATGGCGGCCATCTACCAGGCGGGCGCGACGCGCGTTACCTGGGGCGACGGCAGCAACTTCAACGGCGGGGCCGTCACCTATACCGAGATCGGGGCCAGCCAGCGATGCAAGGGCACTATCACCTTGACGGCCCTTTCCTAAAGGCGGTGACGAAGAATGTTCACGTTTGACGTAACAAGGCACGTCCCGCGCTTTATCCTGCAAGACAAGAACGGGTACGCCGTGGCAAAGGCCATCGAGGCCGGTGTGCAGATCATGAACGACACGATCCAGCAGGGCGTCGATTGCGTGCTGAACTACGACACGATGCCAGAATGGCGGCTTGATGAACTGGCCTGGGAAACCAACTGCCTGTACGACTACAACGCCGACCTGGAAACAAAGCGCCAATGGATCAAGAACGCGATCCCACTGTACCGCCTGTTCGGCACTCCGCAGGCGGTTTATCAGTACATCGGCAGCTACTTCGGGGCCGTTGACCTGGAAGAAAACTGGCAGTACGGCGGCGACCCGTATCACTTCCGCGTGACTGTGGAAGGAGAATGGACGCCGGAAAACGAGGCGTGGGCAAGGAAGGCCATCGGCACGGCAAAGAACGTGCGCAGCGTGCTTGACAGCCTGCGCATCGGCAGCAAGTGCAAGATCGGGATCATCGCCACGGGCGAGGTTCTGGCGCGCTTCGGCTACCCGCTGACCGGCACGGAGAATTGGGCCGGACGCTGGCCGCAGGAGAACACCATCGGCATCATCGACGAGAGCATGAAAGCGGGCATCGGGGCGGAGGCCGAGGGCCACCGCTTCCCGTACCCCATGACCGGCACGCGCCCGGAGATCAACACCCTGGGCGCTGTGGGCGAAGCAAAGGCCGGTATGCGCGGCGACGCGGCGGCCTATCCTTTCGGCTACCCCATGACGAGCGAGGGCGTGCAGGCGGGCACCATCCCGCAAGAAAACACCCTGGGCATCGTCGGAGAAAACGACATCCAGGCCGCACAAGCGGAGGACACATACGCCCGAATCCTTTACAAGATGTGCGGCGCGGATGAAATCTGACGAAAAGGAGGATTAAGACAATGGCGGATGTATTCACGCTGGACAGCACCTACCTTGCGGCGAAGCGGAAGGAGATCAAGAACGATCCTTCCTACGCGCGGTACAAGGTGGGGAGCACTTGGTATCAGGCAAAGATCGAAAAGGCCGAAGTGCTGAACAGCGGCGTTGTGGAAGTGACATTCCTGATTGACCACACCGTAAGCGGCAACATTACGGTGACGGGCGTCGAGCTGTACGACCACAACGGCGTGAGGATCGGCAGCAAGGCGGTGAGCATTGCGAGGGCGGACGCCACCGAGGGCATTTTGTATGTTTGCCGGTTCCAACTGTTCCAGGTCACGGAGAACACCAGCAGGACGGGCGCGTATGACGCGCTGTAAAGGGAGAAGGTGAAAACAGTATGAGCTACAACAAGCGGATCGGATGGAAAGACCATGTGGTGCAGCGCCCCAGGACGTACACCGAAGCGACCAACAGCGACGGGAGCAAGACCTTTACGCCCGCGCCCGGAACGGTGATCCAGCAGGGCACGGCACAGAGCGCGACCAACTTCAACACCATGGATGAAGCCTTGCAGCATATCAGCATCGCCTACGATATGCTCATGACGATTCACCAGGCGGAGGTTCGGGACGCACAGAAACGGATCGAAACCCTGGAAGCCCAGGTTGCGACCCTGACAAGCTGATTGAGAGGAGGACACCCCGATGGATGAAAACGAAATCCTGACCCCGGAGGAGGAAATCACGGCGGAGGAAGTTATGCCCGACGTGCCGGAGGACGACCCGGAGGAATGGGATCGCAAGCGCAAGGAAGCATGGGAAGCGGAGCTGGCCCCTTTCAAGGCCCTTCGCGCCCAGATCAACGAACACGACGAGCTGATGGCAGAAACCTTGTATGAGGTTACGATGCTGGAACTCGGAGAAAAGGAGGGATAAAAGATGGCCTATAACCTGATGAAGCGGATCATTCTGAACGCGAAGAAGGAAGGCGCGCTGGAGGAAAAGCGGGCCGGGATCATGGACAAGCTGGACGCATTTCTGGCCGCTGACCGGCTGACCGCCGACCAGTACAGGGAGCTTGTGGGGCTGATGGACGAATGAGCCTGACGGCCTGGATCGCCGGGAAAATCATTGACCGGCAGTACAACAAAATTCTGAAAGGAATGGAGGTAAACACCATGACTTACAAGCTGATGAAGCGGATCATCGAGAACGGCATCAAGAAGGGCAATCTTGACCGTGAATCCACCATGCAGAAGCTCGACGTTTTCCTGATGGCTGACCGCATCACCGTGGAGGAGTACCAGGAACTCGTCGAAATGATGGAGGAGGGCGGCACGGATGAATAACAGCCCTCTTGAATTTCTGGCGAAGAAGTACGGTAACGTCGTGAAGTACGACGCGGACGGCAACGTGGCCGGTATCTTCGTCAAATTTCCCAAAATGAAAAGCTCCGACCTGGTGGCTGGGCTGCCGGAGCACACGCACCCGGCTTTTATCATCAATGGCGTGGAGCAGGATTACATTCTGCTTGGCAAGTACAAGGGCGGCGAGAACGGCGTTTCTGGCGGCGCGCTGGTGAGCCTGCCGAACATCAACCCGGCCCGGAGCCTGGGCGCGGATCAGTGCCTTTCCCGCATGAAGCTGGCTGGCCCCGGCATTACCGGCATGACCTGTGCGGACTATGGCTTTATCAAGCTGCTTGCGCAGAAGAACGGCTGGAAGCCGCACGGAAATACCGCCTGGGGGCAGGCACACCAGGACGCGAGCGCCTGGGAAACCGGCAAAGCGCTGACCGTGAATACGGAAAGAGCTTACAACGGGTACGTCTACAAGTGCCTGATTGCCCACACCACGGCGGCGGAGCTGCGGCCCGACCTGGCCCCGACCTATTGGGAGAGGGGCAAGTTTGTGGGCGGCATCAGCAACGACGGCACGCCCGACGCGGCCCATCAGACCGGCTATCGGACGCTGAACGGCACCGGCCCGCTGGACTGGTATCTGGGCGGCGACCCGGCCCTGCTGGCGGACATCATCGGCTCCAGCCTGGAACAGCAGTACGGCTACCGCATCGTGGACTGTGAGCTGCAAATCCTGGAGAACAACAACGCCGCCGACCCGGACGCAGACCTGTCCGCTTCTTCCGCCGCGTGGCGCGCGATCCTGCCGAACACCAGCGACAACGGCTATACCCTCGTCGCCCCCGGCACGGCTGGCACGCTCCATTGGAACTGGCTGAACGGGCATATCACCCTGGACACGCAATGCGACGACCTGACCGTGGGCGCGAAGGGCGAAAGTTTCAGCACGGTTGCGGTGAACACCACGCGCCTGCCTTATGTGCCGAGCATCGTTTACGAGCTGGGCCTTATCAAGACCGGCGCGGGCGACGACACCCCCGGCTATTACTACGTCAACTTCGTGGCGGGCGAGCGCTTCCCCCGTCGCGGCGGCAGCTACGTCGACGGCAGCTACGCGGGGCTTGGCGGTGTCGGTGCCAGCGTCGAGCGCGGCGGCGCCCGCAACGCCTATGGGTGCCGCCCCCGCTCCCTCTGAACCCCTGGAAACTGAATACTGAACCCCTGACCGGGGCCGCCCGATAGGGCGTGCCCCATACATCCCTTTCCCCGTTATCACGCGCGCGTTAATAGTTTCCATGACGCGCGCGTGATGGGGAAAATAATATCCGCCGGACGGAGAGAATGATATGCCGGAATTTAAGTACGACAGGAGCAATCCGGGGCCATGCTGCCAGAAAATCGACGACATGATCCAATACGCGCGCCCCATCGTGGAGCGCTGGCCGAGCTTCCATAAGCGGAGCCTGGGCGTGGACATCATGCAGGAAATGTACACGATGCTGCGGCTGGCAACAAAGGCCCGCCTGCGGTACATGAACAAAAGCACGCTGGCCGACTTGGACACCAGCAAGGCCGTGCTGGACATCTTCATCCAGCAGGCGAACAAGATCATTTTCACGGACAAGAGCGGAAAAACAAGGCGATTGCTCACGGATCAGAGCTACGGCGAATGGTCAAAGAAGATTGACGAGATCGGGGCTTTGATCGGCGGCTGGATGAATAGCGTATCTGGCCGCAAGAGTGGCGATAGCAGAGGGAACGTGCCGTGATTTGGACGGTCTGAATCCATGCGTTCTTTAGCGCTTCCCCCGTCGCGGCGGCAACTACAACAACGGCAGCAACGCGGGGCTTGGCTATGTCAATGCCAACAACGAGCGCGGCAACGCCAACAACAACTATGGGTGCCGCCCCCGCTCCCAGCATATATTACGCGCCGCGAGATTACGAATCAGCGGCCATCCGCTGATGGGAGGGGTGCGTTTCCTCGGCCCGAAGGGGCTAAACAAAAATCCTGACGCGCAGCGGCAAGAACGCTCCGCAGGAAACGCGCGGCAGGAATCACCGCGAAGCGCCCGGAAGGGCAACGGGCTATGGCTGTCCGCAGCATACCCTAAAGCGATTTGGGGCATTACAGTCTATGCCTGACGGAACACGTCACGCGCGGCAGTTCACAGGGCGGGGTGAATGTTTTGGAAGGGCTGCACAATCTGAAAGACCGCATCTGTGATTTTGAAAACCTGATGGGCGCTTACCGGGACGCCGCAAAGGGGAAACGGTATCGCAATGAGGTTTTGGACTTCTCTTTCAACCTGGGCGCGAATCTGCACCAGATACAGAAAGAGCTACTGGATATGACCTACAAGGTGGGGCCATATCGGGAATTTTATGTACGCTACCCGAAGCCGAGGCTCGTCATGGCGCTGGGCTTTCGGGATCGCGTTGTGCAATGGGCCATTTACCGGCAAATCAACCCATATCTGGACAAGCGATATATCACGCACAGCTACGGGTGCCGGAAGGGCAAAGGAACGCTGCCAGCGGCGGAGTGCCTGCAAAACTGGCAGCAGAAGATCAGCCGGAAGCCGGACGCGGACGAATGGTATCTTATCAAGGGCGACATCAGCAAATACTTTTACAGGGTTGAACACGGGAAGGTGCTGAATACCTACGACGAGATATCAGACGACGCCTGGTTTCGCTGGCTTATGCGGACAATCATCAATAACCCGGACGTGCCTTTCGGCCTGCCTCCGGGGATGAAGCCGGATGATTGCCCGCGATGGCGGCGGCTCTTTGATGTGGGTATGCCCATCGGCAACCTGACGAGCCAGGAAACGGCCAACCTGTTTCTGGACAAGCTGGATCAATTCATCAAGCGCACGCTGAAAGTACACTACTATGTGCGCTATATGGACGATTTCTGCATCCTCGTCAAGGGCAAGGAGAACGCAAAGCGAATATTCGCCGCCATCGAAACCTTTCTTCGGGACGAGCTGCTGCTTGACATCAGCCCGAAAAGCAGAATCCAAAAGGCGACGGCCCCGGTTGAGTTCGTGGGTTATCTGCTGACGCCGCACGGCATCCGCATGAGACGAAAGACCACGACACACATCAAGCGGAGCCTGCGCTTCATCATGGCGGCCTTTGCCGCATGGCAAATCAGCTATGACGCGGCGATGGAAAGCGTGATCTGCTATATCGGGATGTGCAAGCATTGTAACGGTCACAACATGATCCGCTGGATCGAGGAACACTTTGTACTTCAAAGGTGCGACAATATGAATATTGAGAGCGATCAGCCGCCGGGGAGGCGGCATTTTTATACCATCCAGGAGCAGGAGGACGGCACGGTGGACGTGTATCTGCGGCCCCATGTGCTGCCCCTGACGACGGAGGACGGCGCGACAGACTACGACGTGGAAATGCTCGTTGTGCGAGGCGTGGAGCCGTTCGACGGGATGGAGGAGGACATCAGGGCGCGCTATGACGACTGGTGCGCCAGCGCGGAGGTGGTCTATTTATGAAATTGCCGCGTGAACTGCTGGAAGCAGCGATCTTTATAGGGGCGCTGGCCCTTTTATTTATTCTTTTCAGCGTGGTTTGCATTGTCGGCATCGCATGGACGCACTATCCGCACGGAATACGACGAAAGCGCAAAAAGGAGGATAAGGCGTGAAAAAGATTGCAGACATCAGCCATTATCAGGGGGCTATCGACTGGAGCAAGGCAAGGGACGATCTGGAGATGGCGATTTTCCGCGCCAGCGTCGGCAGCAACGCGGACAAGCGCTATCTTGAATACACGGAAGCCTGCGGGATTCCATACGGCGCGTATCACTACGTCAAGGCCGGAACCGCCGAGGCGGCCAGAACGGAAGCCCGGTTCTTCGTGGAGTGCGCGAACAAGGCGAAGCGCAGGCCGCTTTTCTACATCGCGGACATCGAATACAGCGCGCAGACGGCGACGACTACCGAGGCCGTATGCGTCGCTTTCCTGGAGGAGCTGCGAAAGCTGGGCTGTGAAAAGATTGGCCTGTACATCAACACCCGCTACAAATGGGCAGGAAAGGCAATCTCCCTTTGTGACATCATGTGGATTCCACATTGGGGGAAGAACGACGGCAACGTGCCCGCGAAATCCTACGCGCCGAAATACTACTGCGACCTTTGGCAATACACCAGCAAGGGCCGCGTAAACGGGATCAGCGGCAACGTGGATTTGGATATGCTCTACGGCGACAAGCCGCTGGAATGGTTCACCCAGGAGGCGGAGGACACCGAAGAAACCGAGGACAACACCGACGAAAACGAGGAGGCGGGAAACATGGGATTTGACCGGCAGAAGGTAATCGACATCGCTTTGGCCGAGGAGGGCTATCTGGAAAAGGCCAGCAACAAAGACCTGGACAGCAAGACAGGGAACGCGGGCAAGAAGAACTACACCAAGTACGCCCGCGACATGGACGCAATTCCCGGATTCTACAACGGCAGGAAGCAGGGCGTCGCCTGGTGCGACGTGTTTGTGGACTGGTGCTTCGTGCAGGCTTACGGCGTGGACGACGGGCGCGCGCTGCTGTGCCAGCCGACGAAAAGCTGCGGGGCCGGATGCAAATACAGCCGCCAGTATTACAAGGCCAAGGGCAGGCTGTTTGAAAGCCCGGAACCCGGCGACCAGATTTTCTTCTATCCGGCGGACGGGATTGGCGGCAGCGCCATTTCCCACACCGGCCTTGTGTACAAGGTGGATAACTCCTATGTGTACACCGTGGAGGGCAACACCAGCACCGCGAGCGGCGTTGTCGCCAACGGCGGAGGCGTCGCCAAGAAGAAATACAAGCTCAACTATAACCGTATCGCAGGGTACGGACGCCCCAACTATTCCGCAGGCACCACCATCCAGCCGACACCCACCCAGCCCGAACCCGACAAGCCGGAAACCGGCGAGGAACCGAAGGGAAAGACGGTTGTCGTGACCGCGAGCAGCGTCAATGTGCGCGTAGGCAATGGCACGAACTTTAGCCGGATTACCGCCGTTTCCAGGGGAACGATGCTGGAATGGGTGGCGACCGCAGAAAACGGCTGGCACGCGGTGGTGTACAAGAAGCAAGTCGCCTGGATCAGCGGCAAGTATGCGGAAGTTAGGGGGTGAAATCTATGGACAAGGTGACGCCGGATCAGCTTATGAACACCGTGGTTGTGCTGCTGGCCGTATTCGCGGCAATCGTCACGGTGGATAAGGTGATCGACATCTTCAAGAAGTGGCGGACGCCCAGCACCGACACGGCAAAGAAGCTCGCCGCCGATAAGTCGCGGCTCGACGCACACGACAAGGCCATCCAGAATTTGCAGGAAAGCAATCAAGTGCTCTGCTCTGGCATAATGGCCTTGCTGGATCATGAGCTGCACAACGGGAACGGGGAGCAGATGCAAAAAGCGCGCGACGACATCATGCACTATTTGCAGGGGAACATCGGCAGACAGTAAAACCGCGAGCGC
>Ga0310691_10000805_pt1 | contig 54041 bp, 41 predicted proteins | sample 176DNAGHGlowgp2_FD_203887 | JGI IMG/M metagenome (GOLD analysis project Ga0310691, IMG submission 203887) | Sheep rumen microbial communities from Palmerston North, Manawatu-Wanganui, New Zealand - 1766 DNA GHGlow gp2 (v2) (version 2) | ecosystem: Host-associated > Mammals > Digestive system >... | reverse complement strand
GATGAGCATTGCTTAGCTTTATATGTTAAAGATGTTATTGATGATCCAGATGCTTATGATGGAATTGTTTTTAATAGGTGGTATGCTGATATGTCATATACAGGTATTGCTATTGATTGGGAATCTATGCTATGATTAGACAAGACATTGATATAAATGGCTATTGGAAAATTATAGTATTATACAATGTTTATTTAGGTAAAAAAGATACTGGTTTTACTTATACTAATAGTAATAAAAAAACTAGTATAGTAGGGATAACAGACACTACCAATCAAGAACAGTTTTTAAATACTATAGTTCATGAAGCTAAACATGTTCAATCACATATCTGTTCCTATTATAAAGTACCTGAAGACAGTGAAGAAGCAGCTTATTTAATAGGCTATATTGTACAAAAAATGCATAGAGTATTTAAAGAAATGATATACACTGGGGTTTATTAACTTCAGTGTATATTTATTAATAAAAGTTAATTGCTAAAAGTTTTTTATTCTCAATATTTTTTATCATATTTGCATAAATATTAAAAGTATGAATACTATATATAAATATATAGCTCTAATAACAATAATAGGACTTTTATTCTTAGGAGGAATTATATTATTTAAACAATATAAGAAATATAAAAATCTTTATTATATTTCCCAGCAAAATGTAGAAGCTTACCAAATAGAGAATTCTGATGCTAATAATAAACTTAGACAATATCAATTAACTATTGATGAGCTTAGATGTAGTAATGATAGTATAGACAAAAAACTATTGAAAGTAGTAGATGAATTAAAGATTAAAGATAAAAGAATAGAAGCTTTACAATATCAACAATCAGAAATATCAAAAGTAGATACTATAATATTTAAAGATACCTTATTTCAAGAGGGGATAAAAATAGACACAGCAATAATAGACCCTTGGTATAGTTTAGAACTCTCTTTAAAATACCCCTCTGAAATTAAGGTTTCTCCTACTTTTAAAAATGAACAGTATGTAATCATAAATACTAAAAAAGAATATAATAATAAAAGATCTAAAATATTCTTTATAAGATGGTTTCAAAAAAAGCATTTGGTTACTGAAGTTAATATAGAAGAGAAGAGTCCTTATGTAACTAATAAAAAAAGTAAATTTGTAAAAGTTATAAAATAATGCTAGAAGAAATAAATATTCAGGTTATTGTTACAGGTGTGGTCGGTATTATTACCACTATAGCTAGTGGATGGACTTCTTGGTTCTTTACTAAAAAGAAATACTATTCAGAAGTAGATAGCACTCTAATAAAAAACATGCAGGACTCTTTAGCTTTTTATACTCAATTATCTGATGATAATAAGCAAAGGCTAGATGAGACTTTAAAAAGAAATGATTTATTAGAGGAAGAAATAAGACAATTAAGGCAACAAGTATTTGAACTTATGAATACTATATGTACAGATATGAGTTGTGCGTTGAGAAAAAAGCAGACAAAAGCTAAAACTCAGAATAAAAAAGACGCTTAATATTTATACATTATGTACGATTTATATTTAGCCCAATATACTCATAAGTATGGCAATGGTTATGCTATTATAGGAGCTAGAAATGCTGAGCAAGTTTCTAGCATTTTAAGAAATCAAGGCAGATTTAAAGATGCTATTATAGTAGCATGTAAGAAAATAGAATTACCTACTCCTCCTGATGGAGATATGCAATTAATGATTGAAGGGGCTGTTACTACTATAGGCAATAGTGCTTATGATATAGCAGTCTCTTTAGGTTTTAAAGGCACTAAAGAAGAGTGGCTAGAAAGTATGAAGGGACCTAAAGGAGACCCTGGTCCCATGGGTTCTTATATTGCAGGTAAGGGTATAGACATAACAGATGGAGTTATATCAGTAATAGAGAGTGGTGGTAGTAAAGTGTCTTATACTCCTAACGTTACAGAAGGTACTAGACTAGGAACTCTTAGTATTGATGGTAAAAATCATAATATATATTCTCTTACACCTGTAGATGCATATACTAAGAGTGAAACAGATGATTTATTAGATGATAAACAAGATATTATATCTGCTGGTGATGGTATTGACATTACTAATAATGTGGTTAGTGTTGATAATACAGTAGCTAAGGCAGCTGATGTATATACTAAGACAGAAACAGACTCTTTACTTAATAATAAGCAGGACACACTATCAGCCGGAACTGGAATTGATATTACTAATAATACAGTATCTTGTACAGTTGATATTTCTGGTAAAGAGGATAAAGCTTTGTCGCAGACATTTACAAATAATGCATCTTTAACACTTGCAGATAATACTATATATACAGCTAGCGAGGCAATAAATACACTTACATTAATTGGGGCAACAGGCACTTCAGTTGTATCATTTGATACAGCAGTATCAAACACTGTAACAATAACTATCCAGAATATAATCTTTGCTGATACTCCAGCTTTTAGTAATAACGAACACTGGGAAATCGCCATTAGAAACGGATATGCGGTGTACACTAAATATAACCTAGTATGAGAAAGATAGATGAGATATATAACAGCATGTTAGGCAAGAATGGAGGTTATACAGGTTTTTGCGACTGGATAGCATCAGACGGCAGAGGGCAGTATATTGACACCGGCGTAACATTCAACGGTAGATACGGCATTGAGATAGACTACCTCTATTACACGGGTAATGCGTTTTTCTTCGGGGCGAGCGACGAGACTGCGTTAAGTGTTGTGCAGAGCAAGAAGTCATACTATGCTATAACACCTAATCAGCATACCTACTGCGCTTACGGTACAGGGGGAACAGCAATCATGCTTAATAGCCGCAATCCTGACACGGCTTTGAGCTACACCAGCAGAGTGTCTGGTGCGAACATCGTGTACACACTGACACGACTGAGCGACAGCGTGACATATACTACTCAGCAAGCTGTGCGGACCTTTGATTGCGTGCAGACAGTGGCTTTATTCGCCGTGCATCAGATAGGGAGTTACAGTGCAACACCGAATGAAACGAGGCTTGGACGTGTCCACATCTACGACGACAACGACGTGCTTGTTCGTGACTTCTGCCCTTACGTTGATAAGGGCATACCAGGAATGCTTGATGTAGTCAACGATGTGTTCTCTCCAAGCGCAAATGGCGTGAACTTCTTATACGGAAACTTCTAAATCAAAACAACTATGAACAGGAAATTCGGAAAAATAGAGAATAACAGACTCGTCTATGCACCGAGCGTGATTATAGATGGAGAGAAGCAGATAATCACAACCGATGCGGCAATATATCTGCAATACGGCTACAAACAAATAGTGCGTGAGCCATATCCGCAAGGCACTGAGATAGTGTACAGAGAGAACTACGTTGAGAGTGACACCACGATAACAATATCGTGGGTTGAAGACTTGGAAGCCACAAGGCAGAATGTGCTTGAAAAGATAGAAGATTATGACACAAGTAGTGCAGTCAATGAGTTTATAATAAACGACATTGGGATGTGGCTTGACGGAGATACAGAAAGACCTAAACTAAGGGGTGCGGTTCAAACTTATTTAGATAAAGAACTAGGTGATTACCCTTTGTGTGTAGAGGGTATTGGGGTTATTCCAGTAGCACCAACAAAACTACTATCAATGTTGGCTGATATAGAGGTGTATGCGATAGAATGTTTTACTAAAACCTTTGAACATAAGGAAGCTGTGAACACACTAACTACTTGTGAGGAGTTGGTCAACTACAATTATACCGAGGGTTATCCTGAGAAATTAGTATTTAATTTATAATTAATACAATATGAGATATTTTACATTAGAGGAGCTGACAAAATCAGCTACAGCAATAGCTAAGAAAATAGATAATACTCCTACAAAAGAAATACAACTAAACTTAACTAAACTAGTAGATAATGTATTAGACCCTTTGAGGACTGTTTACGGAAAACCTATTAGAGTCAATAGTGGTTATAGATGTCCTAAGCTTAATAAAGCTGTAGGGGGTAGTGCTACCAGCCAGCATGTATTAGGTCAAGCAGCAGATATTACAGGAGGTAATAAATCAGAAAATAAGATTTTATTTGATTTAATTAAATCCTTGAAGTTGCCTTTTGATCAATTAATATGGGAGAATGGTGGAGCGTGGGTTCATGTAAGTTATGGGCCTAGAAATAGAAGACAAGTATTATCTTTAAATCAAAAGTAATGACTATAGCATTTTTAATAGGAGTAATTTTATTTATTAGCTATGTAATTGTAGCTACAATTAAATTTGGTATCTTACCATCCTTATCAGATTCTTTCTATAAATACGGCGGTAAACCTAAAGGGTATATTTTTACTATTGCTATGTGGACAACAGTATTTTTAATAATGCCTTTATGGTTTAGTGTTACTAAAGATATATTCACTTTTAGCACATTTCTAGCTTGTGGCGGATTATTACTTGTAGGCGCAGCCCCAGTATTTAAAGGAGAAGATAATAAGTGGCATCAGATATTTGCTATAATATGTGCAGTATTTGCTTTGCTGTGGCAAATCTTAAACCAGCAGTATTGGGAAGTTCCTGTAATTACTTTGATAGTAGCTATTTTAATTTTTATTACTAAATCTTGGAAACAATGCAAGACTTTTTGGTTGGAAATGATAGCATTTTTTTCAACCTTTTTATCTATAGGAATTAAAAACATCTTAGGATAAATAAATATAAAATACTTCTTAAATGGAAGTAAAATACTTTTATTGGAGTGATATATAATAAGTTTAAATAATTTTACAACATAATTATAAACTAAATAGGAGAAGTTAATATGGAAGGTTTAGATTTAGATGCAATTTTAGATGACTCTCAGATAGAGAGTTTGTTTGGAGAATCTTCTGAAGAAGATGAAAAAACTAAATTAGAAGAAGATTCAACAGAAGATCAAGACAAAGACAAGAATCAAGAAGAAATTACTGAGGTTGATCCTGATAGTATGTTTGAGGAGAAACCAGAGAGCGTAGGTAATGAAAGAAATAGTAAGGATGAGGAGGATACCACTTCTACAGAAAATAGTGGTTCTCCTGACTTCTTCTCTTCCATAGCCAATGCTTTTGTAGAGGAGGGTATCTTCCCAGACCTTGCTGATGATGAAGTAAAAAATATTAAGTCTGCAAAAGATTTGAGAGAAGCTATAGACAATCAAATTAAAGCAGGCTTGGATGAACAACAGCAAAGGGTATTAGAGGCTCTTAATAACAATGTAGAGGTTTCTAAAATTAGGCAGTATGAAAACCTGCTTGGTTATTTAGATAATCTTAGCAAAGCAGATATTGAGGCTGAGAATGAGGAAGGTGAAAATATTAGAAAAAGACTTTTGTATCAAGATTATATAAACAGAGGCTTTTCTAAAGAAAGGGCTACAAAAGCGGTTAATAGAGCTATAGATAATGGTACTGATGTTGAAGATGCTTTAGAAGCTTTAGAAAGTAATAAAGTATTTTTCAAAGATGAGTACTCTAATCTTCTAAATGAGGCTAAAGAAGAGAGAAGACAAGTTGAGAGAGAAAGAGAAGAGAAGGCTAAAAGACTTAAAAAGTCTATGCTTGAAGATGATGTTAAACTGTTTGGTGATGTAGAAATAACTGATAAAATGAGGCAGAAAGCATTTGATGCTATAAGTAAGCCTATTTACAGAGATCCTGAAACAGGAGAATACTACACAGCAGTACAGAAATATGAATTAGATAATAGTGAAGAGTTTTTGGCTAAAATAGGATTTATCTATGCTATCACAGATGGTTTCAAAACAATTGATGGTTTGGTAAACAAAAAAGTAAAGAAAGAGGTTAAAAAAGGATTCTCTGATTTGGAGAACAAGTTGAACACAACAAAAAGAGATTCTTTTGGTAATTTAAGATTTACTAGTGGAGCAAGTAGTGAAGATTCTATTTTAAGCACAGGACTTAAATTAGATTTATAATCAACCTTAAAGTTTTAAAATATGTCAAAAAATTTATTAGGAAAATTTCAAACCCAAGAGTTTACTTCTTGGAAGGGCACTACTAAGGACAATCACTTAGGAGCTATTTTTGCTACTGCCCCACAGAAGGCAAGTAATCTCATGGTACAGTTGTTAGCTCTTCAGAGAGGTAGAACATTAGATACTTTATTGTCTAAGTTCCCTACAAGAGAGTTTGATACTTCAGATGAGTATACTTGGGATGTAGTGGGAAGTACACGTCAGAACATTCCTTTGATTGAAGCAAGAGATGAGAATGGTTCAGTTGTTACTGAGAACAGTAATAACGTAGGTGCAGGCACTGCTCCTTTCTATCTTGTTTTTGGCAAGGATTGGTTTGCTGACGGTGAGTACATTGTAGGTAATCTTAATGAATTGTACCAGTTTAGAATCTTAGGTTCTGCTCGTATGGAAGGTACTAATGCAGTTTATAAGGTAGAACTTGCTGGTGGTAATACTGATGGTGTACCTGCAGAGCGTCTGCTTGCTGGTGAGTTGTTCAGTGTAGAAACAGCTTATGTAGAGGCTGAAATGTCTAGAGAGGTAGGTGATGTTAGATTCGCTGCTCCTGTAGCTATGAGAAATGAGTTCTCTCATATCAGAATCAAGCATAAGGTGCCTGGTAACAAGCTTAATAAGAAGCTTGCAGTAGGTGTACCTATTATTGTAGACAATAAGAAGACTACTACTAACATGTGGATGCACTGTGTAGACTATGCAGTTGAAACTCAGTTTGCTGACTATAAGAACAATGCTTTAGCATTTGGTCGTTCTAATAGAAATAGCAATGGTGAGTATTCAAACATTGGTAAGTCTGGTAATGTCATCAAGACAGGTGCAGGTCTTTATGAGCAGATGGAAGTTGCTAATACTTTGTATTACAACGATTTCTCACTGAAGCTTATTGAGGAGGCTCTGTATGACCTCTCTTATGGAGAGCTTGATCTTAAGAATCGAGTATTCTTAATGCGTACAGGTGAGAAGGGTGCTATTCAGTTCCATAAGGCTATTAAGAAGGAAGTAAGTGGGTGGACAACGTTTACTCTTAACGGTGATGCTCTGAATGTAGTAGATAAAGTAGATAGCCCACTTCATAAGAATGCTCTTAAGGCAGGCTTCCAGTTTGTAGAGTATATGGCACCTAACGGTATTACTCTTAAGATTGAGGTAGACCCATTCTATGATGATCCAGTAAGAAACAAGATGCAGCACCCTAAGGGTGGTCCAGCATTCTCTTACAGATATGATATTATGGATATTGGTACTATGGATCAGCCTAACATCTTCAAGTGTGCTGTTAAGGGAGAGCCTGAGTATCGTGGTTATCAGTGGGGACCTTTCAGAAACCCATTCACAGGAGAGGCTAATAACCCTTATGCATCATTTGATGAGGATGCTGCTGTAATCCACAAGTATGCTACTCTTGGTGTATGTGTTCTTGACCCAACTAGAACAATGTCAATAATTCCTTCAGTATTGCAGGGATAATTTATAAACAATAATAAATAGGTGAGGAGGTAAAACTCCTCCCTATTTATTAATTATTAATCAATTAATAAAGGAGAAATATGGAATCAGAGAAGAAGAAAACAAAAAAAGCAGAAACAATAGTGTTAGATGAAGATACTATAAATACAGAGGAAAGAATCCCTGTAGATATTGCTGCTATTAAAGAGGAAGAATCAGTAAACACTACTACTACTCTTTTATCTCAGGAAAGAGACAATCTTGTAAATTGTCTTAAAAATGAAAAGATTATTGTAAGATTTATATCTAGAGCTAGAGGTATGGTAACAGATCCAAGGCATGTGCTTTATGGAGGTATGGCAGAAGGTTCTAGAGTATTATTTACAACACCACTTCTTAGATCTGGAGGATACGCAGATGTCCTTACTAAAAATGAGAAGAAATTTTTAGAATATAAGTTGGGATTAGAAGCGAATGCTCTTAGTGTACATAATAGAACTAATAATTTCTGGAGTGATGCTAATGAGCAAGGTATAGGCAGAATAGAGCTTAAGAAGGGAGATAACCCTTTAGATTTATCTAATCCTATTGATTATATAAAATACAAGATATTGTTAGCTAACAAGGATCAAGTGGCTCCTTCTATGCAAGCTCTTCAAGATAAACCAAAAGCTACTTATAAGTTTGTTATAGTTAGTGATAATGATAATGCTAAAGTTGCTAATACTAAGGTTACTCTTAAGGCACAAGCTTATATGGAATTTGGTAAGATCAATGAAGATGTTGATAAGATGAGAATGATTATCGAGACTATTGATGGTAGACCTACTGCTGCTAATAGTAAGAAAGAGTTCTTACAAGGTAAGATTGGCGAGATTCTTGAGTCTAATACCAAGATGTTCTTGCAGGTTGCAAGAGATCCTATGTTAGATAATAAGATTCTTTTAAAGAAGGCTATGGAAGCTGGTTTAGTTGTTTCTAGGGGTAACTTCTTATATTTGAAAGAAACTAATACTCCTTTGTGTGATGCAGGACAGGATCCTACATTTAACATAGCTGCTAAGTTTATCGGTCTTCCTAAGAACCAAGAATTAAAGTTTTCAATTGAAGCAAAACTTAAAGTATGACATTAAGAGAGTTTAGTATAGAATTTGATGTAATGTATAATAACATATCATCTAACCAGGCTCCTGGCTTAGATGAATATGAGAAATCTGTCTTTTTGACAAGAGCCCAGAACATGCTGTTAAAGGAATATTTCAGTCCTTTAACAGATGCTCAGGGAGGCGGTTTTGATGGTAGTAGAAAAAGACAATATGATTTTACTCCATTGATAGTGGCAGTAGCACCTTCCTTTTATGGCACATTAAAAGAAGAACCTCAATTGGCTCCTTATGTACTTAAGGAAGATAGTCAAATATTTCAGTTCAATTCTCCTGATAAAAGGTTTTTATTACCTGTGAATGAGAGAGCTGTAGATGATGATGGTAAGGAATATACTGTAATTCCTATTAATTATATAGAATACCAAAAGCTATCTTCTAAACCTTATAAATACCCTTTAAAAGGGCTTATATGGAGAGTGTTTTTTAGTGGTCAAAACTCTAGTATAAAAGAGAGTGATTATAATGGTACTCCTGAGGACTTTTATATAGAACTGATAGGCAATTATAAAAAGACTAAAACAAAAATAGACAATTTAGGTAGAGAAGAAATAGTAAACACTCCACTTAAATACTATATAAAATATGTAAAGAAACCTGAGCCTATTATACTAGAGGATCTTGCTTCTTATGGTAACAATCTCATTATAGATGGTAGAAACAAACAGCAGAATACAGATATGCCAGAAGAAACTCATTATGAGATTTTAGAGAGAGCAGTAACATTAGCTAAATTAGCTTGGGGAGGAACTACAGCTGCTCAAGCAAGACAACAGCAACAACAATAATTGTTATTATGACTAACGAAGAATTTAGTAATAATTTTACAGTACTGTTAAATACTTACAGTGTAAGACCTCCTTTTGGAAGTCAAAACTCTCCTCAAGAAGTAGCTCTTGATGAGTATGAGAAATCTGTATATTTAACTAGAGCTCAAGAAGAGATTGTGCTTAGTCTTTATAAAGGTACTTTAGGCAAGTCTTTTGAAGCTTCTGAAGAGATTAGAAGATACTTAGAGGCTTTGGTTAAAACTAGAGTATATACAAAAGATGAAGCTGTAGAGAAGGAAAATACTCTAACAGATAAATCTTACTGTTTTGAGTTGGATAATTCAGTAGCTTTTATTACCTTAGAGCAGGTTATTTATGAGGATGATAAAGAGAAGCCTTGTTCTAAAGATGGTGTAATAGCAAAGGTGTATCCTGTAACACAAGATGAATATGCTAGAATTAGAAACAATCCTTTTAGAGGTGTTACTGATTATAAAGTATTAAGATTAGATTATGGTAATAGTGTGCTAGAGCTCATATCTAAATATGATATAAAAGAATATTTAATTAGATATATTTCTAAGCCTGAACCAATTATATTGGAAGATTTACCTAATGGTTTGACTATTAATGGTAAGTCAGAAAAGACAGAGTGTTTATTGCACTCTTTACTACACCAGGCTATTTTACAAAAAGCTGTAGAGCTAGCTCTGGTTGGAAGAAGAATTACTACAAATGTAAATAATTAATTAATTTTATTGTTTAACTAATTTTTAAACACAATGAATGTATTCACAACAAATCAAGTAAATCAAGTTTATGTAGCTAATGCTTATAAAAGTACAGCAGTGGCTAAGACAGATGCTTTGGGTACTCTTACAGTAGGTAAGGATGCTACAGGAGAGTCTATTTATGTACAGCAGGTAGGTGCTGGAGGTTTAACTCGTAGTGATCTTATTGATGTAAAGAATATTCTTTATGGTAAGAACACACCAGCAGCTGCTATGGCAAGACCTTTGAAGGTAGCTACTGTTACTCTTAATGCAGATCTTCTTAATAACAGCGCTCTGACTACTACCGGAGAGTATGTATTGAGAATCAGATTTGATCAAGTTATCTCTCTTTCTCCTGAAAATCAGTATTGGAAGTATGGTGCAGTACATGGAGTAGCAGGAATGACCGCTTCTAATTTCTACAAGAAGTTGGCAGTAAGTGTTGCTAAGAACATGTCTAGAGAGGCAGTACAGCTTGTTAAGGTAGAACTTAAGACTGCTAGTGCAAATGTAGAAGTAACACCTACTACTAAGGAGTCTGCTCTTACTGGTACTTACACAGGAGTAGTTATTACAGAGGTAGAGCAGGATTGGATTCTTGGAGTTAAGCAGCAGAGACCTGTATCATTCTTTGTAGAGCCTACTACTATTGAGTTCAATGATGTAGACTTTGTATGGGGTGAAGTAGCTTACTCAGATGGTGCTACAATAGGTAATGGTAAGCTTATAGCTGACTATGAGTATTTCTATATGGGTGAGCGTGGTGACCAGTACAGACTGTCTGGATTCCCTAACTATATCCCTACTAAGTACCTTGTAGATCCTACTAAGACTTATGATGTTATCAGTATTCACTATGCTTATGTAGGTGAGAATCATGCTGTTCAGAAGTCAGAGAAGGATTTGACTATCTTAGTTCCTACAGATGCGTCAGGTGTTACTGCTAGCATTGTTAGTGCTATTAACACTGCTGCAGGTACTACTGTAATACCAGTTAGCAATGCTGCTGCAGGTGATGATGACGAGGGTGATGATACTAGTGGTAATGGTTAATAAAACATTTTAAATATTTTGTATAAAGGGGAAGCCTAAAACTTCCCCTTTATAATAACTAAACATACTTATACATATGATACAATTTAATGAATTAAGAATAACAGAAGACTCTAAATGCCTTATAATAGATGTAAGTGTTATTGATGAGCCTTATTATAAGGATGTTTATATTACAGGTATTGCTATAGATAACCAAAGAACTTTTATACCTAATTCTTATCAGTATAGTGGTGAAGGTTTTCAGTATCCTGAAGATGATGTGCTAAACAATGAAGAGCTTAAAACAAAGCATTTAAAAGTAATTCTTAAAGAAGAGGATTTTATTTACTATGGACAAGATGGTAAAAAACTTAGAAATATATCTTTAAGAGATTTATTGTTTGTATATGTTCTTACTACTGGAACTCCTACAGAAGATGCACCATGTAAATATATTGATAAGTACCCAATGGCTACTGTAGTAAATATGTATCCATTCTACCAGGAGGCTATGTATAACATAAAAGAGGTAACTAGAAATTGCTCTGTTTCTCCTAATTTTACTAATTACATTTTAAGATTAAAAGCTCTTGAATTAGCAATAAGAACTTGTAATTATGAAGAAGCTATTAAATACTTCAAATGGTTCTTTAGTGGTAAATTAAGAGCTACTTATTCTAAGGGAGGATGCGCCTGTGGAACATAAATTATCAGAGGAAGCTTTGACTTCATTAGGTTACTATTTTAATGCCTTAGTACAATTTGGTTATAAGAACCAAGAGGATGTAAATAAGCTACTTGTATATCTCTTTATAGAAGAGTTTCTTAATGGAGAAATGAGGATGTTTATTACTAACCAAGACTACAGAACAATACAAGAAGCTTTATATTGTTTATATGGAAATACTTGTTTAATACCTTTCCCTAAACAATATGGACATGATAATCTTTTTGGTCATCCTTATTTTGAAGGACCTATAATACCAAGACTTACTGAAGATAGTAATTTAAGACATACAGAGTTAGATGATATAAGGCTAAAAGCCTAAGTATAAAATTTATAAATAATAATGATTACACTATTACCTTGCAAAGATTAAGTAATATATTTATCTTTGTAAGGTAACTGTGTTTTAATACAATATAATATGAGCACTTATAAAGAAGTTATCTATATGATATTAGATGCATTGAAAATACAATCTGATGATAGTTATTTTCAAGAAGAGCATGTACTATTCTTATTAGATAAATATAGAGCACTTTTGCTCAAACAGAATTATAAAGATATAAAGAAAGAAATACCAGAAAGTAACTTTCAAACTATTTGTTTGGATTTAGAGCAAGTACCTGCTATTAATGGTATCCCTTGTGAAGGCAAAGATTATATGAAATCCATCCAAGAGATACCTTATTTAATAAAAGTAGGTAATCCTAAATTAACTTCATTGGATTATTTTCAGGGTAATTTTGCTTTTATAAATAATGAAAGATTTAAGTACGTAAATCACAATAAGTTTTTAAAGAACCAGGTTTATGGTACTATAGCTCCAGATAATCATCTTTATATGAAGAGTGGTAATCCTCAAGTATATTATTTACAAAAAGTAAAATTAACAGGAGTATTTGAAGACAGTAGAAAAGCTGCTACACCTGAATTGCAGTGTGGAGAAGATGCTATATGTGATGTACTAGATAATGTATTCCCACTAGAAGAAGGTTTAATACAACCTTTAATACAGCTTATAATACAAGACTTATCTAAGTATGTTGCAATACCTGAGGATACTTTGAATAATAGTACAGATGATAAGGCTCCTGATACTCAAGAGGTGCAAAATATCAGAAGTAGATAATGGCAGATTTTAGAAAGGAAATATTAAAAGTTTCTGAGAAAAGAAACATTACTATTAGTAATTCTAGAGGGATTAAAGAAGCTTGGTTATGGCTTAAAAAGAATAAATGGCCAATAGTTGAGGAAGAAATAACAGAGTTGCAATTAGGTAGAGTTGTAAGATTAATTAATACTGCTTTGCAAGAAAAAATATTAAAAGGGGAGTCAATAAGACTACCTTTTGGAATGGGCAAAATATTATTAGCTTCTTATAACTCTAGATTAGAGTTAGATGAAAATAATAAGCTAGTCACAACAATACCTATAGATTGGGGAGAAACTTTAAAAGAATGGGAAAGAGATTCTGAGGCTTATAACAAAAAAACTTTAATCAGATTTAATGGATTAAAGAGATATAAATTACTTTATGATAAATCTTTCTGTTTTTATAAAAATAAAATCTTTTATAAATTTACTCCTTCTAGAGAACTTAAGAATAAAATTTCTAAGAGAGCTAAAGAATATAATATAGACACTTTATCAATAACTAAGAATCATGGAATTTATAAGCATTAAGGTTATAATGGATAGGTTGACAAGGCATCCTCTACTATCAGATATTCAATTAGAAACTGTAGTAGATTATGCAGTTGACTTTATTAGAATAGTAGGTACTCCTCCTTCTTTTATAGAGAAGACAGAGCCTATAGAAATAAAAGATTATAGAGGTTATTTACCATGTGATTTTTATCAAGTCATACAAGTAAGAACTCTTCCTAAAGCAGGTAATAAGTTTGAGTATTTTAGACACAGTACAGACTCTTTTCATATGAGTCCTAAAAAAGAATTGCATAGAGGTCTTACATATAAACTGCAAGGGAATTGTATTATCACTTCTATTAGAAATGGTATGATTGAAATAGCTTATATGGCTTTACCTGTTGATGAAGATGGATACCCTTTAATCCCTGATAATAGTATGTACACAAGAGCTCTAGAGCTTTATATAAAATTACAATTCTTCACTGTATTATTTGATGAAGGAAGAATTTCTCATGTAGTTTATGAAAATACAAAATCTCAATATGCTTGGGCTGTAGGACAAGCTCAAACAGATTTGATAAGACCTACTATAGATCAGATGGAAGCTATTAGTAATATGTGGAATAAATTCTTACCAGATGCTACTAATGACCACCAGCATGGTTATTTAAATGAAGGAAGTAAAGAACATATAATAATACATTAATATGCAGCAACTTAATGAACATCATGCATTTACAGGAATGCAGAAGGATAAAGATATGTTAAGACATCCTTCAAGCTTTCTGTATGATGCTAAAAATATAAGACTAGATGCAAGATTCAATAAATCTAACTTACAAATAATCTCTAATGAGAAGGGTAATACCAGAACTGAGATTCAATTAAAGGGTAATTATTTAGGACATGCTATAATTAATCAATATTTAATTATATTTAGTCATAGTACTAAAATTGAAGACAGAGAAAAACCTGATTCTATTTTAAGAGTAGATTTAGCAGCTGAAAATATAAATGATACTGCAAACTCTTGTAAAACTTTATACAATGGAAATTTAAAATTCTCTGAGACTAATAAGATACAAACTCTTTCTGATTATGAGAATGAGAAAATCCAAAAAGTATATTGGGTAGATGGTATTAATCCTACTAGAGTTATTAATATAGTTAGTGATAAGATAAGAGAAGAGGAAGATACTCAATTTGATTTTTCTAGAGAATTAAAATTACAAGAAGAAGTCACTATAAGAAAAAACACTGAAAATACTTATGGTAATTTCCCCAATGGTGTAATTCAGTATGCTTTAACTTACTACAGTAACACAGGTGTAGAATCTGCTATTTTCTACACTTCTCCTCTGTTATACATAACAGAAGATAATACTAGAGGAGGTAGCCCTGAATCAAAATCTTTTAATACTTTTACTATTAAAGTGAAGAACCCAGATACTTCTTTTGATTATTGTAGAATATATTCTCTTATAAGAACTTCTTTAAATGGTGATGTTATAGCAAAGAAAGTAGTAGATATACCTTTAGAAGGCTTAGATACTAATCAACTAGAGTACATTGATACCAACTATACAGGAGAAGCTGTAGAGGCACAGTCTTTATTATACAAAGGTTCTAAAAATGTTATAGGACAAACTATAGCAGCAAAAGATGGCACTTTGTTTATGGGTAATTTATTCTTATCTGAGTTTAATTTGACTCAAGATATTAGAGATGTTTTTAGAATAGATGAGACAAACCCAAATTCAAGTTATATTAAATTAGAATCTTATACTAGAAATATATTTTCTAAAAAAGTTAACCCACAGAATTGTAATGCAGACTATGCATATACCAATCAACTAACTGCATACTCTGATAGTAAATTAGAGAAAAGCACTCCTTGTGGAGGATTTAAACGTAGTAACTATTATAGATGCGGAATACAATTTCAAGACAAATTTGGTAACTGGTCAGAACCTATATTTATAGGAGACTTCCAAGAATTAAATTCTCCTACTTCCAGTTTAATAGATAATGATAAATTTAAAACTACTTTACCTACTATTAAAGCTACTTTAAATAAAGAGATATTTAATAATGCGATTTTAAATAGTAAAGATTTTTTTAATTATTACAAGAAAGTAAGACCTGTTGTAGTATTTCCTCAACCTCAAGATAGAGTAGTAATATGCCAAGGTATAGCTGCTAATACATTGTGTAGTGAGAATTCTGTAAAAAGAGGAGAATGTTACCCTGATTGGTTTTTCAGTAGTGTAGGGGATGGTAAGGGTAAATATACAACAGAGGATGTTGCAGGAGCTAACAAGGTTGAAATGACCGCAGATCTAAAATGGGCAGGATTTACAGGTAATATGTACCCCACCATAAAAAGTCCCGTATTCTCACATACAGAGTCACTTAGCTATAAAGCCCACTTGGCAGGCATAAAAGGTAATACTTATTTCCCTTTAGTATTAGGAAGCGGTATAAACGAAAAAAACCCACTATCATACGATGGGGGCAGAATGATAGGGATAGATGTACAAGCCTTAGAAATGCAGCATGTAAGTTATGATGATTGGTGTTGGAGAAGCAATAGAGTTATTAATATATATTCTCCAGATATAGAATTTGATTTTAATACTTATTTTTCTCAAGATGATAGTCTCAATGATTTAGTATATAAGCATGTTGGTGAAGCTACTGTAACTAAAACTTTTTCTAATGTAGGCATACAAATAAATAATGATGGAATTTCAGGTTGGAGTTACACTGATAATACTTGTGGTCAACATACTTATATTGGAGGTTTTGGAGCTTCTACAGGTTATTATTTTTGGGATACTCCTGTAGGAAAGAATGGTAATACTAATGTTAAAATACAATTTGATCCTGGAGATAGCTCAAATGACCCTGATGCTTTTATGTGCTGGCCTGTTTATCTCTGGCAAAGAAAAGGCTCTTTAATAAATGATACTTTTAATGGAGATAGCCCTTATGCTGACCTGAAAAAAAAGCAAATTCTTAATATTAGATATGCAAACACCACATATGATTTTGATTCCTCTTTAGAAGATGTAAAATTTAACAAGATTTATTTATGTAATAATTTAATATATGATAAATTAAAAGGTACTGATTCTACTTTTAATAAAATTGTAAACTACAGTTATTCTACTGTAGATGCTTATGGGTATCTTGCATTAGTGGACTTTAGGGAACGAACACAACAGTGTGCTGAGGGTGAATATATTTGGCCTAATATATCTTTTTCCCTCGTTTGGCAAAAAGAAGGCGAAGTAATTAAATCTGAAACATTTGATAATTTTAATTTAGGCAGTATATATAACCGTTTCTCTATTTATAATGATCCTTTTTCTTTAGTTAGACTTTATAATGGTGAAGTACGTGCTGCTTATATGAGTTCTGACACGTTTTATCTGGGTACATTTAGTGAGTATCCTGCGTCTTTTTCAGGAATATTCTCGCTGAAGTCTTACTTTTATGATAAATATAATTACACTCGTCATCCTAAAATTGAAATCCTTAAATACTTGCAGAAAGAAGGTACAAAAACTGAAAATCAAGTGGTACCTGTTACATATAAAACAAGTAACTGTTTATTTTTGCATTGGACAGATAGAGAGGATAAAGATGGTAGCGTGTCTTTATTAAAAGGGTTTGGAGAGCCTGCATTAAATATAACAGAAATTAGAGTTCCAGGAGAAGGTATTAAAGGCAAGCCTGACTATAGAAGCACTATGTTTAGAGGTACTCTAAAAGCTGCTTTATTACAGAATAGTTGGATACCTTGTGGAGAGTCTGTAGACTTGAAAAAAGGTGAAAATATTATATTACATTATGCATACGGTGATACATATTATCAAAGATGGGATTGTGTAAAAACAAATGCTAGATCAACAGATGATATAAATCAATTAGTAGAAATAGGTTCTTTCATGCTTGAGACATATGTAAACATTGATGGTAGATGGGATAGAAACAGAGGAAGAAATGATATAACCATTGTTAATGAAGCCTTTAATTCTGTTAATGAAGTATATTCACAGCATAATAATTTCTTCAGTTATAGAATTTTAAATGATACTAATTACTCTGAAAACTTACCAACACAGTTTACTTGGACTAAAGAGAAGCAACCTACAGCAGATATAGATTCTTGGACTAATTTTACTCTTGCTTCTACTTATAATGTAGAAGGATCTAAAGGACCTATTGTTGCTATAGTAAAGAATAAAGATAGATTATATTGTTTCCAAGAAAAGGGCATAAGTGTAATACTGTTTAATTCAAGAGTTCAAATACCTGTATCTGACGGAGTGCCTATTGAAATAGCTAATAACTATAAAGTAGACGGTGTACAATATCTCAGTGATGGTGTAGGATGCTCTGATAAATTTTTAATTGCTAATACTCCTACTGGTATTTATTTTATAGATTCTGTAACAAAGCATTTATTTCATTTAGGAGATACTCTTAAGGATTTAACAACTACCTGCGGTATGTCTTCTTGGTTTGATGATAATAATCGTGTTAATGGAGAAGTCATAGGTGGTTATCATATTCCTATAAAACTTTTATATGATGAATTATATAAAGATGTTTATATAGTATATTATAATACATGTTTGTGTTATTCAGAAAAGTTTGGACAGTTTGTATCATTCTATGATTATCCTGCTATGCCTTTATTAGAGCATTATAATAATAAAGTATACACTTTAGGCGGTATAAGAAGTCAGTATCTTTATCCTAAAGAAATGTTACCTGATGATGCCCAAAATAGACTATACATAATGTTTGATGGAGAGTATAATTCTATTTATCCTTATAAAGATAACTTAAAGGTACTTAGGCCTAATTATAAAGAGTGGAGTTTCACTTTAGTAGGTAATGGTTCTGATTCTGGATTACAAGATACAGAAAAGATATTTACTAACTTAGATTATAGAGTAGATACTTTAAATGTAAAAAAAGATAATGGAGAGATAGATTATACTATGTATGATTTCGATGCTATATTATCTGAAATTACAGTAAGTAATGAATATCAAATTGCTTCTCAGAAACTTCAGAGATTAAAGAATGAATCATATAAGAAATCTTATCACCATAAAGATGCTAATCTACAGAGGAAGAACAGAATATGGAGAATACAGCTGCCTACTGAAAAAGATAACATACATAATAACAATGGCAGATATATGTATAGAATAAGAGGACCTTGGTGTAAAGTATCTCTTACTGGTAGAGCAGAGAACAAACAAGTAGCCTTGTATGATTTAAATCTTCAATATTACATATAATTAATAAAGCTCAGCATTAGCTGGGCTTTATTTTTATAATAAAAATACTTCCTATATGAAATATAAGCAGTAAGATATTCTTGATTTAGAATTAAATATATTATTTTTACAGAGAAAATCTATAATACAATTATGGCAGATCCAACAAAATGGGATAAGTTTAAACAAGGACTTTCTAATAATAAAGAACTGTTAGGAGGGATGGCTGGTATGGCTTCTTCTATAGGAGCTTCTGAAGCTAACCCTAACGGTCTGTTTGATATGGCAGATCCCCTACATTATTTAGCAGACGGTAAGACATCAGAAGCTGGTTCTATAATGGGTCAGGCTGGTGTGGGATTATTTCAAGCAGGTGCACAATCTGGCAACCCTTGGTTGATGCTTGCAGGAGGTGCTACTAAAGCACTGGGTAGTTTAACTGATGCTGCATTTGGTATGAAGACTGATGAAAAGGCTTTACAAGAAGCTAATTCAGGTACAGATTATCTAAATTCTTATAAAGGTGGTGCAGAGTCTTTTGATGAACTTCAAGGTCTTAAAACAATGAATGATGTAGGCAATGTTTATGAAGGGGGCTGGTTTACGCAAGGCAAGGCTAGAAGAAAGAACAGAGCACTACAACAAGCTAGAGCAGAGGCAGAAAGTAGAGCTACTGCTAATTTAAATAATAATATAGATAATCTTATGCAAGCACAATCAGAAGCTTTTAATTCTACATATGCTGCATTCGGAGGTCCTTTACATACTAATGGAGCAGATTGGTCTAATGGTTTAATAACTATAAATAATGGTGGTACTCATGAAGCCAATCCTAATGAAGGAGTACCTATGGGAATGGCTCCTGATGGTCTTCCTAATTTAGTAGAGGAAGGTGAAGTAATATATAATGATTATGTATTTAGTAATAGACTTAAAGTACCTAAGTCTGTAATAAAGAAATATAAGCTCAAAGGTAAGGAAGGAATGACTTTCGCAGATGCTATTAAATCAATTCAAAAAGAATCTGAAGAAAGACCTAATGATCCTATCAGTAAAAGAGGATTAGATGACTGGGCTAGCAAACTTACTGAAGAGCAGGAAATTGTAAGAAATAAACAAGCACAAAAAAAAGCTATGAGAGATATAAAAAATCAAGCAGCTTCTTTAGGAGTGGATCCTAATTCTTTAATGGCTATGTCACAGCAAGGATTAGTAGCTCCTAATCAAATGATGTACTCTTATGGAGGTAATTTATTTGGTAATGGAGGCCATAAATTTGGTGGAGATGATCCTTATATTATTGCAAGTGGAAATGTTGTAACAGACCCTGCATTAGCTTCAATATTAGGACAAAGAGGCGCTAAGTTATCTACACATAATATGGACTCTGATTATACTTTAACAGACGCCAAAGGTAAGCAATACAATGTACCTTTTAATAAGGTAGATACTACTAGATTACATAGCACCTCTGGAGGTAAGTGGTCTGCTGGACAAACCTTTACTGTAGGAGCTGCTCCTAAACGTACTTTTAAATACATCGATCCTAATGATAACCGTGCTTGGAGACCTCCTGAAGTAATGAAGTTCCCTACAGAAGCAGAAAGATTGGCTTATACTAATGATTATAATAATTGGAAAGTAAATAGAACACCAGATCAATTAGAAGGTTGGAAAGATTATTATAATGAGGATGGTAGTCCTAAAAATACTTATGCAAATGGAGGACATAAATTCAGTGGCACAGATACTCCTTATGATATAAATACTGATAATTATACTTTCTCAGATTGGAAAACCTTGTGGGATAATAATGAGTATTCTCCTAGTAACCAACAGCCACCTAATATTCCTTACATAAAAAATATGAATCAAGAAGACATAGATAAAATGCGTGCTATGCCTTCTTATCAAGCTTGGACTAAGTATGTTAATGATAATTGGGATACTGATAATGTTCAATCTTATTTAAAAGAATTAGATAAACAGACTGGTGGAAATCATTTATTTGATAACAATGGTAATATTTTACCAGAAGCTAAGAACTATTTCAATAAAGCAAGAACTACTGGTCCTTATGGACTTTATTCAGAAACTCCTGGTTATATGCCAGCAATTCAAGGAGATGATCCTTTAACAGCTAATATAAAAGCTGCAGCTAAAAGAAGTTCTTCTGAAACAGGCCCTTTGACTGAAAATCTTTCTTTAATGCAGGAAGCAAATAAATATGTAGTACCACCTGAGTATGATCCTGAAGATCAGAATAGAAATAAAAATAAAAATAAAAACAATAAAAACTATCTTTCTTATTTAAGATATGCTCCTGTAGCAGCTGCTGGTTTAGGTGTTATTACAGATGCTTTAGGTCTGACTAACAAACCTGATTATACTTATGCTGATAAAATTGAAGCATTGAATGATGAAATTAAATCTAGAAATGTAGATTATAAGCCTATAGGTGACTATATGGCTTATAGACCACTTGATAGATTGTTCTATGCTAATCAGTTAGCAGCACAAGCTAATGCTACTAGGGGTAATATTATGAATACTTCTGGTGGTAATAGAGGTACAGCTATGGCAGGTTTATTAGCAGCTGATTATAATGCTCAAAAAGGTTTAGGACAATTGTATAGACAAGGTGAGGAATATAATTTAGCACAAAGAGAAAAGGTAGATGCATTTAATAGAGGTACTAATATGTTTAATTCTCAACAAGACTTAAGAGCACAGTTAGCTAATGCTTCTCAAGGATCTCATAATATGGCACTTAGATTAGATGCTTTGACTAAAGCGGCTGCATTAAGAAATACTGCTGATAATTTAGCAGGAGCTTCAAGATCTGCTAATCTTACTAATTTAGTACAAGGATTAGGAGATATTGGCAAGGAGGCATTTGAAAGACAGATGGTTAATAGTAACAATGCTTATTATTATAAGGTAGACAATAGTGGTAATATAACATATAAAAATGATGAGCTTAAAGAACTTTCTAAAGAAAAGCAAGATGAGATAAAACAGCAAGCACAGCAAGAAGCTGATAAAAAGCTAAAGAAAGCTGCTAAAAAGAAATCAAATTCAAAAGCTCATGGTGGTTATTTAACTATAAATAAAAGGAGATAAAGTATGGCAAATTATAGTTTAGTAATAGATAGTAAATTTAGACCTTTCTCATATAATGATTTCCTAGCTCCTGTACAAACAGCTACTACTGAGCATAAAGCTTTGGAAACTGCTTATGGAGAGTTAGGAGCCCAGTCTGCAGCTTGGGAAGAAAGACTACAGAATGCTCCTCAAGCTAAACAATATTATGATGAGTTTCAACAAACTCTGCAAGATGCGACTAATGATCTTGCAGAGAATGGTCTTACTATGAGTTCAAGAAGAAAAGCTTTAGCAGCTAGAGAACAATATGCTAATAATATAGTTCCTCTTGAAGAAGCATGGCAAAGACAACAAGCTGATATAGATAGACAGCAAAAGAGTCAAGATAAAAATAACGGTAGAAACATATATAATTATGACGCTAGGACACAAAGTTTGGATTATTACCTTGACCCTAATGCCAAGGGTTTTGTATCTGCTAACCTTAATGATATTACTAATACAGGAATAGCTGGAGGAAAGGCTTTATCTGAAAGATATATTAAGACAGAAGAAGGTAGAAGATTTGATAATTACTACTACTCTTTAGTGAAAGAGACAGGTATGAATCCTCAAACTGCTATGAAAGTATTAGCAGAAATGAAAGATGAGAATACTGGAGATTATAAATTTCCAGAGTTTAGAAAGTTTGTACAAGATGCTAAAACTTCTTTTGGTGTTGATGCTAATAATAATGCTTATGGTTACTCAGATTTAGATTTAAGTAGAGCAGAAGCTGCTTTATTTGAAGGTATAAATTTAGGTATAACATATAAAGAGAATGAGCAATTATATCAAAATCCTGAAGCTCTAGCAGCTTTAAAAGCTAGATACAGTAAAGCAGAGGATGAGAAAGAACCAGAAAAAGTAATATCTCCTTCTGTTGCAATAGATAACAATACTAGAGAAATGCAAGGATTTGAGGGACAAAAAGCAAAAGATTATGAGGGTGTAACAATTACTACGATAAATGGAAAACCTATATATACTTACCCTGAGAAAACGAAAGAAGAGGCAGAGAGAAATTCTATTATTGGAAAAGTGATACAATCTACCAATAATGCAGAGTCCCTTCATAAAAAACTGGTAGACAAAAATAAAAACTATGAGTTATCAGGGGCAATAGCAGCAGCGAGCAGTAACTTTCTTAAAGAGGAAAAACAAAAAGAGGCTGTTAATACATTACGAAAAATTCTAAAAGATGATTTAGGATTAAAGATAGACGATAATACAAGTAAAGAAGAACTTATAGACCTCGGTTCTGCAATAATAAATCCTCTAGTAGCTAACGAGGAGTTTAGAAGACTTAAAGGATTAGGTAAAACCAAAGAGCAAAAAACAAAAGAATTTGCTTCACAATTCAAAGCTTATGCAAATACTGAAGATAAACAATTAGCGATAGGAATTAATTTATTACACAGATATGAGAATCCTTTTAATACTTTTACAGGTGTTAATTTAAAAACTTCTCGATACAATGATTTAAGAAATGGTATTGCTAATCTGGTTGTTGGTGACAAAACTCTTGCTGAATTGGATGCTAATGGTAAAGAAACTGGTGAGCAGTGGGGAGGGGATGATGCAAAAGAATTTGTTCAAAATGCTTCTATAGGATTAGTTACTCAAAATGACAAAATAACATTTGTGGCAAGAAGCGCCGATGGCAAACAAACATATGCTATTAAAGATGCGAAAGCTGCAGAAGCGTCTGATAGATTGACATCTTTGAATGTTATGCTTGGTGACTTCAATCCTAAGACTAACAGTGGTGTTACTGTTGTTTCTACATCTAAAAAAATAGATATAGATAAAGCCACTGATGAAGAGCTTATACAGTTTGCACATAAAAACAATAGATGGGTACAAAGAAGAGGCATGATGACTTGTATTATTACAAACGCAGACAAAGGAAATGCTGTAAGAATAGTATATGATCCTTATACACAACATATTTACAGACAGACCTTAAAGGATGAAATGGAGACTGCAGAAAATAGAGCTAGACAGGTTTATACTGCCTCTAATGAGTATTTAAATAAAGTTATAGATAATTATGCTGCTAAACAACCAGAATAACAAAAACCTCAAGAGGCAGAAAATGAAGAATATTAAATAATATTAATTAAATTATGGCAGGAGAAAATCAAAATTATTATTTAAATAATCCTATAGAAGGTCTTGTAGCCCCTACAGAAAACCCTTCTATAAATAGAAATATTGCAAGTGAAGAAGATTTGAAGCATATATCTTCTGGAATGAGAAACTATATGCGTACACCTTCTATTTATACTCCTACTATAGGAGATGTTGTAAATAGGGGCATGGCGAATTACTCTGAAAACACTTATAATAATATTACTTATGATGATGTAAGAGCTTTAAGGGAAGATCAAAATGTAGATGTACAAGATATTCTTGCTAATAGACAATCAGGTTGGGAGATGGCAGGACATGCTGTTGTGAACAACTTAGTTATAGCAGGTACTGAGGCAGTGTTAGGAACACTGTCTCTACCTCTTGGTATAATAGAAGCAGCGGCGTATCAAGATGCATCTAAATTATGGGATAATGAAGCTTCTAATGCAGCAGCTGATATACAAAAAGCATCACAAGAAGAGTTTGCTATACATAGAGGTAAGACATATAATAATATGTCTACTTTAGAAAGATTAGGCACTGGTATATTCTGGGCTGATATGGTGCAGAATTTAGGTTATACCGAAGGTATGTTAGTGCCTGGTATGGGTGCAGGAGCTTTGTTAAAGAATGCTCCGAGAGCAATAGCTAGAATAGGTGGTGCAATGACAGGAGCCATGACAGAGGCTGCTACTGAAGCTGTACAATCTAGAAATGATGCAGTACAAAATAAAACTGCTATAGCACAACAAGAATATACTAGAAGGTTAGAGAATGCAACATCTCAAAATGAGATAGATGCACTTACTCATGAGTATTATAATACAATTAGTCAGATAGAAGAAGATGCTACTAAAGTAGGTAATATGGTATATGCTGCTAATACAGCTCTTCTTACTGCTAGTAATGCTTTACAATTTGGAAACTTAATAGAGAGAGGATTTGGCACTGCTAGAAGATTTGGTACTGTTGAAGGTATTAAGAGAGTAGGCAATGAGGTAGTAGCAGATACAAAGAAAAAAGCTGTAGCCAAAACTATAGGAAAACAATTATTAAATGGTGTAGCAGAAGGTACAGAAGAAATGTCTCAAAATATAATTTCTTCTATGCCAGAATATTATACTGATTATAATAGTTTTAATAATAGTATGTTCAATCCTGACAAGATAGAAACTACTAATGATTTCTTAGATGCTTTTGGTAAAAGTATAGCTTCTAGAATGCAAGACCAGGATGCTTGGACAGAATTTGCTTCAGGCTTCTTTACTGGTATTTTAGGAGTACCTACAATAACTAAAAATTCTAATGGCAAATTTAGGCCTACATTAGAAAACAATACAGTTGTAGAGTCTTTCAGAGCAGCTTCTCGTGCAGGTAAAAATCAGCAATTAGTAGATGAGGTTAATGCTAGAATACAAGATGACAAACAGTTTAAGGCTTACTATGAAGGTATAAATAGACATTTATCTATGGAAGATTCTAAGAATCTTGCTGTAGATAATGCTGACCAATATGCCTATGAAAATGCTAATTCTGCTCAGATGATTTCTGATGTAATGATGTTTCAAGAAGCAGGACAGTTAAACTATTTAAAGGAATTAGTTAATAATTCTATAGATACTTCAGATGAGGGTATACAGTCTTTAATAGAACAAACTACTAAAGATGGTAATGGTCCTTTTGTAGTTAATGGTAATCCTTTATCTGTAGAAGAAGTAAGAGGGTTAGTTAAGCAAAAGCAAGATTGGATAAATAAAAAAATTGATAGTATAGCTAAGAAAACAGAAACTTTCTCATCATCTTATCCTGCCCTTTCTGAAGATGGTTTAAAGAGTGTTGTATTTTTAAGTTCTCAATTGGATGACCACTTAGATAGATTTGCTGAACTTTCTAAAAATAACTATGATGCATTAAAATCTATTTATGAAAAAACTTCTCCAGAGTTTAAAGCAAATTTTGAGAAAGACGGCAGAACTTTCCCTACATATGAAGAATACTTGTCAGGTGAAATAGATTCAAAGTTTGTAGAAGATTTAGTAAATGACCCTAATAACACTACTCCTTATGACCAAAAAGAAAAAGCTGTTAATGATTTTGCTGATGTAATTAAATTATCTGAGGGTATAGCAAAACTTAATGAGGAATTTAAGAAAGCAGTTCAAAACCCTGAAAAGACAAATAAGGCTAAAGAAGAAGCTCAAGCTAAAGCTCAAAAGAAAGCTCAGGCAAAACAAAATGTAATGGATGAGGATAATATTAACCAAATGACTCCTTCAGAACTGAATCAAAAAGTTGCTGAAGAAGGTTTAGATTTGGATGATTTAGCAAAACAATTTGAAGGTAATGAAACTATAGCTAATGCAAAACAAATAGAGAAAGCTGAAAAAGCCATGCAAAAAGAACTGAATAAAGCCAGACAAGCAGGTGAGATTACAGAAGCAGAGGCTAGAGATATAGAGGCAGCTTTAGCAGCTAGTAAAGCAGTTGCAAATTCTGAAGAAGAGTTATTAAACACACAGGCTGCAGCATTTGAAGATTCTAATATTTATTATAATGAAGAAGACCCTTCTTTACAGGGTAGAAACCCTGAAGAGATTGAAATAATATTAGAAGGAAGAAAAGAAAACGCTAAGTCTAAAATAAATGAGTTAGCAGCTAGAGTAAAAGATACAAAAGAGACTTTAAATAACATGCCTTCTAATAAAAGAACCAATAATAATAACCAGTCTAAATCTTATGAGCCACAAGGAGCAGTTAAAACTATTGATTCTATTAGAGATGAGCTAAACAATAACGAGGAAAGGAAGCTTTATGATAGATATTTAAAAGATATTTTAAAGTATGTACAGAAACTAGCTGACTCCAATAATAATGCTCAAGAAATATGGGAAACTGTTCAAAAGACCCAGTCCTATAATAATCTTATAGGAATGCTTAGTGAGGTACAGCAACAGTGGGTAAATGATTATATTGTTTCTGAAATAAAGAAGGCTATTGAAAATTCAAAAAATACAGGGAGAACAAATACTCAACAAAAGACTGAAGAAACTGTAAATCAAAAACAAGAAACTCCAGAGGATCTTTCTCCAAATACTATACACAGCACTACAGAGAATGAAGCTAAAGAAGAAACTCTGGAACAGAGTAAACAAGTAATTACTCCAGAAGATACTACTGCAGAATTTTATGAATATTGGAAACCTACTACTACTTATTTACCTATACACCCTATGTTTGGGGACAATACACCTTTTTATAAGATTGTAGAAAAAGTACGTACTATTAACAATAAATTAAAAAACGGAGAGCCTTTGACAGAGGAAGAAGCAGTTTTAAGAAATTATAAACCTTATAAAGGAGTATTCAATTATTCTGATAATCTGCTTAACCAGATAATTGTTATAGGAAAGTATTTAGAAGAGCATCAAGCCTATAAGATGGCTGATACAGGTAAACTTAATATAAGAACTAAAGTACATTTTAAGATTGATCCTAAATTAAATGAAGATGCGGGAAGAGTAGTTATTTTAATGGTTGATGAAAATGATGGGGTTATAGGAGATATAATGGATGCTACAGATCCTAAAGTAATTAAACAAGTAGGCTTGCTTGAATTTATAAACAGAGTTACTGAAGAATGGGAAAAAACAGACAAAACACAGCCATTCACTTATGATAAAGAAACTGTTACTGTGACAAAGATGATGGTTGGTAAAGTGGCCTATTCTACAGAATTTTCTTCTTTAAATGAAATATATGAAGGGTCTGATGTACCTCTTACTATAGGAATATATAAAGGAACTGATGTAACTGTAGACACCAATGATAAAGTGCAGGAGAGAACCATTATTAATCCTCTAAAACCTAAAGAAGGAAAACCTTATATATTAGTACCTACAGTTACGGGTATGTATATTACTGTACCTTTTATAATGAAAAGATATAGTTCAGAGACTAAAGATACTGCTTTAGGTAAAGCTATTCATGACTTACTTTCTTTAATGCCTACTAAAGATAATACTAATGTAGCAAGAGATATTAAGGCACCTTTAATGCACTTGCTTGGACTTGAAGATTTGCATATCAATTATTCAGGAGATAAGGTAGAGATTAGATTTACTCCTTATGGTGAAGGAGCACAAACTGTAAATATAACTTTAAATAAAAATTCTGAAAATTTTGTTGAAGAGTTAGAAGATCAATTAATACAATCTCAAGTACCATTTCAAATATCTACTAAGTACATAAACAGTACTTATAATGGAAAGAATTATAATGAAATGATAGGAGAGATAGCTGAAGCTAATATAGAGAAAGGACAAACTCGTACTATTAGCAACTGGTTTATTACTAGTCCTTTAGTAGCTAAAAACACTGAAGGTAAAACAGTTCCTCCTTCTAATAAGGTAAGATCAGAGAATACTGCTAATCCAGAAGTACATGAATTAACTTACACAAGTTCTACAACTCATAAAAAAATGAAAATATTCTTTAATAAAAGAACTGGTGCATTAACTGATGAGACAGGCAAAGAGTATTCTGGAGAAAAAGCAAATTTAATGAAAGCTTGGGCTACAGGACAACTTAATAGAGAGAGTATGACTAAACCATATCTTACTAATTGGGGTATGTACGATCCTGTCCATCATAAGTTTATATCTAAAGAAACTGTACAAAATAATACACAGTATTCTACTTTAGAACATGATACTTCTCCTACAGCATTAGAAATTAAAAGAGAGCTTTATAGACAAGCAAATCTTAGTTCCGTAAGTGGTTTAACATCAGGTTTACGTAAGGGGTATAGAAGATATGCAGAGGGCGTAAATGGCAGTAATTTAACAGGGACTAAATATGAAGGAATGTCCTATGATGACTTTGTAAATTTGATGGTACCTAGAGCAATATCTGCCTTAGAAACTATTGTCAGAGTTTGGAACAATCCTACTATTGAATCTTTTGAAGATATTTTTGACTTATTAACAGACGAAGAAGTAGAGGCCTTAGGTATGTTAGATGGCTTTTTAATAGCAAGGTATCGTACTTTATTTGATGAAAGTAGAAATACCAATCAAAGCAGTACACAGTTAAAAAATACTGAGTCTTCTACTGTAAACCCTTCTCAACAAGAATCTACTACTGAAACTACTAAGCCTTCTTTTATAAATACTCAAGAGAAAGAAACTGTATGGAATGCTTTAAGTGAAGAGCACCAGTCTAAACTTGCTAATTTAAAAGGTAAAACCCAAGAGAATACTTTAAGAGATTTAATAGATGCTTATGATCCTGCTGAAGGTAACTTCGTAGAGGATGTAGATGACATATTAAGTGGTCCTAAATATAGAAAAGAAAACAAGGCTAAAAAAATAAAAGTATTGGATCAAAAGAAAGAATTAGCTTGGTTGAATAAGGTTCTACCACAATTATCTAAAGAAGATAAAGTTAGAATATATGAGGGTTTAATTGAAATAGTAGGTAAAGAAAATGCTGAATATGCTTGGGGTAAATTTGAGAAAGGTATTATTACTATTAGTGATATTGCCGCTAGTGGTACCTTGTATCATGAAGCTTTTCATGCTGTTGTTAATATGCTTATGTCAGATAAAGAAAAGCTTGAGATGTTTAAAGCAGCACAAGAAAAATGGGGAAATTTAAAAACACTAGAACTTGAAGAAAACTTAGCAGAAGCATTTAGAAGATATGTACAATTAGAGGAAAGTCCTATACTAGGTACTTTGGTAAAATGGTTTAGAAAACTTAAACATTTAGTACAAAGCTTAATAGGAAAAGAGCCTTATTTAAATAATTTATTCTATAGAATAAATAATGGTAAATACAGAGAGCAAGCCTTACATTCTACAGATGCTACAAGAAATAGAGAGGAAGAATATACTTCTGAGATGCAAAGTATTAAAGATAAAGCTATTGCTGATGGTACATTCTTGAAAGCTCCTAATGGTAATCCTACTAACCTTAATGAAAGACAGTGGTTACAGGTTAGGACTGGAGCTTTCAAGAATTGGTTTGGTGATTGGGAGAATAGCCCTGAAAATGCATCTAAAGTAGTAGATGAGAATGGTGAGCCTTTAGTTGTTTATCATGGAGGAAAATACAAAAAGGGAGAAAAATTCTCGGCATTTGATGCAAGTAAAAGTGAAAATAGATTTTGGCTGTCAGAAAAAGTTGGAAATAAATCATTCTTTACAAATAATGATTACTTGGCTTATAAGATGTCACAACCTGACTACTACCAAAGGGAAAAGGAGAATTTAGAGGGAAGTGTATATGAAGTATTTCTAAATCTTAAAAACCCTTTAGTATTAAATGCGAGTGGAAGAAGAGCAGATTTCTTTATAGAAGAACATGAGCAAAAATTAAAGGATAGTGAAGAAATAATTGTAAATAATGTAGATGAGGATGGAATAAACGTCACTGATTATATTGTATCTAATCCAAATCAAATAAAATCAGCTACTGATAATATTGGTACTTTTAGTATAGAAAATAATGATATTAGATATAGAAAAGTAGATGATACTGTAGCAGATTATACTAACAAAATAGAAAATCTTAAAAAGCAAAAAGAAGCTTTCAGACAGTTAGGTGATATTATAAAGAAGATACCTTCTGAAAAAGCTGTAGTATTCTATAGAGGAGAAAAACGTATATCTAAATATCCTTATACTAACATTTCTTATAGCAGTAGAACTGAGGCAGAAAGTCATATACCAGCAGAGTTCAAAGATTATTTTAAAGTGTATGAGAATAAAGGAAAGTATAGTAGATATTTTAAATATGCTAAAAATAAATCGATAGCAGTTTTTGAAGACAAGATTAAAGAGGTAGATAAGGAGATAGAGAATTTAGAAAAAGCAAGAGAGAAATCTTATAATAAAGAATTATCAAAAGAGAGAATTGAATATTTAAAAGGTAATGAGTCAGAGAGTTATAGTATTAAGAATGAAGAAGCTGATTATAGAGAAATTGAACAGTACCACAGAGATAAATTAGAGTATGGTAACTTATCTAAAGAGCAGAAAGCTTATTTAACAGATAGAAAACTTACTATAGAAGACTATAATAGAATGACTACAACTGAGAAAAATATTCTATGGAAATGTAGGTAATATATAGAATTAAAAAAATAAAAGGAGGTAAATTTATTACCTCCTTTTATTTTATATGTATAACCTATTAGTAAGGTCTTGCAAAGAAATCTATAGAAGTGTCTACATCTCCTACAAATTTATTAATTTGTCTCCATTGAGATACTCCTGGTAGTGGAGCTTTTAAGAGGTTCTTTTCTACTCTATTCAATCCTTTATAAGGACCTGATTTAATTATATCAGTATAAGCATCTGGAGAATAAGTGCTTCTTATTAAATTAATTAAATCAATAGGTACTGTAACTGATGGCAAAGGTTTTTGTACTGTTTTAAGTAATTCTTGAGCCATCACAGGAGTTGGAACTAAAGAACCCAATTCATGAGAAAGTCTTTTACAAGAATACTCAGCAAGCTTTAATGCCCAAGGTCTTTTCTTATCATCAGGCCAATCTATAAAATGAGCTAAAGCATACAAAGCTATAAATTGAGCTACCTCAGTTAAAGCTCTTTTTATATTTTGTTGTTCTTCTACAGTCAATTTAGAATTACCTCCAAGGATTTGCCCTAACTGAATCTCTCCTCTCTTCAGTTGTCCCAACACTCTAAATAAAGTTCTATAATAACCTTCTTCCCAAGTGCCTGTAGTTAAATCTCTTTGTACTGCTTGGAATCTCCTGTTAAACAAAGGTTTCATCCACTTTCTATATTGTTGTAATAATTTACCTAAAGCAACTCTATTAGCAGCATTGGAATCTTCTTCATTATATATACCAAAACATGCTTGATTTACTTTAGCAATCTTTCTAGAAAATGCTTCTACATTAAAAGGCTTTCCTTCTAAGTCTGTAATGTTTTTATAATTTAATTGCTTAATATCAGAACTACCATTTACATTCTCTACTTTTAATGCTTCCCATAAAGACATCTTTCTACCATTAAGCTTAACTTGTTCTCTCATAGCCATTGCTATAGCTGTTCTCCCATATAACCAGTGGTCTCCTGCCTCTTGTCCAATGAAAGCAACATCTTCACCAAATAAACGTCTTAAAATACTTTTAGACTGATCTTTCTTTACTCTCTTTTCAAAGTCTTGTTTTACATTAAAAAGCTCGTAAAATAAATCAAGTTTATTAGATTTATTTCTATTAGAAGAATCAAACATTTTAGGCATAATATGTTTAGAATATTCTTTATCTGCTAAAGCTAGTTCTTTAGCCCCAAAGAATTGCCCTGCAGCTGCTTCTATATTAAGCATTGCAATGCCATTTGCCACATTACCTAAATTTGCTAAAAAGTTGAAACCTAACTGTGCCATAGAAGCTGCTTTTAATAACAGGCTTGTAGCTTTACTTGTACTCACTTTACTATCTAATACAGTACCTTCATCTTTTAAATACCTGCCATAAATTTGACTTTCTCTAAAGTCTTTTAATTTCTGTACTATGTTAGAGTTATTTTTAAATATAGGTAAGTTAGAGTTACTTTTTAATGCTTGTAAATGCTCCATTAAAGGGATTCCTCCTCTTGTCTCTCTTACTTTTCTTATGTTTGGATCTGTTACTAAAGAATAGCCTACTTCAAGAGGATTTATTATTTTATCCATCTCTTGATATTGGTTAGCAGCATAAGCATACTCCATAAGACTTCCTATTACATCAGTAGACAATTCATTAGGATCTTTAAGTCTAGAGGTGTATAATACAGGTAAAGTCAAGAACTCCTCTCCTGCAAAGTCTGTCAATCCTTTAGCTGTTCTTTCTCCAAACAATTGATCATCGTCTGCTTGATCTAAAAGAGCCGAAGCTATAGAACCTTTAATATTCTCTACTATAGTAGAAGGATTACCAAGCATGTCTATAGTTCTTTGGGTACTTGATTTTCTTTTTTGAATTGCCTTATATTTATCTACTCTATTCTCAGGGTATTTAGCATCGTACTGCTCTTTTAATTCTAAAAACTCTTCTAAGAATTGTTTCTGTTTTGCAGTTAATTTATAGTAATCTGGGTTTCTATACTTCTCTTCATTAGCTATAGGAGTACCATACATAAAAGCAGCATTCTCTTTTAACCATGCTTTTTTCTCTTCAAGTTTTGCTATAGCATCAGGTCCTATAGGATTCTTACCATATTTTTTATCCAACTCTTCCATTTTTTCCTGATAGTCTTTATCAAACTGAGCTTGATTTACTGGGCTAATATAATTACCACTTTTACTACCGTCTTTAAGTCTTTCAAACATCCACTCATGAGATGTAATACCTTCTCTCTCCCATTTCTCTCTGAATACTTGTATTTTCTTTATATCTTCTATAGTATTTAAACGAGCCCTGCCTTTTGCATCTTTTACTGCTTTATCAAATAATTGAAGCATAGTATCAGATGAATTAGCCATACTGTCTAACCATCTATCTAAGAAAGATATATCTTGATTAGCTTCAGCTAAAAGACTCTCTACAGACATTTTAGTACCTGCATATTTACCAAAAGGAACTACTATTTCTTCACCAAAGAAAGGTTTAAGAAACTCAGCAAAAGCAGGTAAAGCCATTTCTGTATATCTTGCAGACAAATCTTTAGATAAAGCATTCAAATCTTTTAGTATTTCTTTAATATCTATTTGCTCCTCTCCTACAGTAATAGGTTCTGCAAACATATTATCAGATTCTTTCTCTTCAGATATAGCAATGCTATTTAAAGAATTTATAAAGCTGCCATAAGATTGTGTAAACATTCTTACTCTTCTTAAGAAAGCAAATTTATTTTCAGGGGTCATAGATAATATATTCTCAGCCCTGAAAGTATCTTGTAAATTCTTTAATTCATCTAAGGCATTTTTAGCATAATATAATAATCCTTCTGCAGTATCAGCTTCTGGTGAAAGATAAGTATCTAAAGTAGCTACCTTAGCCTTGGATTTATCTTTAACTTCTTCACTATTAGCTATTCTATATCTTTTTAACTCAACATCTTTGGCTGCTTTAAGTGCTGCAATATTCTTCTCTATTCTGTCACTTAAAGCATTAAATTGCTTATCTCTCTGTGCATTTCTAATATCATCTCTAGTAATTTTTTTAGTACCATTAAGAATATCTCTAGCCAGATTATTCATTAAAGTATCTACATCATTAATGGTCTCTTCAATATCTTCAGAGTTATATCTAGAAAACTGTTTAATAATCCAATTGTACAATCTTTCAAAGAGTGTTGGACTAGGGGTATCTACTCTTTCTGACTCTGAACTTAAAGTGTCCTGTATCAAATTTTTTTGCAAAATATGACCTAAAGCCTCTTCTGCTACATCTTCCTTATTACCCTCATGAAACTCTAGAGTAGAGTTGTAATCCTCTCCTAAAATTCTTTTAAGAGATTCTTCATTAGAAGCAAGGATGTTAATAGCTCTTTCTACTAAAGGAGCATTTCTAAATACTCCTACAATTAAATGAGAGAACTCTTCAGATAAAGCTTTAGCACCCTCTTTATTATTTGCAACTCTAATCAAGGAAACAAAACCTTCTGCTATTTCTCTAGCTTTAGAAAAGTCAGTCACGCCAACTCTACCAGCATCTATCTCTGCTTGACTTAACTGCCCTACCGTCAGTCCTAAATCTTTAAATAAAGAAGTTAATTTAGTATTTAATCTACTTGCACCGTACTGTTCTTTAAACTCTTTTATAGTAGATTCAGTTTTAGGTTTTATTGCTACTTTAAGTTTGCCTTCATCAGTATGTTCTACTATAGCTACAAAATCATCTCTCTGTTCATTTGTATTATTAAATTGATAGGCATACTCTAATAAGATATTATAATTATCTACAGTATCCTCTTCAAGAGGATACTGTTTTTCTAATGCTTCTATTCTTGGTTTGTCACCTATTACACTTTTAATAAATTTATTTTTCATAAGAGATTCATATGTAGGAACTCCTTCTGAATCTAACTTTAAGGAAGATTTAAAATCTTCCTTAAAGGTTGGGTTAATTGACCTAAGAAATACTTCTTTGGCTATAGAATACCCATATTCTTTTTTTAGTTGTTTAAATAAGTCTTTACCTTTGTTAGGTATGTAAACACAATAATTAGCCATATTTAATTTTATTTATTTTTTAACATAAAGGTTGTTCTAGAGTATCTTGACCTCCCTCAGTGTTATATTTATCCATATCACTTATTTCTGGGGCAGGATTTCCTAAAAATCCTTCTACCTCCTTTAAAGATTCTTCAAAATCACCTGCTGTAAGTCGGTCTATTTGTTCTAATTGTCTTTCATCTAAACTTTGTAATTTACTATCTATATCATTATAATCAGCTAAATTGTTAAATTTTTTAGTAGGATTTATCTTTTTATTTTCTTCTATTAAAGATGGTTTAGTTTTTACTTCAGACATTTTAGCCACATTAGAATTACCATTGTAGAATACTCCTCTGTTACCCTTTTGTTCTTCATCAAAAACTATAGCAGGTTTATAAATACCTTTTGCCTCTTTTCCACTACCTTGAGTTGCAGTCAAAACCATAAGAGTATTTTTACCACTAGAAGTTTCAAGTACAAACATATCCCAAGGTTTTTCTAATAAGTTATTTCTGTACTTATTAATATCTATAACCATAGATTCCCCTGTAAATTCTTTTTCTGATTTTCTATGTGGTAACAATCCTTTTTCAGTGTAATGGTTGGCATAGAATTGAGATAAGTAATCCCCAAAATAATTAGAATCCTCAGAGTTATTTTTAATATCTCTAATAGCATTAGTTATCTCAGGAAAATTAGATAAGAATATACTACTAAAATACTTACCAAAACTAGTAGGACCAAATTTAAAACCTTCCTTATAATAAGAGTAGCACAGTAATTTTACAGCTAGTTCTTGAGCTTTTGGATTCTTTTCATCATATAATAACGAATCAAAATCTCTCATCAGCTCTTCTTTAGTAGTTTCAGAATAGCTGCCAGTACCCTGCATTCTTATTACACCATCTCTAACTTCCATCTTTTTGAATATAGAAAGTTGCATATAATCAGGCTTCTCTCTAAGTAAATCAGCAAATTCTTTTGGGAATTGATATAAGTAATAGTCTCTTTTTTGATAATAAGTATTATTTTCATCATCTCCAAATAACTTAGTTTTAGATAAAGCCCATTCTACAGCCTCACTATAAAAAGTTGTAAGCACATCATCAGAAACAATTCCTGTAGGAGAATACATATATAAATCTTCTTTCAAAGCATTTAAACTCTTGGAAGTCTGACTGAAATAAGGAGCAGTCATTTGTACTCCTAAATCTACACCTAAAGAGTAGAAAGCTTGTAACATTGGTACTTTATGTTGTAATAACTTTTCTCTCATTTGATCTTTAGACATAGAAGGTTTAAGATAACCTTTCTGTACTAATTCATCATCTCCTATAGAAATATCAAGTAAATTATGCTCCTTTTTAAGTTTAAATAACTCTACTTTTCTTACTTGATTCTGTGCTCTAGCAATATTATGTCCTATAGCACCATTAGGAGAATCTGCTCTAGATATAGAAGTAAGATTATTCACTTGTGTTGCAGCATTTTTAATATCTAGTATAAAATTAGCTGTAGCCACTTGAACATTTTGATAATGATTTAACTCTTCTTCATATTGTTCTTCCTCTATTAAACTATTTAAAGATTTTGTAATAATAGCCTTAGTCAGATCTTTATTAGTAATATCTGTAATAGTAGAATTAAAAGGGTGCTCTTCTATCCATTTTCTATAAAAATCTTCAAGGTTTTCTAAGTTACCATCTTTTTCTATACACTCTTTGATTATAGGTTGATTAAAGAGCAGTCCTATTTCATTCACAGAAAGTCCTGCTCTAAGCATAAAACCTGTAATATAAGCAACCTGCTCGTTTTGCATAAGCTTAGCAAGAACTGGGTCTTTAACATTATCCACAGCAGCATTAGAGAAACTAGCACAGTTTTTACTAATTCTCTCACCTGATTCTGAAGTTATATTATGCAAAGAGTTAATAGTCCTTCCATTTATTTTATACTTTAAAGGTTTGCTTAAGTGTAAAGAGGTATTTTGATACTTAGCTTGCATAGAAGTATTATTAGCAAAAATAGCAACAAGTTTTTTACCAGTCATGTTTTGTACATGATTATAGATGAAAGTATCTACAGTAAGCTGGCTTCTTACTTTCTTATTGTCTTTTAAGAATCCTTCAATAGCTTCTGCATCTTGACTTTCTACTAAAGAAAGAAGTTTTTTAGATACTTCTTCTACATCTACTTTGCTATTATTAGACAATCCATATTTTTCAGCAAATTTATGTACTAAATTGGAATCATTTATAATAGAAGTAGCATTACTTATTAACTTAAGATTATCAAAACTACCAGGATTAAGTATCTTTTCTGCTGTATCAGGATGCCCTAATATAGCAAGACTTAAATCAATAAGCATGTTGTTTCTATGTGCCCTTCTTTGCTCTTCTGGTTTCTTATTTACATTGTAGTTTATCTTTTCTATAACAGGTGTTTCAAGACGATACTCTTCTTTATGTTCTTCCCACCAAATATCAAAGTCTTTAGTGTCTTGAGAAAGTAAATCTTCTCCTAACTCTGTATCACTAAGTTCTTTAATAGCTTCTTTAAATATTTGATTGTTGTTAGCAAAATCTTTTCTTGCTTGTTTTTTATTATAATCTAAAACCCTAAATTCAGGAAGCATTAAAAAGAGTTTGTCAACATCAAAGTCAGAACCTGCTATTTGAGTGAGTTCCATAGGAAGCATAATAGCTGAACCATTTTGTTGAGGTAAAAATCCTTTTATAATAAGAGGAGTCATTGAGTACTTATCCTCAGTAGGAATACGATAACCAACAGCTTGTCTTAATTCTTTAGGCATTTTATTAATGTCTAATTCATAATAAACCTTACCCTTATCATCGTATTTTTTTACCATAAATGGTTCATAGAACTGCTTACTGTAAGCAGGCATATAGCATTCAAAACCTTCTATTCCTCCATTCTTATTATACTTAATTTGTAATTCCTTTGTAAATCCAATAGAAGATGCCAATATGCAGGCTCCTCCTTTTATAGATTGTTTGCCTATTTTATTTTTAATTAAGGAATTTACTAACTGCTGTATTTTTAATGTAGTAGTAGGGTTGTCTAAAGGAATGTTAAATTCCTTTGTTTTCTTACCTGTCTTTGGATCAGTAATCTCTACTAATTGTAGTGCTTCTATTATATCAGTACCATAAGAACCCGATTTAACTAAGTCTAATAAAGCCTCTTGCAGTTTTTCAATGCTCTTAAATTCGCCCTTTACAGTTTCAAAATCCTCTAACAGGTTTTCTACAACTAAAGACTGATATAATTTAATAGTTTCTTGTTTGTTGTATTTCTTGCCTCTTATGATTATTTCAAAATCTTCAGGCAAATCTGCTATAATAAGATTTCTAAACTGCGAACCAAACACAGCTGTTGTATCCAATAAGTGTTCTGGAGTAGGTTGTTGAATAATATAATCAGCATAAGGTATCTCACGAACTACAGTAGCTTTAAAATCTCCTATTCCTCTTGGAATTCTATTACCTTCAGCATCTTCTTTCCAACCATACATACCATTTTTAGCATCTTCAACATCACTTTTTTGAATCTTAGTTTTGCTATTAAGTATGCCAATAATCTGGTCTTCACTAGGTTCTATATCAGACATTCTCTTATTATAATCTGACTGAGACAACTTTTGCTCATGTAATAAGTAGTCATTGCCTATTCTGAACTTTTCTATATCAGAAAGTTTATTAACTTTCTCATCAACTTTATTAGCTAACTGCTCTTCATCCAAATTATCTTTTACTAAATCCTGCTTAATAGAAGCTTTGACTGCTTTCTCTATTCTTTTAACTTCTTCTGGATGTTCTCTATTCCACTTTTCTAATTTAGGTTTAGAATAACTGAGATCTACAGTATCTTGAGCTCCTGCTTTAACAGCAGACTCATATTGAATTACATCAATCTCATTGTCTTCCATAAATTTATTTAAAGCTCTGAAGTATGAAGAGTGTCCCATAGTGGTAGCTATCATATTCAATGTAGCAAGCAATAAAAACTCTGAGTTTTTATTTTGATTTGGTACTAACATAGTGCCTCCTAAACCGTCAGGATGCTCTGTCATAGAATAAACAAATGGTTTAATAGTTTGCCATACTACATCGAAGTCACTAATATCCCAAGATTGAGCACTGTTTCCCTCAAATTTATCAAGAGCCTTCTGCATTTCATCAGTCCAAAGACCTGCCATATCAAGAAGAGCTCTATAGGAACTAATACTTCTAAAAGCTTGTGCATCTACAGCATTAACATTTCTAAATTTATAAAGGATATTATCTCTATCAAAAGGTTTAATATTACCTTTCTCTACTGCTGTATCAAGTATGTTTTTAATTATATCATAACTTGTAGAAGTTTTTATAGTATCTTTTAAATAAATAGTTTTTTCTACTTTTCTACCATATTTAGAATTAGTATTAAGTTTTCTACCAGCAGCATAAACCTCTTTATATCTCTTTTGGAAGTCTGTTTCATCCTTATAGAAAGCTAAATCTCCAGTGGTTAATTGTATGATTTGAGTAGTAGCAAAAGCCTGATTATAGAAATAATGCTCTAAAGCTTTATTAAGATCTGTGTCACTTAACTTGTCACCTTTTATAGAAGCATATCTATAAGTATTAAGTAACTGTTTTGCAATAAAGTCTTCAGTACCAGCTGAGAAGTTTTCTTTTAAAAAGGTCTTAAACTTAGCTTCCATTATATCAGATACAGCATCTCTACACGCTTTTCTCACACCGTCTAAATCATCATTATCTACTTTAATCTTTATATCATCTAAAAAAGTAGCTCCGCCTTCAACAATATAAGAATTTAATTCTGGGAAGAAGTTAAATTTAAGACCATTTTTATCATAATTTTTAATCTTAGAAACCCCAGCATTTTTTCTTTGTTCTACTCTTTGTATTCTGTTTAATTCTTGTTCTACTACATTAGCCAACAGATTTATACACTCATCTTTAGAAAAAGTTTTAAACTTGATAAATTGTGCTACAGGAGAATCTGCAAATATTGGAAAATTAAACCAGCCATACTCATTACCAGAATCTGTAGAAGTATCTCCATTAAAGAAGTTCATAATAAATGCTTCTTTAATTTGTGCAGGAGTCCAACTTTTATAGTTAGCACCGTTTATGTCAATAAGTTCTTGTAGCTCTAAATGTTTAACTATTTCTAGATCATTAGGGTCTGAACTAGTCAATAATCTTAACCATTCATTATACCATTCTCCTGTAGTCTGATTTCTAAACCAAGGGTCTCTACCAAATTTATTCTCAATAAATCTAGTTCTCTCTTCTAAATTAGTATTAGATAACTGCTTTATCAGTGTATTGATATAATTAGGAGCAGAATAACTACAGCGTTGTTTGTCTCCTTCTCTGAAAGAAGACATTCTATCCAACTCTTGAACAGTGCCTATTGTTTTAGCTATACTAGTATAATAACCTCCAGCAGAATCTACTAAATTCATATTCTCCAAGTCTCTATTTTTTGTAATAAGACTGCTTATACCTCTTAAAGAATCTAAAAGAGACTCAAATGAAGACTTTTTATTAGAACCTCCTATCATTGCTGTAATATCCTCTTCTACAAGCTGCTTTACTTGATAAGGACTTATATCTACGCCTGCCATATGACAAACTTTCAAAAGTTTGCTTGATACTGTATTGATATACTCCTTTTCTTTAGAGGCATCAATAGCATTCCTTAAAAACTCTTGAGATAAACCTTCTATTTCTTTAATTAACTGAAGAGATTTTTCAGCATTTTCTTTACTAGGAACTCCTTGCTCATTATATAAGCTATCTTCATCAAGCTTTTCTCCTCTAATATAAGTATCTACTATTCTCTGTAAAGGTTTTTCCCAATTTGTTTTTTGGTTTAGTCTTAATACTTTTATCTTACTTTCTTTATCGTCATAATAATATTTCCACATAGGTATAAAATCCTGTCTCAAATCAGAATACATAGCACTGATTAATCTAGGATTTGTTTGTAATTTAAGTATTATTTGACTTATCCAAGGGTATTTAGACTTCAGCTTCTCTAATGCAGGAAAAGCATAGACTTTAGTACCATCAACTTTCTCTTCTTTTTCTACAGAGAAATCATCGGGAGAAATTATATCAGCAAGTTCTGCTACTAATACAGCATGTACATACTCTTCGTCTAAATATTTAGTGTTACCTAAATCATCTCTCTCTTTTTTACCATTTTTATCTGTTTTTGGTATAGTCATTAAAAATGATTTTACTCCCTTAGATAAAGTCTCATGTGGGTGAGTATATCTTACTTGATAGCCCCAACCACTGTCTCCTTTAATATTCTCTCCTTCAGAATTATCTTGATTAGAATCACTGCTTCGTTGTTTTTCTGCAGAATCATCTGTTGAACCACTAATTTTTTTCTTAGAGTTGTTACCATCATTATAGTCTACTTTCATAGGAACAATAGTAACATCTGTATATTTTTTAAATATAGGACAAGCATCAGAAATCAGGACATCCCAGTTATTTAGCACTTTATTTATTTTAGCTACCATATCTACAGGTAACCCCTCTTCTTTAGCCCATTCCTCATATTTAGTTTTAACTCTATCGAATAATTCTGTAGGAGTTAAAGCATCTACTATAGCTTTATAATCATCATTATTAAAAGCTTTTATTTTTTCTCTTAGCCTATTTATCTCTGCTTTATCAGGAGTTTCCTTATTTAATTCTTCATTAAGAGCTTGAGTATAATTTTGAATTAATTCTTCCTTAGCCTCTTTGATGCTTTCCCACATATCTCTGGCTATCATTTCAATTCTATCTTGTCTTTCTTTAGAATCAAATTCTCTAGCACATTTTACTCTTTCATTTTCTTTATTTAAAGATACTGGCTCCACACCTATCCCTGGCAAGTCTTCTACACTGTCTTCTTCTTGTACAACAGCTTCTTCTGTATCTTCTAATTTCTTTAATTTGCTTAAATCTACAGAAGTATTAGGAACCTGTGCTTGAATAGCAGTTAAATCTTCCTCTATATTAGAAGTATTTGGTTTTACACTTTCTCCAATTTGTGTTGCCTGACTTTGTGGTAGCTGTACTAACTCTTTTATTTGTTCTTGTATGGTATCTGTAAAGTAGTCTGAAACTTGTAGTTCTCCCTTGAGACTTGGATTTTTTAATAAAACCAACTTACGAACAGCCTCTTTAGCTTTTGGACCCAGAGACTCATAGGCACTCTTTGCTTCAGTGTCATACATAGTATCAAATCTTGATATAAAAGTATTTAACTCCTCAATTACTGAAGGTTCCAATGAGCCTACTATTTCAAATCTCTGTTTACGTTTTTCCTCTGCTTGTCCTTCCTCTATTTGCTGTCTAGATTTAACAATGAATCTTCCTTGATTTGAAGGATCGGGAACAATGACTACATATTTATTTAGTTCACTATAATCATTATAAGTAAGTTCTGTACCTGACATAAAATGGTTGCCAAGTCTATTAAACAAGTCATCAGGTATTCCAGGAAAACTATCAGTCAAAGATGTCCTACCTCCCTCAAAATAGGCTCCGAGAGTCTCTATAGCTTGCTTGTATTTAGGATTTATAGTTAGTTGTTGAGGTTTAACTTTAGTAGCTTCCTCTTTGGCAGGATTCATTTTATATGCCTTCCTAGCTTTATCCCATGCTTCCTTAGTAGCCCTTATTTCTATAGCTATTTTATCCTCTGTAAGCAAATCTTTGCCATTCTTCCAATAAGTTTCTCTATCAGTATTTTGTATGTGGGACATTTCATGCCACAATAAAAAGCTATAAATACTCTTATTAGTAGGAAGTATCTTTTTAAGTTCTTCTAAAGTATAGCCCTCTTTTTCTAAGGCTTCAAATACGGCTTTCTTTTGTTTAGCAGATTCTGAATTTAAACTTCCAGTAATGTAATTAAAGAAGTGTTCTTTAGGATTGTTTTCTGGTAACAATCTTAAAGTAATTTCATTACTTGCGCTAGTGGAAGCCAAAGGTTTATTAGCAGAAAAAGGCTCTGTTTTATAATTAGGGATTGCCAAATATAAATCTTGCTTTTCTTTTTCTTTGTCTGTCATAAAAACTTTCATTTCTTCTAGAGAAGGTACTCTAGAAGAGTTATTCTCAGTCTGCCAAGTACTTACAGCATTGCACATATAAGTTTCAGACTCCTTCAAAGACTTTGCTAAATCTCTAATAGGTTGAGTTATTACTGCACATTTTATCTTCATAAGATTTTTATTAAGTATTTTACTACAAAAATAATATATTATAATAAAATTTAGCAAAGTAGTTAGCCAAAAGATTTGAAAACCAAAGACTTTTATTAAGTCATGTATCAAAAAGTAAAGGAGATATAAAAATACCTCCTTTACTTTTTACATAAATAAACTTTAAAAATAAAACTTTATTGCTTTATATGCTTTTTGTCACTAATAATACCATACTTATTTATACCATTATTCCAATCTTCATACAAGGCTCTTTTCATCTCATCAAAATCATCAAAATCTAAAGATACTTTTATGGTATTAAAGTCTTCAGGTTTACCTATAACTCTAATATAATCAAATCCTCCATCTATAGAACAGGCCCCACATTCACAAGAATGAAAATCATGTCTGCATCTAGAATAGATGATATTTTTGCATTTATTGCACTGAATTGCTGTCAGAGTCTGCATTGTCTTTAGGTTTTTTAAGTGTGTTTAAATGCTCTATATACTGCTCCAATGTAGTTTCACTTATCCATTCTTCAGAATCATATTCAGATTTATACAGAATCATTGTTTCTTTGTTGTCATAAGCTCTTTGTATAGCTTTTATCACAGGATCTTTTTCTACATCCATACGAGCCTTAATAAGACGAAATTGAATTAAAGTGTCCTTTATTGTTTCATCAACTACTGGGATTGTGTATACAGAATAATCTGAGCTTCCTGAATAGCAAAGAAAAACATCTTCTGAGATCTTTTGAGCTACATAAGGCAGTAATTTACTTTTAACTACCCCTATACAAGATTTCTCATATTTAGTGCACTCATCAGCACTATCAAAAGTATGCCTATCAAAGCTTTTATAACCAACAATTATTTCTTTTTTAATTTCTTCCATAACTTTCTATAAATTTATTTATTTCTTCTACTTGAGTTAATCCTACAAATCTTTTTATTTCTTCATTTTTATCATTCAACAGTATTAGAGTAGGCAGATTGTACACCTCATAATCCTCTACTGTTTTTTCATTAGTCTCATCTTCCACATTTATTTCTTCTATAGGAATAGAAAAATCTTTTAATAAAACACCTTGCTGTTTACAAGGACCACACCAAGGGGCATAAAACTTTAATATTTTCATACTAATCTTCAATTATTTCTGTTTCATCTTCTGACCATCCTTCACATTCTTTTATAAGCAGCTTAATTTCTTTTTTGCTTAGAATATCAGAATCGTTTATCTTGTATAGTGTATCTTTGAACTTTTGTATCAATTCAAGTGGGGAATAATGAGAACTATAATAAGCTTCTCTCCAATTAGTGTCACTAGTGTCTATATTACCTGCACCATCTTCTATGTAATCATCTGTTTCTACAGACATACATTTACTTAAAGACTGGCTAATTGTAACATCAAAGCTTCTTAAACTATTGTCCTCTTGATTCCAAGGAGCCTGGCTATCGTGCTCTGCTCCTGCAGGGTAGTATCCACTTTCAATCATTTTATAGTAATATTTAAGTTGTTTTCTCGAATTAAGCGTCTTGCTATTACCATAGCTAGCTTATAAGGAATGCTCATATGATGACCTTCGTTATTGGTATAAATAGAGTGGCTACCTTTACATCTAGTGTAATAGTACCCGTTCTTTTCTGCCATTTTACAAAATTCATTATATGACCATTGCTTCATTTTACTTATTTTTTAAATTTTCATTAATACAAAACCATTCTTCTTCCTCTATATAAGGTTTTAAATCTTGTGTGTTTATAGGCACATTACGTACTACAAAATGCACACGAGGTCTTACATAATAATAATGTTTAGATGTGGTATTGGAATACTTAGTAATGTTTCCAACTAAAACACCATCTATCCACTGTGCTATAACTGTATTATAAGAATACAATTTTCCATTTTCAGATTTTAAATGAGGCGCCTTTGCAGTAAGATGATTTAGAAAGGCAGTTACAACTTCTTTATTATTCATTTTAAATTTTATTAATAAATTGTTTCTCTTCTTTTATAGCCTCTTTCCAGACTTCTAAACTGTCATTAACAGTGTCTTCCCAACCAGTACACCAACCAGGATAGCAGACTCTCATTAAATGTTCTTCTATAGCTTTTTTACCTATGTTATTAAGGACATCTAATTCTTCTAAAACACTCTCTTTAGATTGTCTAATATCATCGTCTGAAAATATTCTATCTATTCTCATATAGAAGCCGTCATAATAACCAGATACTAAAACTACATCATAGTACTGAAAATCTGCATCATCTAAATAAGAATTGATTTGATCAAAATCATCTTTTAGAGTATAGTTATGTTCTTGCATCAATGTTTCAACAGCTTCTTCCTCAGTAGCTCCCTCATTGATAAGCTGTACTTCTGCTATTTCTTGGTCAGTAGGGTAATACTCATCTTCATAATAACCTAAAGTACAAAGGTATTTAGAAGTGCCATAATTTATTGCTCCCATAGTTAGTTATTTTCTTCAATATTAAACTGTCCACATACAGTTTCTTCTAAATCATCTGTATATGAATCCACTATTTCAATATCCATAATACCATCATTATAATGGGCATAAACACTCTCTGGAGATAAGTCATCAGGAGCATTTACTACAGTCACTCGAACTGTCTTTATAGGTTCATAAATTGTGTATTGTTTCATAATTAAATAAGTAAGTGCCTGTATATTTCAACAGGCACATTAATTTTTACTTTGTTTTTTCTAACTGAGCTATTCTATCATTGATATACCAAATAGCCTTTTTTAAATCTTCTATCTCTTTTTTAGTATCTTCTAAAGCAGCATCCTTTTTTAAACCTGCTCTCCAAAGGTATTTAATAGCATTTCCTATTGAAAAACAATAGTGTCTAGTTATCTCTATACACTCTATGCCTGATGGGTGTGATGTATAGTGTTTTGGGTGGTTTACTGAATCATTGTTCATCGACATCTGTATCTATATTTTCAATTACATAATTTAACTGTCCTGCAAATATATCGTCAGGATTAATATCTAACTCTAAACCAGGAGCTTCTTTGTCTTCTCCTTTGATAATTAAATAGCCGTCTTTATCTATTATTATTCTTGATACTATAACATCACAAGGTTCATCATATAAATATGCAGCTATTATAGGTCTATAATCATGTTCTTCTTTTTCAAAAACATAAGTACTTATATCTCCTTCTTTTCTACCAAACTTTTTTACAGTTTGTATTAATAGTTGCCTTTCTTCTTTTTTAATGCTTTGAACTTTTTTATAAATATCTATCATAATTAAAAGATTTAATGTATCCAATGATCTCCTACAGAAGCTTCTGCTGGAATTTCTATAGATTTACAATACTTTGCAGCAGATTGTTCCATAAGAGTTTTTACAATGTCAGGAAACTCTTTTATTTCTTTTGGAAATTCCCAGTTTGTTTCATCATGGACTAAAGCACAGCAAAGTATAACTCCAAAATAACCATTATCTACAATCCAATTGAATATATTAGTAGTAGCTTCTTTTGTCATGCAAGCAGAAGTGCCTTGTGGAGGCGCATTTCTTGCTAATCTATCCCATTTAGAAGCAGCTCTAAAATGCATACTCACTTCTTTTGCTATAGTATCTCCTGTACCTTTATGCCTTAATCTATATTCCTCCCAAAATTCTGATGTAAAAGATTTCTGTCTTTCTACCCAATCTTTATGGTCCCACCAATACATTTTATGACCTGTTAAAGGACACATTAGAATGTAACCATTTTTTCTAACAAAAGCAGAACCTTTCTTTGCAAATTCTGTGGTTCCTTTGAAACCTTCTTCATAGTTTTTAACTATGGTTAGAGCTTCTTCCTCAGAACATTTTAATTGTTCCATTATAGTAGTATAACCACCTCCATAAGCAAGAGCAAACTCTGGTGACTTTGCTTTAGTTCTTAAATCAGGTCTGAGTTTTTTCACATCATGAACATCTATATCTTTAAGTTCATCTTTAAAAAAGATTTTAGCATACATAGAATGTCCGTCAATGCCTTCTTTATACATTTTAAGAATGGCCTCATCTTGATATATATCTCCTTGTACTCTTCCTTCTTGAGCTGAGTAGTCACAAGATACCCATAAGTTTCCTCCAGTGGCTGTAAAACAGGCTCTAGTTATTTTATCATGAGGCAATTGCTGAATATTAGGATATGTACACTCTTTTGCTTTTATTCCTTTACATTTAGCTAATTCTGTATTAGGTTGTTGAGAGCCGCAAGACATTCTACCTGAAGCAGTTCCAAGTTGTCGATATACAGTATGTATTCTATCTGTTTTAGGATTTATAGCATTAAGATGCCCTTGTCCAAAAGAAGACACCACTTTAAAACTTCCATTATAACCAGCATAATAATCTTCATCTTCTGGATCTCCTTTACCAAAATACAGTATTAAAAACTCATCATTAATTCCTTTTTGTTTTAATAAGTGTTTTTCCATAACACTCTCTTTAGTGTCTCCAGTTTTCTTATCTTTAACAGACACATCAAAACCTAGAAATTTAGCAAATTTAGTTACTTGTTGTGAGCTGCTCCATTGTATAGTACATTTTGGATCAGTATCAAAACCACTAAATAAATCTCCTTGAGTATTAATTTTAGTAAACTGTTTGTATTTAGGATTACTAGTCACAAATTTATCAAGAGCTTGAATTGCTTCTTTTAAATTAGCAGCATCTTGCTCCATTTTATCTCTCCACTTTTTTTGATCTAAGTGAATACCAGACCACTCTAGATAAGCAATTGCAGGCACAAAATCACATTCTAACTTTGCTGCTTTTATTAAGTCTTGTTTCTTTAAATCTTCTATTTGAGACTTCATTATTTGCTCAAGATAGGTAACATCTCCTGCTGCATATTCTATAACTTTAGAATCTAAGCCTCTCCAAATAATTTCTCCTCTTACTGTTTTATCAATATTAATATTAATTCTGCGCTGTGCCATTTCTTTGAGAGAGTAAGATATTTGTCCTGAAGGATAACCAAGATACAACAACTGTTCTACAATCATTGTATCATATATTCTTCTAGGAATAATCTTATAATTATAAAGAAATTGTAAGTCAAATTTTAAATTTTGTCCTAATATAAGTTTTGTTTCTAACAGCTCTTTGTATTTAGCAATATCAATCGTACTACAATCTACTACTATTCTAATATCAGAGGAGTCATTACCAAATTGTGCACATAATAATTTACATAAATGCGGGTCTCTGCCTTCTGTTTCAGTATCAAATTGGATTATTTGCCATGAGGCCATAATCTTAAGAGATTCCTCTACACTTATAATTTTATAGGTATCAGAGTCAAATAACTCTGATACCTTTGTAACTAAATAAATCATTTATACCTGATATTAAGATTCTTATAATCTATTATAAATTTATATTTCTGTAAGAATGTATTACCTAATATTCCTGTTACTTCTATACCATAAGTTTTCTTAAAAGATTCTAAAGCAGATATTTCAGCTACTTGAAAGTTTTCTTCTAACTTTTTCTTATTAAAAGTAAAAGACATATTTATATAAGATACTTCAGTAGTTTCTCCTGTAATACCATACATAGTACCTGTCTTTTCTGAAACTGTGTACTTTAAATTTTGTAATCCTGTTTTTGTTATTAGTGAATAATTTGCTCCTGTATCTACTATAAAATTTAATATCTTGTTATTATTGTGCACAGTTATAATAGGAGTTTTTAAACATTCTATATAAGCAGCCATAGATGTAGAATCTCCCCCTTCATTAAGTTTATTTATAATAATATTTGCAATAATAGATGCTGCTATTACTAAAACAAACACTAATATAATTTTTCCTATTATAATCATACTTTTCCTCCCTCTTTATTTAACACCACTATGTCCAAAACCCTGTCTATTAGGATTCTTCAACTCTCTTACCTTTATAAGTTTTACTCCACTGCAAAACAGCCATTTTAATTTTTGCCATACAGTAGCCTTTTGACTTAATTGAATTCTAAACTGACAGATCCTATCTCCTTTCTTTATTGTAGCTCTATTCTTGGCTATAGCAGGGAAGCACCACTGATCATTAGGACCACAATAGCCATTATCAATTACTCCTATAGAATTAGTTTGTAGAATATTAAACTTCTTACAAGTGCTGCTTCTAGGAGCTATTATAGCTTCAAATCCTCCAGGTAGCTGCATTGCTATTCCTAGAGGTATATAAGCAGTATTAAAAGCAGTAGAGGTTTTTCCTTTACTTTTTAAAACAGATGGAGCTTCCAGTATCACATCTTCTGCTGCTTTTAAATCAATCCAATCACCATCTTCTCTTATTACGGGAAAACACCCTTTTGTCAACTCTAATATTTTAATTTTTAATTTCATGTTTACTAAATTTATTTGTTATATCTATAAATTGAAGCTGCTCTTTCCACATTCTTAATTTATAGAACCTTTGGTTTGTTGTTTTTTTATCTAATCCTCCAAGTTCTTTTATATAAGGACCGAATTTTACATAGTCTAAAAGGTATAATAAAGTGTTAGCTTTGTCTTCTGGCAGATTCAACCTTCCTGTATACCAGCAGACTTTTAGATGAGTATGTTCTTTTATAAAGGCTAAAAGTTTTATTAAGTTCTCTATATCAGAATCACCACCCATAAAAGCTACACAAGTTATGCCTTTGTTCTGTTTTATAAGTTCTTTTAGGACTTTTTCTGTTAAGTAAACTCCTACATCTTTTCTTAAGTAAGGAGAATGACATCCCTCACATTTAAAAGGACAGTTGCTTAGTTCAATACACAGAGTCACCTCCTCTGGTACTTCAGAGAAGGTAACTGCTGTATTAAAATATTTTAGACTCATATTTTATTATGATAAACTCTTGTTTTCTGTTCTTGTTGTCTTCCAGAAGACCAGTTTTTAATCTTAGTAAGATAGCCTATTACACGGTCCCACAATGCTACTTTGGTACTTCCACATTTAGGGCACTTGTCAAAAGGTTGTTTAGCTATAAAACCACAATCCTCACACTCACAGTTAGGTATATTAAATGTAAAATACTTACAACCTACTTCAGCAGCATAGCTAATTATCTTTTTATACTGTTCTACATCTAAATGGTGGTCTAAATTTAAATGGGCAGCGGATCCTCCATCAAGCATATCTCCACAAAAATCTCTACCATGTAAATAAAGTTTATCTAATATACTTATCTCTGTGTCATTAGGTTTAAATATATAACTAGCATAAAGATTAGTATCTGAGGGTACCCAATATCCGTCCTTTTCATCCCTGTTGTAAAGTTTAAGTGCAGCAGATTCACATGGTGTAAATTCTGTATTGAACATAAGTTCTTTAGTTTTATGTTTTTTATTTTCTTCTTTAATAGTACTGAAGATGAAATTACAGAATTTTCTATACTCCTCATTCTTGTTGCATTTCATATCTAAAAATTCAGCTGCCTGGTTTAAACCATTAATACCTATAGTAAGATATTGTTTTTTCATATCTATAAATCCTGCCTTATATACTGTCAAAAGATTTGATTTATACAAATCTTTCAAGCATTCATTATAAGCAGTTTGATACTTATAAACTCTATCTAGTATCTTTAATAAATAAGCTTTTAAACCATGTTCTAAATCTGAATATATACTAATTTCTGCTTTTACTTTACTCTCAAATTGAGATGCCCAATCTTGTATAATTCTATTTAAATTTAGAGTGATTACATTCTTAGAACCAGTCATCTCACTGAGTTGTCCATTAGTAAAATTAAATTGTGGCTTCTCTAACTTTGAAGAAAGTCTACAACAAGAACTAAGACTGTCAGCACTGTCACTAATATAAGTGAAAAAACTATTTCCTTCAGAGTATTCTTTTGCTGCGAATTCATAGAGCTCTTTATCTAAAAATTTACCATTTTGATTAATAAGACAAAGTGAAACTACAGGAAAAGTTAATACAACTTTGAGTCTTTCTTGATTAAACCAGTGCAAAAAATCTTTTTGTAACCAATTTAAAGAATCCCATTTTGCAGGACTACCATCTGGAAATTTAAAATCACCATACATAGTGTCAAAGAAAGGCTTATCAAAAATACTTAAATTCCAAAATACAGCCTGATTGCCTCTACCTCCTGAAGGTTGCATTAAACTATATACAATCTGTTGGAAATATTGATGTATTTGATACTCAATAGTTTTTTCCTTTGATGTTACAGAAATGACTTTATTTAAATGTTTGTGATAATCTTCCCCGAATTCCTTTCTTAAGAAATAATCCATACAAAGAAGCATACCTGGAGTAGCTACAGCCCCTTTAAATTGTGATGCTATTGCAAATACAAGATTTATAAACATCCCGCAAAAACTATCTATATTTTTAGGTGCAGCACTTAATCCTCCAATATCTTTAATACCATTCAATAAAAATGGATACATAGATATAGCAACACAATAAGGCTGTCCTATTTGAGAACTAGAATCATGAAGATAGCATACCGTATTCAAATCTTTTATGAGATTTTTATATCTAAAATCTGGATATAATTCTTTGATTTTATTCTCAAGTATCTTATAGTTTATCTGTTGATTTTCTTCTTTATGAATTTCTGAGTTCAAAACAGCAATATTATGATTAGCAACATTACTGTTATCATCTATAGTAGCATCAGCTGTATTTGCAGATTTTTTATAATTATTAATAAAATCAATTTTTCTTTGGGCATATTCTCTTATTCTTTGGTGCTTTTGTCTATAAAGAATAAAAGCCTTAGCTAATTCAGGATTATCAAGCATTAAAATACTTTCCACTCTATCTTGAATCTCTTCTATCCCTATAGTATCCCCTACAACTGGAATACCTTTAAGAGCCTTTAAGACTACTTTAGATACTGGAAGACCGCATGCTTTGTAAGCTTTTTTTACAGCTTTTATGATTTTATCAGAATCATAAACTTCTTTAGTACCATCTCTTTTAATTACATCCATTTTATTTTAAGTTTAAAAATTTAATAATATCATTTGGTTCTTTAATAGTAATGTCTTTTGGTACTGCAGGGTTGTAATGTAAATAATAAGAAAGTTCTTTGCCTACATCAAAAGGGTCTTTACATACTATTTGATTGTTCTTGCCATAATATAAAGTACCTGTTTTTTGAGTATCTTTATACTCCCATACTAAAGGTGTAAGGGTATTTTTATTTACTACTATAAACTTGTAATCAGCTAGTTTAAACTCTTTAAAGAAAGGGTCTTTATCCATATTAGCTCTTATAATTCTCCAGTACAATCTTGCCTGATGGTAATAGCACCATTGAATAAAAGAGTCATAGAAGTCCCATTCTGTATGAGAACTAGTTTTTAAATCTATAGGATACACTATCTTGTTTTGATAGTCAGTGACAAGTAAATCACTCATGCACCTATAATACACTCCTTCAAAAGACTCTTTGAATTTTAATTGGTATTCTCTATAATATCTAGTATCAAAAGGGTTATTAGGAGCAAAATAAAACTTAGTTGCTTCACTTGTTTGTAGAGCACTTACAGCATTCTTAATTGTTTGATACAACTCAGTATTTAATATTGTTTTACCACCTGCAATATAAAGCAATCTATAATACTCTTCACCTTTTTCTTTAATGACTTTAGATCTAGTTTCTGGCTTCCAATTATTTTGATAAGCATAAATAGCAGCCTTATCTATTATTTTAGCATCAGGTATATCTGAAAGATTTCTATAAGAAGTACTAAATTCCTTAAAACAGTCTTTAACTATTTTTACAATAGTATCAGGAGTTTCAGGAAAATCAGCCACAATGAAATTCTTATCAAACTCTTCTTGACCACCAGTAATAATTGCATCTACTGCACTACCAAAAGTAAGACTAGGTGTTTCAACTTTATCAAATAAATGAGTCAGATTATTAAAACCTTCTCTTGTAAATTTAGCTATAGTGCTGTAGGATAATGCTTTATCTTGTCTATAAGTAGGCTCATCTACTTGCCAAGAAATATCATATAATCTTTTTTCCATAAAAAACAAAAATAAGTAATTGAATTTAAGCACTCAAATCTTTTAACACAAATTCTAATTCTTTAATAGAGTGCACTACAGCAAAACAAAGTTTTAGTTCTTTAGGTTGGGTTTCTAACCAAGATCTAAAAAGCTTAGCTTTATAAGGAAAAACATCATTTGTAAACCCTTTTGCTTCTAAGTATATTTTATAGCCTTTATAGTATATTATAAAATCAGGAGTATAATGAATAGCTCTTGTTTTAGTAGTTATCTTCTTAAAATTCCTGCCTATAGTACTATAAAAAGGCACGCTTAAATGCTTGCCTTCCCATATTGTAATAGTTTCTGACTCATATTCTGTGTCAATGTTTTTACTTAAAAGATATTTATAAAGTCTTACTTCTAGACTAGATCTGAAGTTAATGCCGTT
>Ga0310691_10000803_pt1 | contig 54104 bp, 45 predicted proteins | sample 176DNAGHGlowgp2_FD_203887 | JGI IMG/M metagenome (GOLD analysis project Ga0310691, IMG submission 203887) | Sheep rumen microbial communities from Palmerston North, Manawatu-Wanganui, New Zealand - 1766 DNA GHGlow gp2 (v2) (version 2) | ecosystem: Host-associated > Mammals > Digestive system >... | reverse complement strand
TGTAAAGTCCCACCAGGTGATTTCTCCTAAATCAGTGCAATGATAGATTCCATAGGGAGCGTCAGACTGCATCATTTTGACTATAACATTCGCCAGGTCTCCGGCAAATGTCGGGGAGCCCTTCTGGTCATTGACGACCTTGACGGAATCATGCGTGTTCATTGCGCGAATCATTGTATACACAAAATTTTTCCCCGCCCAGCCATAGAGCCATGCAGTTCTGATGATATAGAACTTGTGAGTTTCCTCGGCAATCGCCTTTTCCCCGTGCGCCTTTGTCACACCGTAAACGCCGATTGGATTTATCTCCATATCCTCGGTTCTTGGCGTGCTCCCCTTTCCGTCAAAGACGTAATCGGTAGAAATGTGTATTAGGGTTGCCCCGATTTTTTTTGACAGGCGGGCAATATTCCTTGGACCGTCAGCATTGAGTTTTTCTGCAAAGCCAGCCTCGCTTTCTGCCTTGTCCACTGCGGTATAGGCTGCACAGTTGATTATAAAATCGATTTTCTTATTTGCGGCAAAACATGAGCAGGCTTCTTCGTCCGTGAAATCCACGTCACGGTCTGTGCCTATAAACTCAATTTTCTTTTCTGCCAGTTGCCGGGCCACCTCAGTCCCTAGCATTCCTTTGTTCCCAATAAGCCAAACCATATTCACCTTCCAAGATCAACGTAGTTTTTCTGAATCCAGTCCTTATATGAACCGCTCTTGATGTGCTCTATCCATTCGCTGTGCCCCAGATACCATTTTATTGTGGAAAGAAGCCCCTGCTCAAAAGTCATCTTGCGTTCCCAGCCCAGCCTTGTCTTTGCCTTGGTGCAGTCGATTGCATAGCGCCTGTCATGTCCTGGCCTGTCCTTTACATAGGTGACCGTCTTTCTTACGTCGTCAGAATTTTTCCCGAGCTCTTTTGCCGTCAGGTCAATCACCGTGTTAAGTAGGCGGATGTTCTCCCACTCGTTCTCTCCGCCCAGGTTCCATTTTTCCCCGGCAGGAGACTGCCTTACAATTTGCCATACGCCGCGGTTGTGGTCCTCAACGTAAATCCAGTCGCGGATGTTCTTCCCGTCCCCATACACCGGCAGACTTTTTCCGTCCCTGATGTTTGAAATCATAAGCGGCAAAAGCTTTTCAGGAAACTGGAAGGGGCCGTAATTGTTCGTACAGTTGGACAAAGTGATTGGCAGACCATAGGTGTGGTAGTAGGCCATTACGATGTGGTCGCTCGAAGCCTTGCTTGATGAATAGGGCGAGCGGGGGTCATACGGCGTGGTTTCAAGGAAGTAGCCGTCATCCCCCAAGCTGCCGTAAACCTCATCGGTTGAGACATGGTGGAAAAGAACGTCTTCCCGGGGATTTTCAAGACTAACATTCCAATAGTTTTTTGCCACGTCAAGAAGGGTAAAGGTCCCCATAACGTTTGTGCGCATGAAAGTTTCCGGGCCCAGTATTGAGCGGTCCACATGGCTTTCCGCCGCAAAATGTATAACGGTGTCAATGTCGTACTGCTTGAAAATACGCTCTATCTGCGGCCTGTCGCAGATGTCCACCTTTTCAAAGAAATACCTGCGCCGTGATTCCTCAGCACCGCTGCCGTATTTTGAGTCAATGTCCTTAAGGCTCTCGGCGTTTCCGGCGTAAGTCAGGCAGTCAACATTAATGATGCGGCCATCAAATCCGGAGTCTGTGAAGGCTTCTCCCCCCGCGGTGCTTTCGCCTAAAAGATAGTGAATGAAATTGCACCCTATGAATCCGCATCCGCCTGTCACAAGTATGTTGTTCAGTTTTCTTTTTGCCATGTCATTCTCCAATCCACTTTCTGTTCAGGTCAAAATATTTTCCATTCAAATCGAATGCCGGGTGTTTCCCGTCCTTCTCGGATAGAAGCGGCTCAATTTCCGGCGCGACGGACTTCCAGTCAATTCCAATCGCCGGGTCGTTCCACATGAGCCCGCCCTCACCCTTGGGGTCATAAAAGTCGGTGCACTTGTAGGCAAAGACGGCAGAGTCGGACAGGACATAAAATCCGTGGGCAAATCCCTCGGGAATGTAGAACTGGTTTTGCTTTTCCGAATCCAATATCACCCCGTAATATTTGCCGAAAGTTTCGGATCCATTCCTTAAATCGACAGCGACATCATAGACCCGGCCGGACACTGCGCGGACAAGCTTCCCCTGGGGATGCCTTGTCTGAAAATGAAGTCCCCTGAGCACGCCCCTTGTTGACGAGCTCTGGTTGTCCTGGACAAATTTCATCGTAAGCCCTGCGTCAAAAAAATCACGCTCTGAATAGACCTCGAAAAAATATCCCCGGGCATCTCCGAAGATTTTTGGCTGGATCTCATAAAGCCCCTTTATTTCCGCCCCGCCAGCAGAGCATTTCTTGAATTCAAATGCCATAAAACTTCCCTACCTTTCTGTAATATATTTTAGGTATGCACCGTAGTCCGTCTTGTACCCCTCAGCAAGCTCCAAAAGCTTTTCTTTAGGAATCCATCCGTTTTTGAATGCAATCTCCTCGATGCACGAGACATACATTCCCTGCCTCTTTTCGATTGTGGCTATAAAATTGGATGCTTCAAGCAGGCCGTCATAGGTCCCAGTGTCAAGCCATGCCATGCCGCGCCCCAAAAGCTCAACGGAAAGAGTCCCCCGCTCAAGGTAGGCGTTGTTCACTGCCGTAATCTCGATTTCTCCGCGTGCGCTAGGCTTCACTGAACTGGCAATTTTCACCACATCGTTGTTGTAGAAATAAAGACCGGGAACGGCATAGTTTGATTTCGGTTTTGCAGGTTTCTCTTCTATTCCAAGAACCTTTCCCTCAGAATTAAACTCAACGACACCATAGGCCGTGGGATTCTTTACCATGTAGCCGAAGATTACGGACTCTGATTTTTTGGACTCGATTTTTTCTACGGCATTTCGAAGCGTCTTTGTAAAGGACTGGCCGTAAAAAATATTGTCACCGAGGACCAGCGCCACGTCGTCGTTGCCAATAAAATCCTTTCCTACGATGAAGGCATCTGCAAGTCCCCTCGGTTTTTCTTGGACGGCATAGGAAAATGCCATTCCCAGCCATGAGCCGTCGCCAAAAAGCTCTTCGAAAAGCTTTATGTCGCGAGGCGTGGAGATGATTAACACATCCCGTATCCCTGCAAGCATTAGGCAGCTTAGTGGATAGTAAATCATTGGCTTGTCGTAAAGCGGAAGTATCTGCTTTGACACTGACTTCGTAATCGGATAGAGTCTTGTGCCGGAACCTCCGGCGAGGATTATTCCTTTCATGTATGGTTCCTCCTATATTTATATTAGTTTATATCTAGTTAACTTATTGTCCGGAAATCATGCTGTTCTTTTTCCAAAATGTTACAGTTTTATAGTGTTACCCCATTGAATATCTATTTCATGTGGATCCCATTTTATAACCCCCATTGCAGGTGCGAATGTCAGTTCTCCAAAATATAATCCATCATACCGATTATATAAATCTACACGAACATATTTAAATGGTGTAGAAAGCTTTCTTGAAATTTCAATCATTTCTTTTAGGAATTTTGGTCTTTCGATATCAGAATCATTAATATCATGACCATCATATTTGATATGCAGATTTTTCCACTTTAAATCATAGATTGCCTGACCATAATTATACTTCACGTAGTTTCTATCACCAATTATTTGTATGTATTTTGGCTCCCCATTAAAACAGTGAATCTTATAGTCAAGTAAACCATGAGGTCCTTCAGATTCCATATATTCTTCACAAATGATCCGTCTTTTTATATTTGAATAATGCATTTCAAAACTGTGATTCCAATGAGCATAGTCCATCTGCATCCAGTAATTCAGCTTTTCTATTGTCTCTGGTATATTTAGCTTGGATTTATCTGTAACTATAATGTTCATTCCGCTACCATGATTACATTTTAAAACAAATTTTTGAGGTAGTTTAGAAAAATTGATATCTTTAGCTCGTTTCCAAGATTTTAATATTTTGACAGTATGCAGAATTGGGCATTGTTTTTTTGCCCACTTTGGAGCTAGAAATTTATCGGCACAAAGTGTCTTCAACGGATCTCTATCATATAACTTAAGCCAGTTTAATTTTTCATTAAACGAAATGGGATTATCAAGATGTAAAACTTCACCTGTACATTCTTTAAACCATGAACAGAGTCTTTCAGGATATTCAGTTTCTGGAATTGAACAATAAAACTTATTATCAGCAATTCGAGATAAATATTCAGAATTTGTTATTCCAGAAAATTTTGCAGGAATGATATGATGTTTTGCTTTCCTTGCAATTTTTCCCATAAATCTCAGAGGCCTTGTTACTTTCCAACTTCTTGAATTGTATATGTTATCTATTTCTTTCTCTAGTTTTTTTGTTTTATTAAAAATTTCATTTTGTTCTTCTTCTGTCATTTTTAGTGTCCCTTGATATGTTGTTTTTACAAAAACTAATGTTTTATAATTTTTCGAACCAGCCGTCCTGCAAACCGTAAAGGCTTGGTTATTTTCCATGAACGGCTGGATTCAATCATTGCCTTTTGTATCGATGCTTCATAACCCTCTTTTATTTGCTTCGCAGTTTCTTCATCCAAGGAAAATACTTTTGCATCGCAATGCAAAGTTCCAGATGCAGGGTGTTGGGTTTGTATGGTGATAAGGGGGTTGTCAGTATCAAAATAAAAAGCTGAACCAATGTGGCTATATGCATTTGTCTCAAATACCCCCCCCCATACATTTGTAGAGTTAATTTCAATATCCTTTACTACACAAAAGTTGGAGCATGGTCTTATCATGATTGAGCGCATGTCTCCTGTAACATTTATATCAATAGGGAAATGATAGAACACATCTTTTTCATATTCAGAAAAACCGTTCCCGGTGTCGTAGAAAACATTTATGCTGCTTATTTGCTTTACGTTCTCATAGAAAGGATGGTAGATTCTACTCATCTTTTCGTAGATAATTTTTGATGCTTCCTCGAATGATTCCGTATTATAAATTCTTGGATAATCACCTGTGTTATAATGCAATAAAGGTTTTGGTATGAAGAAAGTTTTTTCAATCCTCGCCGTACGCAAGATAAAATCATAGTCAGTTCTGCGTTTAAGCTTTGTATCGAAGTTCCCGTGCGCATCGTATACAGACCTGTTGCAAACATATACCCCCATGTCAATGAAATTATTATTCAGAATAATGGCATAATCCATCTTCATTCCCATAACCATACCATTGTGGTGTTCTATTTGAGCATAAAAAATTTTGCATTCTGGATTTTCCTGTATTGCACTCGCATATGCCTCAAGATATTCTTCGTAAAGCGTGTTGTCATCATCAAGAAATACAATCCATTCATTCTTTGCCAACGACAGCCCGGTATTTCTGGCGACATTAAGCTTCATATTCTTTTCATGTCTCGCATATGAAAATCTTCCTGATTTGAATTCATTTTCATATGTTTTTTTTACAAGTTCTTCTGTTTCATCGATTGAGCAGTCATCCACAATGATGAATTCGAAATTCTGGTAAGTCTGAGCCAAAAGTGAGTTTATGGCATTGCAAATACAGAATGCACGATTATATGTTGGCATTATAACTGAAAAAAATGGTTTCGCTTCCATAAATATTCCTATTCATTCAAAAATTATTGCGACATTGTGTAAAGAAAATTTTCTTTACATCTTCATCAACTAAATAAATGCTAAAATCAGATATAAAAGTATCCGTTTCTATAGAAAAACCAACATCCGAAGATTCCAGATGAAATAATTCTTGAACATCAGGCCTTGATACTATAGTAGGTTTGTATATTTCAATTTCCATGCCAAATTTGGAAACAACACCAGTAAAAGCCATATTCATTTCGTTTGGCTTGGTTACATATATTCTTGAATTTATGTTCCCAACAAAAATCTGACCTTTATGTCCATGTAAATATGCCCAACCGGAAATAAACGAATAATTCAGAGTCGTTTTCATAGCATCTATGTTGTATTGGATTTCTGCCTCTTCCAGCGGGTAGTCAGGAAGAGAAACAATTTCATTCTTTTTTGAAAGATGTGTTATAAATTGAAAATCCCTGTATCTTATTCGTAGGTTTGGTATTGCTATTTCAGAAGGCTTTATACCGTGCTTCCATAGTACATAAGAAAGAGAGAGTTGGTCTCTTTTTGAATAATCTCGAATATATGTCCACCATTCCTCCATCATTGCTATTATTTCAGGTTCATTATGTCTGCGATAGATGCAATTATTTTCATTCATTCCATAGTTATGTGGAAAATTGTTTTCTTGAAGGAATATATTCATTTTTTGAATTATCTGTTCATCATCTATTTTCGCATTCTTTACAGCTTCTATTTCGTCATATATACAGTTTCTTACAAAATGAGTTGGAATAATTATATTTTTGTCGACATTCAATATTATCTTAAAAATCCAGTTGCTTCTTATTATTAAATTCGAATCTATATAAAGACTTTCTTCATAATCTGGAAACAAGATGTGAGGGTGAGTTTTATGCCATCGGTTATTTCTTGTATTATCCAAATCTGAAAAATGCAGGGGAAAAACTTTCCAAATACCATAAGTTTTATTTTTCAAAAGATTGACATTATCCGTATAACAAACATAATCCCACTCATTATCAATATATTCAGGCAGATAGAGTTTGTCGTAGTTCCCTGTCAGACAGGTGTAAACAACTTTTTTCTTTGAGGCTGATGTTTTAGAATTGCTTAAATTTAAAATCAAAGCTCCATGTTCACGTTTGGTCAGCTGGAATAGGCTATAGAGCTCTGCCTTGGTCTGTGATAATTCAGTTTTGGTTTGTGCCAGCTCGACCTTGGTTTGAGATAGCTCAGCTTGAATGAGGTTTTGAATCTTAGACTTCACATATTTTTTTAGCCTCTTTAACATAATAATTTTCTCCAAATATTTTTTATTTTTCTTACAACTTTTCTTAAAAAACTAAGAACAACAACTTTGTCATGTGCAGGGGGTGTTAGATTACTCTCCCCAGTTGCCAAATTATTTACTTCGTTTTTCATCAAATCTTTGTGCTTTAACAGAGCAATCTCTTCTTGATCTATAAGATTCATATTTTGCTTATACCACTTTAGCATATCTAAGAAATCTTTGAACGTTATGCAAATTGAATTAATATTTTTACCAAATAAATCTGTTAAATCACGAACGTAGTCTTCAATACCTTTTGTTATTTGTAAAAAAATCTGATTTCTAGAATAATCGTCATCTTTGTCAAAAACAGGCTTCCCATTTTTCAATGAAATAGCAGATGGGGATGGACTTGAAAAAAATTCTTCCATGAACATCAGGCACCAAGTGTCATCACTCGATAACAGACGTTTTGAAAATGTTGTATAAATATATTTATCTGTTTTAAAAAAAGTTCCTGTAAAAAATGCGGTAGAAAGACGATTGCCAAGAACATGTTTAGCAAATCGTAAAGAAGAAAATTTGCCTGTAGTTGCGTCTATAAGGGCAATTTTTTTTGAACCTTGTGAGAGTGCATTTAGATGTTTCTCAAATTCTAGTTTCTTTGGTTCGGCCCAGTCTCGAATTGATTTTTCATGGAATTTAAATTCTTTGAGATTTTTTGTATAGTCATCAGTTACATTTATTTGTTTTATTGTTTTACTTGCTTCTTGCAATAGTTTTTTTAGATAAACAGGTTCTTCGTTAAAATCCAACGTTGCTTCAAGTCCTATAATACGTGTTAAATATGCGTATGAACAAGGTATGGCATATGTATTCATAAAAAAATCTTCATATAATTTTTTTAGAATCCATCCGTCTCTTGCGACAAAGAGTAACCTGTCGATACCGCTTTTTTTACACTCATTCAGAATAAAATTCAAATAGGAAATAACGCCTATAGCAATTCTATACCCCATCATTTCCCAGTAAGGAATGTTAAGTTTCTTTTCAAGAAATACATGTCTTGCAATTAAAGATAGCTGTATTCCTTTTTCAAATTTCCGATTTTCATTGTAATAGTTAATCCATTTTGCATTGCCGGGTGTGATAAATCTGTCTAATACTGTGTTGATTCTTGCTGTTTTTATACCCAATGAAGACGGAACCTTTTCATCCGCAACCGCATTGTCTCCTATATGAAGAAGGTTTTCTGGCTTCAATCCGAATTTAGACAGGACTTCTTTGTAGATATCACCGGACCCCTTTGTTTTTCGTACATCAGAACTTACAAAAACATCAGAAATTTGTGTAAAGCCATTGTCTGCTAATACCTTATGAAGAAACCTTTTATCCAAATACATATCGGAAATTGCGATAATCCTTTTATTTGTACTACAGGCTTGATCATATATTTTTTCAATCGCTGGATTCTTTCGTAGCAACCTTCTTTCGTAGTCAAGTTCAATATCTTTTACGAATGAAAACTTTGGAACTATATTTTCATATATTTCATCGATGCTAATTTCTTGGAAATCAGAAACACTTCTAGCCCTTATCTCTGCCTTGATTCGCTCATCATAAAAACCAGGTATGTTCTCATCTTTTTCGATAAGCAAAAATAAATCAGTTGGATTGACAAAGGGTCTGATGAGGAGTGTGTCAAAAATGTCGAAACTAACAACACTTATATTGTCGTTTAACACAAATGTTAAGTCTTCTCCATTTGGAGAAAAGAAACAGTTGTTGGGAACTTTGCCGAATCTTTTTGCTAAATCATCAAGTATTATTTCATACAAGGATTTATTATTGTTATAAATATAAAGTATTGTGTCACTGACTGATTCATTTAATTGATCTCCAAAAGCACCTATCAGAGCTTTTATCTTTATAAGAGGGAACCCTGCCTGCAATAACGATAAAGGCCAAAGCGTGCTGTTTCGATTACCTCCTATATAGCTTTTTGAGTTGCCTGTGGCAAATTTTGGCAAATAACATCCGCTTTTAAATGAAGTCGAAAGTTTTTTTGAAAATTCTTTTTCGCCTTTGTTAACAGCTTCTTCAAATGTCATTTTCTTGGGTAGATTATAAAAGAATTCCTTCAAGTCCTTGCTCAAGAATACTTTGTTGTTGCAGTTTAGAAAAAAAGACTGTAAATGATATACACCATCAGTGGAGTCAACGAGTCCCCAGAAATCTGCATTTTGGGATCTCATTTTATCGTAAACAATTTTTAAATCAAAAATTGGTCCATAGCATGAATCATTAACAAATAAAAAATCAGAAAACTGCTTTGAAAAGTCTTTCTTGATGAGATAGTTATAGCCGATTTTAAAAGAGTTGAAATCATATCCCCGGTGTCGTCCAAAAAATGCAACATTTACGAGAGAATCAATTTTGTGTAATTCGTTTTCATTTTTTAAATCATTGTCTGCCACAAAAACTATGAACTGTGATATTTTTTTTAGTTCTCTTAAATAATACACTACATAATCTGCAATAATTCCATCACAACTATAGGAAGCAAATATTGAGCAAAGAGATTTATCGGCTGAAAGAGGTGAAAACGAGATTTCAGGTTTTATGTAGAAAGTCCTACGAATTCCTTTAAACTCTCTTTTTTTTAGTTTTTTTATAATTTTTTTTATTATTTCTTTGAGAGTACTTCCTCTTATATTCCGAATTGCAAGTCGAACTTTCTTTGGGAGTATTTTTTTTGCAATATTTTTGGCATATATGACAAGTTTTGGTGTTTTTAAAATGGAGGCATCGTTAAGTGCATTTTTTTCAGAAGCATGTGCAACAATCCCTTTTTTTTCTTTTATATTACGAGTTTTAGCTTCTGCATGTAATTTCTTATCTACCATAAAAACAAAACTCCTATATAAAATTACATCCCTATTTGCAGGAAGTAAATTTGTACAAGTTATTTTGCTCTTTGAGAAATTTCTATTTTTGAGAAAATGATATTTTGACTAGTCTTTTAGGCAACCTATAGGTATTACAAAAACACCGTCTTTTCTGCGGTAAGCGAATTCTGTTCCGGTAATCACTAGAAGCAAATCGGGCTCGCGTAATTTTGAAGAGCCTTCTTTTTTGTTGTATATATGGACAAGATTCTTTATCTCCAGAAGATGCTTGCTTCTTCTATCTCATTGCTTCCAAGTTTGAACTCTATCAAGGCATATTTTCCGTCTCGAAGATGTAGAACGCAGTCAACTTCAAGATTGTAACGGTCATGGTAATAGGAGATTTTTCCACCTGACTTTGAGCTATATGCTCTCAAGTCCCTCATGCACAAGCTTTCAAAATATTGCTTGTCTTTGCCAGTGTGGATATGTTCCGCGAATAGGACTTTAGGATTTGTGCTGCCCATGTTGGGTTTCGCTTTATTCCGTCTACAGTCGAAACATCTGTCTCACACACGCTGTTCACATAATCACGTGCAATCTGAAGCCTAGCCATGTCTGATTTTCTTGAAAAGAATCCAGGCCAGCCACCTCTGCACGAAGCAAAAATTATCTGTTCGATTTCAAGTTCTGATTTTGCCTCTATATCTACCGTTGGATTTTCAAAAAGAGAGGAAAGAGAAACAGAACCATTTGATTCTCCAGTCTCAAACAGTGTCATTGTTTCCAATTTCATTCGTGCAATTCTCCCCGTACCAGAGTGAACGGTTTTTGATTTATCAAAGGAATTTGATCCAGCAAGAATATACAGGCCAGTTTGATTTTTTGCATCCACAGAAACACGCACAGCATCCCAAAGAACAGGAGCCTCTTGCCATTCATCAATGAGGCGAGGATTTTCTCCAATCAATAAGAATGAAGGTTTTGTTGCTGCAGTTTGAAGATATCCTTGGTGCTTGTCCGGATCCTGCAGCTTTATAACGCTTTTTGCCTGATGCTCTGCTAAAGTTGTTTTTCCACACCATTTTGGTCCCTCAATCAAAACAGCCCCGCTACATTCCAAACGGAATGAAAGCTCTTCATCCTGCAATCTTGCCTAGTATTCCATGTAATTCGCCAATTGAGTTATATACCGTTCAGTGATTTTGTGCAAGTTTATTAGGTAATTTTGCGGTATTTTTGTGGCATCTTAACCGGTATTTTTGCTGCGTTTTAACCGAATTTTTTGAGATTCGGAGTTTCACAACATTTTACTCAGAAATAGAAATGTCAAAGAGCAAGTCACCGAAGAGCTATACGTACCATGCTTACGGTATTTCTTGCACGGACACGAACCAAAATATCTACATTTTATTTATTTGCTTTGATGAACGCACAGATATGTATTTGGGCTATCTGCAAAATAAACAGTAGCTTTTTCTCCAATTCTCCTAAAATGCTTTTCCAGGGCAAGTTTTCCTGCTTTCCAGGTGTAGGGCTTTGCATCAGAAGAGCCTGCCGTTGAAGATAAAGACGACCTCCAATAATAAAGTCTTTTTTTTATATGGAATATTTTGTTCGTCCGCTCTACAAGCTTTAGTACAATGTCATAATCCTGTGCACCGTCACATTCCGGGTCAAACATAAGACCGTCATAAACAGATTTTTTAAATGATGTAAAATGACATATGTAATTAGAAATTTCCAACAAGCGCTGAAAAAAATCAGCCTTGAATGCAATATGCTTTATAGAATATAAATCCGGACTTTCAAAAATTGCTTCATCAGTGTAAATCAATTCCGCATCTTTTTCGCATATTGCCCTTTCTGTTTCATACAGGGCAGATGGATGAAGAATGTCATCATGATCCAAGAGACTTATGTAATCACCTGTTGCCATCTTTATGCATTCATTTGTATTGCCGGATATTCCATAATTGCTTTCTAGTTTTTTGTATTTAATTCTATTGTCTGTTCCTGCAATCTCCATGCAAATTTCTCCTACATAGGAATGTTCTGCATCACTTCCGTCAGCAAGGCAAAGTTCCCAATTCTGATAGGTCTGAAAAAGTACAGAACCAATCATTTCTTGCAGGAAAGGCCTTGGGGTGTTGAATAAAGGAACTATAATCGAAAATTTTGTTTTTACAGGAAAAATTGCTTCTTTCTGCTTACTATACTCCTGCTCAGTCAGGCGGAATGCAGATGGGGGAATTGAATAGCCTTTTCTAGTCGCCCATATCCTACGATTTTTTTTATTTCCTTTAAATCCTACTAGACAAGCTATTTTCGAAACAAATACACGAAAAGCTGTATCGAGGCCGCAATATTTGCAAATTCTCAAAAAGGATTTGATTTTTCTAAGTAGTATCAGCAACAGCTTCTCCTTGTTAGCACCTTTCCCCCTAAAATTTGCTATAAATAGTATTTTATTACATTAAGAAAAAAATGGCAAGTACTTTATGGGGAGGACGGGGGCATGGGGGAGAATTTGGGGAGGGGCACCTACGCCGCCGTGGAGGGGCCCGCCGGAGGCGGGTTGCGGAACGTAGTGGAGCAATGGAGTGGGTTGGGGCCCGCGGAACCCCGGAAGGGCGGTGACGCGAAAGGGGGTGCCTGCACCCCCGCATGTCGGCCGAATTAGCCGATGTGCAAATGGTAGAGCGGAAAGAGCTACCGTCCAAATTCAGAAAAAATTCAAATACTCTGACAAAATCTACTGGGGGAAACTTATGGGAAAGAGCGTGCACATTCGGAACAGGAAGGGGCGGCTTTATATTGAGACATATATTTACGGCAAGCAGTCGCGGCTATCGCTGGGGCTTACGCTGACAGGAGACAAGGGGCAGAACAAGAAAATCTGGAAGCTTGCCGAAGTGATTCGGTCCAGGAGGGAAATGCAGATTGCCTGTGCGGAATGGGGAATTCCAGACATGGTTGGGGGAGAGAAAAAATTATGCATATATATAGAAGAAAATTATCGAAAAAGCAGGAACTACACTCTCGGGCGCTGCCTCTTCTACCTGAAGGAGTACAGGTTTGGGCAAGTCAGGCTGGACCAGGTGAGCCCGCAGTGGGTTGAAGACTTCCAGGCGTGGCTGCTGTCGGCTACGGGGCTTTCGCAGGGATCGGCGAGTCTTTATTCAAGTGCGCTCAGGCACCAGCTTAAGCTTGCTGTCCGGGACAGGCTTATTGTTTCTAATCCTGCCGATTTAGTGAAAAACATTCCAATGCCGGAATCAAGGAAGCTTCCGCTCACGGTTGACGAGGTAAGGCGGCTTGCAGAGGCTCCGATAGGCGGTGAGCTTGGCCGGGAAATAAAAAGGGCTTTTCTTTTTTCGTGTTTTACGGGGCTTAGGGTTTCTGATTTGAAGTCTCTTGAATGGGGCATGATTCAGCGGAGGGATGACGGGACCTGCTGGATTTGCAAGATTCAGAAGAAGACGGGAGCCAGGGTTTTTATTCCTTTGAACAAAACTGCGGGTGCGATAATAGGCTTGAAGGGGTTGAATGACCGCATCAGTTTGGACTGTCAGCGGAGGGTGTTCCCCAGGCTTTCGGCCACAAAGTCTAATACCGACCAGTATTTAAAAAAATGGGGAGATAGCATAAAAATCAAAAATCTTTCCTGGCACACGGCCCGGCACACGATGGCGACCCTTGCGCTTGAATTTGGGGCGGACATAAGGACCGTGAGCGAGCTTCTTGGGCACAAAGACATTGCGACCACGCTGCGGTATGCAAAGGCAACCGACACCCTCAAGAAAAAAGCAGTAGACGCCCTGCCGGATATTTTCGCTCAGAAACCTTCAAAATAAAGTGCCTCTTTAGGACAACGGAATTTTAGCCATCAGCAATTTCTTTTCCTGCAATGAGATTTGTGTGGATAGCAAATTTTAGGGGGAAAGGTGCTGTGAAGACGCTAATCCTTGCAGGAGGAATGGGAACCCGGCTGGGCGAGGAAACTCAATACATTCCAAAGCCAATGGTTGAAATCGGCGGATATCCAATCCTCTGGCATATAATGAAAATATACTCATATTTTGGATATAACGATTTTGTGGTGCTTACAGGCTACAAAGGACATGTCATAAAGGATTACTTTCTCAATTATTATTCACGATACTCTGACATGACAATTGACCTCTCTAACAATGATGTTCAGATACACAAGATGAGAAGTGAGCCGTGGCGAGTCACAATGCTGTATACAGGGCTTGAGACGCTTACCGCAGGCAGAATAAAGCGTGCAAAGGAATATATTGGAAACGAACCTTTCATGCTCACCTACGGAGATGGAGTTTCAGATGTTGACATAGGCAAACTCATTGACTCTCACGCAAAGTCAGGAAAACTCGTAACGCTTACGGCGGTTCAGCCGGAAGGCCGATTTGGAGCACTTGATATACAGGCAGACGGCACGATAAGCCAGTTCCAGGAAAAGCCAAGCGACGCATGGATAAACGGAGGGTTCTTCGTCTGTGAGAACAACGCATTGAATTATATCGGTGACGACGCAGACAAAATGATGTGGGAACGCATGCCTTTGCAAAACCTTGCCAAGGATGGACAACTTCACGCATACAAGCATTCTGGCTTTTGGCACCCCATGGATATGCTCAAGGACAAGCAGGATTTGACGAAGCTCTGGCATGAACACACGGCTCCGTGGGCATTTTGGGAATCTTGGATGCAAGGGAAATAAAATGAGCATGGATTTGTCATTTTTCAAAGGAAAGAAAGTATTTCTCACCGGACACACAGGCTTCAAGGGGACTTGGCTTTCCCGCATATTGATTCTTGCCGGAGCTGATGTGACGGGCTACTCTCTTGAGCCACCGACAGCCCCAAGCCTTTTCTTGCAAACGGGTACTGCCAATCAGATGAAATCCATAACTGGGGATATACGTAATGGAGAAAAACTCAAAAAGGCTGTAAAAGAAGCTCTGCCTGACATCGTACTCCACCTTGCCGCACAGCCTATTGTGCGAACGAGCTACAAAGATCCGGTCGGCACTTATGAAGCAAACGTCATGGGCACGGTAAATATTCTTGAAGCAGTCCGCACGGCCACCAGCGTAAAATCCTTTGTAAACATCACAACGGACAAGGTATACTTGAACCGAGAATGGGCATGGGGCTACCGCGAGAACGAGGAACTATGCGGATTCGACCCCTACTCAAACAGCAAGTCCTGCTCGGAGCTTGTCACATACAGCTACAGAAATTCCTTCTTTGCAGATGAAGCTGCCCCTGCAATTTCGACAGCACGAAGCGGAAACGTCATCGGCGGTGGCGACTATGCTGCGGACAGGATCATTCCAGACTGTATTCGCGCAGTGGAATCCGGCAAGGAAATCATTTTGCGGAATCCAAACTCAACACGCCCATATCAGCACGTGCTTGAATGCCTGCGAGGATATTTAACATTGGCCCAGAAGCAATATGAAGACAAATCGTATGCAGGCTCCTACAACTTTGGCCCTGATGACGAAAGCTGTGTCACCACGGGAGAACTTGCAACTCTCTTCTGCTCTTCATGGGGAGAGAACGCAGCATGGAAGAGCGTGAGCGAAGCAAATGCCCCACACGAGGCTAATTTTCTGAAGCTAGACTGTTCAAAATCAAAGTCGCTTTTGAGCTGGAAACCTCATTGGGGAATAAAGACTGCGGTTGAGAAAATCGTTGAATGGGAAAAAGATGTGCAGACAGGAATTTCTGCAGCAGAAATAACAGATAAACAGATTAAGGAATATTTTGGAGAATAGTGTATGTTTGAGAATAAGTCAAAAGAAGAAGCTGCCAAGGAAATATTGGACAGCGTAAAAGAATATTATAAAAAATTTATGGTAAAGCCGGACTACAAGGATGGTGACCGCATTTCTTACGCAAGCCGCGTGTTTGATGAAAAGGAAATGGTGAACCTTACGGATGCTACACTTGAATTCTGGCTTACAAGCGGACGCTACACCGACCAGTTTGAAAAGAAACTTGGGGAGTACTTGGGAACACATTTTGTTTCTCTTGTTAATTCCGGAAGTTCAGCAAATTTACTTGCTTTCATGGCTCTTACATCTCCTCTTTTGAAGGAGCGACAGATTCATCGTGGAGACGAGGTCATTACAGTTGCGTGTGGATTTCCGACAACAGTGACTCCGATTTTGCAGTATGGGGCTGTTCCGGTTTTTGTTGATGTTACAATTCCTCAGTATAATATTGATGTTGCCCAGCTGGAAAAGGCATTGAGCCCGAAAACCAAGGCCGTTATGATGGCCCACACTCTTGGAAATCCTTTCAATCTGAAAGCTGTAACAGAGTTCTGTAAGAAGCACAACCTCTGGCTTGTTGAGGACAACTGTGATGCTCTTGGTTCCGAATATACACTGGATGGGAAAAAATACAAGACTGGCACAGTCGGTGATATAGGCACAAGCAGTTTCTATCCTCCTCATCACATGACGATGGGCGAAGGTGGTGCAGTTTACACAAGAAATCCGCTTCTTCATAAGATTGTCCGCTCTTTGCGTGACTGGGGACGTGACTGCATCTGTCCAAGTGGAAAAGACAATGTTTGTGGACACCGCTTTGACAAGCAGTTTGGAACATTGCCCCTTGGATATGATCACAAATATACTTACAGTCACTTTGGCTATAATCTCAAGGCAACAGATTTGCAGGCGGCTGTGGGATGTGCACAGCTTGAAAAATTCCCCTCATTCGTTGAAAGACGAAAGATAAATTTCAAAAGGCTATATAATGGACTTGAAGATTTGCAGGACAAATTAATTTTGCCGGAGCCCGTTGAACACGGAGACCCAAGTTGGTTTGGATTCCTTATAACATGTAAAGAAGGTGTGGACAGGACAGAACTTGTAAAAAAAATAGAAGCAGCAAACATACAGACAAGGGCATTGTTTGCAGGAAACCTTACAAGGCACCCATGCTTTGACCAGGTTCGAGGGACAGATGCCTATCGTGTAATAGGAGATCTTTCTGTTACTGACCGGATTATGCGTGACACATTCTGGATTGGTGTGTACCCCGGAATGACTGACGCTATGATTGATAAAATGATTAGCGTGATTAAGGCTAGCGTGTAGATGGTATAAATGAACAAACCTCTTCTTAGCATCTGCATACCAACCTACAATCGTGCGGAATATCTTGAGAAATCATTAGACTCTCTTATTGTGCAACCCGAGTTCTCTCAAATAGAGGTTGTAATATCAGATAATGCATCAACAGATGATACCGAAGAGGTTTGTAAAAGATACCAAGAAAAATATAAAAATATATTTTACTATCGAAATAAAGAGAATATCCATGATAAAAATTTTCCTCTTGCATTGATGAGGGGAAATGGAACATACAGAAAGCTCTTTAATGACACAGCTATATACGAGCCATTCTTTTTATCCTACATCCTAGAAATTATTCAGTCGTATATTGATAGCAGGACTTTCCTATTCTTTTTGAATGGTGCTAAACTTTCGCATAAAATACCTCCTGTCTATGAATGTGATGACTTTAGCACATTCTGCTCTCTTGCAGGCCGATGGTTAACATGGATTGGAGGTTTTGGCCTTTGGGAAGACGATTGTGCAGGACTTGAAAACGAATACTCAATTTGCGACTTGAAGCTATGGCAAACATATAAAACGTTGAAGATGTTTTCTGAACACGGAAAGGCTGTACTTGTATCCAAATACATATTGACAATCCAATGTATGACAAACAAAAACTTGTCATATGGAGTTTACACTGTTTTTTATAAAAATTTCCCATCTTTGCTTGAGCCATATTTAGAATCTGGTCAATTGTCTGATAATGCATTTAAAAAAATCAGAAAAGAAATGCTATATTTTCAGGCTGGACATTACTTTTTTAGAATACCGATGGTTCACAAATATTATGACAAAGATGAGTTTGCTAACTTAAAGAAGCTAATATTAAGTGATTATAAACATGAGCCATACTATCTAAGCTTTTTAACAAAGAATTTTTTTTGCGAGCCATGGCTAAGATTTATATATCTGCTAAAACAGACTTTCATGGGAAGAATGCTAGTAAAATTGAAAAGAAAATTAAAAATAAGGTTTAATTGAACAGATCTATAATTGACAATGTAATTATTAAGGGGTTGATATGAAACAGCGAGTTGCAGATTATATAGCGGATTTTCTAGTCAGTAATGGTATTACTGACGTATTTACGGTAACAGGCGGCGGTGCAATGCACATGAACGATGCTCTTGGTCATAAAGAAGGTCTTCGTTGTACATACAACCACCACGAACAGGCTTGTGCTATTGCCGCAGAGGGGTATGCACGTTACAGCAGAAAAATTGCTGCAGTCTGTGTAACATCAGGTCCTGGCGGGACAAATGCGATTACAGGCGTTATGGGCGGATGGCTAGATTCAATTCCAATGCTTATTCTTTCCGGACAGGTAAAATTTTCAACTACAATTCGTTCAACCAGAGTTCCCCTCCGTCAACTTGGTGACCAAGAATTCAACATTGTCGACGCAGTAAAATGCATGACAAAATATGCAGTAATGATTGAAAATCCAAACGACATTGCATATATCCTTGAAAAGGCATTATTCCTTGCAAAATCTGGTCGGCCTGGACCTTGTTGGATTGACGTTCCACTCAATGTGCAAGGAGCTATTATCGAAACAGAAGATCTACAGCATTATGATACGTCCGTTGATACTCGGGAGATCCCTCCAATTTTTACAAAAGATAAAGCACGTGAAATTCTTTCAAAAATCAAAAATGCAAAACGACCTGTTCTTTTTGTTGGTGAAGCAATCAGACTTTCTGGAGCATACGATGATTTTTTAAAACTTGTTGAAAAATTAAAGATTCCTGTTGTTACGGCATGGAATGCACATGATGCAATTACTGATGACAATCCGTATTATTGTGGTCGACCTGGGACACAGGGAACGCGTGGTGGAAATTTTGTAACTCAGTTTTCTGATGTACTTCTTGTACTTGGTTGCCGATTGAACATTCGGCAAATAAGTTACAATTGGGAAAATTTTGCAAGAAATGCGTACAAAATTGTCGTCGACATTGACCCCGCAGAGCTTCAAAAACCAACCCTTAATATCGACTTTCCAATTCACGCAAATGTAAAAGATGTTATTTCCGTGTTGAATAATATGGATTATACTCCAAATGATTATTCAAAATGGATTTCTTGGGGAAAAGAACTCAATAGAAAATATCCTGCATGTCTACCAGAATATTGGAATAAAGAAACTCCTATTAATCCTTATGTATTCCTTGACGTACTTTTCAAACATTTGTCAGAGAATGATGCTGTTGTAACAAGTAATGGAAGTGCTTGTGTATGTTCATTTCAAGCGGCAACTATCAAAAAAAACACCCGACTTTTCACCAATTCTGGTTGTGCTGCAATGGGGTATGGTCTTCCCGCTTCTCTTGGAGTTAGTATTGCACGCAAAAATGCACGTACAATATGCATCGAAGGTGATGGAAGTCTTCAGATGAACATTCAGGAACTTCAGACAATTTTCCAGAATAAACTGAATATAAAACTCGTCGTTTTAAATAATGCAGGATATCATTCAATAAGACAAACACAAAGAAATCTTTTTTCAGAACATTCTGAAATTGGAATCGGCGAAGAAAGTGGTGACCTGTCATTTCCTGAGTTGGAACGTATTGCTTATGCGTACAGAATACCATATGCAAAAGTTTCTAAAGTTTCAACAATTAATGAAGACATTCAAAAAGCGCTTGATATAGAAGGGCCTGTCATTATTGAAGCTGTAATTGACCCTAATCAGTTTTTTGCTCCGAAACTTAGTGCAAAGCGTCTGCCTGATGGAACAATGATTTCTCCAAGTCTTGAAGATATGAGTCCGTTTTTACCAGATGGCGAAGTCGAAAAATTACGAGAGGAGGCTATGTCTCTATGAGAAACTTGTATTTGCTAGACTGTACGCTCAGAGATGGTGGTTACGTTAATGACTGGAACTTTGGGGCTGGAAGCATAAAAAGTATTTTTAGCAGGCTTGATTGTGCGGGTGTAGATGCTATCGAAGTTGGATTCTTAGATGATCGTAGAGAATACGATCCTAACCGCGCAATTTATCCCGACACAAAATCAGTTGAACCTGTTTTTGAAAATATGCAGAAACCAAATGCTCTTGTTTGTGCAATGATTGACTACGGCACATGTAAAATTGAGAATATCGCACCAAAAAATGAGTCTCATATTGATGCTATTCGTGTAATTTTCAAGAAACACCTTCAAGACGGAGCTCTTGATTTTATTAAACAAATAAAGGACAAAGGCTATAAAGTTTATGTAAATCCAGTTTCAGTGACTACTTTCAGCGATGAGGAAATGATTTCACTTGTAAATAAAATCAATGCGATCAAGCCATATGCTGTTACAATTGTAGATACTTATGGGCTTATGCATTCTGACAAGCTTCTTCACTATTGTGATGTTTTGGATGCAAACTTGGATCAAGATATAATACTAGGCTATCATGCACATAATAATTTTCAATTAGCATATTCCAATACAATTGCTGTTATGGAACATGTAAAACATCGTAATCTTTCAATTGACGGCACATTGTTTGGAATGGGAAAAAGTGCAGGAAATGCCTGCACAGAACTTGTTGCCATGTACATGAATGAAAGGTTTAACAAACATTACGATATCAACCAAATTCAGGAAGCAATAGATGTTGATATAACAAAAGAATTTGCTAAAAAAGAATGGGGATATCGCCCCCTATTTTACATTTCTGCGTTGAATGAGTGTCATCCAAATTATGTAACGCAATTGCTTGCTAAAAAAACTCTTTCAGTAAAGCAAGTAAACGAGATTCTTTCAAAGTTGCCAAGGGAAAATGACAAAAATCTCCTATATGATAAAGATTTATGTGAATCCTTGTACAGGGATTATCAGAATGTTGCAGTTGACGACACTAAAAATATTTCCAAATTAAAATCAATTTTTAACGGAAAGGAAATTCTTCTTGTTGGACCTGGAAAATCAATAATAAACGAAAAATCTAAAATAGATTCCTTTATTGATGAGAAAAATCCTGTGGTTATTAGCGTAAACTTTTTACGTGGAGAATTAAAAATTGATTATGTATTCATGGGAAATGCAAAACGTTACAGTCAGTTTTTCAGTCGCATCTATGCTGAAAACAGAACAGTAAAATTGATTTGTACATCAAACATTTCAGAATCGAAAGAACGTATTGATTATAGCGTAAATTTCGCGTCACTCACATTCAAAGAAAACGAAGCAATTTATGACAATCCTCTTGTATTACTTTTAAACTTGCTTATTCGACTCGAAGTTTCAAAAGTAACACTTGCAGGTTTTGACGGCTACGACGGCGAAATCGCAGCAAATTATTATGCGGAATACGCCCCACTCTTGTATGATACTCGGAATGTTCTTTCGAGAAACGAAGCAATTAAAGATTTTCTGAAGTCTATTTCATCAAAAATCAATGTGGAATTCTTGACAGAAACGAGGTATTCCAATGGAAAAAATTGAAGAAAAGCTTCAGATAATACTTGTTACGTATAACCGCCTAAAAAAATTACAAGAAACAATGGAGCAGATTCTTGGTAAAAAATCTCCCATACAAAATTGCTCCATAACAATTCTTGATAATAAATCAACGGATGGAACATCAGAGTTCATCGAAGAACTCTGCAGGGTGCACAAGAATCTTACCCATGTTGTGAACAACAGAAATATTGGCGGAAATGCAAACATAGCAAAGGCTTTTGAAATTGCCTCAATGCAGTATATTTGGATTTTGTGTGATGATGACAAATATGATTTTACGTATTGGCATGAAATTGAAGAAGCTCTCTTGTCCGATAAATATGACTGCATTCTTACAGAACGTAAAGTTGATTTTTCAGAAAAAGATTTGCCGTATATCATAAACACACTTGCATTTGTTTCGTCAGGAATTTACAAAACAAAAAACATAACTACGACTGTTATGATGAATATAGAGTCTAACATTATGTATTCATTCCCCCACCTAATGCTTGGAGTTCATCTTCTGAATGTCAATGCCGAATTTTTTGTTCCCAAACATTCAATAATTAACCAGAATGAAAATTATGATTTCACAAGAGGAACACAAATAGAAGAACTTCATTTTAGACAAAGGCATACAAATCTTTTTTCAGGATATATAAATTCTTACCAAATGATTATTGATAAAAAACTTCGCAAAGAATGTATCAATGTCCTTTATTTGGGAAAATCATTTTTTTATTCGATGAAAACATTTGTAAAGCTTAACAGGACTTTTCCTTTGAATGCCTGTGATTTATTTTATGGATGCGTAGGACTGTGGCAGAGGATACAGTTTATTTTTGCAATCATATGTGTATTTTTTATATTCATTTTTCGCATACCTAAAAAATTAATTTCAAGAAGAAAAAAAATAGAATATTATCCAAAAAGCAATGCTGAACAACTTCATATCATATGGGATTTAGACGGAACACTCATTAACTCCGAGCAGGAAGTGCTTGCTTCACTTATACGTGCTGTTCAACTTGTTGGATTTTCAGAGTCAGATCAAAAGGAACCGTTCCGTGTAGGTCCAACAATTGATAAAATGCTTGATAATGCCTTTAGTTCCAATATTCTCACACCTCAAAAGAAATCAGAAATAATATCCTCATTTCGAGAGATATACGACAATTGCGGATTCAATAAAACGCCAGCATTTGAAGGTATTGAAGAAATTCTTTCTGACAGTCGATTTGTTCATCACATCGTTACAAACAAGCCGGACCTAGCTACGAACCGCATTCTTGAAAAACTTGGTTGGAAAAATTATTTTGCCTCTGTCATTACCCCGTATTCCTTCATGAAATCGACCTCCGACAAGAAAAAAACAAAAACAGAGTTATTTGCAATCTGCATGAGGGATTACCCTGATAAAAAATTTGTTGGAATCGGAGACATGGACACAGACATTCGTGCTGCGACTAACAATAATATTTCAGCAATCGGAGTACTTTGGGGGACAGGAACAAAGAACGAACTAAAAAAATGCACTTGTACACACATTGTGAAAACTGTAGGTGATTTAAAGAATACTCTTGAAAGAATAGGAGAAAAGTATTGCATATGAAGAGCAATAACCTTTTATACCAAAAAGATATATTAAAAGTAAATATTTGTTTTATTATCTTATTTTCTATGTTGTCGTTAGTAACATTTGTAATAGGTTATTTTTCTTCAATACAAAATCTTCTGATTTCAATTGGAGAAAAAATTATTTCACGTTCTCTAAATCATAAGGTTTGGGTTACTTATTTTAATTCGATATCAAAATTATTCACTCCAGTTTTTCTCTTACAACTTTTTTTCAAACTATTTTCAACTTTTTTCGTTAACAAATGCAATAATTCTTTTATAAGCTTACTTAGATGCATTGCCATGCTTATGGTATATTTCCTTCATGTTTCAATTTTTACGAATACAAGAGGTATTCCTCTCTTTGAAAGAGAGTATATGAGAATTTTCCGCACACCTGCCTGGGGGGGGTATGGATATTTTTCATACTTTCAGGCTACCTTGCGGGAAAAAGTTTTTCAGACGAGAGGTACACTTTTGATATGAAAAGCATCTGCCGCTACTATTCCAATAAGTTTTTCAAGATTATTGTACCAGTTTTCTCGTTTATTTTTTTATTTTGCGTTTTAATTTATCCGTCTTACATCAAAAATAATCCAATTGCCATCTTCAAATTTTTGTCATTCTCTTATAACGGAAAGCCTGGGGGAAAGGGAATAGGCGCGACTTGGTATGTGTTTTCGCTCGTTCCGTTATATCTACTCACTCCGATTTTCGCTTTTATTGTACACAAGACCACAGAACGAAAACTTTCCTTGATTTACCTTTTTGTGGCATTGCTCTTTGCTGGCTTTTGGTATCGCTATTTAGCAATAAAATTTAGCATTGATTGGTATAACATGGTTTATACCCCTTTCTTCGCAAACATTGATTTATTTTTTGGCGGAATAGTCCTAAGTCAGATTGTTAAGAATTTTAATGTTGAAAAAGTCCACAAAAAAATATTGAAAGACATAAGTCTTTTTGTTCTTTTATCATTCATCCTTATAAATTCGATTTTTTATGAAAGTTTCTTTTTCTATCAGGTTTTCTGCCCGTCCATCTATTTACTTATTGTCGGATTTTGTCTTTTTGTTTACAGCGATGAAAAACGTGTAAAATCCTATGAAAAACCTATAGAGAAATTAATCGCTTTTTTCAGTGGCATAAGTTTTGAATTCTATCTCTTTCATTCACCCATCCTTCATACAATTCTTCCTGCCTTCGGAGAACAAAATGTGGTTATTCTGCATTTTAAGTTGTTGTTTATTGGCTTTGTTCTTACTTCAATCTGCGCAATTGGATTTAAAAGGATTTTTGAGAAAAAAGAAAAAAATCCAGTTTTGGATACCGATATGCAAAAATCACAAAAACTGGAGGCAAAAACATGAAAAAAATCATTCTCACCGGTGCCACAGGTATGATTGGCTCTGCAATCGTGCGCGAGGTACTCAAACATGATTACGAAATAACCTGCATTGTCAGAAAAAATTCTTCTCGCATAAAAAACATTCCCCAAGACGAGCGTGTCATTATCATCAATGCGGATATTTCTGAATATAAGACTCTTGAGCTTAAAGAAAAATACGACATATTCATGCACCTCGCATGGAACAAGACCACAGTAGGCGGACGTGATGATGTTGACTCACAACTTAAAAACATCGAGTACACACTTGATGCAGTCCGACTTGCAAAGCGATGCGGGTGTTCTGTTTTCATTGGAGCGGGAAGCCAGGCGGAATACGGTGTTCAGACAGTGCCTCTTACACCTGAATTGCCCGTAAATCCCGAAAGCGGCTACGGAATCGCTAAATACACGGCTGGAAAGCTGTCTTTTCTTTTGTGTAAGCAGCTTGGACTTCGCTTCAACTGGATGCGAATTTTGAGTGTATATGGACAAAATGATGGCGAAAACACATTAATCAGTTATGTCATACGTGAACTGAAAGCAGGTCGTTCGCCTGAGCTCACAAAATGTGAGCAGATTTGGGATTATCTTAATTGTGATGATGCGGCAAGGGCATTTCTTGCGGTCGTGGAGCATGGCGTTGGCGGAAAATTCTACCCGCTCGGCAGCGGAAACGGCAGAAAACTTTCTAATTTTATCGAAGACATTCAGCGGATAGTGAATCCTGCCGTTCCTATTGGATTCGGAAAAAAAGAATACTACCCGCACCAGCCCATGTATCTTGTCGCAGATGTGAACGAACTAACGACTGATACTGGATGGAAAGCGGAAGTGGGATTTTCTTCTGCATTAAATAATTTATAAAGATTGTTGAGGTAAGTTTGTGTTTTTGCTTTACATTGATCCTGGCACGGGCAGTATGCTTTTTTCAATTTTGATTGGTGTTGTTTCAACAGCCTTGTTTTTCGGACAAAGGTTGCTCATGAAGCTAAAATTCATTTTGCGAGGAGGAAAGCAGCGCGAATTCGACAAGTCGCATCTCGGAATAGTGATTTATTCCGACTCAAAAAGGTACTGGAACGTTTTCGGGCCAATCGCTCGTGAATTTGAAAGCCGAAAGGTTCCGCTCGTCTATTATACGCAAAGCCCGGACGACCCGGCGTTGAGCGAAAAATTCGAATATGTGAAGAGCGAGTTCATCGGAGATGGAAACAGGGGATTCGCAAAACTCAATCTTCTGAACGCGGACGTATGCCTTTCCACCACGCCGGGACTCGACGTGCTCCAGTGGAAAAGAAGCAAAAACTGCAAGTGGTATGTTCATGTTCCCCATACCGTTGACGATTTGTCTGGTTACAGAATGTTCGGACTAGATTTTTATGACGCTGTTCTTACTACAGGACAGAACCAAATTGACTTGTTGAAGCATATTGAAACATTAAGGCCAAATATCACAAAAAAAGAATTTGTAACTGTTGGTTCGCCAATTTTGGATTCTTTGAGTCTGCGGCTCTCTGAAAGCAATCGTAATAAGCAAGAGCAAAAAAAAGACAGGACTGTTCTTCTTGCCCCAAGTTGGGGAAAGGAAGGCATTCTTTCCAAGTTCGGTTCAGATTTTATTTCAGCATTGCAGGCAACCGGCTTTAAAATCATTGTTCGTCCGCACCCGCAGACAGTTTCCAGCGAAAAAGAAATGCTTAACTCATTGATGAAGGAATTTCCTGAAAATGAAAAATTCAATTGGAATTTTGACAACGACAACTTTGAAGTTTTGAACAAGGCAGACATTCTAATAACTGATTTTTCAGGAATTATTTTCGATTATTCGCTTGTATTCGACAAACCACTCATTTATGCGGACACGCAATTTGATTCAGGCGTATACGATGCAGCATGGCTGGACGAACCGATGTGGTCGTTCAGAGTGCTTCCAAAAGTTGGAATACAGCTTAAAAAAGAAGATTTTAGCAGAATCGGAGAAATAATCACAAAAGCTTTCGAAAGCGAGAAACTGAAACAAGGGCGAGAATCAGTGCGCAGTGAATGCTGGCAGCACCGAGGCGAGAGCGCAAAGCTGATTGCGGATTATTTGATAGAAAAACAGAAAGGAGTTTTCTAATATGCAGGCACTGATGCTGGCCGCGGGAATGGGAAAGCGGCTTGGACGATATACTCAGAACGGAACGAAATGTATGGTTCAGGTGAACGGCAAGGCTTTGATTGAGTATGCGATTGAGGCTCTTGTGGATGCGGGCATAAAGAAATTCACGCTCGTAACCGGCTACCGAAGCGAAATCCTAAAAAATTTCATTTCCTCAAAATTCAACGCGAACAACCTGAACGGGATGAAAATTGAGTATATCGAGAACCCGATTTACGACAAGACGAACAATATATACTCTCTCTACCTCGCGAAAGACGTGCTTTCTGGTGACGACACGATTCTTCTCGAAAGCGACATCATCTTTGACTCAAAAATCCTTTCGGACTTGATTCAGAGCCCTGACAGGAACCTCGCTATGGTCTCGCACTTCGAGCCGTGGATGGACGGAACATGCACGCTGCTTGACAGGGAAAGATTTATCGTAGGAATGCTCGACAAGGCACACTTCAACTGGAACGACATCGGCGACTATTACAAGACCGTGAACATCTACAAGCTCTCAAAAGAATTCTCTCAGCGGTTTTATGTTCCGTTCCTTGAGGCCTACCAGAAATCGTTTGGAAAAAACGAGTATTATGAAACCGTGCTGAAAGTCCTTACCATGCTGGACTCAAAAACTTTAAAAGGAATGGTCGTGCGTGGCGACCAGTGGTACGAGATTGACGACCCTGCCGACCTCGCCATTGCGGAGACTCGGTTCGCACCTGTCCAGGAAAAGCTCCGTCTTATGGAGAACAACTACGGCGGTTACTGGAGGTTCCCGCAGATAAAGGATTTCTGCTATCTCGTGAATCCATTTTTTCCTCCAAAGAAACTTGTTGACGAACTTAAATCCAACTTTCAGACGCTGCTGACCGCATACCCAAGCGGGGCAAGACAGCAGAACCTGCTCGCTGGAAAAATCTTCAACATTCTGCCAGAACATATCATCGTGGGAAACGGAGCAGCAGAGCTGATAAAATCATTTGGCTCACTGGTAACTGGAAGGACAGCTATTCCTTATCCAACGTTCAATGAATATCCTGCAAGGTTCTGCAATTCTGAGACCGTAGGGATTTCCGTGGACAGGGAGACATTTGAGTATTCCGTTGAAGATATCCTCAAAACTGTGGACGAGAGCAAGGCCACGAATGTGCTGCTTATCAATCCTGACAATCCGACAGGACATTTTCTCAAAAAAGAAGACGTGCTTCGCCTGCTTGACGGACTGAAGGCGCGAAATGTGCAGCTTATTTTTGACGAGTCGTTCATTGATTTTGCAGAGCCCAGCATCCGCTATACACTGATTGACGAGGAAATCCTAGAAAAGTACCCGAACCTTGTCGTCATAAAATCAATCAGCAAGAGTTACGGAGTTCCAGGCCTCAGGCTGGGCGTGCTTGTTTCATCCAAAAAGGAGGTCGTCCGGGAAGTTCAAAAAAACAACTCCATCTGGAACATAAACTCGTTCGCGGAGTATTTTTTGCAGATTTATGACAAATACAAATCCTCTTACAAAGTCTCTTGCGACAAAATCGCCGAAGAAAGGAACCGCTTTGCCGCTGAACTCAGAAAAATAAGCGGGATAAAAGTGTATCCGAGCCAGGCAAACTACATAATGTGTAAGTACGAAGGCAAAAAGTCCGTCACGGAACTTACGGAGAACCTTTTGCAGAATCATAACCTTTTGGTGAAGAGTCTTGCAAGAAAATACGGTTGCGGCGCGGACTTCATGCGTTTTGCAGTCATTGCCCCAAGCGACAATAATATTCTGGTGGAGGCTTTAAGGAAAGAGACTATGGATACATAAGAAAAAAGCAAAAATCTTAGGTTATGCAGTGAGTTTTTAATACTTTGTAAACGGAGTAAGTTATGTTAACAATTTTATACACTATCATCATTTCACCATTAGAACTTGTTTTTGAATTTGTTTTTGAAATTCTCTTTCGTATTCTCGGTCAAGGGAACTCCAATCAGGGCTTTGCCGTAATAGGTGTAAGTATCGCAATCAGTCTTCTAACATTGCCGCTTTATCGCAGGGCAGATGCCGTCCAGCAAAAAGAACGAGATACACAAAAAAGGCTCTCGTATTGGGTAAGTCACATCAAAAAAACATTCAAGGGTGATGAACGATACATGATGTTGCAGGCCTACTATCGCGAAAACGGATATTCTCCTATTATGGCTCTTAATGGCTCGCTTTCGCTTTTACTAGAAATTCCGTTTTTTATGGCTGCCTATCATTTTCTTTCACATCTGGGAGTTTTGAACGGTGCTAGTTTTGGCTTGATTTCTGACTTGGGCAAAGCTGATGGATTAATCAAAATCGGAAATTTTTCCATCAACGCGCTTCCAATTCTGATGACGCTTATAAACTGTTTTTCGTCTGTAATATATCTTAAAGGTTTCCCTGTAAAAGACAAAATCCAGACGTATGGAATGGCGTTGATTTTTCTTGTACTTCTCTACAATTCTCCTAGCGGACTTGTCGTTTATTGGACTTGCAATAATATTTTTAGTCTTGTTAAGAATGTTTTCTATAAATTGAAGAACCCGAAGAAAGTTTTATGGATCATCGCGTGCTGTTTTATTGCAACCATAATTTTATTCGCATTTTTTAGAAATCCGCATTCTTTTGGTTGGATAAAATCTGTTTTAATCTCATTCTTTTTTATTTGTATAAATTATCCAATTCTTAAAAAACTAAATTTTGTAAAGAAGAGTTTTCTTAAAGAATTCTTTATCAATAATAAAAAAAGAGTTTACTTTACGATATTGTTTTTATCCTTTTCTATTCTAGTACTTGCATTTGTAAAAAATCCTAAATCTTTTGGCCCTATAAAATGTTTTTTAGTTATTTTTTTTCTTGCGCTTTTGTTTTTACCTGGATATATACGGATAATTCCAAAAAAAGAAAACTTAATAAGCTTTTTTAGAAAAAAAACTAAAGCTATATTTTCCGAAAAAAAATTATTTTGTTGTTTTTTGTTTATTTCATTAAATTGCGCATTGTTTACTGGAGTGTTTCTTTCTTCAAGCCTAATTGCATCATCACCTACAGAATTTTCGTTTATTGATGATATAAAATCTCCCATTTACTTCATAATTTTCAACGCAAGTATTTTTGGCGGAATATTTATATTCTGGGGAAATGTTATTTATAAATTTTGTTCTATTAAAATTAAAATTTTATTAACACTTCTTTTTTTTATTTTTTTTACCCTTTCTTTAACAAATGTTTTTTGTCTTCGTTTAGATTACGGCCAGTTAGATATTAATTTTAAAATTAATGAAAACATTTTTTCAAATATCAATCTACATTTTGTCTCTTTTACCCTTATAGTAATTCTTAGTATATCACTATTTTTTCTACTTGATCGAAAAATTTTGACACTTGCTTTTTTATCCATTGCAATTTCGCAAATTGGTTATAGTACCTATAAAATTAATTTTATTGAAAAATCATTTAACAAATACCAAGCTGCTAATAATGCGAATGATAAAAAGAAAACTGATAATAAAAGGGAAAGTTTTGACATTGATTTTCACTTGTCAAAAGATAAAAAAAATATTCTGATATTCTTTTTAGATAGAGCTGTAAATGACTTTTTTCCATATGCACTTGAAGAAATACCTGAACTGAAGAACCAATTCAAGGGCTTCGTCTATTATCCAAACACTGTAAGTTTTGGTAACACGACGATTTGCGGTTACCCAGGACTTGCAGGCGGTTATGAGTACTCAATGGATGAAATTAATAAAAGAGAAAATGAACGCCTTTGTGACAAACACAATGAGGCTTTACTTGTTATGCCGACTCTTTTCAGTGAAGCTGGATTTAACGTTACCATTTCTGATCCCCCTATGGTAAGTTATGTCTGGAAAAATCAATGGCATAACGATGTCAACAATGATTCAATCATTTACAAAAACTTAAAAAACACGGATATAAAATCTCTAAACGGAAAATATTCTAACATCTACAAAAAAGAGTTTTTAATTACGGAAAATCCTAACCCAAATAAAAATTCAATAAGTTGTAAACGAAATTTGAGAAATTTTATTATTCTCCAAGTATTGATACCAAGCTTAAAAAAAACATTTTATACTGAATGTATGAAGCCTTTTATTGTAAACTCATCTTCTGGAAAAGACACTTTTGCCACACAATTTTCAACCTTGTATTATTTACGAAAGATTATAAATTTTGATAGCAATTCAAATAATTTTATTTTCATAAACAACGACACTACTCATGTTGAAAATGTCTATTTAAATGACGAATACACATGTGTTTCTGACTGTCCATCAGGATGTAAATATGACACGAGTGATGAAACCGTTATCCATCATTATCACGTGAACATGGCAGCTTTAAAACAACTTGGACTTTTTTTTGATTATTTGCAAAATAATGAAGTCTACGATAATACAAGAATCATAATTGTTTCTGATCATGCGATGTATATGCGGTTACATGAATTTGAAAATTTCGGATTAGACTCAAAAGCTTGTATTCCAGCCCAGTTACACCCTTTACTTCTTTTTAAGGATTTTAATTCTACTGGAGAAGTAAAAACAGATCCTTCGTTTATGACAAATGCCGATACTCTTTTTCTCGCAAAACAAGGTATTGATGAGATTTCAAATGTAAATCCATTTACAAAAAAGAAATTAGTACAGAAAAAAAATAACGGTGTAAATGTAAGTAATGTTCAAGGCTCAGAATGGAATCCAATTGAAATGGTGGCAAAGACACAATTCACAATGCCAAAAGAAAATGATCACTGGTATCATGTACTGCCCGGCGATATACACGATAAAGCAAACTGGGTACGTCATTCAGAATGGGAGGCTAATCAATGAAAAAGCTTCTTCTAACCGATGTGACCGGAATGATTGATTCCACAATTGTGCGAGAAGCACACAAACAGGATTATGACATAACCTGTTTTGTTAGGGAAAATTTTTCTCGCATAAAAAACATTTCTCAAGATAAGCGTGTTCATATAATCAATGCGGATATTAATGAATATAAAAACTCAATGAAAAGGTGAAAAATGAAGCAAAACATAGACATAATCATAATTACATACAATAGACTTAAGTTTATTAAAAGAACATTGGGTGCCCTATTTGCAGAGACTTCGCCTATTCGGGATTATGAAATGACAATCCTGGACAACTGTTCAACCGATGGGACATCCGAATTCCTTCTTTTCTTTGCAAAGGAGCATCCTAATCTCAAAATAGTCCGCAATATTCGAAACATTGGTGGTAACGCGAACATTTGCCGTGCATATGAAACATCCCTTACAAAGAGCGCCGACTATGTGTGGGTTTTGTGCGATGACGACAGCTACGATTTTTCTCATTGGAATGAAATTGAGGAACAAATTACAAAAGGAACTGATGTAATTTGCGTTTGCAATTATGCGCTCCCAAAAGATTTTACGCAAAAGGAAGCGCTTCCTTATCTTCCATTACAACTCTCTTTTGTTCCAGCCGGAATATACAAAAAATCACTCATTAACGATGAAGTTCTTACAAATATGTATGATGCAATTTACACAATGTTCCAACAGGACATTCTATGTCTTGAAGCGATGAACAAAAACAAGTCTATTTATGTTGTAAAAAATGAAATCGTGCACAATGGCGTTTTTGAGGAACACAATGATGCTGACTATTCGTACACAAGAGGAACTAGACATGTTTTAAAACGCAGAAATGACACGACATGGACACTGGGATTTTCAAATGTAATTACATATCTCGATGATGAAAACTTACGGAAAAAGGCTATGAGTATTGCACTAAATTCCAAATGCATCTTTTTACACGGAATCACTGATTTCTTAAATGCCGAAATTATAAATTATATTCGAAACGGAGGGGAACATTATCTTGAAGAAATCAAGAATGTAGTTGATGATGACATAAACATAGAAATTTGTAAAAAAATTATTAAGCTTAAAAGGAATTCCAGAATCAAAACGTTCTTAAAGAAGCACTTTCCCAAAATTTTCTATTTCTTGAAAAAGAGCAAAAACATCCTTTTTGGGAAAAAGCAATAGTAAGAAATACGGAGGAAAAAATATATGATAAAGGAAAAACTAAAATCCTTTTTGCGGAACAGACTGAAAAAACTACTCAGTGAAGATTTTGCTGCACAAAAAGAAAGCATGCAATACGGAGAATGGATTCACCAGCTCTTCAATTATATTGGAAGCTTGCATATGTTCTCCGACGACATAAGTGATAAAATAAAGGAAGCCATTACTGCCACCCAAATCAATGCTTCATATCTTACAAACAAAACCAACCAGCATAAGAAAGTCGTTTATACCTGCCTCACAGGAAACTATGACGTTCTTCCCTTGCATTCATATCTTGATCTTGCTTGGGATTACATTTGCTTTACAGACAGTGAAGAACTTCTGAAATCAAAACAATTTGGTGCATGGCAGATTCGGCCACTAGTTTTCAATAAGTTAGACAACACAAAGAATGCCCGCTGGCACAAGACGCATCCGCACGTTCTTTTCCCAGAGTACAACGAAAGCATTTGGATTGACGCTAATATAGCAATTAAGAGCAGTTGGATTTTTGAATTTATTGAGAGTCGTAAGGATGCAAACAAAATTCTTATACCGATTCATTATGAAAGAGATTCAATCTTCTCTGACATAGAATACTGCGTGAACATACTTAGAAAAGAAACGAGAGAAAATGCGGACAAAATTATTGAGTTTTTACGAAAAGAAAATTTCCCTGAAAATTACGGTCTGAATGAAACAAACTTGATTTACAGAACGCACAATGACAGGGAAATAATAAGTTTGATGGAAGACTGGTGGTACTTTATTGAAAATTATACGAAACGCGATCAATTTTCTTTTTCTTATGTTTTGTGGAAGCATGGCTTAAAACCACAGGACATTGCGATACCGAATATTCGTCCGCTTGTGAACTCATTTCGAATCGATGCAATTCACCGACAAAAATCAGCATTTTCAACACCTGTAGAATTTAATTTTCCAAATTATAAAAAAACTGACAGAGCCTTTGAATTTACGGTTGAAACCGCTGAGCAATATTGTGCCTACTATCGGCGTGCAGGTTGGGTTGCATTAGATGAAGATTTTGACGTGTACCTAAAAGCAAACCGACAGTTTTATAAAACGAATAAAGTTCTACGAGATGATGTAAAAAAGCAATTTTGTCTTTCAAAATCAGCCATTGGCTTTGATGCAAAAATATCATTTTATGATGCCGCTGAGGGAGAGCTGGCACTTTATATCGTAAATCACACCACGAAAGAAATTTATATTAAGGAGATAAAATAGATGATTAAGAAAATTCTGAGACGACTGCTTCCACTTCCAGCAGAAAAACAAAGAAATATGGAAAACCACTTGTTAACAGAGATAGAAAAAATAAGTAAAGAACTCTCTGAAATAAAACATATTGTGAAGAATACAAATTCGATATCTTATGAGAATATTTATGCAAATGTATTTCACGACACAACATCAAGGAGTGAATGGCTAAACGATAAAGTATTCTGGCCGGGAAGAAGTGCGCTTGGTTATCCTGCTATGTATGTAACATATCGCATTTTGAATGAAATGAAACCAAAAAGAATACTTGAACTCGGTCTGGGACAAAGTACGAAACTTATAAGTCAGTAAGCCGCTTTCAATTCATCTGTTGAACATACAGTTGTAGAGAGTGATCAAGGTTGGATAGACTTCTTCTCTAATTCTTACTTATTGCCAAAAAACACAAAAATTGAAAAATTGGATTATGAAATTATTTCGTTTAAAAACAGCGAAACGAGAGTGTTCAATGGATTTAAGGAAAAATTTAGTGGTAAAAAGTTCGATTTTATACTAATAGATGCACCTTTGGGCGTTGACATGAAAAAGTATTCAAGAATAGATGTTCTTAGTATTTTACCTGAATGCATTGATGGTAATTTTGTAATACTTGTAGACGACACAGAGCGTCTTGGAGAGCAAAATACACTCGTAGAAATTCGTAAACTACTCGAATCAAATTCAATTTCCTATGCCGAAGGTCCATACAGTGGAATGAAGCAAAGCCACTTGATTTGTTCCAGAAATTTAAATTTTCTAACAACACTGTAAAAAAATTCATCTTCAAATCTATGAAAATAGTAAAATTTTGGAGATGAAAGCTGACCACTCAAGGCAGGAAACTAATGAGAACATAAAGATTTGGCATGTATCATGTCAAATGTGAGACTAGTAGGCTATAAGCAGAGATGATTATTATCGGAATGGAAGCACAAACTCAGGCAAAACTTCATGAATTTGACGGCTTCTTGAAAATTTACAACCGTTGCAAGAGAACATTCTTGGCACGTGCAATCAGAAAATTACGAGGGAAAAAATTATGATGAAGCAAAAGATAAAATCTTTTCTGCATAGCAAACTGAAAAATTTGCTATGCGAGGACTTTGCCTCAAAAAATGATTGTTCTCAATACGGGTTATATATTCACCAACTCTTCAACTATATTGGAAGTTTGCATATGTTCTCAGATGACACAATCGAAAAAATAAAGGAAGCCATTATTGCCACCCAAACCAATGCTTCATACCTTGCAAACAAAAACAACCAGAATAAAAAAGTTGTCTACACCTGCCTTACTGGAAACTATGACACACTTCCGCTGCATTCTTATCTTGCTTATGACTGGGATTATGTTTGCTTTACAGACAGTGAAGAACTTCTGAAAGCAAAGCAATTTGGTGCATGGCGGATTCGGCCGATTGCATTCAGTAAACTTGATAATGCAAGAAATAACAGATGGCATAAAACTCATCCGCACGTCATTCTTCCAGACTATGACGAGAGCATTTATATTGATGCAAATATTGCTATAAAAGATGGCTGGATTTTTAATTTAACAGAAAGGAAAGGAAAATTCTTATACCAATTCACTATGAAAGAGACTCCGTTTTTATGGATATCGAGTACTGTGTAAACATCCTGAAGAAAGAAACTCGTAAAAACGCTGATAAGATGATTGACTTCCTGCACAAAGAAAATTTTCCAGACAACTATGGCTTGACCGAAAACAATTTAATCTATAGAAAACACAACGATAGCAAGATAATCAGTATGATTGAAGACTGGTGGTATTTCATTGAAAATTATACAAAACGTGACCAGTTTTCTTTTTCTTATGTTTTGTGGAAGCATGGCTTAAAACCACAGGACATTGCGATACCGAATATTCGCCCGCTTGTGAACTCATTCCGAATCGATGCTGATCATCGTAAATTATCAGTATTCGCTAATCCAACAGATTTTTCATTCCCTGGTTATAAGCAAAGCAATAGGCAAATTGATTTTGCAATTGAAACCACTGAGCAGTATTGTGCCTACTATAGGCGTGCGGGGTGGATTGCATTGGACGAAGATTTTGACGTGTACCTAAAAGCGAATCGACAGTTTTACAAAGCACTTAAAGTTCTACGGACTGATGTAAAAAATAATTTTGGACTTTTAATGGAAGATGTTGGCTTTGATGCAAAAATCTCTTTTTATGATCCTGCTGAAGGAAAACTTGCACTTTATATCGTCAGTCATACCAAAAAAGAGATTTATATTAGGGAGATAAAATAGTGAATGATAAAACTAGAAAAATTACCCCATTTTTTTCAGTAATAATGCCGACATATAACCGTGCATTCTGTATTTGCGATGCTATTGATTCGCTTTTAGCTCAAACTTACCAAAATTTTGAATTCATCATTGTGGACGACTGTTCAACAGACGATACAAATGAGCTTGTAAAAAAAATATATGAAAATGAGTTTAAATCAGGAAGATTCATTTATACAAAGCATGAAAGGAACAAGGGGCTCAATGCAGCTAGAAATACCGGCGTAAGGCTTGCAAAAAATGAATGGATTGTTTTTTTAGATGATGACAATAAGCTATTCCCGAACTATCTTGAGACTTATGCCTCATATATTACGGAACATCCAGAAATAAGGATGTTTTATGCTCAAGTAGAACGAAAGACTGAAACTGGTGTGGCATTACAGGGTATACCATTTGATTATTCTTTTCTCCTAAGAGGAAATTTTATTGATATGGGGGTATTTGTCTACAACAAAGCTGTTTATAATGAAATCGGAGAATTTGACGAAAGACTTCGGCGACGGACAGACTACGACTTTATACTCAGAAGCACACGACTTGAAAAACCGTTTTTTATACAAGAGCCTCTTCTTGACTACAATGATAAGGGCTTCCCTAGAATTTCAACTACCATACCAATGGAAGAAGCAACAAAAATCATCTACGAAAAGATGAGTAGAATCTACCATCCTTTCTATGAGAACGTAAAGCAAATAAGCAGTATAAATATTTTCTACGACACCGGGAACGGTTTTTCGGAATATGAAAAAGATGTGTTCTATCATTTCCCTATTGATATAAATGTTACAGAAGACATGCGCTCAATCATGATAAAACCATGCAACAGATACTGCATAGTCAAAGATACTTTTATAAAAATTGATAACAATGATTTGCCTTTCACTACAAATGCATATAGCCACATTGGTTCAGCTTTTTATTTTGATACTGACAATCCCCTTATCACCATACAAATCCAACACCCTGCATCCGGAACTTTGCATTGCGATGCAAAAGTATTTTCCTTGGATGAAGAAACTGCGAAGCAAATAAAAGAGGGTTATGAAGCATCGATACAAAAGGCAATGCTAGAATCCAGCCGTTCATGGAAGATAACCAAGCCTTTACGGTTTGCAGGACGACTGGTTCGAAAAATTATAAGGCACTAGTGTTTTGTAAAAACAATACCTAAAAAGAGCCACGCTGCGAACAATACGGCATCCACGCAAGGCTACTATACTACAAGGGGGCAAAGAACCGTTCTCTGCCCGCAATTTAAGAGTTTACTGGCAAAGCTGTAGCCTCCCCTACTTTAGCGTGACAGCCTTGACAGAAAGCTTTTCGCAGGAAAGGATTTCGTTTGTGGCAAAGTCAATGCGGATTTTGTCACCGGCTTTTTTGTGGCTGCCTTTCCGTTTGTTGCAACGGAGATTCTAGAGCTGCAGAAATGTGTGAATTACTGAAAATTCCACACATGCCGACTCTGGATCCTAATTCAAACTTAATCGAATTATATGACAGTATTGATGTGTCAGAATTGAATAATTCATATCCTAAACTGTATCAGAACTTTTCAGATTTTATAAAAAGGAATTGCGGCGTAACAATATTTAATAACACAGCAGAACATATAGATTTGAAACAACCGTCATTAACTTTGTATGAAAATCATTCTGATAATTCAATAAAAATAGTTCAACAATTTGCAGAACGGAAAATAACAGAACTTTCAAAAATTATTTCCCAGCAAGAATTCCGTATTTCCGACCAAGAACGACAAATTACCGAGTTGCACTCCAAGCTTGAATCTACGTATAACCTTCTTGTAAAACACTCGCCACCGTACCTTGTACGGAGCGTTAGCATGGTGTTTTGGAAAATTTTTTAAGAAATGAACTACTACGAAATTTTGCTTATTGTAGGGTAGGATAAGTTCTTTAACATTTCAATTTTTTGCTTGTATTCCTATATATTTTATGTTAAAGTGGATTAATATTCCATTTTAACATAAAAAGGGTAAATAATATGAAATACATCAAAAGGCACGTTGCATACACACTGAAAGAAATGCTCTCGCAATTTAAAGTCGTACTTGTAACCGGTCCAAGACAAGTTGGCAAAAGTACTTTGCTGAAAAATGAGCTTCCATATTACGAGTATGTTACTCTCGATGATATTAGCGAGCTTGAAATAGCAAAAGAATCTCCGGCCCTTTTTTTCAAAAATCACAGTCTGCCCCTTATAATTGATGAGGTTCAATACGCTCCGGAGCTATTCCGCCATATAAAATTCATTCTTGATAAGTCTGATACGTGCGGACAAATCTGTCTTACCGGGTCGCAAACTTATGCTCTGATGCAAAATGTGAGTGAGTCACTTGCCGGAAGAATTGGAATCCTTGAACTAGAGGGGTTTTCCCTGAGAGAAATTTTAGGCACGGAGTTTGTGCATCCTTTTTTGCCAGATTCTACTTATATTGAAGAGCGAAATAAATTCTTGATGACTTGTGATGACATTTGGCAACATATTTTTACGGGTTCAATGCCAGAGATGCAGAGCAAGGAATCAAATTGGGATTTTTTTTACAATTTTTACATAAAATCTTATATTGAGCGTGACGTGAGAAATCTTATGAGCATAAAAGATGAAACTCTATTTTATAAGTTTATTGTTGCGCTTGCAGCTCGTACAGGGGGGCTTTTTAATGCTGCCGATATTGCAAACACCATCGGTGTGACGCTAAAGACAGTTCAGAGCTGGACATCAATTCTTGAAGCTTCCGGGATTATCTTTTTTCTAAGACCTTACGAAAATAATCTGCTCAAAAGAGTTGTAAAGACTCCTAAGATTTATTTTTATGATACAGGTCTTGTATGCAATCTTGTGGGCTGGGATAATCCTAAAGTTGCCCAAAACGGAGCAATGTCTGGAGAGCTTTTTGAGACTTTCGTAATAAGTGAGATTCTAAAGAGTTATCAAAATGCAGGAATAAGTACGAAAAATCTCTATTTTTATAGAGACGGAAACCAAAAAGAAATAGATTTGCTTATTCAGAAAGGTGGGCTTTTATATCCTGTCGAGATAAAAAAATCCGTGCAGCCAACAGTTTTAATGGCAAAAAACTTTCCTGCCTTAAAGCAGCTTGATTCAATGCAATGCGGAACGATTCTATGCCAGTGTGAGAAACGTTTGTGCCTCAGCGATAATGTACAATGCCTTCCGTTGGAATATTTGTAACGCAAGCAAAATAGAAATGTAATCGAAAAATCCCTTCTATTGAATTTTCCCTGTAAAAAGTCTATAGTGCATTTTATGGGGAAGGAAATGTCCCTATTGGAAAATGTATGATGAATAAGAAAAGTTTTTTGTGCTGCTTAGGCCTTGTTTTTGTTTTGGAAAGTTTTCTTCCTGCTATGGCTGAACCTTCTACGGAGGCGGAAAGTCAGTCGGTTCAGAATAGGGATGCTGGGGACGGGAAGCCGGAAAAGCAGGGGAAGGATATTGTGTTTGCAGAGCCTTGTCTTGCGTCAGGTGTCCTTTCTTTTTCCGAGATTACCCTTTTTAGCATAGGGCTCAACATGTGGGACCGCTATGTCCTTAAGCAGGATTATGCCAAGGTTAACTGGAGCACGATGAAGGACAATCTTACCGCCAAGTGGTTCTGGGACTATGACCCCTTTACCACAAACCAGCTGGGCCATCCCTACCAGGGTTCTATCTACTATTCCATGGCCCGCTCAACAGGCTTTGACTACTGGCAGTCTCTTGCCTTTACTGTATACGGAAGCACTCTTTGGGAACTCCTTTTTGAAACCGATCCGCCGTCTGTGCATGACGAGGTTATGACTACCGTCCAGGCATCATTTTTGGGTGAGGCATTCCACCGCATGTATTTTATAGCGGACGACCATCTTCCCTACCTTTCCTGGATTGTAAGCCCGGCGAATGCCATCAACCAGCTTTTGACCGGAAAGAAGCTAAAGAGGCCTGAAGGGGAGCTTACCGAGCTTTCCTTTTTTGCGGGAGGGGCTGCCGGTAAGAACACCGTGAATACGGATGATCCCCTTGTTGTACGGGATGCAAGCGAGGTGAGGAAAATGGCGGCTGCAGGCTTTAACCTGGTCTACGGCTCGCCTTACTTCCACGACACAAAGGAGCCCATGGACCAGTTTGACTTTTACGGCTTTGCTTCCCTTGAAAAAAACAGGGACTATTCGGTTGTCCTTTTTGGAAACACTTCACTATGGTCAAGGGGAATCGTGCCCTGGGAAGACCTGGGGGCGACGCTTGCGGTAAAGCTCCACTACCATCTTATTCAGGATCCCTACCTTAGCTTTAACAACAATTCGATTGGAATCAGCCTTGCAGAGTCCATTCCTGCGGGAAGCTGGAATTTCAGCTGGGAGGCAAACCTTAACTGGGCCTTCCTCGTGGGGGTGGACTACTATGCGCTTAACTCGACGGGAAGCTACAAGACTTCTGATGGAGAGGAGAGGCGTGTCTACGACTACGGCATGGGGGCCAATGCGGACATTCAGTTCCGGGTGCAGCAGCCTGTTTTTGGCGACCTGAAATTCTATGCGGGGATTACGGCGGAACACACTCTTCCTCCGGCCGTCCTTCCCGAAGCTTCCGACGGATATGCACTCATGCTTTACGGAAAGACAGAATACAGCCACAGGATTGCGGGGGCGTTTTCACTTGGGGCAAGCTACCTGTGGTACAAAAAGTGGGGCTGGTTTGACGATGACTACGACATGAATCAGTTTTCCCACGTAGGAAGCATTTTTGCCAAGGTGGACCTCTTTTAGTCTGTGTGGGCAGAATGCAGGGCTTACGCCGCCGTGTAGGGGCGCGGGGGTGACAACCCCTGCGTTGCCGCGAAGCGGCAATGACCGTTAGGGAACCCCGGAAGGGCGGTGGCGCAAGGGCATGGAAGTCGAATTAGCAGATGTCTGGAATGGTAGAGCCGGGCAGGCTACCGTCCAAAAAATCACCGTTTAAATGGAAAAAGTTGAATTTACGTTGCAAATTTGCTAAGATAGTGCCATGAAAAATTTTGTTAAGTGTATTGCGCCCATTTTTGCGGCTTTGTTTATTTTTGCCTTGAATTCATGTTCCGGGATTATCGGCTACAGCGTCGTGCTCTGGAACATAGGCGAGAAGAAGATTACGGATGGTACGGTTGTTCCCGTTTACCTAAAGTCCAACATTTCACATGTGTATGTTATTTCGGCCCCGGATTCAGAGGAAAAGATAGAGGTTCCCTTGTGGAAGCTTTCCGAGCCTGTTTCAAAGGGCAAGGCAAAGAAGCTTGCAAAGAGGTACAGCGACTTTGAGCACCAGTATGCAAGGTGCAAGCTTGACGGTCTTCCCATCCGCGCGGAACCCAACAATGTTGCCCGCCAGATTTACCGTCTGCGCAAGGGGGAGGTTATCCGTGCGCTTGAAAAGGGGCAGGGTAGTGCGCCTACCAACGGCGTTGCCAAGCTTGAGGGCGACTGGCTTCACGTGCTTACATCAAACGGTGTCTGGGGCTGGTGCTTTAGCCTTAACCTGGAGCTTTTTGCCATGAAGGATGACGGCTCCTTTAACGCGGGCGGTGAGGCGGCTGCGGTTTCCAAGGTGGATGACCTTTTGCAGGGCGTTCTTGAGGAAAAGTGGTACCCCGAATACTATGAGACCATGCACAAGAAGGGCAGGGTTGACCTTAACTACGTAAAGCAGGGCTACGGCTTTGAGGTGAATACGGAGAAGGGAACCGTGCGACTTGACCTTCCCGGAGCCAGCGTTTCCTACAAGTATACTGACCTTAAGAGGGTTGGCAACGGCATATATGACTTTAAGGACACGCCAATCCACATGACCATTAAGGATGCGGGCACAATCAACGTTAGGTACAATGATGACGCCGGCATTACAAAGAGCCAGAACATGCTTTCCTCCCAGATGATTGACCCGGCGTCGCTTATCGCAGGTGAAAAGTCAAGGCGGGCGGGGGCATATTCATCGCTGCGTTCTTCCGGGCCTGACTATTCAAGCTCCAACTACGGCATGATTTCCTTCTCACCGGACAACAGGTTCTCTTGGTCTGGATACTCGCTTCTTGTTCCTTCTGTAATTCCCGATGACGCTGGAAATTCCGGAACCGTCTCCTTCCCCTACTTTCTTCCTTCCAGCCTGAAGGGTGAATGGAGCGGGGTTGTTACCTTGACCTTTGCAAAGGGTGCAGAGGTTAACCTGCTTTACAAACTGGACGGAACTGGCTTGCGTCTTTCTCCGGCCAGGGTTGTAACTACGGAGAACCCTTCCAACGGCTTTAAGGAGTCTTCTGTGTCCAAGTCCAGCGGCTCTTTGGAGATGTTCTTCCACAAGTAGTTTTGCTTTTTTGTATTTTGTTTAGTTCTGATTGGATTTTTTTGGAGTAACTGATGGCATTCGTACAGTTTACTAAGGTTTCGCTTGCTTTTGGCGACAGGGATATTTTAAAGGATGTGAGCGTAAATCTTGCGGCAAATACAAAAGCGGCTCTTACGGGTGCCAACGGTTCGGGAAAGTCCACCCTCATAAAGATAATGGCGGGGCTTGTTAAGCCGGACAGCGGAGAGCGTGTTGCCCAGAAGGATGCCCGCATTGCATACCTGCCACAGAGCGGTCTTGTTCACCACGGCTGCTCCCTTAAGGAAGAGTCGGACAAGGCATTTCTGTGGGGTTACGAGATTCAGAAGCAGGCAGACGAGCTTGGCGAACAGATGAAGGATTCTTCTTCCAACCACGAGCGTCTTGCAACAGAACAGGCGGAGCTTCTTGCAAAGCTTGAGGATTCCGGCTGGTACAGGAGGGAAACCCTTGCCGAGCAGGTGCTTTTGGGTCTTGGTTTTTCCAGGGAAGATTTTAATAAGCAGACCGATGAATTTTCAGGCGGTTGGCAGATGCGCATTGCCCTTGCAAAGGCCCTTATGGCAAACCCGGACATTCTTCTTCTTGACGAACCTACCAACTACCTTGATATAGAGGCACGCAACTGGCTTGAAAAATTCCTTGCGGACTTTAAGGGCGGTTTTTTGCTTGTAAGCCACGACCGCTACTTTCTTGACCATACCATAAACGAAGTCTACGAACTCTTTAACGGAAGCCTCCGCCGCTACCCGGGCAATTATACCCATTACGAAAAGGTGCGCGAAGGGGAGCTTGAAACCCTAATGGCTGAATACGAACAGCAGCAGCAGGAAATAGCCCACCTTACCGAATTCATAACCCGCTTTGGCTACAAGGCTTCTAAGGCGGCACAGGCACAGGAAAGGCAGAAGATGCTGGACAAGATTCTTGCCAACAAGATAGAGATTCCAGAAAGCCTAAAGAAGATTCACTTTAAGTTTCCGCCGGCACCCCATTCTGGTCAGCTTGTGCTTACAGTCCAAGGGCTTTGCAAGAACTACGGGGGGCCTGATGTTATCCACAACCTTGACATTGTGGTGGAAAAAGGCGAGAGGCTTGTTGTTGCGGGGCGTAACGGAGCTGGTAAGTCCACCCTTTTGCGCATGATTGCGGGGCAGGACAAGGAATCTTCCGGCAGCATAAAATTTGGAAGCGGTGTCTCTGTTGGTTACTTTAGCCAGGATTCTGCGGAAAAGATTACCGGCAGCGAGACAATTCTTGAGCGGCTTGAGCGGGTCTGCCCACTGGACCTTATTCCCAAGGCTCGCGACATGCTGGGGGCATTTTTGTTCCGGGGGGACGATGTTTTTAAGAGCATAGACGTTTTGAGCGGCGGTGAAAAGAGCCGTATAGCCCTTCTTGAACTTTTGCTGCGTCCAGTAAACCTTCTGGTTCTTGACGAACCAACAAACCACCTGGACATGCATTCAAAGGACGTGCTTTTGCAGGCAATCCGGGACTTTGGCGGAACATGCATCTTTGTAAGCCACGACCGCGGTTTTATAGAAGACCTTGCAACCCGAGTACTGGAGCTTCATCCCGGCAAGTGGCGCATTTTTCCCGGGGACTACAAGTACTACATGCAGCGCCTTGAAGACGAGGAGAACGGCATTGTTGAAGCCCCAAAGGATTTTGCTGCACAAAAGGCACAGAATGCACAAAAGGCCGGAAAAGATGAGCCTCTTGTAGAAAAGAGCGCAACCAAGCTTTCCTGGGAGGAACAGAAAAAGGCATCTGCAGAAAGACGCAAGATAGAAAAGACTGTAGAAAAGCTTGAAGCCCAGATTGCCCAGGCAGAAGAAGAAAAGTCAGCCCTTGAAGGCCAGCTTTCAAACCCCGAAGTCTATTCCAATGGAGAAAAGGCAAAGGCTGTCCAGCAACAGATAGCGGCACTGGAAGAAAAGCTTGCCGCTCTAAACGAGCAGTGGGAAGAGGAAGCTTCAAAGCTTGAGTAAGGTTAATGCAGTGCAGTTATGCACGTGGCGCTTTTGCACGTTTCATTTATGCATGCTGCTAAGCCACCTACCTGGAAAAAGTCCCTTCATTGATTGAAAATGCACAAAAAATATTCTCCCCAAAAAACAATTGTAGACCAAAATCTGGGTTCTTAGGCATATCGCGAAACGTTGAGCGATATGGCCCTAAGCCGTGCCCAGGGAAAGGGGGAGGTTTGGAGGGGGAAAAACGGCGGGCTTCGGACTCTGAGCTGGTTTTCCCCCTCCAAGACCGGGGTCCAAGGGCCCTCCCTTGAAATCTATTTAAACACCACTTGGTTCTTCCCGTTCTTCTTGCCAAAGTAAAGGTTGTCATCCGCCTTCTTGATTGCCTGCTCAACCGTAATGTCGTTCGTAAGCCGCGCAATGCCGGCAGTAAGCGTAATCACAATATGCTCGGAACCGTAGTTAAAGTCGTAGCGCTTCACCATGTTGCAAATCCGCCTGACTAAAAGCTCCCCGTCCCTGTCCTTCCTTAGACCGGAAATCTCATGCGCAAGAAGGAATTCCTCGCCGCCCCACCTGCAGGCAACCGCATGCTTGTCTTCCGCGCAGGCCTTGGAAATCATGGCAGAAATCGTCCTTAGAACGTAGTCGCCCGCATCGTGTCCATAGGTGTCGTTTATCTTCTTAAAGTCGTCAATGTCAAACATGGTAAGAAAAATTTTCCCCTTGAATTCATTCCGTATGGTCATGAGGATTTCTATCATCTTTCGCCTGTTAAAAAGCTGGGTAAGCTCGTCAAATTCCGCCATCTGGGTAATGCGGTTCTCGTTGATTGTGGAAGTCTTTGTATACATGAAAAGCGAAAACCAGACTATGGCAAAGATGATCACCGTGTTGGCTGTGTATATAATCTTCTGCGGCAGCTCGGGAATCGATTCCATGGGGCGGAAAAACCATGTGAAAACCCTGAGCGACACAAAAAGGATTGCGGCTATAAAGCTCACGTTTTCCGCAACGTACTTAAAGCCGGACTTGGATGCGTAGAGATACTTCAAAAAATAAAGAACGGCAATAATTCCAAAGCAGTAGTAGGAAAAGCCCGTGTTCCAGCCGCAGCAAATAACCGCCGCCGTCATGTGGGCTATTACCTCCGTAAAAGAAACCGTAATGTAGGTGCGGACAGCCTGCTTTTTTACGGCGATAAAGACAAGCAGGTAGGTGATGACGCTTCCCACGTTAAAGAGGAACATAAAGCGGATGTTAAAATAATAGAAAAAAATAGCGAGAAGCGAATGAATAACCGTCATTCCCGTGTTTATCACAAGTGAAATTTGCTTGAATTCATAGGCCGTGTATTTTTTCACGAAAAAGGCTCCTCAATTCACCTTTTTTTAGTATAAATCAAAAAACTCTAACTTTCAATAAAAATATCTCCTTTTTGAACGGTAATTCTTTTTTTTTATCTGGACGGCATGTCCGGTAAAACTGTGTCCGGCACTCCGTGACCGGCCAGACTCCTTTGCATTTTCCCCTAATCGCACACCGATAGCGCCACGGACGGCGCGTCAAAAGTTAGCAGAAAAAACTGGTGAATTTTCGCCAGAAAGCTTGCGGGATAAAATGCCAAGGAGGGCATTTTATCCCGCTTTCCAGGGTTCCGCCTTCGGCTCCATTGCCTGACGGCAACCGCTTCGCGGCCCTTCCAATCGGGCGTAGGCTGCTTGGCAAGAAAAATTCCCCGCACTCCGTCATCCCGAACTCGCTTCGGGAGCTGTAGAAGATGGTATTTAAGCTTATACAGACCTTGACGCATTTTCTTTCTTGGCTTATAATTTGATATATCAGAGAGAATTATGGAAAAAAGTTTTTACAGAAAGCTGACTCTTGACAAGAATTGCCCTGCGGCGCAAAATTCGCAATTCGCAATTCGCAATTCGCAATTCGCGCATAAATTTTCTCTATATAAATTTTAAACATACCCGGAATTTTTCCCTTGCGGAAGAATCCGGGCTTTTTGTTTTTAAAGAAAATAAAACCTCGGTCCCTGGAACTCGCAGCGCAGCTTCGAGCGGGCCCTCGAAGGGCCATGTGGAAGATGGCATATAAGCGTATACAGCCCCTGAAACGAGTTCAGGGTGACGGTAAGGCTGTCATACTGAACGCTACGCCAAGACCATACGCACTTGCTACGGTCGTGTGATTCAGCATCTATAAATGTTTAACCAATAAAAATGGAGGATTATATGAAAAAAGTTTTGTTTGCCCTTACGGCGATTTTTGGACTGGGTCTTGCCCTGCTTGCCACAAGCTGCGGAGGTGGCGGTGGAGGAGGATGCGATGACTATGAAGCCCCGGTGGCGGAAAACGGAGGTTCAGGCAGCGGAATTGCCCCTGCTCCAGAGGGCTTTGTGACCGTAGTGGGCGGAACCGTAACCGGCGGTAGCCAGTTTACCCTGGAAGGGCAGACTGCTGACTACTTAAAGGGAGTATTCGTAGCCGGGCGTACGGTAACCCTTTCGCCATTCTACATCTGCGACCATGAGGTGACGCAGGCAGAATACCAGTCTGTTATGGGAAGCAACCCGAGTTCTTTCTCGTCAAGCCCTGCAAGCGGAGAGACACAGGCAAAACGTCCGGTGGAAATGGTAAGCTGGTACGATGCAATCATGTACTGTAACGAGCGGAGCAAAAACGAAGGCCTAAACCCCTGCTATGCGGTTAATGGAAAGACGGACACAAGCCAGTGGGGCTACACCCCCCATGCGGGCGGCAGCATAAGCGGGGAGATAAAATGCAATATTACTGCCAACGGATACCGCCTGCCTACAGAAGCAGAATGGGAATATGCAGCCCGTGGCGGTGCATCCGGGTGCTCTGCATCGAATCCTACTGATTATGCAGGAACAGACGACAGTGCAATCCTTGGAAACTATGCCTGGTACAGCGAAAGCAAAACCCATGAGGTAGGGAAAAAGTTGCCCAACCCGCTTGGACTCTACGACATGAGCGGCAATGTATGGGAATGGTGCTGGGACTGGTATAGCGATACCATAGCAGCAGGCACAGCCACGAATCCCTCCGGTGGCTCGTCCGGCTCTGACCGCGTGCTCCGTGGTGGCTGCTGGATCAATGAGGCTGTCAGCTGTTCTGTTGCGTTCCGGGGCAGCGGCTACCCGGGCTACCGCCGCGGCTACGGTATTGGCTTCCGCGTGGTTCGCACAGCCAACTAAAGCCGTGGCTGCCGTTATCCTCGGTAAAAAAACGCCGTCATATAGCTATGATTTAGCAAGATAAATATGGTACTCTAAGTCTGACGGGACTTGGAGGCAGGCGAAGGTTGTGCCCGGAAATAAGGAATCCGAAGGATTACCTCGATCGTCAGATTGAATATCAACCTGCTGCCGTAAAACTAAAATGCGGCTGGAAGCAAAGCAACCAGACCGCGAATAAGAGAACGGTGTACCATCACCAAAAATCGTCTCCAGTCCTTACTTTATACTTTTGGAGGAAAAAATGGAAGTGGCAAAGGAAGGAAGGTACGTCGGAATCGACATGGGAAAGACCGGCTATGTGCTCCGGATGATTGACGGCAAGGGCAGGATTACCGGCTGGGAGGGAAAGACCACCCGGGAAGGCCGCCGGGAACTTTACAGGAGGCTCCGGCCGGAGGACAGGGTGGCCATCGAAGCATGCAACCTTGCCTTCATAATGAACACGGAATTCAGGGAGCTTACAGGGACGGAGTTCTACATACTCAACCCCGGCAAGCTGTACCAGATTTACATGACCGACAAAAAGACGGACAAGGAGGACGCACTCAAGCTTGCCAAGGAAATACGCGACAAGCCGGAGGCTGACCTGCCGAGAGTCTTTGCCCCCACCGAAGAGATGAAGGAAATGCGCAAGGTGGTCAGCGAGTACCGCGAAATCGTGAGGCTGCACACGCAGAGGGTGAACAGGCTGCATACGGTTTACGAGCACTGCGGGATTACGGACATGAAGAGGAGCGACCTCAAGACAAGGACGAACAGGGAAAAGAACCTTGGGCTTCTTTGCGGCTATGAGAGGGAAGAGGCTGAAAGGCTGATGCAGGTGATTGACCTTCTGGAGGCACAGAAGAATGAGCTGGAGAAGAAGATAAGGGAGGCGGAGAATACGAATGAAAAGGTCCAGGCCGTAGAGCAGGTTCCCGGCGTCGGGAAAATCACGGCTTATGCTTTTGTGGCTTCAGTCGGCAGCGCGGACAGATTCAGCAGCGTGGCCCAAGTCAGCAGTTTTCTCGGCTTCGTGCCGAAAATAGACTGTTCGAGCCAAACGTCCCACTATGGGCACATAACAAAGAAAGGCAACCCTTACCTCAGGGGGCTGCTGGTCCAGGCGGCGTGGGTGCTTGTTAGGAGCAAAAGCGGGGGTGCGCTGAAGGAGAAGTACCACGACCTTGTGCTGCACGGGTTGAGCAGGAAAAAGGCAATCGTTGCGGTTGCAAGAAAAATGGCAGAGCTTATGTACACTCTGCTGAAAAACAACAGCAGGTACGAGCCAAGGAAATTCGTGGCTCCGTTAAGCAGGACAGAACGCCTTGCAAAGCTTGCCGTTGCCGGATAAGAAATCAAGGACTGGAGTAACTTTTTTTGTTACCCTCTTGACAAAATCATAGGATTCCGGGCTCCGACCCGGAATCTGTGGAAGGTGGCATTTAAACTTATACAGACCCTGAATCAAGTTCAGGGTGACGGGACAGTCGTCATACCTAACTTGATTCGGAATCTGTAGAAGATGACGGCTAGGTCTTGCACAGACGCTGAGTTCATTTGTTTGCCAAGTTTCATTTATATTTGCACTTACCTTCTACAAAATTTTCCCCCCTCTACCATTTTTTTTGCAATTTTGCTATACTCTTCTTCCAACCAAACATAACACCCGACTAAGAAACAGGAGAAAAATTATGGCTGACCAGAAAGAATCATTCCGTGCCCTTGTGCAGGCAGCAATCGAACAGTTTAAGGCAGAAAAATCAATAGAGGGCGATTTGGACGCTTCTTCCTTGGTCCGCGTAGAAAATCCTCCCAAGCCGGAAATGGGCGATTTGGGCGTGCCCCTTTTTCCCTTTGCAAAGGCCTTTAGAATGGCTCCACCGGCAATAGCCGCAGAAGTTGCAAAAATCATAAATGCTGGAAGCGAAGACGTAAAGTCTTTGGGAACAGTTGCAGCTGTAGGCCCCTACGTAAACATCAAGCTTAACAAAGAAAACGCTGCCGGAGGAATCCTGCAAAAAATCCTTAAGGAAGGCGATGAATACGGTTCCTTTGCAGAAGACGGAAAGAAGCTCTTTCAAGGCCGCCGCGTAATGGTTGAATACTCAAGCCCCAACACAAACAAGCCTCTTCACCTGGGCCACATGAGGAACGATGCCCTTGGCGAAAGCGTAAGCCGCATACTAAAGAAGGCAGGTGCCCAAGTCTACCGCGTAAACATCATCAACAACCGCGGAGTCCACATCTGCAAATCCATGCTTGCCTACAAGCTCTTCCACGAAGCAAAGGGCGACACACCCCAGTCCCTTGGCATAAAGGGCGACCACTTTGTTGGTCAGTGCTACGTGGAATTTGACAAATACTCAAAGGAACACCCCGAAGCCTTGCAGCAGGCAGAAGACATGCTCATCAAATGGGAAAACGGAGACAAGGAAGTCCGCGACCTTTGGCAGAAGATGAACGGCTGGACCCTTTCTGGAGTTCAGCAGACCTACGACAGAACCGGCGTTGGCTTTGAAAAGCTCTACTTTGAAAGCGACACCTACCTTAAGGGCAAGGAAGAAATAATGAGGGGCCTAGAAAAAGGCATCTTCTTTAAGGCAGAAGACGGCTCTGTCCGCGTGGACGTAACAAACGTAACCGGCAAGGGCAAGGACGGCGAGGATCACTCCAAGGTATTGCTCCGCAAGGACGGAACTTCTGTCTACATTACCCAGGACATTGGAACCGCAATCTCCCGCCACAACGACTGGGACTTTAACCAGATGGTCTACGTTGTTGCAAGCGAGCAGATCTACCACTTTAAGATTCTCTTCAATATATTAAAGCAGCTTGGCTACGACTGGGCTTCAAACCTCTACCACCTAAGCTACGGCCTTGTAAACCTTCCTTCCGGCAGAATGAAGAGCCGCGAGGGAACCGTTGTCGACGCTGACGACCTTATAGACAGCCTGCACGCGGATGCCCTAAAGGCAATTCAGGACAAGGGCAGGGACAGCGAAGTTGGCAATGCTGATGACGTTGCAGAAAAAGTTGCCCTTGCAGCACTTCATTACTACCTGCTACAGGTAAGCCCTGTAAAAGACATGCTCTTTAACCCGGAAGAAAGCCTTTCCTTTAACGGAAACACAGGCCCTTACCTCCAGTACATGGGCGCAAGAATTGCTTCTATTCTACGCAAGGCAGAAGAGCAGGGGCTTAGCGCAAACCTTGGTTCGGATGCGCAGTCCCTTTCCCTTTTGACTCACGAAAGCGAATGGGCTCTTATAAAAAGCCTTGGCCGCTTCCCCCAGGTTGTGGAAAAAGCCGCCACGGATCTTGACCCAAGCCAGATGGCATCCTACATCTACGAAATTTGCAAAGCCTTCAGTGCCTTCTACCGCGACTGTCCAATTCTTTCCGTTGCAGAAGAAAACAAGACCTTGGCAAGCGCAAGGTTGTGCCTGGCATCCTGCACGCTCACCGTTTTGCGCAGCGCAATGAACTTGGTTCTTGTTCCCTTCCTGGAAAAAATGTAATAGGCCAAAAGCCAATTTTTTTGCACAAAGTGTGTCATTGTCGGGGCCTTCACAAACGAAATTTTCAGCGTCCACGATGATGACATGTTATGTGGACAGGCTACTGGGGCGAAAACGACTATGGAGAAAATATGGGAGCTATATTTGCATTTGGTTTTGCTTTAGTAATAGGTTTCGTCGGTTTGATTCTGCTGGTGGTAGGAATAAAGCTTTGGAAAAAAGTAAAAATAGCATCTATCATTTCCTTCGTTTTTTCGGGAATCTGTTTTCTTCCAATTCTTTTTTTTGTATTCATAATTTCATTCAGTATAATCGAACAGCATAAAATAAAAAATGATTATATCAAAGAAAATGGAAAACTCTTTGCAGAAATTGTTTATGGAGACAAAAAAACTATTTACAAAGAAGTTGTTGAATCAAGTGATTTGAATGTCGTAAATAAAAATGGCGAAACACCTTTATATATTATGGCCACCAGGGGCATTGATTATTTTCCGATAATAAAAAAGATGGTTGAAAAAGGCGCTGATCCTAATTTTGCCGACGAAAGTGGAAGAATTCCGCTTCATGCCGCTGCATCTAACGGTTCTTCAGATATCGAAATAATAAAATATTTAACCGATAAGGGTTCCGATATCAACAGGCAGGATAAATATGGATATACGCCATTGATGTTGTGCGTCGAAAAAAGTAAATACACTGGAAAAGATGCGGTGCAAATTGTAAATTTCTTGATTTCAAAAGGCTGCGATACAAAACTGAAAAACGATAAAAATGAAGACTCAATAGATATAATAATGCGTTTAATGAAAGAGGAAGAAGATTGGTGCAAAGACTACCCCGATTTGGATTATCAAGAGAGTAAAAATTATATAGTTTACAAAAAGCTATTGGAAATTTTAAAAGAAGCCTAACATGCGCTTCAAATAAAATAAAGCATAGGGGAGAGAAAAAAAATGAAGGAACTTCCAGAAATATTTTTGAAACGGATGGATGAAAATAAAAAACCATTTGAATATGCAGATTCAAATATTGGTTTTAGAAATAAAATAGGTGGAAAAGCAGATTTTATTTCTGAATCTGAATATCCATTATGCCCTGAATGCAATAACAGAATGTCTTTTTATGGGCAATTGGATAGCATAGATGATGAAAATATAATTGCAGATTGCGGTTTGATTTCTGTATTCGTTTGTTTTAATTGTTGCAGAACACAAAGTGTTATAGTATCATCTTAGTTATAAATTAGGTAAACTTGATTTTTTGTGCCGCAAGCTGTTGTGCGGACACCCCATCGGACTGGCATGGAGTAAAAAATGATTTACAAGAATGATTCAACAAAAATAAAAATGTTTATAAATAAATACAAAACAAAAATGTTCCTTATTTATGGTTCTGCAATATTGCTCAATTTTATTTTATTCTATTTAGTTCTTCCCAAGTATAGACCTGACTTTGAAAAAATAAAATATGTATTTCTTATCCTTTTTCCTGCTTTAGCGTGTTATTGTATATTTTTAGTATTGCTATTTTCAAAAAAATTAAAAAAGAATTATGTAGAATATGCTTTTGAAGTTTCTGAAAATAAATTTATTGTTACAGATGATAAACTTATAAACGAATATGAGTTTAAAGATATAAATAAAATCGAACAGATTGAAGAAAATAAATTTATAATCTATTTTAACAATCACACTAGAATAGTTACGTCAGAATTTCTGAAAAATAAAGAAAGCTTTTATAATGATATTTCAAAAATACATGAGATAAAGAAAAGTTCAAAAAATAAAATAATAAATATTTTATCATGGGTTTTTTGTATTGGCTTTTTTACATCTCGGTTCATTCCTAATATTTGGGTGTACATATTTTTTGCCATTGGTTTTATTATTACTTCAATAATAAACTCGTATCAAATTATATTCAGTAATTCAAAACTTTGGTCAAAGATTCATATTGTACTTATTGATTTAATATTCGATACACTAATAATTTTTGGTTTATATAAATTATTTAGTAGATTGATTGCCTAGCGTAGGTTCGTGGTCAATAGCGGGGTAGGTTGCGCCACCGTTTAAGTTCGTAGTTATTCGGACTCCCGCATTGGAGTGCAGGGGAAAAATGAATATAAAAATAAATGGTAAAAAGTATGAAAGACTCGATTATGCAAGGCTAAAAGAATTTGTTGATAATTCTATAAACCAATCGAATTATGATATTTGCCTTGAAGTTGATAAATCAAACTGGCTCCAAATATTTAAAGAAAATGGATACGTTTCTATTGCCCATAGAGTTGAAAAAAATATTTTTCACTACTTTAAATTAAATGATGAAGACAAAATACATGATATAATAGAACATTATTTTTTTGATGGAAAATTGATTGTTGGCCAAGAACCTGATGAAAGTGTTAATGCCAAAGATGAATCAAACTTAAATAAGATAGGTTTTATTATTGTTGTATGTTCATTGGGTATGATGTTTTTTTCCAAAGGAAAGCTGTTAAATTTTAGTTTGTGTTTATTATTTTTTGCCATTGGTTTAATGCTTTTAACTGTAAAATCTTTAATTAATAAAGAATATGATATGAGAAATGATGTTCGCTTTTTTGGAGGAGTAATTATGTTTTTTGTTTCCTTATTCGTGATTATTCGTAGTTTGATAGATAGGTAAAAAGTAGACTTTTGCAAAAAGCATGTCATTGCCGTGCTTGACACGGCA